>Ga0123353_10014649_pt1 | contig 11319 bp, 5 predicted proteins | sample TergutLab28metaG_3_FD_92763 | JGI IMG/M metagenome (GOLD analysis project Ga0123353, IMG submission 92763) | Labiotermes labralis P3 segment gut microbial communities from Petit-Saut dam, French Guiana - Lab288 P3 | ecosystem: Host-associated > Arthropoda: Insects > Digestive system > Gut ... | reverse complement strand
CGTTTACCTTATAGCTGCATATTACAAGCAAAATATCTTACAATCTTAGGCGTAGCCTATATCAATATTGTAACCAACTCGATGAGGCGGAGTTCACTTCTTAATCCCAAACATCCAGACCAAATCTGAGCCGAACCATCTTCCTACTCAGGGGATAACTGGGGATTTTACAGGGGGGGGGGTAAAGCGGTCGGAGCGCAAACCATCTTAGGAATGAGTGGTATTATACACGCAACCCACATACGCCTTCATGACGTGCACAGTAACAGAGGTACGTTTACCTTATAGCTGCATATTACAAGCAAAATATCTTACAATCTTAGGCGTAGCCTATATCAATATTGTAACCAACTCGATGAGGCGGAGTTCACTTCTTAACAATAATCTCTTCTCAGATGGGCAAGAAACACCTCGCATTTTACGAAACCTAGACTCTCTATTACCACACTCACAAGAAAAAGCCAATAATCCCTATCCCGAGCGAGGTAAACCCAGTTCAAGTTCTCCCATCCTATAACTCTAGTCAATTTTAATACACTTATCCCATCCACACCAAGTTCTTACAAGTGATCCCTTTCCATCAAGCTTCTCAGACCAAAGTTTACTTCACTTTTATTCTGCTTCATGCCTACTACATGCCCTCCCCATTTCTGCCTCCCTAATTTGGTAGTCCTTGTAATGTTTGGAGAATTAAGAAATTATTTCTTAATATCATAAATTAGGTAATGTACGCATAACGTAACACTGTGACAAGCACGCTTATTGGTCATACCTAATTGGTTACCATAACAACCTGGTGTCATTTCACTCGAAGACAACGCTTTTATTCTAACAATAAGAACATTTTAGCTCTTTAGGTCAATTATACGATACGACTTTTCGATTTTAAGGAAATCTGGATAAGCTCTGCAGAATTTAAGGAAATTCTCCAACGTCAAATTTCACGAAAATCCGTCCAGTGGGAGCCGAGTTGATGCACGAGAACAGACGGACGGACAGACAAGATAAAGGTAAAAGGCGCTTTCCCCGAGTGTGCGATCACGCCAATAAATTGGGTCTTGAAGAAATGGGTGGATAAATATTGGGTGCTTCCTTTTGGCTCTGTATATGGAACAATAGCTGGCTGTTGTGAAGACTGTAATGAACCTTCGTATTCACAAAAGGAGGGGATTTCCTTGATTGGCTGAATGATGGCTGCTCAAGAGGGACTGTACTGCAAGGACTGTAGGTTAGCTGTTGTTAAATGATTAAGAAAATGAGTGGCCTTCTGTGAGAAAGATGACGTCAACCAAATAAAAGCGTAAAATCAATTAGTACTTCAGACCCATTCACAAGCCGAAGAACTTAAAGTAACTTTTAATAAACTTCAATGATCAGCAGTAATGTACGTAAAACTATACTAATTCAATACGGATTCATTAAAAGGTCTTTCAAAGCTATATTTATAGCACATACGTCAATTAACATGAGTCATATACGTCATACAAGTTTCTAACGCAATTCCGTACTGAAATGTACATACATAAAATATGAGCGTCATGAATGTACAGCATTTTGTCCGTCTATCCCCCTGCAGGTCAATAAATAACCCGCCAAAACGGCAACAACATTTTTAGAATTTGTTCAGGGGGGCAACCTCAGGGATTTCGTTACGTCAATAAATGTAATACTAAACTAACTTATTTCCGGTCCCAGTGGCCGCGCGGTCTAAGGCGTAGGTCTGCGGCCGCTCGCCTGCTGAGATTGTGGGTTCGAATACCATCGGGGTCATGGATGTTTGTCTGTTGTGAGTGTTGTGTGTTGTCAGGTAGAGTGCCCTGCGACGAGCTGATCACTCGTCCAGAGGAGTCCTACCGACTGTCTTGCGTCGTTGGGTGTGATCTGGAAACCTCGTGAATGAGGAGGCCCTGGCCCACTGGGGGCTGTCGAGGCAAACATAAAAAAAACTAACCTATTAAGAAACTCGGCAATCTATCTTACAAAAATGTAGCAGAGTGTAATGTGAGTTAGAAAGCGAGCAGAAATGAATAGGCCAGGAACAAGCAATAAGATTGCGGTTTAGATGAACTTCCAGGTATTGTACAAGAAACCAAATCGCTTTTCGCTCAGTCCACACAAATTTCAAAACTCAACGATTCTCTTTTCTTCACAATACTAGCTACGAATTTCGGCTTTTTAGAGTGTTTGCAAGATTTTGAAAAGCGACTACTAGCCAAGTCATGTATGTCAGTCAGCACAGAACAACTCGGATCCCACTGCACGGATTTTCATGAAATTTGTTTTCTGAGTATTTTTTTTAAAACGCGTCGAGAAAGTTTTAGTTTCTTTAAAATCTGACAAGAATAACGGGTACTTCACGTGCAGAGGAGTATACATTTATGCAAAAAACTCGCCCAGTTTTTCTCAGAATAAGAAATATTCCAGACAAACCTTGTGCAGAAAATCAAACAAATGTTTATGTTCAGTAAATATTTTTCCGAAAATCTTAACTTTTATGAGATCATGTTTGTAAAATATTGTCCTGCCAGACAGGTAACAGATGACAATATAATAAGGGTTCATGCGCTTTGCAAGCGTGACAACGAGGGCTACAGACGCAGCCTCAAAATATGCAGTACTTATCGCTTTTCCACGGCGAAAATGGTTACGCGGATGCGCCTAAACGTTATGTCGTACATCGCCTGTCTTTTTAATAGTGTTTTACACCATACTGAACCATTATACATTAGCCTAAGTTTAACATAATAACACATACCATTTTGGTTCTTTAGTCAGACCCTGTATTTTAATGCAAGTTACATGTTGGTACCAAACTTAAACGGTATGTAAAATAAGGTTACTTTATACCACTGTGTGCCATAACTTTTAGGATGATCATGTCTTTAGTAAAACGCAGAAATATGGAACCCCAGAATTGTAATTAAGAAGATAATTGTTGGTCAATAAATGTTCTGTCGATTGAGGAAAAATTGTTTTTGGTTACATTTTAGAAAGCATGGAGACGTCGCACACCGAGATCTTCCTTATCAGCTGGACACTTAACTTTATCCTTGTTTTAATTAATCTACCATGAAATGAAAGACTTATGTAGAAGCAACAGCATTACTCCATGCGTTCTTAACCTCAGCAGGAATGTTTACGTTCAGCGTGACGCTCAAGCCCCCTTTATCCACATGCTGAATGTGCTCTGTTCTTCATGTACGCCCCAGTGCACATCTGGATTTGTTAACCAAAAAGAAATTTACGGTCCTTTTCCTGGAACAGCGCTATAGTATTTCAACAAGTAACTAAGTCACTATAGTGAATGTGTGTGTCGGTCAATTCGATTGCTGCAATACCGTACTATTTACGAAGATTCGAGAAAGGTTGTATGACTGCAAAATACAAATACTTACGGAGTTACGTTTATTTTAAATATATAATATCAAACGCTGTCACATGGTTGCTCGTCCTTCCGGTTTGTATTCAGGACGTCAAGGGTTCAAAAATCACCATGGATCTCGGCTATCCTAATATATTTCTGGATTTTGCTCGGTACCTCCTCGGCACATTAAAATTCAGTACGACAGATCTGGAAACGATGGAGGAGCATGTGGCACGTGGGAAGGAGAGGAGAGGTGTATAAATGGTTTTGGTGAGAAAACCTGAGAGAGAGAGAGAGAGAGACCACTTGGGAAGACCTAAGCATAAACGGCAGAATAATGTCAAAACGAATAATGTATAAATGTTGAAGTTTGTGGACTGGATTGATCTGGCTCGGTACAGGAGCCTGTGGCAGGCTTTTGTGAAGGCGGTAAAGAACATTCGGATTTTATAAAATTCGGAGAATTCTTTGAATAGTTGAGGCAGTGTTAACTTCTCAAGAAAGACTCTGATTCACTTATTTAATTTGGTTATTTCGTTAGTTAGTTAGTTTGTGAATTCGACAAACATTTAAATTCCATTATCAGTAATCGTCCTATTATAGCATGAGATAAGTACAGAGAAAAAAAGATAAATGGACAAATGAGTATATAAATAACAAGCAAAATAAATATTTTGGGCACGTTAACTCAATCAAAAAAGCTTCTAACTTGTGCCGGGAGATGTCCGCATTCGAATAATCATTAGTGCAAATGTTGCTTTGTCTTCCTCAGTCATAATGGACAAGTCTCTTGACAGTGCAACAAGCCTTAATTTACGACCTAGCCCTGTTCCTGAAAAAAGTAAAGTGTGCATGAATTACAAAGGGCGTAAATCAAAAGAGATATTCCCTCTAAAAAAAATAATCATTTATTTAAAAATGAAATAAACCAGCCAAAAAGCGTTAAACCGAAAATGAAATGGTGTAAATTAGGAAGTGGTGTAAGGTAGTAAGGGGCGTTACAGCAAAAGGCGTAAAATCAAACGGCAATAAACAAAGCCCTGGTGTACTTTCAATTTAGCCACCAACGATCTACACAACTTTTGCATTCATTACCGAAGAATACAAGAAGCGGTATGATGGAAGACAGAGAATGACTCTTCAAATAGACCCAAATATCTAGAAGTATAATCTGGTAAATAAAACCAACTTGGTGCACAATTTATTCTTAGTATATTTATCAATAATCGAATCCCGGTGGGGACGAGATTTTCTGCCCGTCCACACCGGCCCTGGGGCCCACCCAGCCTCCTGTAAAATGGGTACCGGCTCTTTCGCGGGGTTAAAGTGTGGCCGGGACGTGCTGCTGACCACTCACCCCCTCTAGTGCCGCGGTCATGGAAGAGTAGAGCTATACCTCTACCCACCCTCTGGGCCACACCGGGCCTGTAACGGGATCTCTTTACCTTTACCCTTTATATTTATCAATCTCTACAGGGTATGCAGCGTGGTGCACCCTGCATACCAGGCAGTCATCCACACAGAATAACAAGTACCAAGCGTCGCAAAAACACAGTTGTTGCTCCTGATGATGGGGCCATAGTTGCCCGAAACATGTAGAGATTGATAAATATAGTACAAATAAATTGTGCACCATGTTGGTTTCATTTACAAGATTATACAAAGATGCAGGTCAACAAAACATGAAATCTGGACGTAATTTCACTTCCATAAGTCGCTGTGTAGATCTAGCTTAATACAGTACGACCTTCAACACGAGGCACGCACGTAACATCGGCACTTCCAACAAGCGTATTGAATTTCAAATTATAAAGTCTACATAACAACGTAACGTGATATCTCTCTGACTGGAGCCACAGACGAAACCAGCAGCTCAATTTTCTGCAGGTCGATACGGCGTTCACACAGTTCATGAGACGCCTTCACTTCCAATTGATGGCGGTGCATTTAGCGTTTTAATACTGTGGGGTGTGTTCCTTTGCATAACTTGCTCTTCAGGGTAACTGGCATAAGTTTCGTCCACCTGAGCCAATTTCAGTGAACATGAAGATGCAGGCAGAAACGTCGGAATAACGTGAAAAATCCCAAAAAGGTCGTCGTTAAAAGGCAATCGTCGTTAAAACCTTAAAACGTTTTACCTCCTCTCATTACTTAACAAGACAGTCACTGTACGTATAACCTAATATTGAGGCGCGTTCGATATTACATATTCTGAGTGTGTGTTTGTATTCTTGATTATCTGGTATGCCATGCACATGCACCATAATATATAGTCATCGGTGGCATGCCAGGCTGTACAATATTTTCCTACATTATCTCATAAAAGGCACAATTTTATTGAACATAAAATATGCTTTGATTTTCTCTACAATGTTAGTTTTAAACATTTCTTAATCTAAGGAGAACTGAGCGAGATATGACCAAAAATGTGTATTGGTCTTCGTGTAAAGTACCTGTTATTCTTGTCCGATTTTAACGAAAGTTGAATTTTGTGGACAAATTTTAGAAAAATGCTCAAATGTCATATTTCATGAAAAACCGTCCAGTGGGGGGCCGAGTTGCTCCATGAGGACAGACAAGACAGACATGAAGAAGCTAATAGTTTTTTTTTCACAATTTTCAGAAAGCGCGTAAAATGTGGCAAAAGTAAAAATTTGTTGTTCAACGTATCACAGCTAAACGTGAACTCAATTTTCACCTCAGTGGCAATTAATATTAAGTAATTTCAGATTTTGACATTGTCCAGTCTTGAAGAGGTGTAGAAACATTTCGAATCAATACCCCGCTTCCGCCTAGTTACAATACCTTATATTTCAATATGTCGTACATGCAGTTGTTGGCGCGCGCGGTGGCGCAGATGCTGCACAAATCGGAAGGTCACGGGTTCGATAACCGATGGTTTCAATATAATTTTTCATAGACATAATCCTTCCGGCCGCACTATGGCATTGGGATCGACTCAGTGTTTTAACAGAAATGAGTACCAGGAATATTTCCTGTGAGGTAAAGCCGGCCGGTGCTTACGGCTGAAAACTTTACCACATTCATGTGCCGATTCTTTTGAAATCTGAGACCTTCAACCTCCTGGAAACCTCAGGGCCTGTTCAGGCCTGTACGTGGATTGCTTCATCTTTCATACCGCTTATGTGGTAACATTTAAGTATAAGTTACCACATAAGATGAAATTTAATATCTCCCTGACGGTGGCTAAGAATTGTGGCCGAAATATGTCGCAGCAGTAATTAATAACTTATACAAACACTTTGAAACAATTTGGTAACAAATATTTATATGTAACATAGTTGGAAGCAAATGAGCAATATAAAAACACTCTACTCACATTACTGCATGCGTCAACGACCTACATCGCTGGCGATGACGTCACACGGCGTATCGATACCTTTTCAAAGTGCTGTTAGTTTCAGAGAACGAATTTGAATTAACACTACATTTGTAGCCAGAGGTCTGAACATTGCGCTGAGCTTGTCCCGCAGCATTAATCTTACTAACAGCACATGTGTGTGTGTGAGTGTGTGAATGTGCGTGTGAGGGAAGTGAAAATAAAATAAATAAAAAAAAGAATTTTAATATAAAAGTTTTAATTTAGATTTTTCGGTAAATGAAGCGGAAAAAAAAGCAGATCCCATTCGACCACAGTCATGACACTTCACCAGGGTCGCCAACGGCATACGCCCTATTCCACAAAATTTCTCTGCGTTACAAATAAAAAAAATAATATTTCTATTAACTGCAGTGCTGGAATTGAAATAAATTCGCCTAACGCCATTCTGTTCAATTCCCAGAAGCGCACGCGACTCACAACTCACAGTGGCTAAAAGAGAGACTTTTTAAAGCTAACAGAGTCGGAACATCAGTTGCCAAAATTATTAAAATAAATTAGCTTGGTTTCCGTAAGTAAATCCCCGGGTATGGGCAGAGGGATAGTGGGGGAAAATATACATCATTAACTTCTGAATTAGATGGAGGTCTGTGGTCAAGTTCTGTCCGCATTAACTCTGAGAAATGCGCCATCGGTACTCTCTGGTAGCCGAGTGAGGTGAACCTGTAAACAGATCCGGAGTTTCAGGGAAAGACAATTCCTCTCAGTACCCAAGATTTAAAGCCAGGGCATTAGGAATAGATACTTTATAATCTGAGGTACTTGGTACGTATTTATATTTACTGTGATTTCAACCTGAATTTTATGGACTCTGTCAATACCTCACACTACTTAGTGCCAAGTAAGAGGGTTGTTATGAAACAATGAACCGGAAATGAGGTGGAAATAAATGGTCTTAACTGAATTATGCCTACTGCCAAGGAATTTTCAAGGAGGGGCTGAGAAGAATCATGAAATAACTTAGATTAAATAATTGGCTGGAATTTGAACCCGGATCCACCCCACCCCCCACAAATATGTAGCCTATTGTAAGATAAATTTAAGGCCCCTTAACTTGTAATGTTATTCCTTCCTTGGAGGTAAAGGGACACAGCGCGAACCTATCACTCACTTCCATCTAATACCACAGTGACCGTGGATAGAGCCCTGTGCCTCCTCCATTTTTTATGACATGGTACTTAATGAAGATTAAGGAAAACTTACATTTGATTTTACTTTGAAAAGAAGATTGGTTTCCTAAGGAATTATCATGGTCTTAGTTAATTTTTAAAAAATTCTGGACTTGCTCTAGGATACAATAAAGCATCCAAATAACCAACAAACAAACACAATACACTGAGTATCGCAATCCATTCCACAAAGTGCAAGGAATGCTCCACAGACTGCAACTATTGCCAGAGGAAAGAAAGATATATCAAAGTTTATAGTTTTTCATCTACATCCAGACGTTAATAGCAAAGTAAATAGTTTCGAATTTTTTACTGATTCGTATACTTAGTGCAGTCCTAAATTTCTCCTAGTTTTCAAAGATATTAGCACTTCATAAAGTAAAGCTTGTCTAAATTACCCTCGTACTGCGGTTCTTACCTCCCAGAAAACAAAAGTAGTACAACTGTAGAGTTTAGCCTAGTATTAGAGTACAGGGAAAACAATCACAACGAACGAAGCGTTATTTAACTTTCACATAAACGTTACATATATTTACCATTTCCTTGTGAAGTGCTGAGAATAGTTACCACTTTTCTTGAAGTGTTACATATAACTAAAATTTCCCTTTGAAATGTTAAGTGTAGTCACCATTTCCCTGTGTACTGTTACATATAACTGCCTCTTCCCTTGGAAATGTTACATATAGTCACCATTTCACTTGGAAATGTTACATATTGTTACCACTTCCCTTGTAATTATTACGTATAGTTGCCATTTTCCTGTTAAGTGCTACATATAGTTATCACTTAAGGTGGAAATGTTACATAAACTTACCACTTCCCTTGTAAATGTTACGTATAGTTGCCATTTCCCTATGAAGTGTTACATTAAGTATTATATCTGATAAAATAAATAAAATTGCCTTAAGACCCTTAAATATCTGTTACTTCAGCGAAGAGGAATTTTAGAATTTTATGGTTTTGAATATCTACCAAACTGCACGGTGTCATAATATCGAACAACGTACCCATTAGAATAACATTCACCATCGTTGCTCACAGCTCGTTAAAATGTTACATAAAAACCCATCGATTACACAGAATGAACTGCTGACACCAGGTATTTAAATTTATATCGATTTACTTAAATACGTCATTCCACGTGCGTCATCAAACAGACGTAAGCATTATAATGAATAAGACGCCAATCGAAGGAACAAAACTTCTTAGACGTAAGAATTTCTGATGACAAACGTCAGCTGATCGTTGTAATTACAGCAAGAACGCACGTCAAAGGGCATGAAGGGTAACAGAATTTACAGACTGACGTACTTTCTGGACGTAACGAGGAGTTTTCTTGGAAAGCGTCAGCTGGCCAGGGCCCACGCAAAGAACCTCGAACTATTTTCAAATATTATTCTAAGAAGGTTGCTCATAGACAAACTTAATCGATTATAAGCCACTTCAGTGTTTTCCTGTTCGGCAGACCTTCAACTTCTTCTTTCGAAACCATTTTTACCCTATATTGATTATAAAATGAGTAGACGGACGCGAATCAGCTGTTTGAATTCTGAGGGTTCTCACGACCATGGACACACATACTGGGTTTTGTCGGGGAGAACGCGAAAGAAAAGGACCCAAATGGAAGACCCACTTCTACACGGAATTTACTGAACATTAGGCTGAACATTAGGCTGAACATTAGGGTTCCTAAAGAGTCAGAAAATTTATTCACTAGCTAGGAAACTACTAGCTTGCAAGATGTGAGGGTTCACAGTACGTTTCTGAGCATTCAGGTTTTCTTCGATGTGGCGTTGTGTAATTGGGTTAGTAGTTCCCGACGTTTCGAAAAATCATGGTGCCTGAAGCTGCAACTATCAGCTAAACAAGAAATGATGTATTTTATGTTCACGGTTCCGTGCATCGCTGATCTATATTAATAAATGTCCAACGAGATGCAACACAACGCAGTCTATTTATTATTCTGCAAGTTCACTCTACATGTTTCGGGTGTCAAACTCACCCATCGTCAGGAGTACACATAACTGTAACTACAGCCTCCGGTATTGTTCATATATTTTGTTCAGATACCTGCCTCCAAAGTGGCCAAGCTGGCCTGGCCACGTTGGAGTGAGGTAGCTGCACAGGCTGTAGTTACAGTTTTTGTGTGCTCCTGATGATGGGTGTGGTTGACACCTGAAACATGTAGAGTGAACTTGCAGAATAATACATAGATGCTTGTGTTGCATCTCGTTGGACAATTTTTAATATACAATAAGAAATGCTGTATTCCACAAAGCTATATCTTAAGGGATGTGATAATATTTAGTCTGATCTACAATGAGTACGTGAACAGCAGGTTTCTCTGAAATATCAGTACCTATCAACCCAACCTAACCTCTCAGACCACAGAAACCTTAATATTTAAGGGTGTAAAAATGTGAAACGCGAGGCTGATACAGAAACGACACAAAATTGATTATTTCCTGAATACGTGCTAAATAGGGCAGTGCAAGAAGATGTTGGTCAGAACAGAGATACTGAGCCCATGGTTCTAGAAGACAAATTTTTATTCGGGCTAAATGATTGCAATTACGACAATCTTTCATTTCGCCACGAAAAAAAGGTGTGTTTGCTACAAATCGCAATTCCGATAAAGTATTTCTGTATGTACTGAGACACGCCATCAGCCCACACTGTCGAAGTGAGTAACCGAACTAGTACATATTTCAGTCAAACGTGGGAGAAGCTCTGAATGAATACAGTTTAGGTATTCCTGCTGTAACTTACGGAACCCAATGACGTATTTCATTCATACTGGAAGATGGAACAAACATAAACAATTCCATTCTTGCCTTTAATTCCAAGTTCCTAAAATTAAAGCCGACTAAGTGGCAAGTTATCTTAATTCCTCAGTGACACTGGGTTTTAAAACCCATGTTATTGTCCAGGACGGAGAGGTTTTTAAATTTAGAGTACCCTTAAATATTCTCACGATCGTACGGTACGCGGAGGTCGGGGGTACATGGAAAACTTAGGGTTCGTGCAGTGGACAGAAAGGCTTACCGGAAGCAGCAGAGTAATCAAGACCCAACATTATGACTGGTACATAAGCAAGTTGCTGTACTTTGGAAATAAGTATATTGCACTCACATCTGGGGCAAAAACTGCCGAAACGCCATATTTGGGGCAGAGGTTTGTTTCGTGCTGAGAAGTATACATACATACTTATATACATACATTATACATACATACATACACACACACACTAAACTAAAAACTCCGTGGCCTTAGTCCGCACGCGAATTATACCGACAGAGCAGCCGCCGCTGGTCGGCGAATTTAGTGCCAACACACACACACACACACACACACACACACACACACACACACACACACACATACAT
>Ga0123353_10014647_pt1 | contig 11319 bp, 11 predicted proteins | sample TergutLab28metaG_3_FD_92763 | JGI IMG/M metagenome (GOLD analysis project Ga0123353, IMG submission 92763) | Labiotermes labralis P3 segment gut microbial communities from Petit-Saut dam, French Guiana - Lab288 P3 | ecosystem: Host-associated > Arthropoda: Insects > Digestive system > Gut ... | reverse complement strand
GGGTGCAGGGTGCGGCCTGTGCCACCGCCTGAGGCTACCGAAAAGTACCTTTTGCCCTGCTCCATACACTCTTTTTTATAGGTGCCGGCAACAGGGTGCTGGAAACGGGTGGGGTTGGTAGAGTTACCGGTAATCGAAACATCTACGCCCTCAAAACGCATGATGGCTACTCCTTCGCGCACGTCGTCGGCACCGTAGCAACGCACTTTGGCGCGATCGCTTAGAGAGTACGGCGTTTCATCTACAATCTTTAACTCGCCGGTTGCGTAGTCAAACTCCGTTTGGACGTAGGTAAAGCCGTTGATCCTCGAGATAATCATGGCTGCGTCTTTACCCAAGCCATTTAAGATGACACGCAAAGGCTCTACACGCACCTTGTTGGCCGATTTGGCAATCCCAATAGCGCCCTCAGCAGCGGCAAATGATTCGTGCCCGGCGAGAAAGGCAAAGCAATGGGTATCTTCGCGCAGGAGCATGGCGGCTAAATTTCCGTGTCCGAGTCCCACTTTTCTCTCTTCGGCAACGGAGCCGGGGATACAAAAAGATTGCAACCCTATGCCAATCGCTTCGGCGGCGTCGGCAGCCTTGGTGCATCCTTTCTTGATGGCTATGGCAGCGCCCACTACGTAGGCCCACGCAGCATTTTCAAAGGCGATGGGCTGAATCTCCTTGCACATCTTGTAGGGATCGATACCCTTAGCGCAACAGATCGCTTTTGCTTCGTCTAAATCTTTGATTCCATATTGATTGAGCGTGGCATTGATCTTATCAATCCGGCGCTCGTAACTTTCGAATAGTGACATAATCGTGATTGTTTGTTTGGGGGTTATTGTTGGCGGGGATCGATATAACTTTTGGCCTCGGCAAAGCGGCCGTAGGTGCCTGTGGCTTTCTTGAGGGCTTCATGGGCATCCACACCTTTCTTTACCATCTCCATAAATTTGCCAAGGTGCGTGAATTCATAGCCAATCACCTCTCCCTGCTCATCCAAAGCCATACGGGAGCAGTAGCCTTCTGCCATCTCAAGGTAGCGAACACCTTTCTCTTTGGTGCCGAACATGGTGCCCACTACGCTGCGCAATCCTTTGCCCAAATCTTCAAGACCGGCGCCAATGGGCAATCCGCCCTCGGAAAAGGCCGACTGGGTACGTCCATAGACGATTTGCAGAAAGAGTTCACGCATGGCCACATTAATGGCGTCACACACCAAATCGGTATTGAGCGCTTCCAGAATGGTTTTGCCGGTAAGAATCTCAGCGGCCATGGCGGCGGAGTGGGTCATCCCTGAACAACCAATGGTTTCGATCAGGGCCTCTTCGATTATTCCGTTTTTGACATTTAACGTGAGCTTGCAGGCGCCCTGCTGAGGAGCACACCAACCCACCCCGTGGGTCAGCCCGGAAATGTCGGACACTTCCTTTGCACGTACCCATGCTCCCTCTTGTGGAATGGGAGCAGCCCCGTGGTTGGGGCCTTTTTTTACAACACATTGATGCTGTACTTCATGTGAATAGATCATATTGGTATAAATTTAGTTTCCATATCGCGTGCAAAGATATATGATTCGTGGCACTTTTCATAAGCAAAAAAACCTTATTTTTGTGCGATAATGGAAAAACAACTAAAATATATTTCACATGAAAAAACTTTTCTACATGATGATGATGGCATCAATAGTGGCTTGTACGCCTGAAAAAGAGGCTGATAAAATCATTGGGAAAAATTATCCCAACGTTGAAAACGGACTCTTTACCCCCGAAATTCTGCACTCGTTCGGAATACTTTCCGACCCACAAGTCTCTCCCGACGGGTCTAAAATTCTCTACCACGTCAACTATCCAGACTGGAGGGAAAATGGAAGCAATCGCGAGGTTTTTGTGGTTAACGTTGACGGATCCGACAATACTCAGATTACCAAAACTGCAGAAAAAGAGTCGAATGCCCGCTGGTACAAAAACGGAAGTCAAATCGCCTTTCTCTCCGGAGGGCAACTTTGGCTGATGAACGCAGACGGAAGCAATCGCGTAAAAATAAGCGATATTGCAGCCGGTATTTCGGAATTCACCTTCTCGCCGGATCAAAAAAAGATACTCTTTGTTAGCGACGTTCCGGCCAACAAAAAAGCGGTTGACCTCTATCCCGACCTCCCCAAAGCATCCGGAAAGGTGGTGAATGATTTGATGTATAAACATTGGGATCACTGGGTGGAAGAGATTCCCCACCCCTTTGTGGCAGATTTCAACGGCAAACAACTCTCCAATGTGATAGATATTTTGGAGGGCGAACCCTACGAATGTCCGGCACAACCTTTTGGCGGCATGGAACAACTCTCGTGGAGCCCTGACGGCACCCGGATTGCCTACGCCTGCCGCAAACTCACGGGCGTGGCCTACGCCCGATCTACCAACACCGATATTTACCTCTATACCCTCGCCACACGGGAGTCTAAAAACCTCACTTATGGCATGATGGGCTACGACACAGATCCTGTGTTCTCTCCTGACGGACAATACATCGCATGGATCAGTATGGAGAGGGATGGCTACGAGGCCGACAAGCAACGCCTCTTTGTGATTGACCTCCAGAGCGGAGAGCGAACAGAACTGAGCCAGAAATTTGACTACAATATCGAAAACATCAGTTGGAACCGTGACGGTCAGAGCCTCTATTTTACCTCTTGCGTCAATGCACTGACCCATGTCTATCAGATTGCGTTCCCGGGGAGCGCCATTCGCCAACTCACCACCGGTCGAACCGATTACAGTGGCGTTCAGCAGGCAGGCGAAGTGTTGATCGGCCTCTACAAATCGATGTTCTTCCCCAATGAGTTGGTTTCAATTAACCCAAATACCGGAATCGTGCAACAACTCACCTTTGAAAACAAGCACATCTTAGATCAGTTGGCCGAAAGCAAATGTGAGGAGCGCTGGATCACCACCACCGACAATAAGAGTATGCACACCTGGGTGGTCTATCCCCCCGGATTCGATCCCGCCAAAACCTACCCCGCCATCCTGTTTTGTACCGGAGGGCCTCAGGGTTCCATCAGCCAAAGTTGGTCATCCCGATGGAATTTCCGCCTTATGGCAGCGCAGGGATACATTGTGATTCTTCCCAACAGACGCGGCACCTCCGCCTTTGGACAGGAGTGGTGCGAACAGATCAGCGGCGACTACTGCGGTCAAAATATTCAGGACTACCTAAGCGCCGTTGACCATATGAAGAAAGAGCCATTTGTGGACGGCAACCGGATTGCTGCTGCAGGCGCCAGCTACGGCGGATACAGTATTTTCTATCTTGCGGGCATTCACAACAAGCGATTCAAAGCGTTTATTGCCCACTCCGGCATCTTTAACCAAACCCACATGTATATGACCACCGAGGAGATATGGTTCCCTGAATGGGACAACGGAGGGGCGCCCTGGGACAAGAACCCCGTAGCCCTCCGTCACTACGCCAACTCTCCCCACCTGATGGTTGACAAATGGGACACCCCCATCCTCATCACGCATGGAGAGCGCGACTACCGAGTGCCCGTGGATCAGGGCATGGCAGCCTTTAATGCCGCCAAACTGCTGGGCGTTGAGGCCGAAATGCTCATCTTCCCCGACGAAAACCACTGGATTTTAAAGCCGCAAAACTCCATCCTCTGGAACCGGACATTTTATAAATTTCTGGAGAAGCACCTAAAATAGGGCTATCCTAAAGATGTGACTGTCATATAGATACTGCTGTCGCAAAGATGCGGCTGTACTAAAGATATGGCTATCATATAGATACTTCTGTCGCAAAGATGCGGCTGTACTAAAGATGAAATACCCAATATGTTCATCTTTACTTTCTATCTTTCTCTTTCCCAAATGGTTCCCTCTTTGGTATCCTTGATTTTCACGCCCAAAGCCGCCAGTCGGTCGCGGATGGCGTCACTTGCCGCCCAATCTTTTCGCGCCTTTGCCTGAGTGCGCGCTTCGAGAACCATCTCCATTACGCCGATGAGGAGCGCTCCGCTGTCGGAGTCAGATTCTTCTTCCCGCAATCCTAAGATTTCTACGAGTATCTCTCCAAAAAGGGTATTCAAAAGAAGCGAATCGTTGGGATGAATCGCCGTTTTTGCATCAACAGCGCTATTGACCCAGCGTACCACTTCAAAGAGATGCGCAATGGCTACAGGTGTATTGAGGTCGTCGCAGAGGGCGTCCATCACCGCATTATGAAGATTTTGAAGGTCTTGGGAGTGGGAAGTGACGGCGGCAGCGGGGACGGCGGCAGTGGCGTTGGGGACGGGGGCAGGGGCAGTGGCGGCAGCAGTGGGAGCGGCGGCAGTGGCGGCAGCAGTGGCGTTGGGGACGGGGGCAGTGGTGGCGGCGGCAGCGGCAGCGGCGGCGGCGGCAGCGGCGGCGGCGGCAGCGGAGGGGGTGTCTGCGCCGGCAACCGTCAGGCCTTTTGCGGCTTTCGCAGCCTGTAACAACCTCTTTAGTCCTCGCTCTGCCGCAATGAGTGCGTCGTTGCTAAAGTCGAGCGTGCTTCTGTAGTGCGCCTGAAGGATAAAGAAACGAATCACCATGGGGTTAAACGATTGTGTCAACAGTTTGTGGTTGCCGGTGAAGAGTTCTTCGAGCTTGATAAAGTTCCCTAAAGATTTCCCCATCTTTTGACCGTTAATGGTAATGAGGTTGTTGTGCATCCAGTAACGCACTCCGCCCTTGCCACGGGCTGCCGTATTTTGTGCCAATTCGCACTCATGATGAGGAAAGAGCAAATCCAAGCCGCCGCCATGAATATCAAATTCATCACCTAAATACTTGGCGCTCATTGCAGAACACTCAAGATGCCATCCGGGAAATCCCTCTCCCCAAGGAGAGGGCCAACGCATAATGTGTTCGGGCATTGCGCGTTTCCAAAGCGCAAAGTCATAAGGAGCGCGTTTTTCACTCTGCCCGTCTAATGCCCGCGTATTTGCCTGAAGATCTTCTATCACCCTGCCGGAGAGGCAACCATAGTGATGCTCCTTACTGTACGCATCCACGTCAAAATAGAGCGACCCACCGCTTTCGTAGGCAAACCCCGCCTTGAGAATCTCTTTGCAAAACTCTATCTGTTCAATCAGATGGCCTGAAGCGCGAGGCTCAATATCAGGTGGGAGGGTGTTTAGCAAACGCATCGCCTCATGGAAATGGAGGGTATAGTACTGCACCACCTCCATCGGCTCCAACTGCTCCAACCGCGCCCTCTTTGCGATTCTATCCTCTCCCTCTCCCATTTCATCTTCAAGGTGGCCTACATCCGTGATATTCCGTACATACCGCACTTTATACTTCAAATAGCGTAACAGTCGAACCAAAACATCATAGGTAATGGCAGGTCGGGCATGTCCCAAATGGGGGTCTCCATAAACGGTTGGGCCACATACATATATTCCAACAAAGGGAGGATGAAGAGGCGAAAAAAACTCTTTTTGCTTTGACAACGTATTAAAGAGAGAGATGGAACGAAGCATAACGGTAAATTTAAACCAACAAATATAGCAATTTTTCTCTTTCACGACGCCTCTCCCCCCTATTGCATCTCACCCCCTGCACCTCGTCATGCTCCTTTCCATCTCTCCATCAACATCTCTCGCCTCTTCTACATCAGCATCCTCCGCCTCTTCCACATCAGCATCCCCCGCCTCTCCTACATCAGCATCCTCCGCCTCTTCCACATCAACATCCTCCGCCTCTCCTACATCAGCATCCCCCGCCTCTTCCACATCAACATCCTCCGCCTCTTCCACATCAGCATCTTCCGCCTCTTCCACATCAGCATCTTCCGCCTCTCCTCAGTCAGAATCTCCCGCCCCTTCCACATCAGCATCCTCCGCCTCTCCTACATCAGCATCCCCCGCCTCTCCTACATCAGCATCCCCCGCCTCTCCTCTTTCAGCCTTCCACTTTTCCCTCCACACTTTCTCGCCTAAGGCTTTCATCACCACAAGCTTTCTTCGCCACAAACCCTCATCACCACAAACTCTCACCACCAAAAGTTTTTTTCGCCACAAACCCTCATCACCACAAATCTTCTTCGCCACAAACCCTCATCACCACAAGTTTTCTTCGCCACAAACCTTTTTCGCCACAAACCCTCATCACCACAAATCTTCTTCGCCACAAACCCTCATCGCCACAAACCCTCATCACCACAAATCTTCATCACCACAAATCTTCTTCGCCACAAACCCTCATCACCACTAACTCTCACCACCAAAAGTTTTTTTTCGCCACAAACCCTCATCACCACAAATCTTCTTCGCCACAAATCCTCATCGCCTCAGGCCCTTTACTTCCGAACTCCTTCCTCCTCTGCCTCCGCGTCTATCTTCAACGAATACGCCAATATCTCGTGATAATAACGGATTTGGCCATCCCGCCCTTCAAAACTCTTGTTCTTGATTTTACCCTGCACAAAGAGGCGTTGCCCCTTCCTGATCTCCGCAAAATTCGGCATCTCTTTCCCGCTCCACGCTGAAATCGTGTGCCATGTTGTCTCCTGCTTCCATTCGCCGCTGCGGTCTTTGTACGACTCCTCGGTGGCCACAACCACCTTTAATGCTTGCCGTCCGTCTTCAAACGTTGTAATCTTGGGATCGACTCCTACGTACCCCAAAATCTCTACCCGATTCACTGTTTTTTCCATGTTGATTAAAGATTATTGATTTTTAAAAATTTTCGAGAGCAAAATAAACAACTGTTTTTCAGATTATTCGTATATGAAATATTTAAAATCGTATATATACGTTTAACTACAGGTTCAACGCCTCCACTCAACCGTATTATCATTCACAAATAGTACTATTTTTGCGCAGTAAACGGATTACTAACAATAAATCGAAATGGTTACCATGGTGCATTGTCTCTTATGCGGCGCTCCGCTTGTGGGTCGAAACGACAAAAGATTTTGCGACGACGCCTGTCGGAGCGGATATCACAACAGGGAAGGACGAGAACAAAACGGTTTTATCCTTCACATCAATAAAATTTTAAAACGAAACCGAAAAATTTTGGGTGACTGCTACAACCAAATTCCACAGCCCATTGCCACGCAAAAACTCATGGAATATGGCTTCCTGTTCGGATTTTGCACTTCCATAGAGTTGATAAACAGAAAAGAAGAGATACGCTACTGTTACGAGTATGGGTATAGGGTGATGTCCAAAAAGTACATCCGGATCGTTAAGCGGGAGCAGCAATTACCTGCATAGAGCGTTCTTACTTTGCCCGTTGTTGAAAGTTATCCACTCTTTCTTCTTACCTTTACGCCCAAATTAGGCAGATGAACCTCTCAATTCCCACCTCTATACCGCATCTTCGTATTGGAAACGGATGCGACTTCCACCGGTTGGCGCCCGAACTTCCCTTTTTTATAGGCGGTATTCAGATTCCGCACACCAAAGGCGCCGTTGCCCACTCAGACGGGGACGTCCTGATCCATGCCCTTTGCGACTCCCTTTTGGGCGCCGCTGCATTGGGCGACATTGGCCACCACTTCCCCGACAACGACCCCGCCTACAGAGGCATCGACAGCAAAATCCTCCTCTCCCGCACCGTAGCCCTCCTACATGAAGCAGGCTATCAGCCGGTTAATATTGATGCTACGGTCTGTTTGCAATCCCCGAAAATTGCGCCTTTCATCCCCCAAATGCGCGCTACCCTGAGTCAAATTCTATCTCTGCCCTTAGACGCCATCTCCATCAAAGCCACCACCACCGAATCACTCGGCTTTATTGGCCGCGAGGAGGGCGTGGCAGCTTATGCAGTTTGTCTGATTCAAAAAGAGGCCGTCTAAAAAATAGACGACCTCGTTCTTTTCGTTAAAACATTCGATTTTACATCATTCCGCCCATGCCTCCCATTCCGCCGGGAGCCGCCATCGGGGGATTATCCTCTTTCTTCTCCACCAAAACACATTCGGTGGTCAAGAACATTCCGGCGACAGAGGCTGCATTCTCAAGCGCAATGCGGGCCACTTTGGTGGGGTCGATGACACCTGCTGCAAAGAGGTTTTCGTAGGTGTCGGTGCGGGCGTTGAAGCCAAAGTCGCCTTTACCCTCTTTTACCTTCTGTACCACCACACTGCCTTCGATTCCGGCGTTCTCCACAATGCGGCGCAGAGGCTCTTCTATGGCGCGGGCTATGATGGCTATACCGGTAGTTTCGTCTTCGTTATCTCCCTTTAACTCAACCAGCTCTTCAATAGCACGCACGTATGCAACGCCGCCGCCGGGGATAATACCCTCTTCTACAGCGGCGCGGGTGGCGCTCAAAGCGTCGTCCACGCGATCTTTCTTCTCTTTCATCTCCACTTCACTGGCAGCGCCTACACTCAAAACGGCTACGCCGCCGGAGAGTTTGGCTAAACGCTCCTGCAACTTCTCACGGTCATAATCACTGGTGGTCAACTCAATTTGCTTACGAATCTGAGCCACGCGATGGGAAATTTGCTCTTTTTTACCAGAACCGTTTACAATGGTGGTGTTCTCCTTGTCGATGGAAACTTTTTCAGCCTTACCCAGCATATCGAGCGTGGCGGCTTCTAACTTCAGCCCCTTGTCTTCGGTGATGACCATACCGCCGGTGAGGATGGCAATATCTTCCAACATCTCTTTACGCCGGTCGCCAAAACCGGGCGCTTTTACGGCGGCGATTTTGATAGTGCCACGTAAACGATTAACCACCAAAGTGGCTAAAGCCTCTCCATCCACATCTTCCGCAATAATCAAAAGTGCGCGACCGCTTTGTGCCACCGGTTCCAAAACCGGCATCAGGTCTTTCATGGTCGAAATCTTCTTGTCTGTAATCAGAATCAGCGGATTCTCCAACGCCACTTCCATCTTGTCTGGATTGGTAATAAAGTAAGCCGAAATATAACCGCGGTCAAACTGCATTCCCTCAACCACTTTAACTTCGGTTTCGGTGCCTTTTGCTTCCTCTACGGTAATCACGCCCTCTTTGTTCACCTTGCTCATGGCCTCTGCAATCAGTTTACCGATTTCAGGGGCATTGTTGGCTGAAACAGAGGCGACTTGTTCAATTTTAGTGATGTCGTCTCCCACCGGAGTGCTTTGCTTCTTGAGACTCGCCACAACCACGGTAACTGCCTTATCAATACCACGCTTCAAATCCATGGGATTTGCGCCGGCTGTAACATTTTTTAATCCTACGTTAATGATTGATTGCGCCAAAACCGTAGCGGTAGTGGTGCCATCTCCGGCTTGATCACCTGTTTTAGAGGCAACTTCTTTCACCATTTGGGCCCCTAAATTGGCAAAACGATCTTCCAACTCGATCTCTTTTGCCACCGTAACTCCGTCCTTTGAAACTTGAGGAGCACCATACTTTTTATCAATCACTACATTACGACCTTTTGGGCCTAACGTAATACGCACGGCATTGGCGAGGATATCCACACCCTCTTTCATTTTATCCCGTGCTTCGATATTAAATTTAAGTTCTTTTGCCATATTATTTCTGTTTTAAATTGTTAGTTCAATATGTACAACTACAAAACGGCCAATACATCCGATTGGCGCATCATCAGGTAATCTTTACCCTCTACATTGATTTCAGTTCCGGCATACTTCCCGTAAAGGACTATATCTCCCTGTTTCAACTCCATAGGTTCATCTTTTTTACCGTTTCCAACGGCAATCACGGTGCCTCTTTGCGGTTTCTCTTTGGCGGTATCGGGTATATAGAGACCGCTCGCTGTTTTGGTTTCTGCTTCAGCGGGTTCAATTAAAACCCTGTCTGCTAAAGGTTTAATGTTCATAATGTTGATTTTTTATTGGTTCATTAATAGATTAAATAGTTCTTTTGATGGTTTCTTTTTAAACAAAAGCAGTGCCAGAAAGTCGGGACTGACATTATTGCAGTTTTAAGAAAAACAGTGTCAGGTTGAATGTGTAAATTCGTATCTTTGCACCTCAACACCCCTTTATGCTCCCCAACATGACGCCACACGACAACAATCATAACAATCTGCATATCACCTATATAAAAGAAGCATTGAAAGAAGCGCAAAAAGCGCAAGAGCGAGGCGAAGTGCCCATTGGCGCCATTGTGGTGTGCCAAAACCGGATTATTGCCCGGGCGCACAACCTCACCGAAACGCTTCAAGACCCAACGGCTCATGCAGAGATGCAGGCCATCACCTCCGCCACCCACGCCACCGGCGGTAAGTATCTCCCCGATTGCACCTTGTATGTCACATTAGAACCGTGCGTTATGTGCGCCGGAGCGCTCAGATGGGCGCAGTTAGGCGCATTGGTTTATGGGGCGTCAGACCCCAAGCAGGGATTCATGAGGATGGGCGCTCAGCTGCTCCATCCAAAAACGGAGGTCGTATCCGGGGTATTAGAGCAAGAATGTGCAGCCATCATTACCCGCTTTTTTGCAAAGAAAAGGTAAAGCGGCGCATTGCTTACCGTCATTTTGCGCAAAATTTTCACTATTTATACCGTCCTTTTATGCAAATTTTCGAACATTTATACCGTCCTTTTATGCAAATTTTCGATCAATTATACCGTCATTTTCAGAAAAAGTGTTACCTTTGTACTCAGAATTGATAATTTATAATACCTGATAGTATGATACATAGACATGCTTTACGGTTTCTTGCAAAATGGAAAGAGAACAAAGATCGCAAGCCGCTTGTCATTCGAGGGGCGCGTCAGGTGGGGAAGACAACGTTAGTCAAAGAATTTTCCAAACAGTATGACGTCTTTCTTGACCTGAATTTAGAGAGGGTTGCCGACCGTCAACTCTTTGAAGAGTATCAAAATGTGCACGATTTAATCACTGCTGTTTTCTTTTATAAAGAGAAGAGAAAAAACGGCGGTACGACCCTCCTTTTTATTGACGAAATTCAGTTTTCAAAACGTGCAATAGCCATATTGCGATACTTTTATGAGGATGCAAACGATATTCATGTAATCGTGGCAGGCTCGCTTTTGGAGAGTGTGATTGATGTACGAAAAATTTCGTTCCCTGTGGGCAGGGTGCAATATATGGCTTTAAGGCCCTGTTCTTTTTTGGAATTTTTGGATGGTATGGGTAATTATTTCGATATTGACCTCATTCAAAACCTCCAAGTTGAATCAGTTGTTCACGAGCGTATTATCAAGTTTTTTCACACATTTACCTTAGTGGGAGGAATGCCGGCAGTCATATCTCGATTTGCTGATAATCAAGATGTATTGTCTCTTCAAGAGATTTATGAATCTCTGCTTATCTCGTATCAGGACGACGTGGAAAAGTACACGAAAAACGCCCCTCTGATGAAAGT
>Ga0123353_10014645_pt1 | contig 11319 bp, 7 predicted proteins | sample TergutLab28metaG_3_FD_92763 | JGI IMG/M metagenome (GOLD analysis project Ga0123353, IMG submission 92763) | Labiotermes labralis P3 segment gut microbial communities from Petit-Saut dam, French Guiana - Lab288 P3 | ecosystem: Host-associated > Arthropoda: Insects > Digestive system > Gut ... | reverse complement strand
CGTAGTTCCAATTCCACGAACTCATCAGGTCGAACACCCAAATAACGCCCTTGTTGATCCACGAAATGAACCATCCGCCCAGCGGAACCAACTTTTCTAAATCCATGTCGTAACTTTTCAGGGTATGGTATTTGTTCGGTCCAAAGTAGAAATTCATGGGGATATTGTAGTCGTTTCGCGCTTCCCACGGCAAGGCGATAGAGGCTTCCATACTTTGCAGGTAGTGTTCGTTATTGAGGTAACGTTCAACCACTTCCGTCTTGATGTTGGCTTCCCAAAAGGGATATTTCTGCGAAATCAACGTGGAAACAAAAAAGCGCGACTTGAAGGATATCCAATCCAATTTCTCACGCAGGTTTTTGTCGTCTTTCTCTTTGCTTTCACTCAGATTATCAACGTCGGAACGGCTTACTTTGTAATAAACGGTGGCTTTTTCGCGCTCGCTTTTAATGTCTTGTTCGTTGCGACGAAGGTCTTGACGCCAATCCAAATTGATGGTTCCGGCACGCGGGACAATATCGTTTTGAAGGTTGTGAAACAGTATTTCAAAGCCCAACATATACTCGCCCTTGCGAATGGTGTAGAGAAATTCGATGTATTTGTCGGGGTTGTAAAAATCGGCGGTGTCGTTGGCATACAAACGCATTCCGAAACGGGCGGAGTCGGCTTGGTGGTTGAGCGCGATGTCTTCATTTTCCGGCGTGTCGTACCAAACGGGTTGATAATAAAGTTTTTCTGTGGTGATGGTGCGCCCTTCCTTGTCGAAAAAGCCTAAGGCAAGTTTTACCGTTGTCGGGTCGAAAAGCGTTACCGCAGTGCTGTCGTATTTTTTGTAATCTTTCAACCATACGTGGTGAACAATCCCGCCCTTGTTGGAAATGGCAACCGTAAAAACGTCATTTTCAAGTTGATACAACATCTCTTCCTGCTCAGACGAGTTACTGAAAAGTCCGAAGTTTTTAATCAGGGTTTGCTGTTTGTTGGCAGCGGCATTTTGTGCGACTTCAGCCTCTTGCAAGGCACGCTGTTGTTCGACAAACTGCGCTTCGGCTTGTCGTTTTCGTTCAAAGTTAGCGGCTTCGATTTGTCGTTTGGCTTCGGCTTGTCGTTCCTGTTCTTCTTTTGAAGGCATCGTCCACCAAGCCCATGCGAAAAAGAGCCCCATGATGAGAATAAAGCCTATGATAGAATTTTTATTCATTCTTTTTATCTATTTTTTACGGGTTGTTAAAATGGGTGCAAAGATACGTTATTTAATTGAGAATGGGGAATGGAGAATGGAGAGATTTTTTTTGCCAAATTCGGAAGTAAAACACGTCCAAATTCGGAAGTAAAACACGTCCAAATTCGGAAGTAAAACGCGTCCAAATTCGGAAGTAAAACACGTCCAAATTCGGAAAAAATGTGTATCTTTGCACCCAAAAATAATTTTGATATGAGTAGAAGTCAATATTTATCAAGGATTTGCGATTCTGAGTTGCAGGAAGCGATTGGGTGCTTGAAAAACTGATTAGATAAATTTCCAAATATCTTCTATCAACAAATTATCGAAAGTCTTAATGTGCTCTTTTAGAATGTTTTCGGTCTGCATATTTGGACGAATGTCGCAATAGTAAACTCCGTCGAGCGGATTGAGTTTTATGGTATATCCTTTGAAATGTCCGGGCAAAAAAGTTGCATTTATACCGTATTCATTTTCTTTTCGCGTGTTTTTTCTTTGAACATCATTTAGAAAAACTGCAATATGGGGAGTGGATTTTTCTGTGAGTTTATTGTATAGGAACTTGTCAATGAATATTTTATCAATACGGTCTTTGCTTGATGTTTTGATGGAACCGATTACTTTCACATCGTCGTCTTTTTCAATTATCAAATCGTGTTGATAACTCATATTAAATTCCGGTTTGCCATCAACAACGATGGGAACTTGAATAACGCCTGATTTACATTCAATCCCTATTTCGTTAATAATCAAACGAATAAAATGCTCAAACAAATCGCCATTCAATTTCCGCGCTGTATTTGATTGACCGGCAGGCAATCCATCTAATGCCGAGCCAACAGATTGTTGGATGGTATAAGTTGCGTTGTTTAAAATATCCCGAACCGCGCTGTCGTTTTTGTTAATCGTTTTGATAGTCTGCAATATTTTCAAAAACTCTTTTGACGCCGTTGAAAACTCTTTTGCATTGTACATCAGGTTTGAATTAATCGGTCGCGTAATTTGAAAATTGCCTTCCTTTTTATACTGAAAAAATTGGTAATGGTTTTCGTTTTGCGAAACGATAATAGCCTGTAAATTATCGCTGATATAATTCAGGTATTCATCACAAAATTTGATGTACGCATTCAAATTGACAAAATTATTTTTGTCTTTGGCTTTGTTTACAAGTTGCTTTAAGTTCATCGTATCGAGTTTCTTCTTTTTTGGTTTTCTAAATCATATTTTATCCATTTGTCAATATCCCATTCCTCGACTAATTCGATGCGGTTGGCTGACCAATCCAAATATTCGGGGGAAAGGTCGCAAGCCATCCATTTTCGTTTTAATTGTTCTGCACAAACCGGTGTCGTTCCGGAGCCACAAAAGGGGTCAACAATGGTGTCTCCAACATTTGAAGAAGCCAAGATTAATTTGCGCAATAATTCTTCGGGTTTTTGGGTAGGATGTGGGGTTTTTTCGTGCATTCCGTTACAGGTTGTTGGGACTTCAATAATATCTTGCGGGATTTCCAACACATCTTTGGGTTTGGCTCCCAACGGATTAGGCTCCCAAATATGATTTCCATTTTTACCGTTTCCATATTGACTTGTTTCTGCTTGCGGATGGCTTGGATATTTCAGTGTATGTTCACCGTAGGGGATGCGAATGTTATCAATGTTAAACGTAAAGTTCTTTGTTTTACGAAAATGTAAAATGCTTTCATGACTGCGTCCCCAATCTTTGCCAAGGTTTGCCTTATTCTTGTAGTGCCAGATTATCCACCGGCACGATTTGAAATATTTTGTTGCGGGATGTTTCAAATCAGCCAAAATTTCCGAAAATCCACATACAAAAAGCGTCCCGTCCGGTTTTAAAACTCTCGCTGCCTGCTCAATCCATTGCATCGAAAATTTGATGTATTCTTCTTGGCTTTCAAAATTATCCCAATCGGCTTTTTTTATGTTATAAGGAGGATCGGCAAAAATCATATCCACGCTTTCTGAACGAAGCGATTTGAGCCATATTATGCTGTCGCCTTGCCACAGTTGCCCATTCACGTGTTGATAAAACAGTAGTGGCTCCGAATTACTCTCGAAATTCTCTTCAATTCGTTTTCCTTTGAGAATAACTTCTCCGAAAAATGTAGGTAATTCCTTATTTCTTGTCATTGCCATTTATTTTTACGATCTTACGGTCTTACAGTCTTACGGTCTTACGGTCTTACTCTTGCGGTCTTACGGTCTCCTAATACATATCCATCCCATCGTCCGAGTCGCGTTGTTGTCCTTCGGAGGAGGGTGTTTGGCGTTTTTTGGTATCGCGGATGTTCATGTTGCCGAATTTCCATGTCAGGGTCAGGTATCCGACGCAGGCTTTTGGGGTTCGGCTAAATTCTTGGTAAAAATTCGCTGATTCGCTGATAGATTCAAATTTCATGGTATTGAACACATTGCTTACGCGCAGGGTGAGGCTTAGGGCTTTTTGCATGAAATCCTGTTTAAAACCGATGTCGCCGGAGAAATATCCTTTAAATTCTCCTTGTGCGGTAACGCGGGGACCGACGTAGCGGGCGTTGAATTGCAGGGCGGTCATTTCGGCAACTTGGAATGAGTTGTTGGCTCTCATAGTCCATGAAAAGCCGTCTCTTTTTATCTCTTGGTTTGAGTTGGAGAGGTTGCCGTTGAGTTGGTAATATCCGAAGTTGGCTCCGGCATTTAACGACCACATATTGAAGAACTTACTGTTAAAATTCAGTTCCAAACCGTAGGCGTTATTGGTGTTTAAGTTAGCCCATGTTGAGGTGCTTGCTCCGCTGGAATCCACTTCCGTAACCCGCGAAATGACATCGGTAGTATTGCGATAAAACAGTGTTGCTGAGGCGTTTCCGGTTTTCAGATAACGGAAATAATCCAATTCAAAGGAGTTGATATATTCCGGTTTCAGGTCGGGATTTCCCACCCGTTTGTTCATCGGGTCTGACAAATCTTGATAGGGGTTCAAATTCCAAGGTCCCGGACGGTTCACACGGCGTGAATAGTTCAGTTTTAACTCTTTTTTTTCTGTGAGTTGGTACATAAGAAAGGCTGTCGGGTAAAGTTGGTAATAATTTTGTGGTTTTAAATTGTCTTGATAAGACGTATCCCAAACGGGGGAATTGACGGGTATGGGTTTAAAATACTTATCGAACTCAAACTCACAGATATGTGCCGCCCCCGTCAAGTCGCTTTTGGTATTGGTTGCCTCGCCTCTTAATCCGGCTTGATAGGAAAACTTTCCCGTTTTTGCGCCATATTGAGCATACAAACCATACACATTTTCGTGATATATAAAATTATAATCGGGTTTGTAGAAAAATGAAATTGGATCGATAAGTGGATTTTCCGGAATAAGAAGCAGATAAGTCATTTGCTCCATGCCGTTTTCGATGGTACGCAAACGTACCGACCCGCCGGCTTCAAATTTTCCTTTTGGGTTCACCGGCATAGCATAATCAATTTTCCCTTCAAAATCTTGGGTATAGCCATTGGTTTTTGTTTCCCGATGACCATAAGGATTGTACCATAATGTATCATTCCACAGCGGATATTCTTCATACACGGAACTGCCATCATTTTGTCGTTTTCCGAACGAAGCGTCGAAAAGCAAAAAATGGTTTCTGTCGGTAAACGTTTTTTCCCATAAGGCACCGGCGTTATATGAAAAACGCGAGTTATCATCTTTATTTATAGTGTAATAATACAGGTCTCCATTGTTATTCGTGAAATAGTTATCCGCTCGTTGGTCGCCTTCTCTGGGACCACCGTTGAGGCTTCCCGTGAGGGTGAAAGTGTTTTTTCTATTGATGTAGAAATCGGTTCCGACACGTGCCGAGAGGCTTGTGCCTTTGCTTTCGTAGGGGGATATTTGTTTATATTTCATGGTGTCGCCGTCGTAATAGGATTCACGGTAACTTCTGCCGGACATTTCCCATTTTCGGTTGTTGACGCCGACGTTGGAGTAGAAGTTAAGTTTTTCGTTACGGTAATTGAAATTGGCACCTGCGCCGTAGTCGCGCATGGTTCCGACGCCAACATTGGCACTTCCGTTGAAACCGCCGAAGGAACTTTTTTTCATTACAATATTAATAATTCCTGTAATGCCTTCGGGGTTGTATTTCGACGAAGGGTTGGTCAATACTTCAACCCTGTCAATGGCATTCGCCGGAATTTGTTGCAACAAATCGCCCGCCGACTCGCCGCTGTAGCCCGAAGGACGACCGTCAATCAAGATGGTAACGCTGGTGTTGCCGCGCAACGAAACATTGCCTTCAACATCAACGTCCACCGAAGGTGCGCTTTCCAAAACGTTGAGCGCGGTGCCGCCCGCCGACATGATGTCTTTGTCGGGATTGATGATTTTGCGGTCAATCTGATTTTGATATAACGTCTTATCTGCCACAATGTTAACGCCTTCGAGCGTACTTGCAGAAGGCTCAATGGTGATTTTTCGCAGTTTTATCTCGGGGTTCTCCATCGTAATATTCAACCCGCTTTTCATAGATGTTTTATATCCCAAAAAGTCTATTTTTGCGTAATATTTTCCAACGGGAATATCGGCAATTTGGAAGTTTCCACTCTGGTTGGTAATGGTTCCCGTAACCAGCGTACTGTCGCGTTCGCGAAATATGGCGATAGTGGCATATTCTAACGGGTTATTCGTTTGAGAATCAATGATTTGCCCCGAAATCCTTCCTATCTTCAAAACGTCAGGACGTTGTTGTGCCGACAACGACACGGCTATCAATAAAAATAGCGCAAAAGAAAAACAATATCTCTTCATAAATTCAAGATTAAGTATAAACAACGGAAAAATGGTATAAAAATTATTTGAGCCTCGCCTACTCCAACAAAAGCAACTCGCCGTTTTCTTCTTTCAGGAAGATAAACACAACTTCGTCGTCGCGTTTCATGTAATAATTTTCACGTCCGGCTGCCTCTATGGCTTCCATGCCGTTCATCTTCTCGTTTTTGGCTTCACAAGCGACGATTGCATTTTTTGTTTCCTGCAATGTTTTTTGCAATTCCGCCAAATGTTTATTCATTTCTCGCTGCTTGCAATAACTGTAATCGTCGAAAAAGAGGATCCAAACTCCGAAAAGGAGTATCACTGCCGTATATCTAAAAAACGGGGAACGTATTATCTTCATGACTGCGATTGTATAGAATTAATCTACGTTATCATGTAAATATGGATTAGGTTGCATAATCAATCCATCTTCTCCCGGAAACAGGTGATAGTTAGATGCGTAGGACTCGGAGGAGTGGTCGGCAGGTTCAAATTGAACGTTTCTACGAAGATACGCCGGCTCTTCCATGACGGTTTCCGATATTTCGTTTGGTTTTGAAAAAATGGAAAATCTGCGAAATTTTTCCGCTCTGCTTTTCGACAAATTATCGTTCTGATCGGACTTTTGCTTGGGATAGGCGGTGGTTTCCGGCTGAACACGTACCATTACGGGCGATGCGCCTGAGTGATAATTATTGATAAAATTGGGTTGCTCGGAGACGTGAAACTCGAGGTCGTCATCTTCAACAACGATTACCTTATGCGGACGTTCTTCCGAAGTTGCCGACATATCCGATTGCACAACGGGCTGCCGAAAAGGTGCTTTGTGATCTTGATGAAAAGAGAAAATTTCTTCTTTAACATCTTCTTTTTCTTTGGATTCTATTTCGGGCGCATTGTCTCCCTTGTTTACAATATGTATCCCGTCAATAAGGTTTTCCGTCGCGTTGGCGATTTCGTTTTCGCTGGTTGAAACGATGGGTTGCACAGCGGGAACCTCCTCAATCTGATCGGGTGTATCTTCAATGACCTCTCCGTCAAGCGGAATAACTTTTTTCTTTTCGACAGATTCGGGTTGTGCGGGTTGCACGGGTGGCACAGGCGGATTCGGGATAGGATTTGGTATTTGATCCTTTATTTTATCATTTTCATCTTCTTTGTAACCGGGCATATCGAATCCGGTTGCGATGATAGAAACGGCGATGTGGTTGCCCAGCCTTTCGTCTTGTCCATATCCTAAAATCAAATCGGCATTATTTCCGGTGCGGTCGTGTACCAACTCGGTAATTTCGCCCATTTCGTCCATTTTTACTTCGGCATTTCCGTAGGTGATATAGATGAGCAGGTTTTTCGAGCCGCGAATGTTAATATTGTTGAGCAACGGAGAGTTCAACGCTTCATCAACGGCATTGGCAGCACGGTCTTCGCCTTCGGCAAGTCCCATTCCCATGATGGCGGTTCCGCTGTTGCGCATCACCGTTTTCACATCTTCGAGATCCACATTCATGTACCCTCTCACCGTAATGATTTCGGCGATGCCTTTAACGGCGTTTGCCAATACGTCGTCTGCTTTTTGGAACGCTTCGCTCAATACCAAGTCGCCGTATTGTTCGCGCAGTCTGTCGTTGTTGATGACCAACAGCACATCTACATAGTTTTTCAACTTCCTGATTCCCTGACGCGCTTGCTCCATTCGACGTTTGCCTTCTATTGCAAAAGGCTCGGTTACGATTGCCACCGTCAGAATGTTCATCTCGCGTGCGATGGCAGCGATAACGGGCGCAGCACCGGTGCCTGTTCCACCACCCATTCCTGCGGTGATGAACACCATTTGGGTGCCTTTCAAAAACAAACGGATTTCGTCGTCGCTCTTTTCCGCAAGTTCGCGACCTTTTTCGGGATTGCTTCCCGCACCTGTACCCAAATCTCCAAAACGAATGGTGTTCGGAACAGGGCTGGCTTCCAGCACCTGAAGGTCGGTATTGCAATTTATAAAATCAACGCCGATAATTCCTAATTTATACATGTGGTTTACCGCGTTGTTTCCGCCTCCGCCAACGCCGATAACTTTTATGATTGACGCCAACCCCTTAGGGCTGTCAAAAGTCAACATATCTTTTTTACTCTCTTCTACCAAATTTATCTCCGTCATAACTTTCTATTTTTTAAGGGTGTAAAATTACTACTTCACTGTTTATCAAAAGAATACTATTTTTCTATTTTTTCAACATCATTTTGTTAATTACTGTATTTCAACTTATTGCGAATCGCCGTCAAAAAAACCTCTCACAATACGCTCAATAAACGAGAGTCTTGGCGGCTTTTCTACAACCTGTTCGTCGTTGTTATTTTGTTCGTCATCTTTTGTATCTGTTTTATTATCAGCGGCTTTTTTGTTGATGCCGTTCTTTTTCATCTCCTTGTCCAGCCTTTCAAACCCTTCGATAATCAAACCAACGCCGGTCGAGAAAACGGGGTTGGAAATCACCTCAACACATTGGTTATTGGAAAGATGCTCATTCGGATAACCGATTCTAACATCCATTCCCGTCTTGTATTGTGTGAGTTGCGAGATGTGTTTTAACAGCGAACCGCCGCCGGTTAATACAATTCCGCCGCCCAATTTGTGCGCATAGCCCGACAGTCTTATCTCGGTATGTACATATTCGATGATTTCTTCCATACGTGCTTGTATGATATGTGCCAAATTTTTCACGGATATTTCCTTATGCGGTCTGCCTCTGACACCCGGAATGGAGATAAACTCGTTGGTTTTGTTTTCGTCTGCCAGTGCCGAGCCAAACCTTATTTTCAACTCTTCGGCTTGCCTTTTGAGGATATTGCAGCCCTCTTTGATGTCGCTGGTGATGATTTCGCCACCCAACGGAATTACCTTCGTATGACGGATGATGCCGTTATAGAAAATTGCCAAGTCGGTTGTTCCGCCGCCGATGTCCACCAACGCGACGCCCATCTCTTTTTCATCTTCACTGAGTACCGCCGACGCCGACGCCATCGGTTCCAAAATCAAATCAAGGACTTCCAGCCCCGACTGTTTGGCACAGGTGTAGATGTTTCGTGCCGAAGCCGTTTGTCCGATAATAACGTGATACGAAGCCTGTATGCTGCTGCCGATCATGCCCACGGGCTTGGTGATACCGCTTTCTCCGTCAACGGTGTATTCCTGCGGGATAATGTCTATGATTTCTTCGCCGGGTTTAACGCCGATGTTGTAGATGCTGTCGCACATCTCTTGAAGTTCCTTTTCGGTGATGACGTCTTCGTTGTTGATTCGAATCAACTGTCCGGGTTGCTGCTTGCTGCATATATGTTGCCCTGCAATGCCGACATAAACGTATTTTATCTCCGCGCCGGAGGCTTCACTCGCTTTTTGGACAGCCTCTTTGATGGAGTTAATGGTGCTTTCGATATTGCAAACGGCGCCTCTAAGCACACCCAGCGATTCGGCTTTCCCATAGCCCAAGATGTCAATTTTTCCGTGTTCATTACGTTGCCCGACAATCGCGGCAATTTTCGTTGTTCCAATGTCAAGACTGACTACACAAATATTTGATTGTTCCATTTTAATATATATTTATTTTTTACAAACTATCTGATTTTTATACTTTAAATTGATGCTTTTATAGGTTTTCCAGCCCTCCTCGTCTATCACTTTTTGATAAAATATTTTGAGACGTTCCAAGCGTTTTTCGGGATGTTCGGGCGTTCCAAAAATAATGAGATGATTTCCAATAACGGGGATAAGGTGGTACGAATCCTTGTCTTCGATGTAAATCTGCCCGATTTGATTTTTCAAAAATGTATCGTTGTTTATATATTTAACACAGTTTACAAGGGCGTTCCACTCGTGTTTTGTGGTGTCAATATTACCGCTCACGGCGATAACATGGGCGGAAGCCCCCGAGCGCACAGGCATCACTTGAGCCGTTTCATCTAAATAAAAAGATTCGCCTAACTTGTTGATAACACGCATGATAGGAATACGTTGTGTTATCGCAATACGCAATGTCCCCAGCAAATCGCCGGTAATGGCAACGTTTGAAATATAAGGATGCTGTTTTAAAACAGATTCAATGGTATAGATGTCAATTTCATTATAAGGCTTGCCTATGATGCTATCGTGTTCCAATATAACATTCTCAATATCAGCAATATACAGCAATGTGTCGGCGGGGTATTCCACTTCAATTTTTATGGAATATTTTTTGCAAGTCCGCTGATCGCAGACAGAACCGGCACGCACCACCACATAAACAACGCCCACAAAGACCAACAACCAAAAAATAAACAAAATAATCTTCTTCGCTTTCATACTTTTAAATTTTTAATTGTGGCAAGTAACGCTGCTTCGACAGGCTCGACCAAACGGTCAATATCGCCCGCCCCCAACATGACAACCACTTGTGGTTTGTTATTAACTAATTCATTAACAAGGCTTTGTTTGCTTACTAACTTGCCGCCCTTCTTCGGCATTTTAGATAAAATCGTGGCACTGCTCACGCCTTCTATCGGCAACTCACGCGCCGGATAGATGTCCAACAGCAACAACTCGTCTGCCATCGCAAGCGTTTCGGCAAAGCCATCGGCAAAGTCGCGGGTACGGCTGTAGAGATGCGGCTGGAAGACCGCCATAATCTTTTTGTCGGGATATAAATCGCGCACCGACTGCAACAGCATACGGATTTCCTCAGGGTGATGGGCATAGTCGTCAATCAAAACCACTTTTTCGTTGCGTATTCTGAACTGAAAACGCCGCTGAACGCCCGCAAAACCCGCAAGTGCCGCCTTGAGCGTGGCTGCATCTATCCCGTATTGCAGCGCAATAGCCGCCGCCGTTACCGCATTGGCGATGTTGACAAGTCCGCCCGCACCGAAAACGATGTCGGTAATCGTTCCCCGTGGCGTGTGTAAATCGAACCGATAGTAGCCGTCTGCGATGCAGATATTTTCGGCGAAATAATCGGCGTGGTGGTCTTCGATGGAAGCGGTGAAAATTTTGGCGGCAGCGTTGATATGCGCTTCCAAGCCTTTTTTCACCACCAAAAACCCCGTTGGCGCAACCTGAGCGGCAAAGAGGTTGTATGTCTCCACAATGGCGTCCTGCGTTCCGTAAATATCCAAATGATCGGAATCCATCGCGTTGATGGCGGCAATCGCCGGATGGAGGTAGAGCAGTGAGCGGTCATACTCGTCGGCTTCGACGATGACCGGACCGTTGCCTTTGGAGAAGAAATTGGAGTTGTAGTTGTTGACAATGCCGCCGACAAAGG
>Ga0123353_10014641_pt1 | contig 11322 bp, 4 predicted proteins | sample TergutLab28metaG_3_FD_92763 | JGI IMG/M metagenome (GOLD analysis project Ga0123353, IMG submission 92763) | Labiotermes labralis P3 segment gut microbial communities from Petit-Saut dam, French Guiana - Lab288 P3 | ecosystem: Host-associated > Arthropoda: Insects > Digestive system > Gut ... | reverse complement strand
TTCAGTATGTATGTATGTATATATATATATATATATATATATACACACACACATATATAGCTTTGTACATAAACGTAGCACATTTCGAACAATGTGTTTCTTCCAGTTCATAAATTACAATTACACACTTTTCTCCAGCCACACTGCAAACAAAAAATAAGGTGTCAGGTTCAAGTGCATGCTTCTCAGGGGCGAATTTAGAGCAAATTTTTTTTTTTTGCTGGAATTTTCGGTAATTACTGCCCTAAAAGGTGCATGTGTCAGCCATATTTAACTAAATAAATTGCACACCATATACTCTGAAAGTCGACATTTACAAAACTCGTTTCACCTGCTGCTGAAAGCAAGATTCTTCCTCGATTCCGGTAATCACATTTAACAATTGAAAAAGAGAGGTTGGCGAAAATAAGCAGTCGCCACATGGAACCGTCATGTCATATTTTAAAGTAGCTAACAGTTTCGGAGTAAATGTTACCTGATTTGAAAAATACGGTATCACCAGTAGAACCTTAATTTTCACTCGAAACCATCTGTAATGCATTTCTTAACCAATAAAAGAAGTAAGACTCCCAATGCCAAAGCATCACACAAGAAAGTTCTGTGACGCGCTGGCCAAGCTTCAATATTGCGAATGTCAATGCGTGGCCAACCGCGCTCTACCCCCAGAGAAAAAGAGTCCCATGCCCCCTACACGTGTGGCCCCCAAGAGGGTAGTGCAAAACAAAAACCGAATACCCGCTGGATGCGAGACCCAAAGCGGGACGCGCTTACGTTACGAAAAGTCGGAACCGACCTATGACTCTGCGAGGTGGAATAATCCAAATGACTACACGAGCAACAACCCCCGTTAACCCCCCCCCCCAAAAAAAACCTTTATTATTATTATTATATTATCATTATAACAGCATTTATTGGTCGATTCTCCAGAACATACATGTCAAAGGACCACGACTACCAAAATCAGAAAAAAAAACTGTATCTTACACTAATGTACGAGCTAGACTTTCCCGAAAAATTACCAAGATTTACTTCCTCCAAATATCTCCCGCAAAAATGATTTTAGGTGTTTTATTAAGACCTACTGTCGATATCATGGTTATCTAGAGATTTTTATTTCATGATACGAAAATGATATAAAACACAAATTCCATTTGGAACTTTCTATTAACCGAACAAAATCGTATACACGATAAAAGACCTAAAAAAAATTTCTTCTTTAGTTTGGCTGAGACCGAAAATAACGCGTAAATATTCAAACGCGTTCAAATTTGTTTACGTTTAATAAAGCAATAATGGTTTGGTGCGCTCAGAAAGTCTTAAACAATTCTGCGAAACTGATGGGTTAAGCTTTGGCGCCTTTTATATCCCTGGAACACCAAATTCGGGAAAAATGTGGGTCGTGCATTTAGTTCATTGAACTCCCTTCTTCACAGCAGAGCAAAACATCGACCACCCCCCCCCTCCCTCCAACTGCCACAGTAAAGGTATGTGCATTTCAGAAATATCACCTTCTTCCTGACGCTACAAGCTTTCATACTACACATGGGACTTCTACGGACCAGACAACACGGGTCAATGAAAATTCCAAGGGAAAGAATCAAATTAGTCAGAGACTTTACACCGAAACCATGAAAGAAATAAAAGCTGCCCAACACTGAAAACTGTCCAAAAATACTCTACGTGTATACAGACGTTCCTCTCACAGTGCCGTGTAACTTTCAACTTATTAGAGAAGTCGGTGTCCATGTACTTTTTTTAATTGTGTTTAAGTAATGCCTAATTTTGCCTCAGAAATGTCACAGCAGTGGACTTCGATGACTATTCTTTTGTAATAACGTTGCGCGTACAGGGATCATAAGGACGTATCTAGTCTGCTGGACGCCGCTTGCCCGTGCAGGGCTCAAGTCAGCGATTTTCAAGTGCGATTACCAGCTATTCTTATAAACGGTACAAAAAGGACAGAAGTAATCACATTTAACGTAATATGAAGGTTCGTTTCAATCTTGGTTCTCACGTATTCCCACGCTCTCGCAGTGAATATTGTCCGTACTTCCGTCTTGCACAATAAATACTTGAGAAAAGCTAAACAGATGTTCATGGATCTGATAATGGGAAGTTTTACGCTCTCAAATTAATTCCTATCTCCGTTAAAACTGGATTTTTAACAAAAATTATTTTGAAGGGTTTCTGCGCGCATCTCGAGATTAACAAACGCATAACTCGCCAAGAATTCGCCAGATCTAAAGATTTTTTTTTCCGAACGAAAATTTGAGAGAAGAATGAAACGCCCTATATGAATTGTCTGTGTCTTGCGGCTTACGAGGCAATAAAAGTCACTAAACGCACCAGACGTTTTACGGATTTTCCGTACACTTCCACGCTGTTTCCACAAAGTGTGAATGCACTCAATACCAAACCCTCTTTCAACAGCTGACGTGTTGGAGCTCCTTGCATATTAACGTACATTCACACAAAAGCGTACGTTAGAACTAACTTAGTCAAGACAGATGTCTGCTTCAACATTGTTTGTTTAGTGCAGAAGGTGGGTATCGTGCAATTCACACTCATTTTTGTTGAAACTTAACACCATGCAACAACTGAAACAGGATACACGTGTTTCATGAGCCAGGCAATATCCAAAGAATGTCACGGGACCTCAGAGCGTAATCCACACAACACAATGATCGTCACGATGTGTGTGAACAACAATTCTTGTTAGCTAACAACACTGCAACTTCATTACAGAAATATAATGGCAGTCCAGCAACCTTTAAAACGAAAGCTTGTCTATATTACCCTCACAGGCTTCAACAATACTTCAGACTTCTTATGCCATCTGTATTGAGAGTCACGCCGGACTTGAGCCATTTAAAAATATGCGTTCTTAATATAAATACATCTAAACATATCGTACACACCAACTTAATACAAATGAGGCATTATACTAGATGGCCAGTTTGCTTGAACAGACTGCCAGCCACTTCTGGGATGTTTCATTTCGCCTAAATTTTGTAATTTACTTGGATAATATTTTCAATGTGTGATGGAAGACTACCTGAAAGGAAGATGGCTGAATAGAAATTCCAAAGTGTCCACCGCTGTATTTACAGATGATCAAGTTAATCGGAGAGAAAACATTTTTAAAAAACTAACCAAGAATCTTAGTGACATTTCAATACACCATAAAGTAAACATTTCAGAAGGGAAAAGTACAGCAATGTCTGTGTTTGGCAGGAAAATGGTTTGGGTAAAAAATGTTGATAAATGGGCAAACAACAGAACAGGTCAAAGACATCAAGCATACAGGATGGGGAATACCTGTACGGGAGAATACCGATGATCGGGCAGAAAATTTCGCAAAATGTAATCACTTAAACGGTACAAAAAAACAGCATTCTGGCAAAACAATGAATGGTGAAATTCAGCTACAATTACATGAAGTACTGTACAGTATGAAAACTGGTCATGTTATGTGAAGGGAGTGCTGGATCTGAAGCCAACGCGACAAAAACAGACCAGATCCAGCGTACATGCGCTGTCTCATAAACACATGGGGCTTCTCCAGAAAGGATTATGTCAAGGATACATGGAAACGTCTGGGGACAGCAAATACAGCGGAAGAAATACAGAGTTACCAGATGGACTGGACAGCGCAAGTGGACCGAATGGAGGACTGCAGGTCTCCGAAGAAATTGTTGGACTATGAACGTACCTACCTAGACCTTCCCAACTACCACTGGGAAGGTCTAGGGAAAGATAAAGCAGTTTTGAGGAGCCTCGAGGAGTGCCCATAGAAGATGAAAAAGAAAAGATCATCAATTTAGAGAACAACTGTGCACACGTGGTTTAGACCACCTGGTATACAGCACTGAGCCTGCAACATGGTCTGCTCGGTCTGTGAAACTACGACAACACAGGACGTATGCACAGGTCTTGTTATACAGGAACCACGGGAAGACCAAATTTATTAAGACACAGCAATTTTTCTTGAGTTCGAGAGTTTAGGTTACCATCACAGCAAATTCCTGATCGCTTCATCTGCCATTTTCAGTCTTGCTAATTTCCAAATTTCGAAACATCCCTTTCGACTTTGCCTTACGTGTTCCTTCACTGGTGTGTTGTTAAAGACCGGACTTCAACTCAATACATCATCGATGCCAGGGCCGGTGTAAGACATTTCTGGGCCAAATGCAAAGATAAATTTGGAGATCGTACCCACGCGGAGTCCCAAAGTGACAGTGCGGATACATGCATGTTACAATTTACGTACAAAATATGATTTGACATAAAAACTGAAACACAACCCGTCCCGTAGGCGTTCCCGGGACGGTGGTGCCCCATCAAGCCGCATTGATAGCTACATCCTTGAACTGCCAGTGATCAGTGCACTGCATTACCATAGTGGACCTGAATCTCAGCGTCACAATAAAACTCTGTCTGAATACCACGACAGGGAATTACTTGATTCGCTCTAGAAACAAATTAGTGCAACGGATTTTGTACAAAGGGCAGAAGAATACACCCCGCTGACACTTCGAGTAAGCAGTAGATATCCTGACATGATCAGTGCGCGGTTTTGTATTATGTGAGTCCATTAACAGTGATTACACACAGTCCAGCTACGTATTCAGTCCTGAGGTGACGGTATAAAGCATTAAAGCTACCCCGTAATGGCCACATGTACTCCGTACACTTCACTGGATACAGAATTGTTAAGCCATTGTCTCTTCATGTGGTTTACTACTGGAAAGGGACCTTCAACCGTACAGGTAACGATAAGCATTCACTTGATACTCGTAGTTTAGAGCGTCCTTCGTTTCATTATGTACAACTATTTCATTTGAAATAAGTAAATAAACTTAAAAGCCACGTTTACATGAAGTATTTATATAGGCCTACAGCGCATAAAAAACATTTCCATGGTAATCGATATGAAATTTAATATCGATATCGGAGGTGGTAATATCAATATCTAATCGATTAATGAAACACTTTATTGTACCATTATCTAACTTCGAACTTAAATGCCGTACTTTGTCATTGTATTACAAATTGTTGTACATAAATTTTCATGTTTGTACCGTGCATCAGTGACGATTAAAACAGTTTAATATCCAACAGACGCACAAATATATAATTCGTAGATACAATTACAATTATTATAAAATATTTAAAATTGTACCAACATGTTTCGGATCACAAGGGATCCATCATCAGGGAGCTTTTTACAGTGCTTGGCTAAAATTACAGTAATGGTTCTATCGTGTCCGTTGGTATGGACCCAGTCGGTGTTATGGCAGCATATTTACCCGTAGTACGTGTGTGCACTGCACAGTGTAGAGGGGCCTCTCTACACTGCGCAGTACACAAACGCACCACGGGTAAATATGCTGCCATAACACCGACTACGTCCATATGAACGGAATAGATAGAACCATTACTGTAATTTTAGCCAAGCACTGTAAAAAGCTCCCTGATGATGGATCCCTTGTGATCCGAAATATGTTGGAGCAATTTTAAATATTTTAAAATATTTTATAATAATTCTAATTGTATCTACGAATTATACATTTGTGTATCTGTTGGATAATAAAGTGTTGTACATAAACTCACACTGCAGCGTCAAAGTTCATTAATGATTAAAATATTCTGTTTAGATAGTAGTGATAGCATATGCACGCTTCACAGACCGCCAACTGTGTTTTTCTGTTCCCACTGCCGAAACGCAAACAAATATATATGGCTCTCATATATTTAGGTCTACAATTGTTTTCTCTAAAAATATGACACCAACGAATTATGCAGCATATCGGTACGTCAGATTTATAACGATACTTTATATCATATCGTATCTATATCAATCACAATTCTAATGTACCCTTTAAAACACTGGGAGTAATGTACGTACCGCCAAATTGGATTCAGCGTTCTGCCAACAGAGCGTGTCGATGTCTTCCGTACGATTCTCACAGCCAGCCCCGATTTTTTCCCATACAGTATTCATCGAATGAAATTTATAATGGACGCAAATTGTGTTCTCCGCGAAGCAAAACTGAATATTTATACACTCGTCTCATTTAGCTTAATTTTAGCTGCGGAAGGCCGGGTTCAATCCCAGGTAGGTCCACGTTAGACCTGCGGTGGACAAAGGGAGGTTTTTTTCCTAGTCCTTCGGTTTTCCCTTGTCGGTATCGATCCACCAGTGCTGCATACTCATATTCCAATAATCTACATGTTGCTCTTGCCAGAAGGACAAACTGGCGAAGCCTTGGGACCTCCCAAAAACCAATGCTCTTTCAGAAATCGGAAAGAATTTGACACAAAAGTACTTCTATTTTTATTTTATTCTCCAAAGGGCTAAGCCTCATGTGATGAAGACACTCGAGTGACAAATAACAGTAATGGAGCCCGACAAATCACAAGGTCCGGTTTAGACCTTTCCATATATTCTTTAAAATAAACCAAACACTTCCGAGTGTTCACGACAAAGCAACCATTCCGCGACACTTTGTGTGTTAACACTGTCAATGGGCTTCCAGAAAGAATAAAGGAGCTACAAAGACTCTCTTGTTAAGAAGCTCTCAGATCTCCATTCAGAAAGAACACTTGCGGCGACATTACTCTGATACACACATTAAAACAGGACAATCTGACACACTGCAAGTTAGTGACAACTTTAGTTAGTATAAACCGTAGCAGCCCCCAGGTTGTGGGCTGGAACGACAAGATCGGGGTTCGATTCTTGCTCAATGCGTCCATAATATCTCTGAAGACAACCAGTCTCCCATCCACACGGTACCAGGGACTTCCTTTAGTGGTAACAAGGCGAAGAGTTAGCAGGCCAATCAAGCCTTTCGATCGAAGAGACTGCAGAGTTATGCAGAATAATCTTAGAAACCGACCAACTTAATGCACAAATTCTTGATTTATAGTAAGTTTATTATATTCCTCTACATGTTTCGAGCATTGTTGTGTTCATCATCAGGAGGTCAAATTGTACTGTACAGCATCTGGTATCGTCACACACCGTACGTGGCCGTCCGGAGTATAATACAAATTGACCTCCTGATGATGCGCACAATAGCGTTCGAAACATGTAGAAGAATATAATAAACTTATTATAAAATAAGAATTTGTGCAGTAAGTTGGTCGGTTACTAACAGTATACCGAGATGCACGATCAGCAAAACATCAAGAGGTATGCAGAGTCGACAGGTGGCATTTGTGAATGAGAAATTACAAGAAACGTAGATGAAAACATTCATGGAAAAAGTTCCTCGGAAACAAGAAAATAAAAACAGATTTTCGGGTTGAGATTCGGACCCGAAGAACGTCTGAAGAGAAAACTGGGGAAACATTCGATCAGTGTCTAGTTAGAAGGTCCAGAATACGTGGAACGGTAACTACAAAGCCACCATGCTCCACTGTAGCAGGGTGCGCAGCCTAAGGAAATATTTTGTGACATATATTCCTTTGTCCAAAACAGAAAATCAGAAGGTGAAGAGCAAAACTCGACCCATATAGATCTTGCATCACGGGTTGCAGCGGTTATAGGAAGAAGTAACTCCGTACGGCCTCATCTGGTTAATAAACTTGCCCTGTGGCCAAACGGCTTAAAACAACAACGCATCTTTCGCTTGCAACACGGATCTTGTAAAAATGATTAATACGAGGGACAGTCAAATTAAAACCTTAAAAGTGCGATAAAAATTTGAAACACAGCTCGATTGTCTTCTAAGTTGACAACAATGATACTCATGGTTTGAAGAGTGGCCGACAGGTTGCAGTACGATGCAGGAATGCAACACGACAGCGCAGTAGTAGTGTAAAGATGGCGGCCCCGCTTGCAACATGCACCAAAGAAGAACAGCGTTGTCACCTGTTTTTTAAGTAGTGAATGGGTGAAACCTACTGAAATTCATCGACGAATGGAAGTTCAGTATGGTGATGCATGTCTGTCACTACAGCAAGTGTACGAGTGGACTAGGAAGTTCATGAACGGCTTTAGTTCTGTAACAGACTCTCCTCGACCTGGTCAGGCACACGGAGTAGTGACATCAGAGGCCATTGCAGCAGTTGAAGGCATCCTGAAGGATAATCGCCGCGTAACAGTGAATGAAACAGCCGCACATCTGGATATGAGCCATGGATCAGCACACCATACCGTCCATGATGTTCTGCAGATAAAAAATATTTAATATTTAAGGTTTTCATTTGACTCACCCTCGTACTAATTTACGGCGTAAAGGAGAGTGTGAGGAAACTGCAAAACAATATTACACTCGCGGAACCCAAAGCGAAAACGCTCAGGAGCACATTCGAAGTATTGCAGCCGTACACAACACACCTGTCAACAAACGCGCAGAAACGGTCGATGAATGTACAGAGGACGCGGAATAAAATTCTGTCATAAAACCGGAAAATATACAGTTTTCAAGAAAGAACTTGGTTGTCAGTCATAAAAATAGCTGGTAACAGCGTGAGAGATTGCTCGCAACCACTCTTCAGAACCGCTGGGTTAAACGGATACACGTATTCTTCGGTCATGATAAGAAACTTGGTTTATTTTTATTTAGTATATCCATCGTCAAATATGGGTTACATATTTCATGACCCAAAACACATTTTGATTGTTTTTACAGAGATTTTTGTAAGGATCTTCTAAACTAATATTTCTATAGCATCGGATGAAGGTATTTCCTGTCGTTGTTTGAACAAGCTAAATTTCAATTCAAATTCTATCAACAGTCTATATACTAAACTTCACTGCTAGAAAATCACTTCATTCTGCTTCTTATTTCAGTCTCCCCCGTTCTCTTCGTATAATTATCGTGTCTTCTTGTGCCTTCTTTTTGGCCATTATTTCTCCAGATGTGATCAAACTTCACTTTCTTACCTATTACATTGTTTGATTATCCAGTTTTACGTTTATTCACCATTATTTATATCACCGCCACATTAAAATAATTTTGCCTCAACCCTTTCTTGTTTCTCTGTCATGGTTGTATTTGCATATTCTCTTACACTGTCGTTGCTCGCGTTTCTTGTTATTAAATGGTCATCAATTTCTGTCTGTTCTATGCACTACCCCTTGCATTCGTTTTTATGAACATCCCATATTCTGCAGTGTCTGGAGTTACGCATTGTTTCTACTCAGTACTTCTTCCGATTAATTACTCTACTTGTAGTTCGCGTATTCACCTACCAACTTGGCGCTAAGCGTCACGATAATACAGCTGCACCCAAATTTATGGATTAAACTAGCGAAGGCCGCCAGTTTCGTGACGTCAACAAGTTTTTTTTTTTAATGACCATATCACCACGTGCCATGGTAGCGTACTTTCCAGTACCTTATTATGTCGATGGTTGGGAAACATTTCCATCAATAAACTGTGTTCCGCGACCCCCAACGATTTCTTGTTCCTTACTACGATCGATACAACACAATTAAAATTATCAACACGGACAAGCACCCAGTTTCCGTTGCAAGCATCAAGAAGGGTAGCCACTTAGAAACACCTTTACATACAGATGGTGCAACAACCTTAGATGTCGAGATCTGCGTTCTTCAGAGCCAATACGCAACGTGTAGTGGGACCGACGGGTTGTCCTGAAACGTCTGTCGGGAATTACCACTACACGCTACGTAACAGACCAAAAGAGCACAGTTCTCATCTACTTCGCGGCGAAAGCCTGAAACCTCAGCTGTAAGCTGCGAAATCACTTTTGGGTTCCAGGCGGCAGTCTGCTGTTTGACAGGATATAACTGTCCCTATCAGTACAAAACAAGAAGTTAATTTTCGATGTATCGGCACGGGTACATCGGTGAAAAGAGGCTGCATCGTCACGTATAAATTCAGTTACGTGCAAAATCATTCTCACATGTGTGCTTTGTTTTGGTGTTAGCCTCCCCTAATATTTTACCGGTTTTGGGAACGCCGCGACAGGACGCCGATACACATTTGGTCACGTCACTTCCGCCGGGTGGCTGTGTTCTAAACAAGTGATGCACAAACTTCACGGTGACTTCAGATACAACTTAGATGATGACTATTTGAATCAATTCTTCACAATCGCTGACAGAAGACAAATATTGACGTCACTTCCGTTGTTTGAGCATGATGCACAGAGCCGTCTCGAGATCAATGCGCACAATAATATCTTGCTGCCACTAATCTGTTTAAAAATAAATCACCACTTTCGGGGAAGTTTCCACTGAGCAAAACACGAATCAACTTGCTCCAATAATTCGGTAATACTCTGATCCACAGTTTTGTTCCAGGGCTCCGCCAGCCACCAAGCCACCAAGTCTGGTTCAAGGATCTGCAAAGAAAACAAAGACGCTTCAGATAATCTCACCAGACATTCAGCAAAAGACTACACTAACGCCTGAATGAATAACTGCAGTGCAGATTTTTCAAGTTAAATCTGGGTGTCAAAATGGCGTTTGGTGACTACACCTCCAGTTACAGTTCTACAATTACGACGTGGTGCTGCTTCTGGAAGACTATAGGGCAGTGACGAAACAGAGAAACTTTCCGACGCTGCACACAATCTCGTCTTCTCCATCGCACGGACCCTTAAAAAGCAGGTGCCGAAAAAAAGGGTGAAACAAGCAGAAAAGCTTCCGACTAGTATTCAAGAGGAGGCCGGTTCGCATCTCTGTGGGACACCGGCTATCCGAACAGGGGTTCATGAATTACCATACTACTTACAGGCAAATGCCGAGACGTTAACTCATATCAGGCCACAGCCGCTTGCTTTCAAATCCTTCCCAAATCTACATTCACTACATAACCCATCATTCGACGCTATAGGCTTTCGCGGACCTACGAACGTAGTCATTAAATAAACCAAAAATAAGCAAAACGCTGCAAGGGGCAGTAAACGAAGGCAGGGAGCAGAGAGTCCCCCCCCCAAAAAAAAATGTAATTTATTAAGATCTGGTCACAGTGCTACACACAGTCAGAACAATGGGCAGCAATGTATAGATTACCTTCAACACCCATGTCTCGCACAAATCAGTGATACGCAAACTCTATTTTGGGAATCAAAGGCACTGACATTGCATCAAAATACCCGTATCATATTAATATAAAAAACCTTTCCCTTCTTCATGTAATACTGCATCACTTGAGCGACAGTGAAGTTGACAGAAATAAATAAATAAATAAATTAATTAATTAATTGCCGGTCCCGGTGGCCGCGCGGTCTAAGGCGTAGGTCTACGGCCGCTCGCCTGCTGAGATTGTGGGTTCGAATCCCACCGGGGGCATGGATGTCTGTCTGTTGTGAGTGTTGTGTGTTGTCAGGTAGAGGTCT
>Ga0123353_10014639_pt1 | contig 11323 bp, 9 predicted proteins | sample TergutLab28metaG_3_FD_92763 | JGI IMG/M metagenome (GOLD analysis project Ga0123353, IMG submission 92763) | Labiotermes labralis P3 segment gut microbial communities from Petit-Saut dam, French Guiana - Lab288 P3 | ecosystem: Host-associated > Arthropoda: Insects > Digestive system > Gut ... | reverse complement strand
CCGTGCGACTGGTGCTATGTCAACAACTTCGACGAGCCGCACAAGCCCGTGGCCCTTGCCCTGCCCGCCGGCACAAGCGTCAAGTTCGCCCACGACATGAACGTCATGCTGCAGGACCTTCTGGTGTCGATACCGGCCATATTCGACGGCGAAGAGTACCGCAACCGCCTGCGCATAATCGAAGAGAGCTTCAAGAACCAGGAGGCCGAATACTTTTCCCACCTGCAGAAGCGCACCAAAGGCCAGAACGTGTCCATACTGCGCATGCCCACCGGGCTGGTCGTGGCTCCGGTCAAGAACGGCAAGGTGCTCACGCCCGAAGCGTTCGAAAAACTTTCAAAGGACGAGCAGAACTCCTACATGGCCGACCTGAACACCGCCCAGGAAAAGCTTGAGGCCGCGGTCAAGAACATCCCCGTCTGGGAAAGCGACAAGCACGTGCGCATAAAAAAACTTAACGACGAGGTCGCCGACTTCGCGGTCCGCCACAGCCTGGACGCCATAAAGCGCAAGTACAAGGACCTGCCCGGCGTTCAGGAATACCTTTCGTCCCTGCACAGGGACATCATCGAGAACATCGCGGTGTTCATAAGCCCGCCGTACGAAAACCCCAGCGACGACAGCATGAAGCCCAAGACCGTGGACCGCAGCGTGTTCAAGCGCTATCAGGTCAACGTGTTCGTCCGGCGCGACCCCATGCGCGGCGCCCCTGTCGTGGTGCTGGACAACCCCAGCGTGCCCAACCTTATCGGCCGGATGGAGCGGCAGCAGCACCTGGGCAGCCTTATCACCGAATTCAACCTTATAAAGCCCGGGGCTCTGCACCAGGCCAACGGCGGGTTCCTTATAATAAAGGCCCGCTCGATAGTCAGCAAATACGCGTTCGAAATTCTAAAGCGCGCCCTGCTGACCAAGAAGATAGCTATCGCCGACCAGGAAGAGGACAGCGCCAACACCATCATCAGCCTGTCGCCGCAGCCCATACCGCTAAGCGTAAGGGTGATACTTGTCGGCCCACCCGACCTGTACTATCAGCTGTTCGAGAACGACCCCGAATTCAAAGAGCTGTTCAAGGTCGAGGCCAACTTCACAGGTTCCATGCCGCGCAACAAGGAAGAGGTCATGAACTATGCCGGCGTCCTAAGCGGGCTTTCCCGCCGCGCCGGGCTGCGCTGGTTCTCAAAGACCGCGCTTGAACGCCTTATCGAGCATTCCTCCCGCCTTGCCGGCGACAGCCGCAAGCTTACCGCCCATTTCGGCGTTATGGACGACCTTATGCACGAGGCCGACTATTACGCGCGCCTGAACAACGCCTCGCAGGTGGGGCGCACCCACGTCCAGCAGGCCATCGACGGGCGCGAGCAGCGCGACAGCCGCATGCGCGACAAGTTCGTGGACCAGGTCAAGTCGGGCGTCATAACCATCGAAACGCGCGGCACCAAGGTCGGGCAGATAAACGGCCTTGTTGTGCTTGAGTTCGGCAAGTTCGCATTCGGCCGCCCAAGCCGCATCTCGTGCCTGTCGCGCGTGGGCAGCCGCGGCATCATCGACATCGAGCGCGAAACCAAGCTTGGCGGGGCAAGCCACACCAAGGGCGTGCTTATCCTGTCATCGTTCCTGTCCAACCGCTTCGCCGCCAACCACCCGCTGCCCATGGACGCCAGCCTGACGTTCGAGCAGTCGTACAACGAAATCGACGGTGATTCGGCCTCGGTGACCGAGCTGTACGCCATCATGTCCTCTATCGGCAACCTGCCCATACGGCAGGACCTGGCCATCACCGGGTCCATAGACCAGTTCGGAAACGTCCAGGCCGTAGGCAGCATAAACGAAAAAATCGAAGGGTTCTACGACATATGCGTGATGCAGGGGCTTACCGGCACCCAGGGCGTCATAATCCCGGCGGCCAACAAGGTCAACCTTATGCTGCGCCACGACGTGGTCGAGGCCGTGCAAAAACACAGGTTCTCGGTTTACGCAATCAATACCGTGGACGACGGGTTCGAGCTTATGTGCGGCCTGCCCGCGGGCAAGATGGACGCCAAGGGGCGCTGGACCAAAGGCGGCTATAACCAGCTGATTGCCGAACGCGTGGACCAGCTGTGGGAAAAATACATCGACTGGCAAAGGGAGCTCAAATGAAGATAGGCATCGCCATAGACGGGTCCCCGTTAAGCATCGCCGCCATGGACATGGTGATGCTTATGGCCCATGATGCCGGATGCTCGGTCGACGTGGTGCACGTGCACGACGACCTTATGCTGAAGATGGCCGAAAGCCCGCTGGTGCGGTTCGTAAGCCCCTTCGCCGCGCGCAAGATGCCACGCGACGAGATAGAAAGGGCCATGCGCCTGCAGCTGAAGATTGTCAAGGACACCTTCGATTTCATAATAAGGTCGGCCAGGACCTCGGGCGTCAACGCCCGGCTGGTCATAAAGAAAGGGATGGCCGACGAACAGCTTGTTCAGGCAAGCGGCTCGTACGACCTGTTCGTCATGCCGTGGGCGGGCTGGCAGGTAAGGAAATTCTATTACGCCGGGCCGCAGGCGGCAAGCAAGCCAAGGTTCAGCATGCTGGCCCCCGGCAGGAAGGTGCCGCTGGCCGGCAAGACCGCGGTTTTGCTGGAGAATGCGGGCGCCCCGGTGCTGATGGCCAAGAACAGCCTGGCCGGGCAGGACTGGGCCGTGTTCTACGACGGCTCTGCCGGCAGCGACAGGGCCTTGAAATGGGCGTTGAAGAACCTGCCCGGATTCATGGGCGGGCAAGGGACCGCGCTGCTGCCCAAGGGCAAAAGCGCGTTGAAGGCCAAGCTGCCCGAAGGCATGGAAGCGCGGCTTGTCAAGGACTTGTCCGAAGCAAAGGCGGCCTTGGTGGTGTGCAGCAGGGCTGCTGCGAAAAAGATAACAAAATGGGAAACGGTTCACGGCAGTGTGCTGGTTGTTTAAAAGGGGAAAGGTTATGAGGATTTTTTTAGGCATAATGGTTTTTTTGGGGGTCCTGTCCGCGGTCAATGCGGCATTCGCCTGCACTGATACTGACAGAAGGATTTACCAAGAGGCCACAAGTCGGGGCATTTCTGTGGCAGGCACATCGGTTGAAAACTGCGGCTCTGGTGGAAGCGGAGTAGTGGTACCGAGCCTCCCCCTTCCCTCGGTCTTCGATGAAAGCGACTGGGGGAATTTTGACAATATAGACCTTTTAAGGCTGGGGATAGGCATTGCTTGCGCTCTTGGCGCGGGCGGCTGGTTCGGCGACACCTTCTGTAACAGCGCGTTTGCAAGCGCTGCCGACAAGCTGTACGAGCTGTTCGAAGGCATGCGCGGCATCGTGTACGCGCTTGCGATGTTCGCCTTCATAGGGTTCGCCATTGCCGCGATGCTGGGCAAGCTTGACTGGAAGAAGGTGGCTTTGCTTGGGGCGGCCCTGTTCCTGCTGGCAATCGCAGAGAATGTGGTCTCTTACATAGTGGGGTAAGCTAGGGCGCGCCCGGGTCCTTCAGTATGTACCCGCGCCCCCACACGGTTTCTATGTAGTCGTCACCGCCGGTCGCGTCGATTATCTTCTTGCGCAGCTTGCACACGAACACGTCGATTATCTTGACCTCGGGCTCGTCCGTGCCGCCGTACAGGTGGTCAAGGAACTGGTCCTTGCTAAGCGTTATCCCCTTGCGCAGCGACAGAAGTTCAAGTATCGCGTACTCCTTGCCCGTCAGGTGCAGTGACTTGCCGTCGATGGTCACGGTGTGCGTGTCAAGGTTCAGCTCAAGCTTGCCGGTCTTGATGATGGATTCGGCATGCCCCTTGGTGCGGCGCACGATAGCCTGGATGCGGGCGACAAGCTCGTCCTTGTCGAACGGCTTGGTCAAATAGTCGTCCGCCCCGAATCCAAGGCCCTTCACCTTTTTGTCCGGTCCGTTAAGCCCCGAAAGTATAAGCACCGGAGTGCGTATCTTCGAACTGCGCAGCTGCTTCAAAACCTCGTACCCGTCCATGTCCGGCAGCATAAGGTCAAGGATTATCAGGTCGTAATCGTATATCTTCCCGATTTCCAGCCCGTCCTCGCCAAGCGCGCTGGTGTCGACAACAATGTTTTCGCGCTTCAGGATTGCCTCGATATTCTGGGCCATTGCGCGGTCGTCTTCAACAAGTAAAACCCTCATCAAAACCCCCTTGTTTTTCAATAGGAAATAATATCGTTAACAATAGTTAATTACAATATGACCCGTTGTTAACCCTTTGGCAAGAGAAAAATTAATGTTGGTTAATTTTTATTCGGAAATGGCGGCCGGCCTTGCTTTGAGGTGGCATTGCCGGGAGTGCGTTCCGCCCGGGCAAGCGCGCAAAAAGCGAGCCGTAAGCGAGCGGGCGCGCGCCGCCTCCCGCCGGGCGGACAGCGCTTTTTGCATATATTTTTATGCTTCCGTCAAACCACCTGCCCGTCCACGATATGTATCTGCCTGTCGACCTGCTTGGCGAAATCCGTGTCGTGGGTGACGACCACTATGGTGTTCTTATGCTCGCGCACCAGGTCCTTCAATATTGATATCACGTTGGCCGTGCTTTTGGTGTCAAGGTTGCCCGTGGGCTCGTCGCCCAGCATCAGTATGGGAGCGTTGGCCAAAGCCCTTGCCACCGCCACGCGCTGCCGCTGGCCGCCCGACAGCTGGTCCGGGGTCTTGAACATATGCGCCTCCAGGCCAAGCTCGGTCAAAAGCATGACCGCGCGGTCCTCGATTTCCTCGCCCTTGAATTTCTGCAGCTTCATCATCGGAAGCATGACGTTTCTCAGGACGCTGAACTCCCACAAAAGGAAGTGGAACTGGAACACGAACCCTATGTTCTCAAGCCGGAATTGAGCCAGCTGCTTGTCCGACAGCAGGCCGGTGTCCTGCTTGCCGATGAAGATGCGTCCGTCGGTCGGCGCGTCCAGCAGGCCCAGAAGGTACAGCAGCGACGACTTGCCGCTGCCCGACGGGCCGGTGATGGCCACGAACTCGCCCCTTTTTACCTGTATGCTTATGTCGCGCACAAGGGTGACGGGGAATTCCTGGTCTTCAAGGACGCGGGAAACCTTTTCCGTGCGTATGATAAGGTCGCCGATATCCTTGTCCCTGCTCATGCCGCGCCCCTTAATATGTCGACCGGAGGCAGGGCGCCCGCCTTGCGCGCGGGCAGGTACGCCGCGATGATAGCGGAAAATATGGCTATGCCGCTTACGAAGAAATACTGCCCTATGCCATAGTCAAGCGGCATGGGCATTGGCCTTGTCATGCCCGGGTTCCTTATCGTGATGCCCGACAGGATATGCAGGAACAATCGGCCAAGCCCGCAGCCCAGTATCGCGCCTGTGAACCCGACCAGGAATCCTTCCAGAAGGAATATGTTGATTATGTCAAGCTTCGAGAACCCCATGGATTTCAGTATTGCTATGTCCTTGGTCTTTTCCATGACCACGGTGGATATGATGTTGTATATGCCAAAGCACGCCACAAGCAGTATTGCCCCGACCACGGCGTACATTATCCTGTTGCGCGTTGCTATGGTGTTCAGCATGTCCTGCATGTTTTCCTGCCACGAGTACGCCGCGTACCCGAACGTCTTCTCAAGCTGTACGGAAAAATCCCACGCCAGGAAAGGGTCGTCCAGTTTGATATAGAAGTTGTTTATGCGCCCGGGGCGGTTGGCTATGACCTGCGTGTTCTTAAGCAGCGTAAGCAGCGTGCGCCTGTCGTTCCAGGCGCGGCCCGTTTCGAACACCCCCACAATCCTCATCACGCGGGTGACCCCGCTGCCCGACACGATTTGCACGGTGTCGCCCATCTTCAGCTTGTGCTGGTCCATGAACGCCTTGCCCGCCAGCACCCCGTTGCTGTCCGAGTACAGGTTCTCAAGCCGCCCCTGTATCACCGAATCGGCCGCGTGTATGATGCCGCGCACCTCCTCGGGGACGATGCCGACAAGGTTCATCGACCGGGTCTGGCCGCTGACGGTCAGCATCACCGGGGTTTCCATGGTCATGGCGAACTGCACGTCGTCGCGCGTCCTTAGGTAATTGGCGATGTCGCGGAAGTTCACTATCCCGCGGTTCTCGACCGGAGGCTTCACCCCGCTGATGAACACCGTTGCGCGCTGGTCCTCGGGCTGGCCTGACTGTATGCGCTCTAAAGGCTGCCTGCGGGCCTGGCGGAACGAATCGTGGATGCCCACGTGCGGGAAGTCGTTGGTTATGCGGTCTATCGTGTCCTTTTCGCTGCCGCGCATCATGGACGACACGCCGATGAAGAAGCCCACGCCAAGCATGACCCCAAGCAGCGACATTATGGTCTGCCGTTTACGTCCCATAAGGTGAGCGTATGCGATTTCCAGAGTCAGCATTTACCTGCGCGCCCTTGTCCTGTCCCTGACGGTCTTTGCCCGCCTCCCGTCTTTCAGGCTGTCGTCGAACACTGTGACCACGTCTTCGCCGCCTTCAAGCCCTTCGGTGATTTCGGCGTTGTTGCTGTCAAGCCTGCCCACCTTCACGGGCATAAGGCGCAGGCGCCCGTTTTGGTCGACTATGAACAGCTCTCCGCCCCTGACGCTTCTGGCCGGGACGATGACCGCCTCGACCGTTTCGCCGGTGATGATGTTGGCCTCGACCGTCATGCCTATCTTAAGGGCGGTGTCCCTGGGCAGGGCTATGCGCACGCGATAGCTGCGGTTCGCCGTGTCGCCCTTTGGGGTTATCCTTTCTATCACGCCGTCATACATGTCCCCCGTGGCCGAGCTTAGCCCTATCTTCACTTCCATGCCCGGCCTGACCTTGTTGATGTCCTCCTCGTCCACGTCCGCGGTTATGCGCTTGATGCCGCTGCAGTCAAGCCACCGCACGGTCTGGCCCGCGGTTATAAGCTCGCCCACCTCGGCGTCCCTGAATATCACCGTGCAGTTGTCAGGAGAGCGTATTATCATGTTGCTGCTTTGGTCTTCGGCCACTTTCAAGGCGGCGCGGGCGGAACGCAGCTCGGCCTGGGCCCTGTCGTTGTTCTGCGCGGTTCCGGCCCCGGTCCTAAGCAAATCCGCGGCGCGCCTGGCCTCGCGTTCGGCCAGCTCAACGCGCGCCTTGGCGTCGGCAATCCTGGCCTCGGCTTCCTGGCTTTCCATGCGCAGCAGCACGTCGCCCCTTTTGACGGTCATATGCTCTTCCACCGGATAGTATATGATGCGCCCTATGGTCTTTGGGGCTATCTGCACCATCATCGTGGTTTCCACGATTCCCGTCGCGTACACCGCGTCTATGACCGGAGACCTGACCGCTTTGGAAACCGTGACCTCGACGGGTTTCAGCATCAGGTACAGCCCCGCGCCCGCCGTCAGCAAAGCCACGACGGTGAAAAATATCTTCCTGCGGCGGCTGGCTAGTCTTTTTTCTTTAAGCTGTTTGTTTGCCATTTCTTCCATACCTCTTTAAAATCAAAGCTCATCTGCTTGAACGCGGCTGCCGTTTCGCGCGGCATGTCGCGCCAGCGCACTTCATTCTTGCCCATCGTGCGCAGCTTGTACTCCAGCCAGCCGGCCCACAGCACCGACAGGATGACAATCAGCATCTGGACCTGCAGCTGCGAGCCGGGGCTGGGGATTGCCGAAAACATGATAAGAAGGACTATCATGAACTGCCGCCGTATCAGGATAGTGAACAGCTTCGCCGGCTCGCACCCGTTCTTCAGGGCGATGACCTGGCCGGGCAAAAGCCCAAGGGCCAGCAGCGGCACGACCGGGACTATCGCCGTGGCCACGTTCGTGGTCTTGCTTGTCAGCACCATAAGGAACATCAATATCACGAAAGACCATGCCAGCTTGAACCCCTGTGTGACGCTGTAACGGTTCAGCACCGAAAAACCTGCGGTTATGAACAGGCATGTGAACGCCGTCCAGAAAAGCCCCGGCTGCCGCCCGGCAACAATCAGCAGCCCTCCGACGATTCCGATTATGGTGACGAACATGTACGCCCCGGGCAGTGGGGGCAGCATCCATTCGGCTTCCATCATCCACAGGAACAGCGCCGCGAACAGGCCGGCCGAAACCGCCAGGGCCGGGTCGCGGATGAACAGGAACGCCGCCCCCATGCTTAGCGCCATCCATAAGCCGAACCTTAGGTAAAGCCCGCGCAAATGCACCGTCGCCACTGCTCCGGCGGCCAGCAGCGGAATGGCCGTCATCTGGACCCTGCCCATCCACGGGGCAAGGTACTGCATGGCAAGCACGCTGGCAAGCATGGCCGCGCCCGCAACCGCCGGCAGTATCCTGCTTTGCCTGGCGCTTATGAAAGCTATGGCGAACATAAGGACCACGTTGACCGCAAGCAGTATCCAATCCATATGCCTATATCTCCATTATCAGGTGCTGAATGTCATCGGGATTGGACCTGAATTTCACAACCCCGCTCTCTGGTAGCTTATCACGCATTATCAGATTTGCCAACGGATTTTCCACCTCGTGCAAAATAAGGCGTTTCAGCGCGCGCACGCCCATCTTGGTCATCATGATTTCGTCGCCGAACCATTTCTTGGCGTCGTCGGTGAACTTGAGGGTTATGCCCAGCTCTTTGGCGCGCTTTATGGTCTTGCCCAAGTGTATGTCCACGACCTGCAGTATGTTCTGGATTTGCAGCCCGTTGAACGAGATTATGTCGTCGATTCGGTTGATGAACTCTGGCCGCAGGTATTTGGACAGGGCCTCGACCCGCTTGTACGAGGGCACGTCGTGCGCCAGGTTGGACGTGAGGATTATCAGGGTGTTGCGGAAGTCCACCAGCACGCCGCGGCTGTCGGTCAGGCGCCCCTCGTCCAGCACCTGCAGAAGTATGTTCAGGATTTCCGGGTGGGCTTTTTCAAGCTCGTCGAACAAAAGGACCTGATAGGGTTTCAGGCGCACCGATTCGGTCAGCAGCCCGCCCTGTTCGAACCCCGGAGTGCCCGGAGCCGGGCCTATGATGTTGGCGATGGCGGACTTTTCCATGTACTCGCTCATGTCCAGGCGCATGATGGACTTTTCGTCGTCGAACATGAATTCGGCCAAAGCCTTTGCAAGCTCGGTCTTTCCCACGCCGGTACTGCCTATGAAGAAGAACGTGCCTATGGGGCGGTTGGGGTCCTGCAGGCCGCTGCGCGCGCGGCGCATTGCCTCGGACACGGCTTTCACGGCCTCGTCCTGGCCTATGACGCGTTTGCGCAAAAGGTTCTCCATGTCGTTCAGCCTGGCCTTTTCGTTGGCGGTCACGCTTTCGACCGGCACCCCGGTAAGCAGGGCGATGGTGCGCGCAAGGTGGGCCGGCGTCACCTCGGCCGAGCCTTCGGTCACGGCCAGCACGCATGCGTCGTCCAGCAGGGCGAACGCGCGCTCGGGGAAATATTGTCCGCGGATATAGCGCCCGGCCATCTTCACCGCGTCGCTTATGGACGCGTCGCCTATCTGCACGCGGTGGAAGTCGGTCAGCCGCGCGATTTTGGCCTTGACGATGCCCACGGTTTCTTCAGGGGTGGGTTCGGTCAGGGTTATGGGCTGGATGCGCCGCATAAGGGTGGTGTCCGGCTCGATGTTGGACTTGTACGACGGCATCTGGGACTCGGCGATAAGGCGCAGCTTGCCGGCTATGACGTGCGGCCGGATAAAAGCCGCGAACTTGGGCGTAAGCTGAGTGGGGTCGGTGACGGCCAGTATCGAGTTCGGGGTTTTAAGCACCACGTCCACCGCAAGCCGGAAATTGTTAGCCACGTCGTTTTCGCTGGCCGACGCCGCGATTATCGCCGAAAGGTCTATTTGCAGGAGCTTTTTCTCCTGCAGAGCGGGCGGGACTTTCTTGGCGGCTATAAGGTGGGCGATTCCCTCTATCAGCGCGGTCTTGCCCACGCCCGACGTCCCAAGTATTATCGCGTTGTTCTTCATGCTGCGCAGCAGCACCGACACCAGGCGGGCAGCCTCGGCGTCGCGCGCCAGGACCGCGGGCGGGTTGCTTTTCACTATGTCGGTGATTATTTCGGGCATGAGAATCCTTTTCGTTTTTCAATCATATCAAGCATATACCGGCAAAGTAAAGGAAAAGTGAATCATGCTGGGCAAAAAGCCATAGCGGCCGCCTCTTGTTCAAATGGAATAACCTGCCGCGCCAGCGGCACCGCCAGGCGGTCCGCAGGGCACGCGCGTCCGCCCGGCCAAAGGCGGCTCGCTTTGGCGCTTGCTCGGGCGGACACGTTTTTTCCGCCTTCTCTCTTGCGGTTATTTTGATTTCCGCTATTATGGGGTCATGCCTAACATCAAGACAGCCAAAGGGCGGCCGGCTTCGTCAACCAGGTGGCTGGCCCGCCAGATAAAGGACCCGTACGTGCGCCAAGCGCGGCAGCAGGGCTGGCGTTCGCGCGCGGCGTTCAAGCTGATAGAGGTCGACGACAAGCACAGGTTCCTCAAACCCGGGGCAAAGGTCGTGGACTTGGGCTGCGCTCCGGGCGGGTGGACGCAGGTGGCGGCAGCAAGGACCAAAACCAAAGTCTTGGGGCTGGACCTTTTGCCTGTCGCCCCGATAAGCGGCGCCCAAATCCTGCAGATGGACTTCACGTCAAGCGACGCCCCCGCGCGCCTTAAGCAGCTGCTGGGCGGCAAGGCAAACGTGGTGCTGTCGGACCTCGCCCCGAACACGACCGGCGACCAGACCACCGACCACCTGCGGCTTATGGGGGTGCTGAACCTTGCCCTGGATTTCGCGCTGGAAACGCTGGACAACGGCGGAGTCTTCTTATGCAAGATATTCGCCGGCCGCGAAGAGGCCGCCTTCTTCGCCCGGCTGCGGCGGCATTTCACAACGGTCAAGCGCATAAAGCCGCCGGCCAGCCGCAAAGAATCGGTCGAGTACTATATCCTTGCCACCGGATACAGGCTTGACAAAGCCGATTAAATCTGGTATAATCAATCTGTTATGACCTTCCAAACCATTGCCATCACGCGCGCAGGCTTCGCCCGGCTGGAAGCCGAGCTTAACCACCTCAAATACCATGTCCGCCCGCAGATATCGCAGGCGGTGATGGACGCGTACGACCTAGGCGACCTGCCCGAAAATTCGGAGTACGACGCGGCCCGCGACAACCAAAGCGTATGCGAGGCCAAAATCTCCAAGCTTGAGCACCTTTACAGCCACGCCCTGGTCATAGACCCGGTCCCGCGCGGCATAATAGAGTTCGGCGTGACTGCCGTGCTGGGCCTGGGCGCCGGCAGGAAAAAGGCGGCCTGGCAGGTGGTCAGCCAGTACGAATCGGACGCGGACAGCGGCAGGCTTTCGATAAGCTCCCCCCTTG
>Ga0123353_10014638_pt1 | contig 11323 bp, 26 predicted proteins | sample TergutLab28metaG_3_FD_92763 | JGI IMG/M metagenome (GOLD analysis project Ga0123353, IMG submission 92763) | Labiotermes labralis P3 segment gut microbial communities from Petit-Saut dam, French Guiana - Lab288 P3 | ecosystem: Host-associated > Arthropoda: Insects > Digestive system > Gut ... | reverse complement strand
GGAGGGCCGCCATGCCAGGGTTTCAGCGTCGCAGGGAAGCGGAACATAGCCGACCCGAGGAACAACCTTGTCTATGAGATGGGGCGCCTGATCGTCGAACTGAAACCTAAAACGTTCATTCTGGAGAACGTGCCGGGGCTTATCTCAATGATGGACCCTGACGGAGTCCCCGTTCTGGACAAGTTCTACATGATGCTCCAGAACGGAGGCCTGGGGAAATGGGAGATACTGAAAAAATCCATCATGCACCAGGTAGGTGCGGCGGCCGCAATCACAGCTCCTCTTTACGACACAGAAAACGACAAGAAAAAAGCAGAGCCTGCGCAGGCAGTATCGCTGGAAGAGTGGTGCTGATGCTCCACGGCGGCGATCTGTATGGCATACGCAGCAAATACGACGCGGCCATCGAGCGCATACGAATGTTCGAACCTGCCGATGGCTATTTTATAGCTTTTTCTGGCGGCAAAGACAGTCAGTGCGTCCTGCACCTGGCAGAAGAAGCTGGCGTGAAGTACGACGCGCATTATCATCTTACGACAGTGGACCCGCCGGAGCTCGTGAAGTTCATCAAACAGCACTACCCGGACGTAGCGATAGAGCATCCGCCAATGACCATGTGGCAACTTATTGAGAAAAAGAGGATGCCGCCGACGCACAAAGCGCGTTACTGCTGCGACGTGCTGAAAGAGGGAGGCGGGAAAGGCCGCACTGTGATAACAGGCGTCCGCTGGGCAGAGAGCGTTTCAAGGAGAAAGAAAAGGTCCGTTCTTGAATTGAACGCATATTCGAACCACAAGATCAGGCTGAACAACGACAACGACGAGGCGCGCAGAATGTACGAAGCTTGCGTCATGAAGAACCGGCATATCCTGAACCCCATAGTGGATTGGACCGACGAGGAGGTCTGGGAGTACCTTGACGGTAACGGAATTCAGCATTGTTCTCTATACGACGAGGGTTTCAAACGTCTCGGATGCATCGGATGCCCTCTCGCTGGCAGCAAGAACATGATTCGAGAGTTTGAACGCTGGCCGAAGTACAAGGATGCCTACTTACGAGCATTCGACAAAATGCTGATCTCGAACGCAGAAGACGGCGTTAAATGCAAGTGGCCAGACGCACAAGCGGTCATGGATTGGTGGCTTAGATCGGACGAAGACGACGACAGGGGGGGGGGACAAGCTGTCCACACATTGGAGAACTTCGAAGGCGGTGGTCTGACGTGAGGGCGCTGCTGGTCTCCACGGACTCGACGATCCCCAACCTCTTCCTCATGAAGATGTCCGCCTATGCGAAGCAGACGCCTGACGGTGATGCTGGATTTTCAATAGATGACCCCTCGCATGCCTTCATATCCTGCATCTTAAGCAAGAACCGTCAGAAGGCCCTCGGCTCCGCTGCGCTGATCAGAACGCAGTACCCGAACGCAAGCATAGACGTCGGCGGGACCGGCGTGGACGTGCACAAGACGCTGCACACAATCCTGAACGGTATCGACCGCATGTTCCCCGATTACTCCATATACCCGAAGATGGACTACTCGCTCGGTTTCACGACGAGAGGATGCATCCGCAATTGCCCGTTCTGCGTCGTACCGGAGAAAGAGGGCAAGTTCAGGATCGTACAGCATCCCTCCGAGTTCCACGACCCGAAATTCAAAAAGATAAGGCTGTTAGACAACAACATCAACGCAGACAAAGCATGGTTCATGACGATAACCGATTGGATGATCGAGAATAAGCTCAAAGTTGACTTTGACGGGCTGGATGTCCGGCTGTTCGACAAAGAGACCGTTGAAAGACTGGCCGAACTGAGGTGGAGCGGAAGCATTAAGATCGCATTCGATGACATGAAGTGGAGACCTTTGGTAGAGAAAGGGATCTGTATGATGAAGGATGCCGGCATCAGTCCGCATAGGATCAACACATATGTCTACTGCGACTCTGACGAGTGCTATGATGATGCCGTGGCCAGATGCATGATCTTAAAAGGAATGGATGTCGGAGCTTATGCGATGCTGAACATCGACGTTCCGCACACTCAGCGGATGCGGCACCTTAAACGCTGGACAGACCGGAAGACGGCGTTTTACGGTTTTGACATCGCCGATTACAGAACACGCAGAGGTAAGGGGGTGCTGGCCGATGACCGAGATTGTGTGTAATATCTGCGGGAAAGAGGAATCAGACAGAGACACAGCTTCGATAAAGGGGTGGTGTCCGTCATTCGAGACTCCGCCAAAGGCATACTGCCCACAGTGCATAAAAGAATGGATAAAAAAGCTGGAAGAAGCGGAGGCAGACGATGGCGAATAAAAAGGCCGTTCCAGAACAAGAAAATGTGTCAACAGATAGGTATAAAGAAATGTTTTTTAAACTGAACTTCGAACTCCAGAAAGTAATGATGGAACTTGTGGAACGCAACGAGCAGGCATGTAATGAAGACCCCACGTTGTTGAAGGGAATAATGTCCGCTTACTGTTTTACTTTCGGCATTTATATATTGGATGTCCGCGAAAGAGAGGAAGTAAAACGTCTCATGGGCATATTGGTAGATGATTATTTTGATAAATTTGAGGTGGCTGGCCGATGACACCAATTAAGACAATGTCCGATATAAAGGCTCTCGACGCGTGTTGCGGCTCTAAAATGTTCTGGTTCGACAGGGACAATCCTGCTGTTCTGTTCATTGATAACAGAGAACTCGACTGCGAACTGTGCGACGGACGTATACTGAGCATCCATCCTGATCTTATCGCCGACTTTCGAGACATGCCATTCGAAGATAAACGGTTCTCGTTGGTCGTTTTCGATCCGCCGCATCTTGTACAGCTCGGAGTAAATTCATGGATGGCCAAGAAATACGGTGTTCTTGACAAGGATTGGCAGGTTGACATAAAAAAAGGGTTCCGCGAGTGTATGCGCGTACTGAAAGACGATGGCGTTCTCATCGTGAAGTGGAATGAACAGCAGATCACCTTAAAGGATTTTTTGCATGCAGTCGGTGTAAAACCGCTATTCGGCAACCGTATGAAAGGTACAAAGTCTATCTGGCTGGTCTATATGAAGGGGGTGCTGGCCGATGATTGAAGAGGGCAATGTCATGCTACAATTCAAAACAATCAGTTATGCCATGTACTGCATAGAAAAAAAATGTCACGTACTTACAGACAAGGACTACAAAGACCTGACTGACGCATTGAATAAGGTCAAAGAGGTCTGGGGCAGGGTAGCCGAGAGGTTGTTGGATGACTGAGGAACCGATATGGCGTTACGTCGAGATAGACGGTAAGCGGTATGAGTTCTGCGATCCCAAGGAGTGTATATTACTCGATAGAAGTCACGGCACTACGTGGTGTTTCCATCCGCTAAACAAAGGAGCCCCCTGCGTCGAAAAACGGCCATGCCCGGCTCGCATGATCCCGAACGTCAACGTATGCCCTTCATGCAAAGGGACAGGAGTGCATGACAACATGTTCGACGGGATAGGGGCCTTCCGTTCTACGTTAGAGGATACGTCCTGTAAGAAATGCAAAGGGATGGGGAGGGTTTTCGACGATGAAGCACTACACTAACACCGGCACAAAAAATACCATCCGGCGCTGTCGGGAGCTTGACGTCGGCCTGATGATCGTGTCTCCGCATCGGTTCCCGATCCCGGAACAGCTGGAGACATACGGCCTGAACAGACCGCCGATGTCGTACCAATACCTGGAGGCCGTCCATGGCTGAAGAACCTATTATCACAGTGATCTTCTGTGACGGATGCGGCAATGGCGACATGGTCACGTGTGCCAACGGAGAGCTTAGAACGAGCTTCTTGGGTAGACTGTGGAAGGTTGACCTGGTTGCCGAGAAGTTCTATTGTCCAGTTTGTGCGAAGAGGATGGAGGAGGAAGTATATGGAAGAAAAGCAGGATGAGAATTACGAAGGGCCGTACTCTGTACGCCTGAAGCTGAACGTGCCTATCCCGGTGCCTACGCTAGACGCAATAATTGGCGTTGTTAAGAGATTTCTTGATGACGAGCAAAGGCTGAACGCTGTACAGTTCAGCGTCATCGGGAGCATGATCATCATTCCGGAACTCGACTACGAAGAAGCGGAAGAGCTCAGGAACATCTTCAGGGGCAATATGAACATCCGGTCCATCGAGTCGGAAGAGTACGAGTTCTTTAACATCGAGGACGGAAAGGAGTTCGCGGTCCCATGAACGACAAGGACAAGAACGACTACAAAGAAGCTCTGCAGATCGCGAAAGATGCTGTCGAACACATGACGGAAATGCTCGCCGAAGCAGACAATGACATAAACGAGAGCAATTACAAAGAGGAAGGCGGGAGGATAGTGTTAACCAGGCTCGAATGCGGGAACGCAATGATCGTATGCGATTTTATGATAGGCCTGATCGAAACGGCCTATGAACCAACCGGACAAGACCGGCCGAAAGAGGAGTACGTCATACACGACGATGAGCCGATGATGCGAGTATCGAAGATAGGGGGGAAGAGGCAGTGATCGACCTGTTCTCGTGGTTCTTTGGGGCCTCATTCGGGCTTGTCTCCGGGATGTTGATCGTCGTGTTGTTATGGTTTCATCATAACAAACTCTTAAACGAAGCGTTAAGATCGCTGGAAACAGATATGAACGACATCCTCAACGGCATCAAGGAGGATGAAAAGGATGACTGATGCACCGGATGCACGCATGCCTGTCGGCATGATAGACCTCGACTCTGATTTCGGCAGGAGCATCGGGTTCACGTCAGACCTATTCAAGGACGGCAGTTTTCTGTTCGGCGACGAGAACGGGATACTGTGGATCTCCATGGTCTTGGCCAAGCATAAGGGAGCCGGAGATTTCCGCAGCATGATGCAGAACATCGAGTCAATGGGCATTACGTTCAGGATACCGACGCCGATCGGCAATATGGTCAGGATATGCATGAAACAGGGATGGATGTTAAAAAGCGCTTACGACCCGGACGCGGGGGAACACATATTTTACTTTACGAACGAGGGGAAAAAATGACCGATAAACGTGTTCTGTACTGCCCTCTGTGCGGGAACGCAGATGTCATCATCAGCAACAGGGAGATTAAGCAGCACTATTACATGGTATCCGAGTCCGGGTGCTGCACTGAGTGCAAAACCCGCATATATGTCGAGCACTGGCCGACGCGCCCGCATGAATCCCTGACAAAAAAGAAGCCCATGGCAAAAGCCCTTCATGTCAGCGACGCAGATAAGAAGCTGCTGTATGAGCTCGACAACGCAATAATGCGCAACATCGAGTTGTTCAAGCTTCAGTACGGACCGCTGTTCGAGAAGGACCAAGAAAGAATGTCCGGCGTCATAATCATGGCATGCTTGGCCAACGGGTTCGAAGCAACTGAAGCATTCCCGCGTGTCAAGGTAAGGCCGCTGATCGATTCCCTGGTCGAATACCACTTCAAAAAATTGGAGGACGCCAATGGCTGAGCAGGACATAATCGCAGAATACAGATCAATGTCCAGACTGTGGACGCTGAGGTCATGCCTGGAGGACACAACGTTCTACTCAGACCCGGCATCGTCGAGATACCACTGTAATTATTACGGCGGGCTCGCCGAGCACTCTCTGAACGTCGAGGTCAAGCTCCTCTTCCTTACAAAGAAAATGAAGCTGATCTGGAAGGACCGGGAGAGCCCTTACATCATCGCGCTTGCGCATGATGTCTGCAAGGTCGGAGCTTACCTGCCGGACGGCAGCGGCGGGTACATCAAAAATCCGAATCACCCGACGGGCCACGGCGAGCTGTCGGTTCAGAGAGTGAAACGATACATTGATCTCACAGAGGAAGAAGAGGCATGCATAAGATGGCATATGGGTGCGTTCGTGGACGACGGCATCCTGGACTTCGGGAAGGAGTATGTGCATGATGAATGGAACGCGTTCACGGACGCGGCGCAGAAGTTCCCGAACGTCCTATGGACGCACGCGGCAGACCTGCTTGCTGCGCTGAACGAGAGGAGGAGATAGTGAAGGGGGGATCGAGCGTTAACATGAGGTAAGAAATGGTAGAAATAGAGAGAGTAATGGACGCAATATCGGACAGGCCCCTGACGGTCGCGGAGATCGCAGAGCAGCTCGGCTGTTCTAAGGATGCAGTGAGCAACGTTCTCCTGCTGGTGACAGCAAGGAAGAGCCCGAAGCTCTATGTAAGCATAGCAAAGGGAGGGGCTGCGTGTGCATACACGCTCACCAAGCCTCTGCCGGGAGACGAGAGAAATGCGTGACAAGGCCTGCAACGAATTCAGCTTCGACGTGAGGACCCCGGCGGTCCTCCAGATGCGCATGATCAGGAAAGGCGTTGTCAGCATGCGGGTGGTATCAGAGGTCCCGACAGAGAGCGTATAGGACGGCGACTGCATCATCATAAGGAGGAAAGGAAATGGAGCTTGACGCTAAGACACTGAAGGAAGTTTTCGCGCCAGTAGCGGCCGCAGCGGACGGCGGCATCGTGAGGATCACTGTGTCCGACGGAAACATGACCGCCGACGCGAAGGATGAGGCCAACGTGCAGTATGTACGTGCTGTCATGCCGGCCGATACGACGGAGACAATGCTCGTGCACGCCGATCCCGAACGGCTGATGAACGCCATCAACGATCTGGAAGGGTTCACGGACATCAGGGTCGAAGGAACGTGGCTGAAGTTCAGGGGGAACGGAAGCATGCGGTCCCTCAAACTCATCAGCAACGATCCGGCTTACAAGCTGCCGAACATCACGTCAGAGCATGTTCACACCGTCACGCATGATTTTCTCGCCCGCACCGTAAGGATGAGCGACATCGATGAAGCGGTGACCATCAAGATGCAGGCCGGAAAGTTATGTCTCTCAGCCGAGTCGGAGCTCGAGACCGCTGAGTACACCATCGACATTGAGAGCGGATCGTACGTGATGTCCATGTACCCGTCCAAGCTGCTGGCCAAGCTCGTCAGGACGATCAGGTCGGACAGCATCACAATGACATTCGACACCAACTACCCGTTAAAGCTGGAGTGGGGCTCCGGCGATGCTTTGTTCACATACTGCCTGGCGCCGAGGATCGAGGACACATGAACCCGGACATGACGATCATCTACAACCACGTGCGGTCTAAGAACTCCGAGGGGGAGATCGTGACGTACTCCACCATGATAAGGGACAAGGTCATCAGCCGCTCCAATCCTACAGTCTTCAAGACCATGAACGAGATGTTGTCGCAGGGTACGCTGCGCGGCGAATACATGAAGAGCGACAGCGGGCACTCCCATCTGGCGTTATTCGCCGGAAAGGGCCACGACGATACCGTGAAAGACCTTATCAAGAACCTCACCGCCGAGGTCATCCGCATGCGCATGTCGCTGGACGAATTCATGACCGGCGAGACCGAGAGGACAAAGCAGGTCGCCGTATGGCATTCCCTCTCAGATTACGATCCCAATACCAAGAACACGTGATAAAATGGTGAACTCAGACTACGTCCTCAGCTACATCAAAACGAACCCCGGGTGCTCCACGGCGCAGATCGTGGACTCCTTGGGAGGATCAAAGTATGAACGTTCGAACATCCGCACAAACATATACGCCAAGTGCAGGAAGCTGGAGCTTTACGGTCTTGTCAGCCATGAGCAGATGGATGGACACAATCATTGGACAGCAACAGGACCAACAGTTTCCATTCTGGAAACAGTTGAGAAGGTGATAACATGAACAACAGAATATCGACACTCTACACATACAAATGTAAGACCTGCAGACAAACATGGGAAACACCATGCCCGCCAGAGAATAACCCGACATGCCCATATCAATGGAAATATGACGAGGAACACCAAGACATCGTCACACATTACCCTGTGCTGCAGGAGATCACAGACGTACTCTACCAGCCGAGACGTCCGAAAAAGGACGGCCAGATGCACGAAAGTCGGGGGTAAACGTGCACCGCAGAGGATCGAGGAGCTCCGCAGCACCCTAAGCCCGACCGGCCGAGGCCTCCAAAGGCATAAGACTAATAAACTGCTCTGTCCATCTTATGTTGCTCTCTGAGAATTCGGCAGCTTAGGCAGCCTGAACTTGTGTTGAAAGGGAGCATGTCGTCCATAAGGACAGGGCCGGAGGGCCCACCCTTACGGATGTGGATTGAAATCTTAGTTTGTATATGGGCAATAAGGTCCTCGGAACATGAGGACTATGAAACGCAAGTGGTTAATACCAGGCACCGCCTAACACATGCGTGGCCGATCGAATCTCTACTATTTGTAGATAAAATTCCAAAGTTAGCTTCTTTGAATAATTCTGAGGCCACGCATTTATCACAATGTTTATATATGTCGTATGGTATATACCATATAGGGGAAACCCAAAGGAGCTAACAAACATGACACACAAAATAATCGAAACAAGGGACGGGTTCGCATCAGTATCACACGGTGATGCGGAAGCCATTAGGGACAAGTTGTACAGGCTTATGACCTCGAACAGCAGGCAACACTACCTGGAGATTGAGAAGGACGGAAAGAAGATCGGAACGCACTTCGACAACGGGATGAGGCACAGAGTCAACCACAACGATGACGGAACAATAGAACACGTTGAGTTCTTCGACGAGACCGTCGATCTGAACCTCTACACCGGACAGATAAGGTACAACAGACTACACAAGAAGATAACGGACGAAGAGATAGCGGCTCTCGCAGAAAACATGTCCGCATACATGATAGAGAAGGTGTCGTGATGGAGAGGAAATACCAGGTGTGCCCATTCGATGGCATCAACCCAACAACATTCTTCGACAAAGAAAAACCTGCAAGATCATACGCAAAGAAGTGCATCTCCGGAGGCGCTGTCAAGACCAAGATCTACTTCACAGACGAATACGAATATGAAGACGGCGAATGGTTCGAGCTTGACAGAGATCCGAATGAAAAGGAATATGACCTATCTAATATGGATGTTCAGACTAACATCGAGAAGTACGGCATGACGTACCCGCAGGCAAGAAGGTACGCGATGTACAACGACGGCATATCGATGCAAGAGATCGCCGACCGCGAATATAAGAAAAAAGCGTCTATACAGAACTCGATCGACCTGGCAAAGGACAAGATATACAACTACGACGAAAGGTGAGAAAATGGAAAGACGTGAAATACGGAAACTCATGACTGTCGAAGAGAAAGCCCAGCTCGATGCATTGGATCGCGAATACCGCGACATTTGCAGGCCGGAGAATCTGGGGAAGACATGGACCGCTCCGTGGGGCGGTAAGGTCATGGATGCCGGCGAGGCAACGCAACACTTAGAGCAGTGCAAGGCAGAGGTCTACTACGACGCTGAGAAGAGAATACAGAGCGGACAGTGATCGGAGCGAACACGAACAAACCTTTTTCCTTTTTTTAAACGTTTATTTTTGACCGCAAACCCACAATTCTATCCATCCAACCATGGAGTGAAATGGGATGTCAAGCGCAGCAGGAATAGGCAATCTGAAGGTGTTAACCTCGGAAGAAGCTCGGGAACAGGGCAGGAAAGGCGGTATTGCATCCGCCAAGGCAAGAAGAGAAAAACGGAGCATGAATGAAGCTCTCACCATGATCATCAATCTGCCCATGGGCAAAGGCAAGGTCTTAGACCTGTCCAAGATAAAAAGCATTGATGACCTGAAAACAGCCAACCTTACGCTGCAAGACAAGATGCTCATGAATCTGGCCATCAGGTCGCTGACCTCCGACCTGTCCTTCACACTGCTGAGGGACCAGATCGGAGAGCGCCCGATAGACGCGGAGACAATGCGCTCGAGCGCGATAGACAACCTTGCCAGCGCTCTCAGCGGGGTCAACGAAGGCGGTGATGAGCATATCGACGAAATACCGTCTTGAATTCAAGGCGCCGGAGATCAAACGCCCGCCTGAGCATGCTCTGCGTTCTATGGCAAGTACAAAATGGCTTAACATATGGGAAGGCTCGGTCAGATCGTCCAAGACGCTGATGTCGACGCTTGCATGGCTTCTTTTTATAGAAGAGTCCAAGGACTTCGTGTTCGGGATGAGCGGGAATACGCTGAACTCGCTCTACAACAACACTATCGGCGGTCAGTACGGCATCCTGAGCATCCATCCCGGATCGTACTACAAAGCAAGCAATTCCCCGTCGCTTTTCATTCCGACCACTCAGGGCCTGAAGCGCTGCGTATTGTACGGAGCATGCAACAACAACTCACATGACAAGGTGGTCGGGCTCACTGCAGGCGGGTGGTACTTCGACGAGCTGAACAAGCACCACAAGAAATTCATCAGCGAGGCCCAGAATCGTACGTTAGCGTCTCCCAACAGAAAGCTGTTTGCCACCATGAACCCCGACAATCCGAACAAGCCGGTATACACCGAATTCGTGGACCGGTGGAGGCTCGCATCGCCGGAAGAAAGGAAAGCGGCAGGCGGCGTGAACTATTACCACTTCACAATGGCCGACAACCCGATACTGACGCCAGAGATGATCAGGCAGTACGAGGTGCAGTACAGAGGGTTCGAGTACGACCGGTACATTTTGGGGAAGAGAGTGTCCGCCGAAGGCCTTGTCTATCCCGGAGTGTCGACTCATAACGTCTTCGTCGACTTCCCGCTGTCGGAAGTGGACGTCAGATACTGCGCGATAGACTGGGGAACGGACCACCCGACCGCCATGGTCTTCGGCGGTATGGCGTGGGACCCTATGGACACGAAGTACACCATAAGGAAAGATTGGCGGATCGTCCGCGAAGTATACGACAAGCGGAAGGATAAGATCGAGGCAGACATCGTCGCACGGTTCGAGTCTGAATGCATCGACATGGGCGTAAGCCCTCACAAGGTACAGGTCGCCGTCGACCCGTCGGCGAGAGCGTTAAAGAACGCTTTCGCCAGGGCCGGATACGGCGCAAAGAATTCTAAGGTCATAGCGGGCGTTGAGAGCGCCAATAACGTTGTGCTGGAAGGCATACGCTTCCATAAACATGCGCTATACAACGGATTCCTGAAGTATTCCACTACATGCGTCAACTCCCTGCGCGAATACGGATCGTACGCATGGGACGAGAATGCAAGCCTTCGAGGTGAAGAGAAGCCCATCAAGATCAACGACGACTGCGTGGACGCAGGCCGTTACTTTTCAAACACTTTCATACGCCCCGTAATAGGAGGGATGGCAAGAGCATGATACAAGCAGACATGACGGTGGGCGACACGCCCACACCGGAAATAATAAAGGAAGCATGGAAACAGTACGCAAAACGGCTGGAAGACTACAAAAAATACCGCG
>Ga0123353_10014637_pt1 | contig 11323 bp, 9 predicted proteins | sample TergutLab28metaG_3_FD_92763 | JGI IMG/M metagenome (GOLD analysis project Ga0123353, IMG submission 92763) | Labiotermes labralis P3 segment gut microbial communities from Petit-Saut dam, French Guiana - Lab288 P3 | ecosystem: Host-associated > Arthropoda: Insects > Digestive system > Gut ... | reverse complement strand
GCGGACATAAAAGGTTCGTCTTTTTTCTGTCATACTGTTTTCATGGCAGAGACTTCTTACATAAGCCTTGATATCACCGGTATGCATTGTGCGTCGTGCAGTTCGCGCCTTGAGAAGGCGCTCAGTGCGCTGGCGGGTGTTGAGAGGGCAAGTGTCAATCTTGCTACGGAGCGAGCCGGTGTACGGTTTGACCCTGAGGCAGTGAGTGAGTCCGACCTGATTGCAGCGGTAGAGAAGACAGGCTTTGGTGCTGCTCTCACACAGCAAGACCCGGCTGCCTCTCGCGCCCGACAATCGCGAAAACAGCAAGAGGCACACCGGCTTTGGGTTAAGTTTGTTGTTGCTGCCTGTTTTTCTCTCCCCTTGCTTTACCTTGCCATGGCACCCATGTTGGGCAGCGGCGCAGCGCTACCTGTTCCTTCGTTTCTCGAGCCCATGGAGCACCCGCTTGCCTATGCCCTCACGCAGCTGGCCTTGGTGTTACCGGTTATAGGCGTGGGCTACCGCTTTTACACGACTGGCTTTAGCTCCCTGGCTCGCTTGAGCCCCAATATGGACAGCCTCATTGCCCTGGGTACCAGCGCTGCCTTTTTGTTTTCGCTTTACAACACGATTCTCGTTGTTTTGGGCAATCATATGGCGGTTGAGTCGCTTTATTTTGAGACCGCCGGGGTCATTATCACCTTGGTGCTTCTGGGTAAATACCTTGAGGGGCGCGCCAAGGGCAAGACCTCCGGAGCCTTGATGGCCTTGATGGACCTGGCGCCAAAAACGGCTTTGTTGCATCACGAAGAGCGGGAGATTGCGGTTGAAGAGGTGTTGCCCGGCGACATCATTCTCATCAAGCCCGGTGCGTCTATCCCGGTTGACGGAGAAGTTATAAACGGACACAGCGCCGTCGACGAATCGATGCTCACCGGCGAAAGCATGCCGGTTGAAAAGCAGGTCGGCAGCATGGTATATGCGGCCTCGCTCAACACCACCGGCACGCTGACCTTTAAGGCCACCAAGGTGGGAGCAGACACCGCGCTGGCGCAGATTATCCGCCTGGTTGAAAACGCCCAGGGCAGCAAGGCTCCCGTTGCCAAGCTGGCCGACGTGGTGGCAGGCATCTTTGTTCCTGTCGTCTGCGGCATTGCCCTGTTGGCTGCCGTTATATGGCTGGTAGCAACCGGGGGAAACGTGCAGTTTGCGCTTACTGTTTTCATCAGCGTGCTGGTCATTGCCTGCCCCTGCGCTTTGGGCCTTGCCACTCCAACTGCCATCATGGTAGGTACCGGCAAGGGAGCAGAGCTCGGAATTCTCATCAAGGGCGGCGAGGCCCTGGAGACCGCCGGCAAGATACAAAACGTAGTGCTGGACAAAACCGGCACCATCACCGAGGGCCGTCCTGAAGTAACCGGAGCACAGGCAAGCGAGTCTCTAGACAGTCAAACGTTACTTCAGCTGGCTGCATCACTTGAACGCTACTCTGAGCATCCCATTGCCAAGGCTGTTGTTGGTGCCTATGAGGGAGAATACCTACCGGTAGAAGACTTCAACGCGCTGCCCGGTCAGGGCGTTGAAGGCCTCGTTGGCGGCAAGAAGGTGGTCATCGGGCGCGGCGTGCAGGTGTTTGTCGACGACGAATACGTCGGCCAGATTTTGGTGCGCGACACGCTCAAGCCCAGCAGCGTTGCCGCCATAGCCCACTTGCAACAGATGGGCATCGAGGTGACCATGCTCACCGGTGACAACGCAGACACCGCCCAAGAAATCGCCGAGCGCGTTGGCATCGAGACGGTACTGGCCGAGGTGCTTCCGGGTGATAAAGCCGCCGAGATCAAGTCATTGCAAGAGGGCGGCAAGCTGGTTGCCATGGTGGGAGACGGCATCAACGACGCCCCCGCCCTGGTACAGGCCGACATTGGCATAGCCATCGGTGCCGGCACCGACGTGGCTATTGAGTCGGCAGACATCGTGCTGATGCACTCCACGCTTGAAGACGTTCCCACTGCTATCAAGCTCTCGCGACGCACCATGCGCAATATCAAACAGAATCTCTTCTGGGCCTTTGGATATAACGTGGTGGGCATTCCCATTGCCGCCGGCTTGCTCTACGCCTTTGGCGGCCCCCTCTTGAGCCCCATGCTGGCTGCGGCAGCAATGAGCCTCTCGTCGATTTCGGTTCTCACCAACGCCCTGAGGCTTAAAGCCGCAAAGCTTTAGACAGAGTACAAGAGGTCGGTCAAAACATGACAGGGGGTCGGTTCGTCTGTCATATTTTGACCCCTTGTCCCCTGTCTCCTCCCAAAAAAGACTGTACAAAGAGCAAGAAATGGGGTTACACTCTTGGGTACAAAAACTTTGCAAGGGTGGTAGAAAACTGGGAAGGGAATCATCATGGCAACCTACAAGCAACCCTGCATTCACTGCGGGGAATTCATTGAGAGAGACAGCCGATTTTGCACCAAATGCGCCAGTCGCTCTCCCTTTGGTTTTAATTGCCCTTACTGCTCAAAAGAGATCGAGCGCGGCAATGCCATTTGTTCGGGCTGCGGTGCGGCGCTCACCATTGCCTGCCCTCTTTGCGGCGGCCCCACCTTTGTGGGGAGCGAGCGGTGTGACTCGTGCGGCAGGGTTTTGATGATCAGGTGTGTAAACAGCCGCTGCAACGAGGCGCAGTATTTTGTGCGAACCACGTGCAGCGCCTGCGGCAAAAAGATTAAGAACGCTCAGCAGCAGATAACTACCATGAGAGAAGGAGCGCGGTAGCATGTTAACATCATTCACCCGTAATTATCAGGACAACAGCACCGATGCCGGCTATCAGTTCACTTTTTATTGCGATTGCTGCAACGATGCTTACCGGTCTAGCTTTGTAGAGTCGAGCACCTACAAAAAGAGGGGGGCCGGCCGCTTGCTGGGTCAGGGTGCCGGTGTTGTGGGAAACCTTATCGGCGGCAGAGCCAGCAGTCTTGGCTGGGCAGCCGAGCGCGGCGCCGATGTTTTAGGCGAGCGTTTTGATGGACAGTCCCCCGACTGGCAAAAGGAGCATGAACAGGCTTTTGAGATGGCCAAGAACGAGGCCCAGCGGCATTTTCACCGCTGCCCCAACTGTAATCAGTACGTTTGCGACCAGTGCTATAACGAAGACGCCGGCTTGTGCGTAAATGATGCGCCGCGCCAGGAGGTCTATGTAGCTCAGGCTCACGCGGCAGCCATGAAGCGCAACATTGACGAGATGGCAGAAACCGCCACCGTGTGGCAGGGCAACATAGAGAGCAAGACTACCATTTGTCCGCAGTGCGGCAAACCGGCCGGCGCAGGCAAGTTCTGCAACAATTGCGGAGCAAGCATGGAGCTGAAGGAATGCCCCCAGTGCGGCGCCAAAAATGCGCAGACCGTGCGCTTTTGTAACAACTGCGGCATGAATCTACAGCAGGCAGCTGCACCGCCACCCAAGCCCGCCGGTCTCTGCCAGGCTTGCGGTACGCAAAACGACCCCAACACCAAGTTCTGCGGCAACTGCGGAAATCAGCTGTAATATGGCTGAGACAGAGAAAACTCCCGCTGTCGAGTATAGCGCGACAGCCGCTTCTTCTCTCATCAACGGAGAAGTCAAGCTTTCGATAAGTGAACGAGGCCTGCTGATAGCAGCGATTCTTGACGCAACGGAACTCCCCTTTGTCGAGATCAACGAGTTGCGTTTTGAGAACTACAACGTGGTGGTCGTGGCAGACTGCGGAGCCTTTGTTTTCACCCGCATGGGCCAGTGGGCAGAGCGCTTCTACGGCGAGCTCTGCGCTGCCTACAATGAAGCTGTGTTGCGCTCTCTCTTCATCAAAGGCAAGCCTTTGGTGACGGCAAAAGGCGATTATCATTATCTTGAGGGTGGTGCAGGCAGCAGCGGCCAGGCGCCCTTCTTTGCCTATGACAACTGTGTTGCCCTCTTGCCGCCCAACCTGGGGGCCCGGCGTATTCCGCTTTGTTTCATGCATGCCCTGGACAAGGGCAACTTCACGTTGACGTTATCGCTGGATACTCAGGAGAGCTACACCTTGGCAAAGCTCGGCTATGACACCGACCCCTTTGAAAAGTGCCTTGAGGCGCAACTGCGCTCCCTGCAAGAAAAGGCGATTATTCTGGCAAAGGAGATTGACCCGGGTCTCTCCTCGGTGCAGTCCACGCAGATTGCCAAGCTCACCCTTGAGGGCAAGGCGGCTCCTTTGGGTGCCTTGCTGGCCATAGCTCCCTCCTTTGTGGAGGCGCTTGAACTCGAGATAGCCAAGACGCGCGCTGCAGAATACTACCAGGCTTTCAAGGAGCTTTGCAGCCCTGAGGGCATATGGATTGGCTTTAGAAATAATCCGGCCGCGGCAGACTCAGAAGGGGAGCCCGAAGGCGGCCTTGCCGGCATGTTTGGCGGCGCAGGCGGCAATCCGCTGGCTGCGCTTGGCGGCGCAGGCGGCAACCCGCTGGCTGCGCTCGGCGGCTTGGCTCAAGCCTCTGACGCCGGCGAGCTCAGTGATTCAGGCGATGCATCTGAGTCAGAACCCGAGCCTGACAAATACCTGTTCTTTTTCATAGTGCCGTCTCCTGACGGCAAATTTGCCACGATAGAGTTTTCCGAGGCAGACAGTGCAACCTTTGTCTATCGCACCAACAACGACTTTGAGAGCTTTGCCCAACAGCTTAACCGTGCGCTGGAGGCAATCAGCTTCAAACGCGAGGTCATACGCCTGTCTGACGAAGAACTTGCGCAGCCCGGCAATGCAGACTATTTCATGGCAGCCAAACGCACCGCCTCTCTGCAGTTTGTCAGAGGACATTTTGTCGGTCGCGCCATCCACGCAAGCCCAACGGCATGGAAAAAGAAGCTGCTCGAACTCTGGGGCTAGGCTTATTCTGTCTCACACTGCGGCGAGGCGGCCGTCTTGTAGGCGGAAGACTGCGTCGGCAATAGCGGTAACCTTTTTTGAGTGGGTTACGATGATGACGCAGCGATCTTCTTCGTGAGCCAGCCGGGTAAAGATGCCAAGTATGTCATCTGCGGTCTCTCTGTCGAGGTTGCCGGTTGGCTCGTCGGCTATCAGGATCTTGGGGTTATGCGCCAGAGCCCGCGCGATGGCAACGCGCTGTTGTTCTCCTCCCGATAGCTTGAGTATCTTGCGGTCGGCCGTTTCTTTGTCGATGCCGACCTTTTCAAGCAGGGCGTAGGCGTAGGCTTTCTTGTCTTTTTCGGGGGAGGCGCTGATGCTCATCGAAAGCACGATGTTCTGAATCGCGGTGGCATTGGTCAAGAGATTGTAACTTTGAAAGATGACTCCCACCTGCTCTGAACGGTAGGTGTCGCGGTTGAGCTTTTTCAGGTTTTGGTTGTCGTAGAGTATGGCGCCGTTTGTCGTGACATCCAAGCCTGACAGCAGCGACAAAAGCGTGGATTTTCCCGCGCCTGACTTGCCGATGATGGTGTAGACCAAGCCCGTTTTAAAGCTCGCGCTCATGCCTTGCAGCACGTTCTTTTTTGCGCCTTCGTAGGCGTAGGACACATTGTTAAGTCTGAGTATGGTTGCCATGGCGCGCTCCTAGTTTCTTTCCATCAAGATCTTCATGGGCTCGTATTTGGTGATTTGCCGCGTGGCTATGAGGCCGGCAATCGAAGTGAGCAGCAAGGCAATGACGATAATCTGCAAAATGGTGTCAAGCCCGATGCTTACGTCGATGCTGGTGATTGTTTCGGCAGAACTTTGCCCGATGAAGCCGCCAATCGGCATGCCTATCATCACGGGACCGCTTGAGCCTTGCGGGCCTCCGCCTTGCATCGTCACCGCGCCCGCGGGGCCGGGCATGGCAGCCGACTGCGCCTCTTCTGCGGCCTGAACCTGCTGGTCAAGCAAGATGTTGGTAACGGGTTGCGCTGCCAGGCCTCCGATAACCAGCCCCAGCACCAGACACAGCGCCGTCACAGTGATGGTCTCTGTCCACAGGCCCAGGGCCACCTTGCCCTTTTTCATTCCCATGGCGCGCAGCACTCCTATTTCGTATTTTCTCTCGCGCACCGCCAGCGAAGAGAGCAGCGCGATGATGATGGCCCCAAATACCAGCACTATGATGACAAAGGTAAGGCTGATGCCCTTCATTGCCTCAACCGGTTTGACGATGGCCTGATAACTTGCCTCGTCGGTGGTCACATCAAACGCATCTTCGAGGCCCTTTGTCTTGAGCTCAGCGGCAAACGCGTCAAGCAAATCGGGGCTTTTGAGATAGAACGTGGCGTTTACGTCAATACCCAGCATCCCCTCTTGAACCTCGCTTGCCAGGTCATTGAAGTACATAAACACCTCGTTGCGGCGGTTAGAAAAGGCGTTTTCCATCATGTTGTTTGCGTACTCATCGGTGAGGTCCAGGTAGGTTCCCACGATTTTCAGCTTGAACACGATGTCGTGGTAGGTTTCGTTTCCGGGTCCGCCGCCCGGCTCGATGAGGTCTGAGTACATGGTGATGCTGTCGCCGATCTTAAGCCCGCTGTTTTCAAGCAGCTCCTGGCTGATAAGGCACTCGCCCGAGTTTTGGGGAAAAGAGCTGCCTTCGGTGAGCTCTCTGTTGCCGTTTTCAAAATCGTCGAACTGGTTGGACATCAGCCTGAAGAAGTATTGCCTCATCTCGGGCATCTCATCAGGCATGTTTGCCGGCCCACCACCCGGGCCAACAGCCAGCATTGGCCCTCCGCCACCGCCTCTATCTTCGTCGATGGCTTTGAGATCGTCGCTCCAGCCCTTGCCGCTTGCCGTGAGATTTGCACTCAAAAGGTAGTCTGAGTCAGCAAACGCTATGAGCTGCTCAGCGGGAATCGTGGGACGCTGCAAAACGCCGGTGTTCTGAGCCGCCTCCATGAGCTTTTCCATGTTGGGCGTGAGACTCACCTCCGAGCCAAAGCGAGATTTGTAATCGTTAATCACCCCGTCAGCCGTGTTGTAAATCATCAGCGCAACCACCGACGACACGATGACCACAAAGATAATCGCCGCCATCATCAGGTTGCGCCCCTTGTTGCGCATCAGGTTCTGCATCGCGTTTTGAATGATATACATCAGTTTTCTCCAGTCAAAATCATGGTTCCGGCGTGGGGCAGGAGGCACGGGGCTTGGTGGAAGCAGGGGGACGTACCTCCTGCCCCAGTGTAAAGGCAAACTCTGTCCAACCGTCTTCTTTGCTACTTGCTGTAATGCTGCCACCCAGCTGCTCGGCTATCGCCAAAGCAATGGGCAGACCCAAGCCGTGGCTGTTATCCTCGCTGCTTCGCGCGGTATCCGCACGATAGAAACGGTCAAAGATGTGTGGCAGGTCTTCGGGGCTAATGCCCTTGCCGGTGTTTCTCACCAGGCAAACTGCGTGCTTCTTGGTCTGCTGCAAGGCCACCTCAACCGTGCCGCCCTCGTCTGCATACTTAAGAGCGTTGTCATAGAGAATAGAAAAGACCTGCTCGGTCATGTCTTTGTTGCCCATAACAAGCAGCTCATCCGAGATGCTGTTGATTACCTTGAGCTTTTTCTCTTGCGCCATGCCGTGCATCTGCTGCATGGATTCTGTAACGAGGCTGCTGAGGTCAAAGAGGCTTTTTTCGCCGGCCGGCTCGCCGCTTTCAAATCTTGCCAGCGAAAGCAGGTTGCTTATCACCTTATTCATTCTGTCCATGCCTATTTTAAAGTAGTCAAGCCACTCTTTTTGGCTCGCCACGGTGTTCTCCTCGTTAGAGAGCACCACATCGTAATTGGTCATCATGGTGGCCAGCGGTGTCTTGAGCTCGTGCGAGGCGTCTGCCACAAACTGCCTTTGTTTTTCCCAGGCAACCGAAACCGGTTGAATAGCGCGACGGGTAAAGAAGTAGCTGACAACAAAGATAACCCCCAGCATGCCAAGCCCAACAAATACAAAGGTCATAAGCAGGTTTTGCAGGGTTTTTATCGAGTCGGTGATGTCTAAAAAGACGATTCGATAGAAGTCGTGATAATTCGTTAATGTCGTTCCAAGCGGGCCGGGAGCGGCGTATACCAGTGGCTCAATCTTATACAGCCAGGTTCGGTCAAAGAGAGTCATGGTCGACTGGGTTCCTGTTTGCCAAGCCTTAAGAGCAGCCTGCTCGTATTGCTCTCTTGGAAAATCATAGGGCGTCTCAATATTCTTTGTGTTCCCTTCACTGTCTACGGTAATAATAAAAGACGAAACGAAGGGCGCAAAATCTGTCGGGTTCATGGCTGTCATCATTCCAAAGTCTATGTCGCCAGAGCCCTCTGTAGCATTGTTATATGGTTCAGGCGCTTCCATATAAAACTCGGCTAGCAGGTTTCCGGAATAGTCAGTCACCGTTGTGGAAGGCCCGTTTGACGTTGCTATGACAGGGCCGTGGGCAAGAGTTGAGATGGCACCCCGTACGCTGTCCAGCCTTCTTTGGTTCTCTGCGTTAATTGAGTTCAGCGTGGTTACATAGACAGCGCAAAAGGCAATCAGCAGCACCGCAAAGGTCACCGCCATATTCAGCAACAAGACTTTTCTGTGCAGCTTCTTAAACATACTTTTGTTCCTTCACCTTAAACGGCCGGGACAATACAAATTGACACACTCTCTATTAGAGGAGGGGGGCGCCAGCTTGGCTGTTGAGTGTGTCAATTTGTAGCGTCCTTACTGTCAAACAGGGTATAGCCGGCTCCGCGAATCGTGTTTATTCTTACTCGAGACGTAAGCTCAGCCAACCGCTTGCGCAAACGCGAGATGTGAATCTCCACGTGATTATCCTCGGCCTCACCGTCGTATCCCCAGACTTTGTCGATGATAGCCTGCTTGGAGACCACTCTGTTCTGGTTGCTCAAAAGCATCTCTAGCAGCTGCGCTTCTTTGAGCTTGAGCTCCGTTGTTTTTGTTTCACCTTGCAGCATCAAAGTGTGGGGAGAAAACTGAATGTCTCCATAAGTAATGACTCCGTCGTTATTGAACTCAGGTTTTCTGCGCTGCAGGGCGCGGAGCCTTGCCAAAAGCTCGTTGGTGTGAAAGGGTTTTGCCAGATAGTCATCGGCGCCAAAGTCGAGCCCCTTGACCTTGTCTTCGGACTGCCCTTTGGCGGTGAGCAGAATCACCGGTGCCTCTATGCCATTCTTGCGAGTGTTCTGCAGAATCGCAAGCCCGTCCATCGAAGGAAGCATGATGTCCAAGATGATGAGGTCGTAGACCCCTGTTAAGGCAAATTCCAAACCCTCGGCGCCATCATGTGCCACATCCACGGCGTAGTTATTCTTCTTCAAAATCTCAGCAACCGCTTTTGCCAGATACTTCTCGTCTTCAACCAGCAGAACTCTCACCGAAGTGCCTCCTTTGATAAAAAGCCTGCAATCAAAATAACACTTCTACCTGTACTGAACCTGTATTTTTTTGGGAATTCGAGAACGAGTTTTTACACAGTCTGACGGCCCCCTTGCCTGTTAAAGAATACGCACTTTGCCGTTTTCTCCGATGGCAACGCGGCCTTGGGCAATCATCTGAAGCACCCGGGGATACAGCTTGTGCTCTACGGCGTGTATCTTTTCTTCAAGGCTTTCCAGGGTGTCGCCTTCTGCAATCGCCACTGCCTCTTGGGCAATGATGGCGCCTTTGTCGTATTCTTCGTTGGCAAAGTGAACGGTTACCCCGGTGAGCTTCACGCCGTAATCAAAAGCATCGGCAATGCCGTGAGCACCGGCAAACGAGGGCAGCAGTGCCGGGTGTAGGTTGATTATCCTGTTCGGAAAGGCCTTGAGCAGCGGTTCGCGCACCATGCGCATGTAGCCGGCCATGACAACATAGTCAGCCCGAGCGGCTTGTAAGGCACTGGCAATACGTACGTCGGCAGCCAGAGGGTCGGCATAATCAGCCTTGCAAAGCGCCAGCGTAGGTATGCCTGCTTGTTCGGCACGAGTAAGCCCATAGGCATCAGCCTTGCTCGACACCACCAGTGCAATCTCGCCGTCAAGCTTGCCCGCAGCCACGGCATCAATGATTGCCTGAAGGTTGCTGCCTCCTCCGCTAATGAGCACTCCGAATTTAATCATGCTGGGCTACCTTACACATAGACAACTTTTCCCGGGGCATCTGAACTGGCAGCTTTTACTACTCGGCCGATAAGGGCGGGGTCATAGGGGTCAAAGTGTTTGAGTACAGCTTCTTCAGCACCTTGTTGGCAGATCAGCGCAAAACCGATGCCCATGTTGAAGGTTTGCAACTGATCATCTGTCTCTAGCTGGGCTACCTGCACCAGATGTTGTATGACCGGAGGAACAACCCAAGAGCCCAACTGTACCTGGGCATCCAAGCCCAAAGGCAGTGCGCGATCGAGGTTGAAGGTGATGCCTCCTCCGGTAATATTGGCAACCGCATGGATGCCGAGCCCTGCTTCAAGGGCGCTCAGAAGCGGCTTGACGTAAATGAGCGTGGGCTCAAGCAGGGCATCGATAAGCAGCTGACCGGTGCTAAGCTTGGCGCTGAGCAGCTCCTCGTTGCTCAGGTCATTGGTAAGCGCCTTGCGAATCAGAGAAAAGCCGTTGGAGTGAAAGCCTGAAGATGCCAGGCCTATGATGACGTCACCCTCCTCTACAAGGCTGGGACCAATCATCTTGGCTCTATCCACAACGCCAACGCAAAAGCCCGACAGGTCAAAGTCTTCAGGTGCCATGGTGCCGGGATGCTCGGCCATCTCGCCGCCGACGAGGGCGCATCCGGCATCTCGGCAGCCGGCAGCAACTCCCTTGACAAGACTGGCTGTCTTGGCAGGCTCAATCTTGCCCAAGGCCATATAGTCGAGGAAGAAAAGTGGACGGGCGCCGCAACAGATTATGTCGTTGGCGCACATGGCTACCAGGTCTATGCCCACGGTGGTGAGGCGGCCAGACCTCTGAGCAAGCTCGAGTTTGGTGCCCACGCCGTCCGTGCCACTTACCAGCAGCGGGTCTTGCATGTCCTTGAAAGAAGCGGCGCTGAAGAGCCCGCCAAAGCCTCCGATGCTACCGACAACCTCTGGCGTATAAGTGGATTCAACGTCTTGCCTGATGGCATCAACGGCTTCTGCACCGGCTTCAATATCTACTCCGGCATCCTTGTAGGCGCTACTTTTTTGTTCGCTATTCATGAGCATCCTTTTGCTTGTATGTAAAGGGTAGACGTTCGTTTCCTGTAGCAATTATAGCAACAAGCGCTATAATCCTCACATATGTCTTTTGACAATGTCCCCGCGGAGAGGTCGCCTAGTCCGGCCGAGGGCGCATGATTGGAAATCATGTATACCGCAAGGTATCGAGGGTTCGAATCCCTCCCTCTC
>Ga0123353_10014636_pt1 | contig 11323 bp, 8 predicted proteins | sample TergutLab28metaG_3_FD_92763 | JGI IMG/M metagenome (GOLD analysis project Ga0123353, IMG submission 92763) | Labiotermes labralis P3 segment gut microbial communities from Petit-Saut dam, French Guiana - Lab288 P3 | ecosystem: Host-associated > Arthropoda: Insects > Digestive system > Gut ... | reverse complement strand
TTATTATGTAAAATTACATCGCAAATAAAGAACCGCCGTATACCGAACGGTACGTACGGTGGTGTGAGAGGTCGGAAAACGAAAGTAGGAAGAAAACTACTTCGTTTTCCTCCTACTCGATTACTTTCAAAAAAAAAACTATCTTTGCCGCTTTATCTCAAAAATAGAGTCGAATGAGCGAACACCGTTTTCATCAAGGGGAGGCTTCGGCGAGAGAGGAGAAGAAGTACCACATAGAAGTTGGTCATTTTCAAATCAATCACGAGGGGGAGAAGATTTGCGGCGATGTATTCCTTTCCAAAAGGATTCCCGAGGAGCAGCGGGTGTTGTGTGTGTTGTCAGACGGAATGGGGCATGGAGTGCGTGCCAATGTGCTGGCTACCCTCACGGCAACCATCTCCCTGAACTTCTCGATGGAGCATAAAGATGCCAATGCCCTTGCAGGAATCATCATGAAAGCGCTGCCTGTGTGCAGTGAACGGAAGTTGAGTTACGCTACCTATACCATCCTCGATATATCTGCAGGAGACGACACTGTCTCTATTCTTGAGTACGACAATCCACAAAGTGTGATTATGAGGGGCAGTCGGGTTTATGAGCCTAAGTGGTCGAGTGTTACCATTGAGGGGAGTGTTACCGACAAACGCATCATGGCGCTCAAGAAGTGCTCCTTTGTTCCCCAAAAGGAAGACCGGATTATTTTTTGTTCAGACGGAATTACACAGTCGGGGCTAAAAGAGGGTGGTATGGGCTGGGGACGGAACAACGTCATCAAGTATGTTCGCGAAACGATTGAGGCTACCCCCACCATCTCCGCTGCCGATTTGGCCGAAAGGGTGGTTAAACGCGCATCGGCCAACGACCTCTATGTGCCTAAGGATGACTTTACGTGTGGCGTGGTCTATTTTCGGCTCCCGCGCAAAACCATTCTGTGTACAGGGCCTCCTTTCAACCCCGAAATGGACCGCGAGTTTGCCACGATTTTAAGTGAATTTGACGGAAAGAAGATCGTCAGCGGCGCCACCACCACCGAAATTATCTCTCGTGAGTTGAACGAAGAGGTGGTCAACGAGAGCATTACCGATCCCACCCTGCCTCCAAGTTCAAAGATGGAAGGTGTGGATTTAGTGACGGAGGGGGTATTGACGTTGAGCAAGGTGACCCACATGTTGAACACATTGGTTGTGAACTCGTCACTTCAATTCGGGAAAGGGCCTGCCGACCAAATCTGCAAACTGTTGCTCGAGAGCGATGAGATCTACGTTTTGGTGGGCACCAAGATTAACGAAAACCACCACGACCCCACTTTGCCTGTGGAGATTGAGATCCGCAAAAACCTGATCCGCCGCCTCACAAGCGTATTGGCTGAAAAATTTATGAAAGTAATCATTATTAAATATATGTAATTTATCTATTCACTATTTTAACTTAAAACAAATCAGGTATGATATCAAACAATGAAGAGTTTATCGGCCAGTTGGCTGATAAGTACGGTCGAAAGAGAGAGAGTCTGTTGCCTATCCTTCAGGAGGTTATGGACCAACTCTACTACGTTAGCGAGGAGTCGATGGTAAATATTGCAAAGGAGTTAAGTATCTCCACAGCAGATGTTTACGGGACTGCCTCGTTCTATTCTTTTATAGACACCAATGGACAGGGCAAGCACGTGATCAGGGTGTGCAGAACGATTATTTGCGACATGAAACGCAAAGAGGATATTGTGGACGCCATTACAGAGTTGATTGGAATTAGGCCGGGAGAGACTACCCACGACGGGAAGTTCTCGCTCCACTACACCAATTGTATTGGGAGCTGCCATAAAGGCCCCGCGATGCTTATCAACGATGAGCCTTACACAGAACTAACTCCGGAGAAGGTAAAGAACATTCTGGTTAGTTATATGAAGAAGTAAATCTGTAACAATAAAATGATAGAAAATATGGCTACACAGTTAAAAAGAACAGAACTGATCTTTAAAGAAGACGTTGACTATAGCGCCCTGATGCGCAAAGTGATGAAGATGGGGAAAGACCAATTTATCGCCGAACTGATTGATTCGGGATTAAAAGGGCGCGGTGGCGCCGGTTTCCCCACAGGCCTTAAATGGAAAATGGTGAAAGAGGATCCGGGAACGGTTAAATATATCGTCTGCAACGCCGACGAGGGTGAACCCGGAACCTTTAAGGATAAAGAGATTTTGGATAAGGCGTCCGAAAAGGTGATTTGGGGCATGACCCTTGCCTCATACATTACCGGCGCCAAAGAGGGATTCATCTACATCCGTGCCGAGTATAAATATTTGTCCACCAAACTTAAAATTGCCATCGACCGTATGGAGAACCATATCAAAACGTTGGGCATCAACTTTAAGTTGGGTTTAATCTGGGGTGCAGGCGCCTACATTTGCGGCGAAGAGACTGCACTTCTGCAATCTATGGAGGGACGCAGGGGTGAGCCTACCAATAAACCCCCCTATCCCGTCAATTGCGGCTACCTTGGAAAACCCACCGTGGTCAACAACGTGGAGACCTTTGTAAACGCCATGATTATTGCCGAAATCGGCGCTGAGGAGTACAAGAAATTGGGAACCAAAGCGTCTCAGGGCAGTAAACTCTTCTCCGTTTCGGGAGACTGTAGCAAAGAGGGCGTCTTTGAACTCGAAATGGGGATGACCCTGCAAAATTTTGTAGATGAATTTGGAGACGGCGACACCAAAGCGGTTCAGGTGGGTGGCGCTTCGGGTTTTTGCGTGCCGCGTAAAGAGTTCAAGAACACCATTATTGGATTTGAGGGCGTCCCCACAGGAGGCTCCATGAAGGTGTTCAACTCCTCTCGCTCGATGTACAATATATTGGAGAACTATCTGCTTTTCTTTGAAGAGGAGTCGTGCGGTCAGTGCACCCCTTGCCGCGTGGGTACACAGCAACTGCTCAAAGGCATTCAGGCCGTAAAACGGAAAGAGAGGCCCAAAGTCTATTTGGATGAGCTGCTTCGATTGGCCGAGACCATGAAGGTTGCTTCCAAGTGCGGCTTGGGTCGTTCTGTGGGAAATGCCTTTAAATCAATCATTGACAACTTTAGAGAAGAAATCGTTTATTAATAGGAGAAACAAATTATGAGTAATATGATAAATATTGTAATCAACGATATGCCCCTTCAGGTGCCTGAAGGAACCACCATCCTCCATGCAGCGAAGATGATTAACGTCCACATCCCCACCCTGTGTCACCACGAAGACCTATGTGTGGCGGGCAACTGCCGTATCTGTGTGGTAGAGGTGGAGCGGGACTTCAATTTAGTGGCGGCCTGCGCCACGCCGGTACGGGAAGGAATGAAGATATTGACCAACACCGGCAAGATTCGCAGGACGCGCAAGCATATCCTCGAACTGTTGCTTACCGAGCACAATATCAACTGTATCAAATGTAGCCACTGCAACAGTTGCGAACTGCAAAACTTGGCGAAAGAGTACCGAACCGACGAAGAGGTCTTTATTGACCTGAGGAAACACCTCAAACCCGACACCTCTTCATCCTCCATTCAAAAAGACGACAGCAAGTGTATCCGCTGTACCCGTTGCGTACGCACCTGTTCTGAACTTCAAGGTGTAAATGCACTTACGATGGCAAACAAAGGCTCCCATGCCAAGATGAGCACCTTTAAAGAGAAGCCCATGAGTCAGGTGGTTTGTACCAACTGTGGTCAATGTATCAACCGCTGTCCTACCGGTGCGTTAACCGAAAGGTCTTTTGTAGAAGACGTTTGGAACGCCATCTACGACCCCACCAAACACGTGGTGGTTCAAACTGCGCCCGCCGTTCGCGTAGCGCTGGGAGAACGCTTTGGATTAAAGGCCGGACACCGTGTAACAGGGAAGATGGTTGCTTCGCTACGTGCCATGGGATTTGATTCGGTGCTTGATACCGACTTCACCGCCGACCTCACCATCATGGAGGAGGGCACCGAGTTGCTCGCACGCCTCAAGAAGGTGCTGGTGGATGGTGACACCTCTGTAGCGATCCCGTTGTTCAGCTCCTGCTCCCCCGGATGGATCAAGTTCATCGAGCACATCTATCCCGAGTTGCTCCCCAACCTCTCTACCTGCAAATCTCCGCAACAGATGTTTGGCGTTTTGGCCAAGACCTACTACGCCGAAAAGAGGGGCATTGACCCCAAAAACATCGTTTCGGTATCGGTGATGCCATGTACCGCCAAGAAGTTTGAAGCCAATCGCTCCGAAATGCGCGACAGCGGCTTCCAAGATGTTGATTATGTGCTCACTACCCGTGAGCTAGCCAACATGATTCAGCAATCGGGCATCAATGTGCTCACCCTCAAAAATGAATCTTTCGACTCCATCATGGGTGATTCCACCGGAGCGGCCGTCATCTTTGGCGCCACCGGCGGCGTGATGGAGGCAGCCATCCGTACCGCTTATGAAATCGTGACAGGCGAAGAGGTTCCCTTTGACGGATTGCGCATTACCCCGATACGCGGTTTTACAGGCATCAAGGAGGCTTCACTCCTGATTAAAAAGACAAAACCCGAATTTTCACACTTGGAGGGCGTTGAACTGAAAGTGGCCGTAGCGCACGGCTTATCCAACGCACGAAAATTGGTGGAAGCGATCAAAGCAGGCACCCTCAGTTTCCACTTTGTCGAAATCATGGCATGTCCGGGCGGCTGCTTGGGCGGCGGGGGTCAACCCATCCCCACCAACATCGCCATCCGCTCCAAGAGGATGGAGGCAATCTACAAGGAAGACGAAGCGATGAAGATCCGCAAGTCGCACGAAAACCCCGAAGTGATTGCAATCTACAACGAGTTTCTGGGGCAACCCAACGGAAAACTCTCGCACAAACTCTTGCACACCTATTACACCGAGCGTAATCGGTACTAACTGAGTACTATACTTTTGATTGTAGAGACGCGAGTCATCGCGTCTCTACAATTTCTATAAAACCACATAACCATCGAGATTCCAAACCAAAATGTTAGATCCCGTAATACAATTAGACAAGAGTAGATGCAAGGCATGTTACTCCTGCGTCAGGGCGTGTCCTGTTAAGGCCATACAGGTGCGCAAAAACAGCGTATTCCCCTTTATTGAAGAGACAAAATGTATTGTATGCGGCTTGTGTATAGGAACGTGCGCCTACAAAGCCATTTCGTACCTCAACTCCAAAAAAGGGGTAAAGGAGTTGCTCAATTCGGGCGAGAAAGTGGCGGCGATTTGCGGGCCGTCGATTGCCGGAGAGTTTGAAGACATCACCGATTACCGCAAGTTTGTGCAGATGATTCGCCTTTTGGGCTTCACCTACGTGATGGAGATGGCGTTTGGGGTTGACATTGTGGCCGAAAAGTACCGGCGCCTTACCCACGATGAGTTTAAGGGAAAGTACTACCTCACCAGTTGCTGTCCGGCGATGGTGACCCTCATTGAGAAGCGTTTCCCCGAACTGATTGGAAATCTGGTGCCTTTCGTGTCGCCCATCGCTGCCTCTACCTTAGTGGCCAGAAAGGTGTATGGAGCCGATATCAAAGTTGTGCACATTACCCCCTGCGTGGCGGCGAAAAAGGAGGAGGATCGGTACCGTGGTTTGACCAAGATAAATGGGGTATTGACGTTTAAAGAGTTGCGGGAGCTTTTTGAAGAATTTAAAATCAGCGAAACCATCAGCGAGTATTCCGACTTTGATGAGCCGTTGGGCTACAAAGGGAGTATGTACCCTGTTCCCTTAGGCTTTCTTGAGGCAACGGGTATGAGTCTTAGTATATTAAATGAAAACACCATCACTTCCTCCGGCAATTGCGCCATTGTTGCAGTGGAGGAGTTTCAAAACCACATCACCACCATCAAGCACCACTTCAACCTCTTCTTTTGCGAAGGGTGCATCATGGGGCCGGGCACCTCGGACGGAGGGAAAAAATATTTGCGTCACGGATTGGTTAAAGATTTTAGTATTAAGCGTCTATCTAATTTTGATGTGGAAAAGTGGCAACGCAACATTGCGCTTCATTCAGAGTATAAAGAATTGGAAGCTAAGTTCGTTGACAAAAAATACGAGTTGCCTGCGCCCAGCGACTTTGAAATCAAGATTGCCCTCAACGACATCACCAAGCGCAACAACAACTTGGAGGTGAACTGCGGCGCTTGCGGCTTCCCTACCTGTAGAGAGTTGGCGCACGCCATTGCCCAAAATAGGGCTATTCCCGAAATGTGTGTCACCAGCGCCCAGATTGGCAACCTTGAATCGTCCTACGTCTCTAAAAGGATCACCGAAGAGTTGGAGATGGTCAAGGGCGAGTTAAAAAGCACAAAGGTGGCGCTCGAAGAGACGAGAGAGATTCTCTTTGCCAGAAACGAGGCGTTGTCGATTTTTGTTCGCGGACTCAACACCGGCATTGTCTTTTGTGACCAAAACCTCAAGGTGGTGGAGTCAAACCTTGGGTTCATAGAAATTTTGGGCGAAGAGGTGAAAGAGATTCACGACGTCATCCCCTACCTGATTGGCGCCGACATCAAAACGTTGCTCCCGCCCCTGCTCATTACACAGTTTCAATTTATCCTCAACCACGACGAAACACAAATCAACCGAGATGTGGAGATTGAGGGAAAATGGATCAACGTCTCCATCTTTCAATTGATTCAGAAGAAATTAATCGGCGCCGTATTCCGCAACCTCCACTCCAAAGAGGAGCGTCCCGAAGAGATTATTCACCGCGTCACCGAGGTAATTGAGGAAAATTTGCGGCAGGTTCAACAAATCGGCTTCATCCTTGGCGAGGGCGCCGCCAAAACAGAAAAGATGCTGAACTCCATTATCAAATCTTACGAATAGATACTTTTTTCTTTGGGAAATAGAAAAAAAACCGTACCTTTGCAGAATATAATTGTAGTGTAACTATCTAATTATCATACTGTTAATTATTATTTTCCATTTATGGCAAAAATTACATCCTTGGATGACTTGTGCAGGATGAAACAAAGTTTTGTGCAGGACGCCAACAATCGGAACGCGAAGAGCGATTCCGGTCAAACGGTTCAGATTAAGGTGGGTATGGCCACCTGCGGTATTGCTTCCGGAGCGCGTACCGTAATGAATACGTTTTCAAAAATTATTGAAAAAGAGAACATTCCGGCTGTTGTATCCCAAACGGGTTGTATGGGGTATTGTTATGCAGAGCCTACGGTTGAGGTAATCAAACCGGGCGCTGCCCCTGTGGTTTTTAGTTTTGTTGATGCAAAAAAGGCACAGGTGATTATGGAGAAGTATGTCAAAAATGGCGAAGAGGTGGAAGGAACGCTTCCTGTGAACTACCAAACCATTGATGATAATTCTCAACCACACAAGCAAATCAGGATTGCTTTACGAAATTGCGGTTTTATCGATCCCGAAAATATTCAAGATTATATTTTCAAAGATGGCTATGCTGCTTTAGGAAAAGTATTGACAGAGATGACTCCTCTGCAGGCGATAGACGAGATGAAGAAATCGGGACTGCGTGGTCGTGGCGGCGGAGGCTTCCCCACCGGACTCAAATGGGAGTTTGGGTATAAAAATCAGGCCGACCAGAAGTATGTGGTGTGCAATGCCGACGAGGGAGACCCGGGCGCCTTTATGGATCGCTCCATTTTGGAGGGTGACCCCCACTCTGTGGTGGAGGCGATGGCGATTTGCGGCTACTGTATTGGTGCTACAAAAGGTTTAGTATATATCCGCGCCGAATATCCGTTAGCCATTCAACGTTTACAAACTGCATTGAATCAGGCACGTGAACACGGATTGCTGGGCAGCAATATCATGGGCAGCGACTTTTGTTTTGACATAGAATTGCGTTACGGCGCCGGTGCCTTTGTGTGCGGCGAAGAGACCGCCCTGATCCACTCCATGGAGGGACATCGTGGCGAACCTACCGTAAAACCGCCCTTCCCCGCCGAATCGGGCTATTTGGGCAAACCCACCAACGTAAACAACGTGGAGACCTTTGCCAACGTTCCTGTCGTTTATCTAAAAGGGGCTGAATGGTTTGCCGGAATCGGCACCGAGCGCTCCAAAGGAACCAAAGTGTTTGCTTTGGCGGGCAAAGTCAACAATGTAGGCTTAGTAGAAGTGCCTATGGGGATTTCCCTCAGGGAGGTGATTTTTGAGATTGGCGGTGGCATCAAGAACGACAAGAAGTTTAAGGCGGTACAAACAGGCGGACCTTCGGGCGGCTGTTTGACGGAGAAACACCTCGATACCCCCATCGACTTCGACAACCTCATTGCCGCCGGTTCGATGATGGGGTCGGGTGGTATGATTGTGATGGATGAGGACGACTGTATGGTGGCGGTGGCAAAGTTCTATTTGGACTTTACGGTGGAAGAGTCGTGTGGAAAGTGTGCGCCCTGCCGCATCGGAAACAAACGCCTCTACGAGATGCTCAAGAAGATTTGCGACGGAAAGGGAACGGAAGAAGATTTGGACCAGTTGCGCAACCGAAGCATCGTGATTAAAGACACTGCTCTGTGCGGCTTGGGGCAAACCTCTCCCAATCCCGTGCTCTCTACATTAGAACACTTTTATGACGAATATTTGGTGCATGTACGAGACCGCAAGTGTCCGGCGGGTCGTTGTAAGGCGTTGAAGCAATATCTGATTGTAGAAGAAACGTGTATCGGTTGCACCGCCTGTGTGCGCGCCTGTCCCGTGAGCGCCATTCAGGGCGAAAAGCGTCAACCGCATTTTATCGATCAGGAGAAGTGTATTCGTTGCGGCGCGTGCTACGACAAGTGTAAGTTTAATGCAATCATAATTCAATAAAGATGATAGGTATGGAAAAGATAACATTGACCATAGATCATACGCCCGTTGAAGTGGATAAGGGCGCAACGATTCTTCAGGCTGCCAAACAGATAGGAATCAATATTCCTACGCTTTGCTACATGAACTTAGAGAATCTGAACATAGAAAATAAACCCGGAGGGTGCCGGATCTGCGTGGTTGAGGTGGCGGGACGCCGTAATTTGGCGCCTGCCTGTTGCACCACCGTGTCCCCAGGTATGGAGGTAAGAACCAATACTCCAAGGGTGTTGAACTCCCGTAAAACGGTGTTGGAATTGCTCTTATCGGATCACCCCAAAGATTGTCTGATTTGCCCCAAATCGGGTAAGTGCGACTTGCAGGATTTGGCGGTGCGCTTTGGCATCCGCGAAGTGCACAGCGTGGAGAATGCCGAAATTTCGACCTATCGAAAAGACGCCTCTCCCTCCCTGATCCGCAATATGGACAAGTGCGTGATGTGTCGCCGTTGCGAAACAATCTGTAACGATGTGCAATCTGTGGGCGCCCTCAGCGCCATCAACCGCGGGTTCTTCTCCGTGGTAGCCCCCGCCTTTGAGCAGGACATCATTGACTCTCCCTGTACTTTCTGTGGTCAGTGTGTGGCCGTTTGTCCTACCGGCGCATTAACCGAAGTCGATAACACCCCCCGCGTCATCCGCGCCTTGGCCGACCCCAACAAAACGGTGGTGGTGCAAACTGCCCCTGCCGTGCGGGCTGCTTTGGGTGAAGAATTTGGTTTAGAGCCTGGTACATTGGTAACAGGCAAAATGGCTGCCGCGTTGCGTCACCTTGGCTTTGATAAGGTGTTCGATACCGACTTTGCCGCTGACCTCACCATCATGGAGGAGGGAGCCGAACTGTTAGACAGGATTGGCCGCTTCCTCAAGGGAGATGCCACAGCCAAGTTGCCTATCTTAACCTCTTGCTGCCCCGCATGGGTCAACTTCTTTGAAACAAACTATCCCGATATGTTGGATGTTCCCTCATCTGCACGCTCACCGCAACAAATGTTTGGTTCAATTGCCAAGACCTATTTGGCCGACAAGATGAATGTGAAGCGCGAAAATATGGTGGTAGTTTCTGTAATGCCCTGTTTGGCAAAGAAATATGAGTGTCAGCGAGACGAATTTAAGGTAAACGGAAATCCCGATGTCGATTTTTCCATCTCCACACGCGAATTGGCCGCACTCATCAAGCAGGCAAACATCAACTTTGCCGCCCTCCCCGATGAAGAGTTTGACCATCCTTTAGGCGAGTCCACCGGCGCTGCCGTCATCTTTGGCGCCACCGGCGGAGTGATTGAGGCTGCGGTACGTACCGCGTATGAAGTGTTCACCGGCAAGAAGTTAGACAGAATTGACTTTACAGAATTGCGCGGTTTGGACGGAATTAGAACGGCCACCATCGACTTTAACGGAACCGCCATCAACATTGGAATCGCCCACGGTTTGGGGAATGCCCGCAAGTTGTTGGACGGCATCCGTGAGGGTGTCTATAACTTCCATGCCATCGAGATTATGGCGTGCCCGGGCGGATGTATCGGCGGCGCCGGTCAACCGTTGCACCATGGGAACTCCGAGGTGATTAAGGCACGTTTTGACGCAATTTATCGCGAAGATGCAGCCAAACCCATTCGGAAATCGCACGAGAACCCCTACGTGGTCAAACTCTACGAAGAGTTTCTGGGTAAGCCCATGAGCGAAAAGGCGCATCATCTGTTGCACACCCAATATTTTGAGAAAACGGAAATTTAACCCTCAAAGAGTTTACAATTATGAGTACAATTACACTTCAAGAGTGTCAAAAAAATACGATTAAAGAGATTTGCGCCTCCTTTAACAACGAACCCGGCGAACTGATTAACGTCTTGCACAAAACACAGGAGGCGTTTGGTTACTTGCCCGAAGAGGTGCAAAGAGAGGTCGCCAGAAATCTAAAAATCTCTTTAGCAAAGGTGTATGGCGTGGTTACTTTCTACTCCTTCTTCACCATGACGCCCAAGGGACGCTATCCCATTTCGGTTTGCATGGGTACCGCCTGCTATGTACGCGGCGCCGAAAAGTTGGTGGATGGACTCACCCGCGAATTGAACGTGAGTGTGGGTGGCGTAACCACAGACGGCAAGTTCTCCCTCGACTGCCTCCGCTGCGTTGGCGCCTGTGGCTTAGCCCCCGTGATGATGATTGGAGATAAGGTATTTGGCCGAGTCGAAGCCTCTCAGCTGAAAGAGATCTTGGACCAGTACGAATAGAGCAAGGTGCTGCACTGCAAGGTGCTGCAACACAAGGTACTGCACAGCAAGGTGTATAACGGCCGGCCCCACTGTCAGCCGCCTCACGGCCGGCCCCACTGTCAGCCGCCCCACGGCCGGCCCCATGGTCAGCCACCCCACGGCCGGCCCCACTGTCAGCCGCCCCACGGCCGGCCCCACTGTCAGCCGCCTCACGGCCGGCCCCACTGTCAGCCGCCCCACGGCCGGCCCCACTGTCAGCCCC
>Ga0123353_10014635_pt1 | contig 11324 bp, 13 predicted proteins | sample TergutLab28metaG_3_FD_92763 | JGI IMG/M metagenome (GOLD analysis project Ga0123353, IMG submission 92763) | Labiotermes labralis P3 segment gut microbial communities from Petit-Saut dam, French Guiana - Lab288 P3 | ecosystem: Host-associated > Arthropoda: Insects > Digestive system > Gut ... | reverse complement strand
GTAATAAAAATCTTTTTGTTGCCGGGGTTTTCAAATTCTTTGTTTTTTTTTTTTTTCGCCGGGGGGAAGGGGTTGGGTCTACAGCCCCCCCCCCCCCTTGGGTGCCACAATGATCCTAACAGGCTTTAGAGACTTAACTCAGCACTTGCAGGTGCACAAACGCCTTGATAGTGCCTCAGATTAGATCATGACCTCTTCCTGTACAATTCTAATTCATTTTTCTCCCTGTGATTCATCTTTATATAGTCTGAACCGCATTTTTATTCCAGCAGTACGTTCGTTTAGATTTATAACGTAGTTAACGTGCAGCTTTAAGTTTCTGGAAGACAGACACTGCAAAGTGATGTACATGGATTATTTTATTAGACATTTTCTATCAGTCTTCACGAAGGCTGTTTCACGTGACGACTGGCGACGCAGCTCTGGCCGCTCTTTTAGTTCCCCGTGAGTCGGAGTGCACGTATCTTAGGTCAACATATTGTAGTTAACAGAAGCTTTTGCCTCACCACATTTAAAAATGGCGCTGGAAATCTTTTCCTTCGCCTCGTAGGCACAAGCCATATCTTTGAAACAGGCTGTTGATTGCACGTCTTGTAAGTTACAGTTTGAATTTATTATGTTCTTTTAAAAATGCGTTATGCTTCTGAGGTGTGAAAGTAGGTTGCTGATGAAGATGTTTGTGCCTAAGAGAGGGAAAATAACAGGAGACCGAGAAAATTTCATAATGAGAAGCTTCATAATTTGTACTGCTCGCTAAATATTATTCGGACGATCAGATTAACCATTATCCTGCTAACGTGGAGAATATGGTGAGGTTCTAATAATGCCAGCACATGACAGATGGGATTTAATTCGGCGTTTAAAGGGTTAATGAGAGTGGAGGGCGGGGCATGCGGCATGTATGGGAGAGAAGTTTGTACAAGGTGAAACTTGACAGAAATAACCACATGAGAGGCCTAGCGTAGATGGGAAGATAGTATTAAAATAGATTTTAAATAAATACGACATGATAGTCTGAATTGGATTCATCTTGCTCAGGCTAGGCACCAGTGCCTGGTTGTGATGTACATGCTAATGAACCTTCGGGTTTCATACAGTGCGGCGAATTTCTTGACACCGACAGTGCTCCATAGAATTAGATGTTTAGTTGTAAGTAAAAGAAAAAAAAAGTGACGATTTAAAAATACCAATTCTGAAAAAGCGCAGGGCGAAGCTTACGTATGTGCAAAAATTATCAGGGAACTACAGTTGAAAAAAAACTAAGTCGAAGACAGTAAAAGAGGGCTGAAGAAGATCTGGCTGACAGTATCAGATTCTTTAAACTGATGTTAGTAGATGCGTAGAAATACAAGTGAATTATTCATGCTGGGGCAAAGCGGCCGAGGAACATGTCTTGGGTGGCAAGAACCAGGGAGAGAGTCGACTGTTGTGCTACCCGTAACGGCTGAATTCGAAGCGAGTTTTATTTGCGTTCATCCAGGAAGAAATGTGGGCAGCAGTTGGTTTCTCTTTCGATTGGCCGCTGCAGTGATCACTGAACCGAATGAAACAATCGAGCAAAACGAAGAATCTGTTGCGAGATTCGAGATTCCCACTGGTGTGCTGCTGAAGATTAAGTCGTGTCGGATGGTACGCCGCGTCGATTGGTAAATGTAAAGTCAGTGATATTTCGAAAGATCGTAATGCCTTGAGTGGCCAGACATTCCAAGGACTTCGAAACGTCGGTAACTGTTCACCAGTCGACACTGCGTAACATTCCAGAAGAATTCACGGAACAACCTCGGAAGCCTCGGTTAAATGCGAGAGTGATAATGAATAGATCTTAGAGGGTAAATTACCTCTTGTTATTGAACGACCGCAACCAAACTTACAGTGTTTATAGCGCATGCTTGGAAAGTGAAAAGTATGAAGTTGAAGGAAATTTCCTCCGTTATAAGCCGAGATACAGACGAAAGCGTACTTTGCTGTCCAAGTAAAGTGCCCTTCATTATTGTCCGATCGCAACCAAACTTACAGTGTTTATAGCGCTTGAGCGGACATTTTTAAGTATAAAGATTCGAGGAATTTGCTCTAGTAGAAGCCGAGATACAGACGAAAACGTACTTTGCTGTACATGAAAATTTATGAAGTGGACTGATTCATCTGACTCTGTATTGGACCTAGCGGTTAATGTAGTTAATAAAGTGGTGAACCGTGGTGTATTTGGAAGCGAGAGTTAATTGATTCTCCGCTCACCACCTAGTAGTCCTAGCCTTCGAACCGTTTAGGCCACTCCCTCCATTATGAATGAAGTATTTTATGGCTTTGCAAATCTCCGTTGGTGGTTTTACTTTCAGTTTAAAACTGACCTTGAACTAAGTTCTGAGACGTTACGAAAGCAGTGCCAAGATCTTTCCATACTTGTAGTAGTTGTACTTCTTTTATTTAGGTTTGTTGTGGATGCGAGGCATTTGCGAGTTTGCGTGGGTTGTGGGGAGCCTTTGTGCAACTCGTCTGTATTCTGGTAGCAGAGACGGTTACTGAATATGGCTAGTGCCGTTTCATATTAGGTACAACTGGGAAAGAAAAACAACACACAGACGTGTGACCATGACAAACCAGATGTTAGGTGACAAAGAGCGTAGAGAGCCGCAGTTTCCGAATGTGATCTTTGTTGTCTTCATACATACATACATACATATATACATTCCATAGGTCCCTGAGGCTGTCACCAGACAATGGGATGTGGAACATGTCAAAAACATACAAAAGCATACAAGACATAAAATTATTATAGTGTAAGAATTGACACATTCATGTAAGTCAGTAATACATATCATCTGCACATGCAAAAAATTTGTCCACAGAGCAAAAGGAGTGTGCACATAAAAAGTTTTTTAGGGCTACTTTAAACTGTAGCTTTTCATTCCTAAGGCATGTAATACTTTGTGGTAGGTCAGTCATTCAGTTGCCTTCATTGTATTGCTGACAGAATTAACAAGACAAGAAATTCACGTATAAACACATGTAACAGTGAGGCACATTCACGTAACCATTGTTGCCATGAAAAAGTTGTTAATATTACATATTCTGTGTGTGTGTGTGTCTTTTAGTTATCCAGAAATGCAATGCGCATGTGCCGTATGATATCTCTGGCCTGTCTGGCTCTTCCACATTTCTCCACATTATTTCATAAATGGCACAATATTTAGAAAGAAAGTTATTGAACACAAATTATGTTTTAAATTTGTCTTAAACTTGTGTCAGAAACATTTCTCATTCTAAGAAGAAGTCAACGAGATATTATTATAATTTTAACATATGTCTTAATTAAAATTATTCTTGTCAGGTATTAATAAAATCTGAATTTTCTCGACAAATCTTCGAAAAATCCTCATATCTGATTTCATTAAAATTCCTCCAGTGGTAGTCGAGTTCTTCCATGTGGATGGACAGACAGGCAGACATAACAAAGCAAATTGTCGCTGTTCGCATATTTGTAAACGTGCCTAAAAACGGCATCGATTGCACTCAGTAGGCCTAAAGCTAATGAAGAGGCATGTGAATATTTGTCCGACCACCATTCCAACCCCATATTTTTCTCCAAAAGTCCTGTAGTACTTACTGGGTTTGAGCAATATTAAGTATTAGTCAGTGATTCTTTTTTGACAAAATTGGATTTTGGTGGTACATGTAATCAAAATTGAAATTTGTCATTTAAAAAGCTCTTTGTCCAAATAACTAATACATACAGTAAAGCATAGTCCTATACTGATTATTTTTCAGGATGATCCCCCTCATACCTGATATTTTAGGAAATTAATCAGATTTTATAAGAAAAGTTATGAAATTGATTAGTATTAAAATTAGATTTTCTGTCTACTTCTATTGTAGGTTCCAAATGCAAAACTGCATAACATGCCATTTGTCATTTGGGAGATAAAAGATACAGATGGACAGACACCCTCCCCATACTGCATTTCATTTATGTACTTAATGCAGAGTACACATAAAACTCGGTGTGAAGAGACATGTATAGTATTAGATCACGTTAACCATTATTAGGACTTGTAATACTTGTAAAGAGTTATGTTACTTGCTACATGAGCTGCTGCTTGAATAACATTATGTAAGAAACCGGATGTGTGCATTTTAATATCAGTACTACACAGCTTTCATTCTGTCAGGTTTGTGGGGCAAGTGGGATTAAATGTGAGTCTCTATCTTATCTGACTGTAGGAGAAGTGGAGGTGGCAGTACTCTGACCGCAGTATTGACTACTGCTGGGTGCTGAGAAGGAAGAGTATTATTATTAATGCTGTCGATCTGAAAGAATAAATAGCTATGGAAACAGATGTTAACCAAGATTTGGAAGATTACTGGAATGAGTACAAAGTTTTACAGCACACAAAATTGCTGGATGGTTCTTTGGAAGAAGGTGAAGATTATGGGTCTCGAAGCTGTGATGGTAAGTTTATAATTTATATAAATATTTATAAATTTCTTATTACATATATCAGTAAAAATCTGTGCCATACATCTGATGTAATTGCGGCTTTTTTTAATGGCATAATGGGAATCTACATGCTAGAAAATAGTACTATTGGCAGGACAAAGTGGGGCTGTTTGGAAGTGACTGCAGACTGGAGTGCCTTGCAGAAAAGAGCTATGTATTGGAAAATAGACCAGTGGCTATAATTTTTTCGTGATGATTGGGTATATTTTATAAATTAATTTAAAAAGTGAACTAACATAATTAAACCAATAATTTGGACAAAGTGTTGTAGTTCTGAGTGGTGGTATTGAAGGTGACAAGATGAATTAAACCGGTTCTGAGGTCACCAGACTCAGTTTTTTGTACCCACTGAGAGGTGTAATATTTAGGGATAATAAACATATGTAGCAGGTTCCCCAAAACTTTAAATGCTGTTTATATCTCAATGTTTATTGTATTGTATTTATTTTTTGCAATTACAACATGTTCTCTTTACTAGCTACAATAAAATAAAAATGTATAAGGAGTTGTATTATAAACTTTATATGAATATTGTTGTGAACTGGACTGACAGTTTTGTTTTATTCCTTACATTACCCTCTGCCGGGGTTCACAAGCAAAGATGTGTCATGTCATCATTGAGATTTAAACAAGGTTTTAATGTGAATGCTACGAAATGTACAAACAGCTATCGCCACTGGACATTTCACAACACTTGGTCCTGATTTGATTCATATGGTAAATTAATCAGTTAAATAAATCTGGCATTCCTAACATATTGACATACCACTGTAAAATTAGTCATGTATTTGGAAGAAGAGAAGTGAAAGGTAAAGTTGGCCCAGTGCATGTCATGAAGGCCTATATGCCTGACCAGTAGGTGGAGTGAGTGGTTAGACACAAGCTCTCGCCACTTTATCACAGAGGAAAGAGGCCAGTGTCCACAGTACATGAATGTTAAGGCTATGAAATGTGCATAGAGGAAAGAGTAGTTTGGTACTCTTGTACTGACAGTAGGTTGGCTGGCTGCTTTTACAAGCCAGGATGGCTTGTTGTTGCATATCTGATAGGGAAGGGAATCTTTTTCCATTTCTCCCACATCTGTACCAACCAAGTAGTCCACCCAGCTTCTTGTCCAGTGAGCATCATGGATTATTTACATAGAGGTAAATCAGTACTGTGACTAGTAATGAATTTAGATTCACCTCCACTGCCTCGCTACACCTTTATGGCATATTGTTTACCATTTTAGCTGTTTCTACATGTTATTTGTGTTGTCAGAGGGTGAGCAGGAAGCAGAATGGCTCCGACTGGCAGGTCTGCCACAGCTGACGGCATCGTATGAACAGGGATGTGAACTGCCAGAGAGTGAGTTGGATCCTGCACTGCGCCTCCTGCCACCTCACCACGCTGAGGCAGTGCGACGTCGTGTCAAGACACTAAATTTAACGGTGCGACAGAGAGGGCGCCAGCACCGCTCCCGTGCACGCAAGCCTGACATCAGGGATGTCTTCCGAGATGTAGAGGTACATAAATTATGTTTGTTTGCATTCTTTAAAATGTACTCCTTGTTGGGCACTCTGCAGGTGTATTCATGTAATGCTTGGTAAGGCAGTGTGGTGATCAACATTGGTGGGGCAGAGGAAGATAAAAAATATGGATGCAGAAGACAAATACAGCTTTTATTGGACTTTACTGAGAGTAATAAGTTAGGAATATATACACTGCAACAAAGTTGAGATCTTTTAGATGTAATGTCAAGTATGGGTGTGAAACATGGAAGGTTACCAAGAGAATCACAAGGAACATGCATTTATAAATACATACCTTAGGGAAATTTTTAAGATGTCTTTGTTAAGCATTATCTCAAATGAAGAATTTATTGAGGCATGGACAAAAGAAGCATTGACAGTGCAAATCAAACTGTAGAAATGGAAGTGGATCACACACACTGAGGAAGCATTTTCATGCCATAGAGAAATAAGTTTTGATTTTTGTAAGTAACACACCAACAAATGTCCATATATAGTCTCTAATAATCTAAAATTTACGTTAAAACACTTAAAACGATCCTACATGTTTCGATCATATGATCATCCTCAGGGATGGAACAAAGTATGCTCCCAGAGGATGATCGTATGATCGAAACATGTAGGAGCGTTTTAAGGGTTTGTTTTAAGTGTTTTAATGTAAATTTTAGATTATTAAAGACTATATATGTGCATTCTTGGTGTGTTACTTAAATAAACTACAAAATGCATGGTACAACAATAAAGATAAATAAGTTTTGAATTGAAACCTCCAAGGACATCATAGAAGCAGAAGACTGAGAAGGAGCCGGGAAAATGCAGACAGCTATTCAAGTCCCAGGTGGGATTCAAACCTATGATCCCAATGGTTTAGGCAACATGAGACTGTATGTGCTGTACAGTATGCAACAGCAAGAACTGGCCTTTATCTTTAGACCAAATGAAAATATATGTAATATTTCATAATACCAGTGGGTATTTATTGGAGAAATTATTGGAAAAATTCATTTCTGTTGTGCCACCACAGCTCTCCAGATCATTTGAAACTGTTTTAACATTGATATATGTGTTATTTCCTGTCTGCATGTTGTAAGAAGTTTATTTTTGTTTCTAGAATTCAAGTACTGGCACCAGATCCCGAAGTGCTACACCGGATTCTCTAGATTTGGACCATCCTGGTTCTGAGGATGTGGGACCTCCCAGTCCTCCCTTACAATGGCATATACCCAAAGGCACAAGCGTTTTGAACTCGGGGTCTGGGCCACAAGAATGGGGAAACAACTCTGGCTCTCCAACCGCAAGCTAGTGAGTAAATTTGTCATTACTTTGTTACTGTGAAGTGTATGTATACTGAATTTTGGTCTGTAGCAGATATATGTATCTTACACCATCATTTTTCTGACCTTTTGTTTTCAGTAGAATATACCAGGTGGTGCATTTAAAAGTAGCCCATGTCAGTTGTACAAATGTGACACATTCAGAAGTAGAGGAAATTGTTGTTGTCAAAATAGTACCTTTAGCATGCATGAACACTCCAAAGAAATTAGCAGGAATATATCATATCATTATGACAACAGTATGTACATACATAAACTTGACAAATATACTCACAGTATGAAGCGGCACTGCAAGTATTGGCTAATTTTAAGTGCATCACCTGTCATAACTCCTACTTTAATGCAGAATTTTTCTTAAAAAAACACACTGCATTGACATGTGGTTTCATGACTATTTGTATTGATTTTTTACCAGACTGACACAGGCGTGATATTCTGAATCCATCTGTAACAATAAAAAACTTGCCAGACACTTATCCTGCATGCCTCCTCAGTTTATACGGTTAAACTAGAATTTGAGAAAGGTACCTGAGTTGCAGTTTGCCTCTGTACCTTGCATAATATCTTTCATGTACCTGAGTGAGTGAGAGTGAGTGAGTGAGTCACGCCCCAGCTGCAGTGGCAACCATTGTTACTAGCCAGCATGTGATGGGTACATGGCTAGTCTATTAACAATGCTGTATGAACTACTGCATTTACATTGTGTTTCATGACATTTGGTAGGATGTGACTGTGAATGGTTAATCACAAAGTAATGGTTTGTGGGCAGAAATGGACCATATTCTGTGTACCATGGTCTTTTCATGCAAAAACTGAAGAAAACAAACTTGAAAATTGTCACCACCCTTAATGTGACTTTTCAGGATTCAGTGTGGGTTAGCATTATACCCTGTGATACTGTAAATGTGAGCACGTGTAGTCAATTTTCATATAAGTAACTGTTTTGTACACAGTATCAATTCAGCTAGTCCAAGAAGCCATGCAGTTAGACCAGAAAAAGATCATCTTTATGGCAGCGATTCCATAGATCAAGTCCATGGACAACCCAGTGGATCAGCTGGTCCTCCTGAGCTGTTCCGTCACGTTGGTAGTAGGGCTGGTGGAGGGAGACGAGCTGATGTTGCCTGTGACACAGGTAAGTTCTGTCTTACACAAGTGCCTTTCAGTAAGCTATGTTGATGCTGGTTCATCCATTTCTTCTCTTTGGCATTCTTTCCTGCAAGGGGTTAGTCAATACATGAAATGTTTTACATGTGTCAGTCATCTCACTTGTTTTATCTTGTGCCTCATTTTCCGTAGTTTAATACTGTCATCCACTTGTTTAAATTATCCCAGTATCAGCCATCTATTAGGTATTTTGCCTCACCTTACAGCTTCAGAGCTCTTCTGAATATCTTATATGTCCATCTTAGATAACTACAAAAAAACCAAACCCCATCTGCTTATCTCAGTCTTAGCATTTCTTTGGTTCTCAGAAACTATATCCATTGCTAATGTTTAATTTTTCTGTTTCTATTTGTTTCTGAGTCTTTCACTCTGATGGATTTATATGTATGTCAAGCACGTCTTATTTAATTATACTTTATACTATCTTGAGGCTCCCACATTCCACAGCTGGTTCATTCACAATGTATAAAAATTGTGAACTCAACAGTAATTGTTTCTTGTGTTGGTCTTACCTGCATTCCTCCATTGTCTGAGATATATCTGATATACTCTATGTGTCAGAAGTTAGCATACACATTTAGTATTCATGTGGCCGTGGGTTCAGTTTGAACAGCAATAAAAGTATATGTCATTATTGTTACAACCAGTCATATCAAGGCTGGAGAAAAGCCAACTCCTGAAACATACATGCACACATCCCTGAATACAGTTGCAGTACTATTATGATGAATTGACCTTTATCACATACGTTTAGGGAAACATGAATTTATAATCTATTGTGCATTTTGTCTCGTATACTTTTATGACCTGAAGTGAACTGACCATATACATAATTAATATATCTGCTAACAGAGGGCATTCAGATGGTGGGATACCAGCGTCTTGGTATCCACTTACCTCGACCACGAGAGAAGGTTCCTTCTGGTAGTGACCCCACTTCATCCACAGACTTTGTCGAGGATGCAAAGTCTTCCAAGGTGGCTGCAGCAACCCTCTTCAGTAGCCATGCAGGCAGATTGGCAGATGGGAATGAAAAATTACTCAAGTGAGTTTCTAGTATAATTTTATAATGGATTCAGTAGAAACCTGCCACAAAAAACTTTTGAGACGTATGTTTGGTCCCAAGTACAGATTTGTAGTCTTGGGGTAGATTGTACAAATATAATAAGTGTTCTTGAGTGCCTTCCTTAGAGGCCTGAGGATGTTAAAGACAATCTGAATATCAGTACATGATGTGTGATTTCAGGCTTCCACCACAAAGTAGATGAAAACTGCACTCTTCTGGGTTCTTATATAGCAAGTAGTAATTTCTTGTTGATGTTTTGGGTCAACCTATGTGCAAGAAATTGTCACTACTCACTGCGTAATAACCCAGAAAAGCACAGGTCTCACAATACATGCATTATTGCCTGCTTGGTCTAATGTGCACTCATTAGTCTTATTTCTTTGATTCTGGTTCATGCTGTTGCTCCATGTTTCTTCACTCTCACTCACAGCAGCCAGATTGCTATTGACACATTCCATTTATATCCTTAGATATGTGTATGAGACTCAACTAATAAACTTACTTCATTTGATTGACAGTTGTGTAAATAGTGGCTGAACCACAACTACCTGACATCTTACTTCACTAACTTACTTACTCCATGGTGCAGAGTCCTTCCTGAGAAGCTAACTAGTTTGCAGCTAGTCAAGAAATTCCCCGCATTTTATGGAACCCGAAGGTTCATTACCGCACTCACAAGCCTCTGCCACCCGTCCCTATCCTGGGCCAGCCCAATCCAGTCCATATATCCACAACCCACGTCCTGAAGATCCATCCTAATATTATCCACCCATCTACGTGTAGGTCTCCCCAGTGGTCTCTTTCTCTCCTGTTTCCCCACCAAGACCCTATACGCTCCCCTCTCCTCACCCATATGTGCCACATGCTCAGCCCATCTCATTCTTCTAGGTTTTATCACCCACACAATATTGGGTGAGGAGTACAGATCATTTAGCTCCTCGTTATGCAGTCTCCTCCTTTCCCCCGTTACCTCGTCCCTCCTAGGTCCAAATATTCTCCTCAACACCATATTCTCAAACACTCTTAGCTTCCTTTCCTCCCTCAGTGTCAGCGACCAAGTTTCACACCCATACAAAACAACCAGCAAAATTATAGTTCTATGTATATAAATCTTTAAATTTTTGGATAGCAACCTAGAAGACAAAAGATTCTGCACCGAATGATAGCAGGCATTTCCTAACCTCAATCTGCTCCTAATTTCTTCTGGAATAGAATTTTGATGTGTTAATGTTGTTCCTAAATATTTAAACTCTTCCACCCTCTTGAAGGTACTATTATTAATCCTCACACTGTGATTTCATCCTGCATTCTGATCTCGAGACATAACAATGTACTTAGTTTTATCCGCACTTATTTCCAGTCCAGTCTCCCCAGTAGCAGCTACTAAAGCTTCTGCGTTTTCCTTTAGCGTATGTATACTTCCTCCCAGTATATTAACATCTTCGGCATAAGCCAGAATCTGATGTGTACCATTTAGTTTCAAGCCATCCTGGTTTACCTGAACCCTCCTAATGGTGTACTCTAAAGCAAAGTTGAAAAGCAGTGGCGATAGAGCGTCTCCTTGTTTCAAACCATTCCTAATAGGGAACCTGTCAGACACATTCTCGCCTACCCGGACTGTGCTATATGTTTCAGTCAGACTCATCTTAATTAACCTTACAAGTTTCCTAGGGATACCAAACTCAATGAGAATCTTATATAAGACCTCTCTCCTAACTGAATCATAAGCTTTCTTGAAGTCTATAAAGAGC
>Ga0123353_10014634_pt1 | contig 11324 bp, 8 predicted proteins | sample TergutLab28metaG_3_FD_92763 | JGI IMG/M metagenome (GOLD analysis project Ga0123353, IMG submission 92763) | Labiotermes labralis P3 segment gut microbial communities from Petit-Saut dam, French Guiana - Lab288 P3 | ecosystem: Host-associated > Arthropoda: Insects > Digestive system > Gut ... | reverse complement strand
TCCTCGATGACGTAGCCCTCTCCTTCTTCGATGATCACGGAGGTTTCCTCAGGCGCTTCTGAGGGCATTTCTTCAGACACTTCCGATGGCACTTCAGCGGGCGCTTCCGCACCAGCCACCAGCAAATCGCCGTTCATCAGCAATACCACGATCAATAGAAACGACAAAACGCGCTTCAACATTCGTGTTTCCTCCACACTATCTATTATTTGTATATGTTGGGCCTCATCTCCTATTAAATACGAATCATACCATGGATTTGTTCCCCAGGTACGCTTTTGCTCGAAGTGTTCATTCTTATGTAATATTTCGCTTGCGTGGTTGCTTGGTTTACACTTGTTTTTAGCAGGTTGTATAGTGTATTGGAATGAATGGCAAAAATTGAGAAGGCGGCTTGCGAATCTCATCAGACACCTCTTGGACATTTTACCCTTGACAACAGGAATCGAACAGTGAACAATAGGCCACGGCATAGTGTTCAGCCACGCCGCAGCCTATTGTTCCTTGTTCACTGTTCGTTGTTCATTGTAATGATCCGATCCGCGTTTCGCACTGTGCTCGAGCGGTGGGCGATCAGGAAGGTGGTGCGGCCTTTGGCTAGGGTATGAAGGCTGTCCATTACGGCTTGTTCGTTGTCGTAATCCAGGGCGCTGGTGGCTTCGTCAAAGATCAGGATGGGCGGATTCTTTAGAAAAACACGGGCGATGCTGATGCGCTGCTGCTGCCCGCCGGAGAGTTTGACGCCCCGCTGCCCGATGTCGGTGTCATAGCCCTGGGGTAAGCTCAGTATGAAGGCGTGGGCATTGGCTTTTTTTGCGGCGTCCACGGCTTCTTCCGCCATGGCATCCGGGTTGCCGTACAGTATGTTTTCCAGGACGGTTCCGGCAAATAAGAATACCTCCTGCCGCACGACGCCGATCTGCCTGCGAAGGGATTGCAGCGTCACATCCCGTATGCTGACGCTATCGATGCGGATATCCCCGGCGGTTGCATCGTAAAACCGGGGGATCAGGGAGCAGAGCGTGGTTTTGCCGATGCCGGAGGGGCCAACGATGGCTACGGTTTCGCCGGGCGCAATGTCCAGGTTCATGTTGCGCAGCACATATTCCTGATGCTCATGGTAGCGGAAGGATACGTTGTCGAAGGTGACGCGGCCTTGGGTGACGCGGAGTTCCGTAGCGTTGTCTGCATCGCGGATGGTCGGCGTCATCTCCACAATCTCCCGGAAACGCCGGTAACCGGCCAAACCTTCCTGGTACTGCTGCACCATAAAGGCCAGCTTTGGCACCGGGCCGGTGAGATAGGCGGCATACAGCACAAAGATCAGCAGATCGGCCAGGGCCAGCGTCCCGCCCGCCACCCACAGGGCGCCTGCTATGACGATGGCTATGGTGATCAGTTGGGCAAAGAAATTTTCCGTCACCATGTAATGCAGGGCTTCGTATTTGTAGATGCTGGAGCGGCCCTTATAAAACCGCTGATTCTCCCGGGTGAATTTTTCGGTTTCGTACGCTTCGGCAGCAAAGCTCTGCACCACGCGGATGCCGGATAAATTCTCTTCCGCCCGGGCGTTGACGTCGGCGATGCGCTCTTGGCTGGCTTGGTATACCTTGCTCAACTTGCGGTAGAACACAAAGGAGTACAGCGCCATCACGGGCAGTATAGCGCAGACCACCAGCGTGAGCTTCCAGTTGATCAACAGCAGGATCACCAGGGAGCCCACGAACTGGGCGCCGTAGATCACCAGGTTTTCCGGTCCGTGATGGTACAGTTCCGCCAGGTTGAGCAGGTCGTTGGTGAGGCGGGACATGAGCTGCCCGGTTTTTTGGTTATCAAAAAAACCGAAGGGCATCTTTTGCAAGTGGGCAAACAGTTCCCGGCGCATGTCCCGCTCGATCTTTGCGCCCATGTCGTGGCCCTTGTAATCGTAAAACAAGGCGAACCCGGTTTGGGCTATGATCACGGCCAGCATCACCGCGCCTATGGACAGCGCCTGGGGCAGGATGCCGTCACCGCCCGCTTCCAGCAAATCCTTTGTGATGTAGCGCACGCACACGGGCAGGACGAGCGCCAGCGCGGCGGCCAACGCAGAGCAAAGAAGGACTGCAAACAGCAGCCCTTTGTAGGGACGGAAATAGGATAGAAATGTGCGGAGCTCTGCGATTTTTTTGTGCAAAGGCATGATTTTTCCTCCATCATCAGGAGGGTTGCAGTATCGTCAACCTCCCTGGGTTTGTGGGTGCGATGGTGGTGTTTTTCATGTGTATGCTCCTTTCTGATGTAGGGGCGGCGTTTGGCCGCCCGCGGCCTGTACGGGTTACGGCGGGCGCACGATGTGCGCCCCTACAAGAGGACGACGTTGGTTTTGTAGGGGCGGCGTTTGGCCGCCCGCGGCCTGTGCGGGATGCGGCGGGCGCACGATGTGCGCCCCTACAAGAGGACGACGTTGGTTTTGTAGGGGCGATCATTGATCGCCCGCCGTTTTGGGCAAGCATTTCGTGGGTCAAATCAGGCTTCTTTCGCCAGTTTACTCGTCTGTCGCTGAGCCATCACCAGATTGTAGTAAATCCCCTTCTTGCGCAGCAGCTCCACATGGGTGCCGGACTCGGCGATCTTGCCCTTGTCCAGCACGATCAGGCGGTCGGCGCTGCGCAGGGTCGAGAGGCGGTGGGCGATGGCCACGGTGGTCCGGCCCTTGGTGATCCGGTTCAGGCTCTCTTGAATGGCGGACTCGGTTTCCACATCCAGGGAGCTGGTGGCTTCGTCCAGGATCAGGATATCCGGGTTCTTGATCACCGCCCGTGCGATGGCCAAGCGCTGGCGTTCGCCGCCGGACAGGGAGTAACCGCTCTCGCCGATCAGGGTATCGTAACCGTCGGCGGTCTTGATGATGAAATCATGAGCGTTGGCCACCTTGCAGGCGGCGATTACCTCGTCGATGGTGGCGCCGGGTTTGGCGTAGGCGATGTTATCGAACACAGAACCCGCGAACAGGAAGGTGTCTTGAAAAACCACGCCGATGCGCTCGTGGAGGTGATTGGGCGATATATCCCGGATGTCGGTGCCGTTGATGGCGATATGGCCGATGTTGGGGTCGTACAGGCGCATCAGGAGGTTGATCATGGTGGATTTACCCGCGCCGGAGCGGCCCACCACGCCCACCAGCTCACCGGGAGCGATGGAGAAGGAGATATCTTTGAGCACCGGCTCGTAGGATTTATAGCCGAAGGTCACGCCCTCGAAGGACATGCCGCCGGTGACGGGCACGATCTTTGCGTCCGGCGTCTCAGCGATGTCCGGCTCCTCGTCCAGTATCTCAAACAGCTTGAGCATGCTGGTGGTGGCGTCGGCCAGCCAGCGGGGAAAGGACACGAACCACCGCAGCGGCGCGTAGATGTAGGTGATGTACATGGTGAACTGCACCAGTACGCCCAGACTCATCCCGCCATTGCCCAGGATCGACTGACCGCCGAAGTAGAGCACCAGGAATTCGCCCACGCCGGTAAAGAACACCAGGGTGGGGAACAGCAGCGCCCACAGTTGCTCGTTGTTGGAGGAGACCTGGGCAAGTTTGCGGGTGGCTCCCGAGAACTTGGCAATCTCGACCTCTTCGTTGCCAAAGGATTTCACCGTGCGAATACCTTTGATGATGTCGTGGAGGATGGACTGGCAGCGGGAGTTGTGCCGCCACTGGCGCTCGTAGCGGATGTGGATAAAACGCCAGAACCGGGTAAGGGCGATCACCACCACCGGGATGGGCATCACCACCATCAGCGTAAGCAGGGGATTGGTGAAGAACAGGATGATGAGCACGATGGTGAAGGTGATCATCTGCTCCACGGCCCAGCGCCCGTAGTCGGAAAGAAACTCCTTGACGGTGACCGTGTCCTCCATTACGCGGCGGATCAAGTCGCCTGGGGTGCGTTTGGCAAGGGAGGTGAGGGACAGCTTTTGAATCTGAGCGTAGGCCATGTCCCGCAGGTGATTCGAGAACAGAAAACTAGCCTTGTTAAAAATGCGGGAGCTGGTGATAAAGATCGCTTCGCCCAGGGCCCGGGCAAGGAGCATGGCGCCTGCCAGCAATGCGATTTGCGCCATGGTGCCCATCTGGGGCCGGAGGTAGTCGTCGATCAGGTAGCGGTTAAACAGCGGCACCATCAGGTAGAGGATGGAGGAGAAAATGAGCATGCTTTCCGCCACCAGCAGCTGCTTCATAAAGGGTTTGAGCATGCCGAAGGCCCGCTTGAGCACGCCCAGCTTGTGGTAACAAAACAAACACACCTTCATGCCCTCGATAAAGGGGCGTCCGCATTTTTCGCAGAGAGGGGGCGGCTCTTCCTCGCCGAACACCGCCTCGCCGGTGAGGATCAGGTAGTTGAGCACCTTGCAAAACTCACCGGCTTGCTGCAGCGCCGACAGGGTGAAGCGGCACAGGGCCAGATCGGGCCCGTCCTTCATTTTGGCCATCACCAGGCCGCAGCCCACCCCGGCCAGCACGGAGGCTTCTTCGATGGCCGAAGCTTGGGCAGTGCGCAGCACCTCGCCGTTGCAAACGGCTTCGATGTGGCCGACTTCATCCAACGACAATACGCCTTCCGCGGGTTGCATAGCGTCGTTTAAATCAAAGCGTAGTGTATAGGTGTTCATGATAAACCCCTTCTTTCCGTAATGAACAAGGTGATCTAAACGTAGGGCGCGACGCCCTCGGCGCGCCGTCATCCTTGTAGGGGCGATCATTGATCGCCCGCTGTAGTGCATTCAATGTGCGTTGTTGTGGGCAAATCACGGCGCGCCGGGTCGCCGCGCCCTACAACGGGATATGCCGCCGTTCCTGTAGGGGCGGATGGCAATCCGCCCGCATTACGCAATCCGCCTGCGATTTGGGCGGGACGATTGCCATCGTCCCCTACATGGGTATCTCTTCATTCACATTGTACGCTGCTTAAAACAGATACGGCTCCAACCGCTTCAAGCTTTTCTTCTCCAATCCACTGAGAGACGGCACCAAGTACCGATTGCCGTCCACGTCGAACAGGATCAGGCGGTCATCGTCCAGCATGCGGATGTTTTTGTTGACGTCCTTGATGGCGCAGTTGCGGTCGTACACTTTTCCTTGGCCTTCGCTGCCAGCGCCCTGTATGCGGAGCTCCAGATATACGTAACCCAGCTTGTCTTTCACGGACTTGATTTCCAGCACCAGGGGGCAGTAGTAGCGCCGGTCCAGCTCGGCGGTGACGATTTTGAGCTGATCGTCGGCCAGGGCAGCCACGTCGCGCAGGATGCCGACCTCTTTGTTTTCCGCGTCGGCCACAGAGATATAAGCTCCCGGCTGGCCCACCGGCAGCGCACGCCGGAAGGAAACCCGGGGATACTCCTTATCCGCGTAACGAAGGCCGATGAAGCCCCCGGCGGTCTGGAAAAACTCCGCCTGCTTTACGTCGATAAACCCGATGTCGATGGCGTCGGCCAAGGTAAGGGCTTCTGTATTGGTAAGAACTTGTGCATTGGTTTGCATGATGCATTCCTCCGGTCTTTATTGTTCATTGTTCATTGTTCATTGCGTTTATGCGTCCATATTGATCACTTTCAGCCCTTCCATTTGAATCTTGTACAGCTTGTGATACTCGCCCATCTTTTTCATCAGCTCCGCGTGGGTACCGCGCTCCACCACCTTGCCGTCGTCGATCACCGCCAGGCTGTCCGCATCCCGCAAAGTAGAGAGGCGGTGGGCGATGGCGATGGTGGTGCGGCCCTTTTGCAGGGTGCTCAGGGCGGCCTGGATGCTGGCTTCGGTTTCGGTATCCATGGCGGCGGTGGCTTCGTCCAATATCAATATGCGCGGATTCTGCAGTACGGTGCGGGCGATGGACAGCCGCTGCTTTTCGCCGCCGGACAGGTCTTGGCCGCCCGCGCCCACACGGGTCTCGTAACCGTCGGGCAGCAGCATGATAAAGTCATGGGCGGAGGCCGCTTTGGCGGCGCGGATCACATCTTCTATAGAAGCGTCGGGCCGGGCGTAGCGAATATTGTCCGCAATCGTACCGATAAATAAGTAGATATCCTGCGAAACGATGCCGATGCTCTGGCGGAGCAGGGCCAGGGGCAATCGTTTTACGTTGACGCCGTCAATCAGTATCTCACCTTCGTTTACATCGTAGAGCCGGGCGATCAGGTTGGCCAGGGTGGACTTGCCCGCCCCGGTCTTGCCTACGATACCCAGCATCTTGCCGGCCTCCACCTGCAGATCCAGGCCCTTGAGCACCGGGGTGGCCGGATCGTACTCGAACCATACGCCCTTGGCGTCGATGCCGCCGCGGAAGGGATCCAGGTGCACCGGCTCCTCGGGCTCGGCGATATCGGGTTTGGCGTCGATGATCTCGAACACCCGCTGGGCCGAGTCCACGCAGCGCGCCCACCAGTTCGAAACCCAAGACATAAACTCCAGGGGTCCGTACAGCATGGTGAGGTAGGCGATAAACGACAGGAAGGTGCCCAGGGTGATCTCCCCGTTGACCACCATCGTGCCGCCGATCACCGTGATGATCACCTGGCCAAAGAACATAAATAGATAGATCAGCGGGAAGGCGGTGAAGCCCACGTTAAAGGCCGCGATGTCCACATCGGTTTGCTTGAGGCCCAGATGGGCGAAGCGGGAGGCTTCGTCATCCTCACGGGCGTAGGCTTTGATCACGCGCTGGCCGTTCACCGAGTCGCTCACCATGGAGTTGAGCTGGGAGCTGTACACCCAGAACTTGTGGTGGAACCGGCGGAATACACCCCACAGCACCCGGAAAAATATGATGGTGATGGGCATGATGATGATACACACCAGGGCCAGCTTGATGTTGAGCAGGCACATGAGGGTGATGACTCCGGAGAAGGTAAGGATGTTGACCACCAGGTAAGGCAGGCCATCTACAAAGAACCAATAGATGTTGGTGGCATCTCTATTCACTCGGTTCATCAGGGTGCCGGTGCGCTTGGAGGTGTAGAAACCCACCGAAAGCCGCTGCATGGCTTCAAAGATTTGCACCTTTAGATCGTAGATGATCCAAGGTACGGTGTGGGCCAGCACGTAGGAATATAGGGTGTTGAAGCCCACGCCTATGGCCCGCACGGCGAATACGATCAGTACAAACCACAGCAGCATACCGAAGTACTCCCCGCCCTCGGTGAGCACCTCGTCAAAGAGCAGCTTGGTGCCCAGATAGGGCGATACGATGGCGAAGGACGCGCTGAGCAGCATCACCAGCAGGATGGTGATCACCTTGCCCCTGTACCGGCCAAAGAAACCCATGAGCCGCCGGGTGATGGAGGCTTTGTCCATGCACTTGGGGCAGAGCTTGCGCTCGGGCTCCGGGTAGCGGGTGCCGCACTTGGGGCAGAACAGTTCCTCGTCCACCACCACCTCGCGCAGGGGCTCCACGTCCTTTTTGATGTTGTCGATCACCTTGATCAGCCGCTCGGCAGTGCTCAAAAAGCCTACGGAAAACGACATGAGCGCCCGGGCGTCCCCGTCCTTTGGCTCCTCGATCAGCCAGCCTGTTGATAGCAGCCGCTCGGTCTTCAATTCGCCTAGGGATTCGATGGGCAGTTTTTCCAGGCTGCGGGCCGCGTAGGTGGCTACGATGCGCCGTGCCCCGCTGGTTTTCACCACCATCTCTTCGCCCTCCAGCAGATAGAGGGTATGGGCGTCCACGGCGGCGTACAGATCGGCAAGGCCGCCATCCCGGCTCATGTCGGTATGCACGGCGTAGAGCAGCTTTTTGGTATCGATCCCCTGGGCCTGGAAGGCTGGGATCATGTATTCAGGGATGTGTGTTTTCACGGTAAAACCTCCTATATAGACACAAAAGCGGCGGGGTTACAACCCCGCCGATGGCTACGTTTCCGGTTACCCGGCAAATAAAAAGCGTGGTCGACCTCTGGCACATCAGTGTCAGGCCGCCACGACCATGTGAGCACTTTTGCGCCGCCTATTCATTTGTCCGCACTGTCGCGACAGATGCGTGCGCCCGCAACTTACTCACTTTATTCACCCTCTCGTTCTGTTCTCTTGACCGCAAGAAGCGGCCTACCGTTGGGTACGATACCATTTTGTTGGAAGGATGTCAAGCGGTTTTTTGGGGATTTCAATTTTATTTTTTTCCCTTTTAAGATATAAGGTAATTCGTAATATCCTCGTGCGACAAACCCAAATCAAGACAACCGCACTTTTCCAAATTTTCAGGAGAAATTTTGCGGTTGGGCTTGCGTTTGATAGGGAGCAAGCGAATCATATCATCAATCAGCGATTCGTCATGCACGTTAAACCCAAGCCATTTGCCATCATGGTATATGTGTGTTTCATCGTATTCTTTGCAAACGATCTGGCCGAACATTTCCCGCTGTTTGTCAAATTTATCTCGCTCGTCCTTACCCAATACGATGCACACTATAAAGTATCCCTCACGAATGCAGAGTGTGACCAGTGTTTTTCCACCACGGCGAAAGCGTAAGTTGTTGTAGTGCTTATGTGCGGGATTGCCTTCCTCCCACAACTCGTCCATGACGTAGTAAAAGCGAATATGCGCAACCAGTTTTTCCCATGCACAACATGCGCTTCCGATCATTGCTTTAACTTGCGCATAAGGTTTGATTGCTCTATCCATTACAAATATCCTCCCCCAAAAAGCTACATATATAGTACCACAGCAAATATGACAACGTGTGTCGTTTTATAAAAACATAATACACCAATTGCCATCTTCATTGTAACAAAAAATGCGTTACAATGAAAATGGGAGTTGATGATTTGTGGAAAAGACCGCTACGCTTAATCTTAGAATCAACCCGGATGTAAAGAAGTCCGCCGAAATGGTTTTGTCCCAGCTTGGGGTGCCAATGGCGACCGCGATAGATATATTTTTAAAGCAGGTTACGCTCACAGGCGGGCTCCCCTTTGCGGTTGCCTTGCCTAAAGCGCCTAGCGACCTTAATATAGACATGATGAGCGCATCGCAGATAAGGGATGAACTCAGCAAAGGTTTGGCAGACGTGCACAACGGCAGGGTGCGCCCAGCAAGGGAAGCTTTCGTACGGCTGCGTGAAGAATGAGCGTAATTCACTTCCAAATTTGCTTGCGGTAGCGGTACACATCGCTGCCGCTGTTGCCGGTGTAACGCATTTCTTCCCAACCTCTTTTCACGAGCTCGCTTTGCTCCTTGTGTTGGTAGCTGTGCGCTACTTCGTCTCCCGGGCAGTCCAGCAGCCAGCCGCCGGGTTTGCATACGCGGGTCAATTCCGCAATCTCCCCATCCCATTCATCCCCTACAACATGGCCGGACATGACGATATCGAAGGAGTCGTCAGGATAAGGAATAGAAGTGACCAATGCTTCCGCGACACGGACGTTGGACAGGTTTTCTTCTTTTGCTTTGGCCCGTATAAACGCACGCAGCGTTTCCACAGGTTCGCTGGCATACACCTCTTTGGCTAGGGCAGCCGCCGCAAAGGTTAGGCGCCCCGAACCGCTGCCCACATCAAGAACGATTTTATCTTTAAAGTCCGCCATTTCGTATAGCCGTTCCTTATCCCACTCGCGTATGTACTGGCAATTTGTTGCCATCACCTCGGGGGTGGTGTGGGTGACAAAATCTTCGACTGAGGCCAGCGCGCAGACCTCCGCTTTGCGAATTTCTGCCGCGTCTGTAATTGATGGAGCGTTTTTGGTGATATCTTGTATCGTATCCTTGCATTCCGGGCATTTGTGCTCGAAATACCATTTTACGGCGGGGTTGGCGTTCAGGGCGACGCCCATGTTGTGCCGCCATTCGGCTTTGTTGTCGCCCCATCCGCTGGACTCCATCATCAAACGAATCTGAAACCGCTCCATGAGCAAAAAGCTGTTGAAGGAGTAATCCTCAACATTGATCCAGTTTAGTGGCATAACGATCCTCCATTTCACAAAAAGGGGATAGGTTTTTTGTTTGTTATAGCGTCTTTATTCTAAATTGTCAATAAGCCTTGCACAAACAAAGGCGAGCGTCTATAATGTTCCAAATGCATCTACCGAAGGGAGACCTTACATATGATCGATCTCGCCGCCGTCCGTAACCTTGATCCCGCCGTAGCCGATGCCTTGGAAGCCGAGCTGCACCGCCAGCGCACCCATATCGAGCTAATCGCTTCGGAAAACTTTGTGAGCGAAGCGGTGCTGGCCGCCATGGGCACCCACTTGACCAATAAGTACGCCGAGGGGTATCCGGGCAAGCGGTATTACGGCGGTTGTGAGCAGGTAGACGTGGTGGAGGAGCTGGCCCGGGAGCGGGCCAAGCAACTCTTTGGCGCCGAGCACGCCAACGTGCAACCCCACTCGGGGGCCCAGGCCAACACGGCGGTGTACTTTGCCATATTACAACCGGGGGATGTTGTGTTGGGCATGGATCTGTCCCACGGCGGGCACCTAACCCACGGAAAACCCGTCAACATCTCCGGTAAGTATTTTCGGTTTGCCCACTATGGCGTCACCAAGGAAACCGAGACCATCGATTACGATGCCCTCCGCCTCCAAGCATTAGAGGTGAAGCCTAAGCTGATCGTGGCCGGCGCATCCGCTTACTCCCGGTCCATCGATTTTAAGAAATTCCGGCAGATCGCCGACGAGGTGGGCGCGATGCTGATGGTGGATATCGCCCACATCGCGGGCTTGGTGATCGCCGGGCAGCACATGAGCCCGGTGCCCTACGCTGATTTTGTCACCACCACCACCCACAAAACCATGCGCGGGCCGCGAGGCGGCATGATCCTGTGCAAGGCACAATATGCCAAGGACATCGACAAGGCGGTATTCCCCGGCACCCAGGGCGGCCCGCTGATGCACATCATCGCCGCAAAAGCCGTGTCCTTCTTGGAGGCGATGCAGCCGGAATTCCGTGCCTATCAAAAGCGGATCATCGCCAACGCCAAAGCCTTGGCGGTTGCGCTGACTGATCTGGGCATACGCCTGGTATCCGGGGGAACCGACACCCACCTGATGCTGCTGGACCTCACCGCCTTGGATGTGACCGGCAAGGCGCTGGAGGCGCTGCTGGGCCAGGCCAGCATCACGGTGAACAAAAACACCATCCCCTTCGAGACCCGCAGCCCCTTTGTGACCAGCGGCATACGCGTCGGTACCCCCGCGGTGACCACCCGGGGCATGGGGGAAGCTGAGATGGGCGAGATCGCCGGGCTGATCAACCGGGTGGCGCGGGAGGGAGAAGCGGCGATTCCTGCGGTTCGCGGGCAGGCGGAGGCGTTGTGCGCGCGGTTTCCGTTATATAGTGAGATAGTTAATAGATAAT
>Ga0123353_10014632_pt1 | contig 11324 bp, 8 predicted proteins | sample TergutLab28metaG_3_FD_92763 | JGI IMG/M metagenome (GOLD analysis project Ga0123353, IMG submission 92763) | Labiotermes labralis P3 segment gut microbial communities from Petit-Saut dam, French Guiana - Lab288 P3 | ecosystem: Host-associated > Arthropoda: Insects > Digestive system > Gut ... | reverse complement strand
TTCAACAAGTTGCTCCCATTGTTCGTCCGCAAGCTCATGACGTTCCATCGAAAATTCCTCCATAAATTTCAAAACTTCATGAAAGAATAACCTTTTGATAAACCCTTGTAAATAAAAATCTTAAAATTTTCAACATAGCCTAATATGGCAATAGTCCCTCCAAAAAATATAAGCTTGTATCGTGTTCTCATGTTTCATCTATAATGGATTTTACAACCCGGCGGAAAAAATGCCCCTTGCTGTGATAGTATGGGAAAATATCCAATTTTGTTTTATATCTGAGCTTTTGCAAAGTTTAAAATGAGCTTTGTTTTTTCGACGTTTCCGCCAATGCAAAGCAGGAAATGAAAAAGAGGAACAAACAACAAAGAATATTTGGCAACATGAACTTCATGATGATTCCATCCATATTAAATATTCAAACACAAGCTAAAACCGTCTATATTTTGTTTATACATTGAGTTCCGTGTTGTTGTTGTTCCAGGCTTTGGGGGAGTCGTAAAGCAGGGTTTTTGCGATGTGCAGGGCGAGTTCGACGTTGTATTGTCCGAGTTCGACCTTTTCGGCGAGAACCCGTGAGAGCACTTTTTTGATCATCACCGCCTTGGCATACGACCATTCCATGCAATAGGCGTCGGAGAAGAAACCGATCTGTTTGTTCAGCGACACCATGTCGAGACGTTCGGCCATGATTCGCGGCATGATCGCCGGGAAGAAGTTGTGCCACCAGACGCCGCAAAGAGCCACATTTTGCAGCTCGCGACAAAACGTGCAGAACGACTGGTTGGCATGGGCCGACGATTCGAGCACCGTGAAGCGGATTTTCGGATGCCGGGCCATCATGTCGGCCAGTTGGGCGAGCGTTTTCTGTGAAATACGGCTTCCCGTCTCAAACGGCAACGGGTCGGCGCAGACCGTGTATTGAAACGCCAGTGACGGGCCGAATTTCTTCGCGTATTCGGTGAGAAAAACCTCGTTGACATAACTGGCGTAAATGCTCCGTTCGCTTTCCCCGGCCCGATCACGACGTTTCAAGGCGGCCTCAAACTCGGCCTCGGACACAAGCGTGTAATCAAGGTCGCTCGAAATGTGCGTCGCGTAGGAAACCGTCTGTTTCATTGGGAAATGATCCATAAACCAATGGACGGCTTCACAAACGTCGGACGCTTTTTGAATCGTCTTCTTCGTTTTCGGGCGATTTTCCATCCCGATCGGTGACGGACCGGTTGCCGGTTCGCCCCAGGTTTTTTCGAGTTCGTAAAGGGCCGTGTCGAATTCCCCCCATTGGGCCCGGGTGAAAAACGCCCATTCGACGGAATAATCCAGAATGTCATCATCAAGCCCCTCTCCGCGGCGGTTGGTTTCGGTCACAAACCGTTCGATGAGGGCACGTTTCATGATTTCACGATGCCAGACACGATCGTCGGAGCGTTCGCGGATCAGGGCGTCGAGCCGTTCCCAATTGTCCATGGTGACCGGCTCTTGCCAATCGTAAAGATCAGCGAGAATGATCCGTCCGCCCCAGGAAATTCCCGTGTTGACCACCCGCCCAAGAAAAGGAATCGCCTCTTTCAGTCGAAAATGCGCTTCGTCCTTGTCCGGCCAACCGGGGTATTCCGTCAAACGCGCCCCGGAAGGACACCCCGCCGGATAAAGGTCGCTGACGCCCATGTGATAAAGGAGAATATCGTGCAACCCGCGCGCCGACAACTTGCCGCCGACCAAATGCGTATGAAAATCGAATAATTTCATCGCCTCAACCTGCGGCTCAATATGGGATAATGCCTGTTCTTTGTTCATTCTTTGTACTCCTTACGGCTGGTGGGGAATGGGGAATAACGCGGTCCAGCGGCACGCTGGGCGATCCAACGGCACGTTGGCCGTCGGAGACACCTGGAACGTCCTTTGCCATGTGCGTGATTGATTTTGAAGGTTTGGAAAGTTGTGAACGCACAAGTCATAGGACTTTAAAAAGATGCCTCCGGCGGCAAACCTGCGGTTTGATCGCAGTTGCCCATACTCACTTCGTTCGATTCGCTTACGACGGTAAAATACAACAAATTCTTCATGACAATTCTCTCCGTTGTCATTTTTGCTTGACAAACGCTTGTGAAATGCCGATAATGGAAACACAATTTGACTTAATACGCTTTCATGCGTTCCGGCTGCAATAAACAAAATACCACCAAATCAAATAAACAACGCAGCATTGGAGACGCTCCCGTACGGGGTGTCCGTTCCAATGTTGGTTGTTTAGGCCCCTTGGTGGGGGTTGTTTGTTCAACAGCGGCTCGGCACCCTTTTTCGTTTTCTTGAATAAAGAAAAAGTCTGCCGAACCGTGCTGTTGCACGGCGCCCCGCCACCTGTTTCCTTTGTGCTCAGCCTTTGTTTGCGCGATTTTTTGCCTGTGCAACATCGGTCACAAGGAAATCAGCAAGGGCCTTGATCATACGTTGCTGAGCGTATGATTTTTTTAATGGCTAACCAGAGCACGACGCGTTAGCGAGTGCCAGAACCATGTAGGGCACTGGCTTACGCCACGTGCTTTGGTTTACTTGTTAATATTGCAGGGTTTTGCCCAGCATGTAGTAAATTTCATTGAGCCTTAGCTCTTTTTTGAACGATTCGATGGTCGTTTGATTGTCGATCCGGAGCATTTCAATCCCGGCGATCTCCGTGTAGTCTTCGAGATACTCCTGGGACAGTGCATAGGAAAACGACGTATGGTGCGTTCCGCCGGCGAGAATCCACGCATGGGCGGAGGTCTTCAAATCCGGCTGCGGCGTCCAAAACGCCCGCGCGACGGGGAGTTTCGGCAATTCCGCCTCGGGCCGGACGCATTCGACCTGATTGACGATCATGCGGAAACGGTTTCCGAGGTCGACGACCGTTGCGGCAATGCCGGAACCTTCGTGGGCGGTGAAAACCAGTCTCGCCGGATCAGCTTTTCCACCGATACTCAGCGGATGGACCTCAAGTCGCGGCTTTTCCCCGGAAATCGACGGGCAGATTTCGAGCATGTGAGCCTGGAGAATGGCGCCTTTGCCCCGGAAATGGTAGACGTAATCCTCCAGAAACGACGTTCCGCCGGGCAAACCGGCTGCCATGACCTTCATCGTCCGGACCAGGGCGGCCGTTTTCCAGTCTCCTTCCGCCCCGAAACCGTAGCCGTCGTTCATGAGCCGCTGGGACGCCAGCCCGGGAAGCTGATTCAGGCCGTGCAAGGCGTCGAAACTGGTCGTGAACGCTTTGGCACCGGTCTGTTTCAGGAATTTTCGCAGTGCCGCCTCAATTCGTGCAGCCTCACGAACCTGACCGTGGTTGGCGGCTCCCGGTTTCACATCGTCGGCAAAGAGATATTGCGACGCGTATTCTTCGACAAGATGATCGGCTTCATGGTCGGTGGTGTCGGCAACGATGTTCGCAAGATCACCGATCGAAAAATAGTCGACATGGTAGCCGAACACGATTTCGGCTTCAACTTTATCGCCGTCGGTCACGGCCACGTTGTTCATGTTGTCGCCGAAACGGACGATTCTCATCCCTTGAGCGTCGGCCCAGGCGGCACAAACCCGCATCCAGACGGCAATCCTCTGCTGCACGTCGGCGTCCTCCCAATGACCGACGACAACCTTTCGCGGCTTCCTCATCCGACTGACGATATGCCCGAATTCACGGTCTCCATGAGCACTCTGGTTCAAATTCATGAAATCCATGTCGATGGTGGCCCAGGGAATCTCACGTTGAAACTGCGTGTGGAGGTGCAGGAACGGTTTTTGCAATGCCCGGAGTCCGCGAATCCACATTTTCGCCGGCGAAAACGTGTGCATCCATGTGATGACCCCGACGCATTGCGGCGTGTTGTTCGCCTGACCGAGTTTGTCCGCGATTTCCGCCGCGGAACAGGCCGTCCCTTTGTAGACGATCTTGAACGGCAAGGCTCCGGACTGATTGAGACTCCCGACAATCGTCGCCGATTGGGCGTCCACCTCGCGCAACGTTTCCTCACCATAAAGGTGCATGGAACCGGTCACGAACCATATTTCCAGTTGTTCAAATTGCTCAAAGTTCATAAAAATATCCTGTCAGCACAAAGATCAAAGTGCAAAACGGTGAATCCGTGACCGCGTTTTTCACGATCACGGACCAATGACAACTCCGGATTACAGGAGTTTGGAAAGATACGTAAAGCTTCTTTCGGCCTGATCGATGGAACCGCATTCCACGCTCATCACGATGGTTCTCGGGATCGTTTTCAGGATTTCGACAACCCGTGCCCAGTCGATCATTCCGTCGCCGCAGGCACAGCCGACCGGTGTTCCCGTCACCTTGCCGCGTTCTTCCTCGGCCTGGGCTTTGGGGATGTCCTTGGCATGGAGGTGGATGATCTTGTCTTTGACCCGTTCCATCCAGGAATAGGGGTCCTGACCGCTCAGGTAGCTGTTGCCGGTGTCGAAGTTGATTCCCATCGCCGGCGAGCCGGGAAGCTCGACGATCCGATCGAAGTCATCCAAATCCGTCGAATACAACTGATGCGGCTCGAATCCGATCATGATGCCGCGAGGTTCGGCGACAAGACACGCTTCCTTGAGCGAGTATCTCATCAAAACGAAGTCTTCTTCTCTTGTCGTCCATTTCGGTTTGATGCCGTCGTCGGTGTTGATGATCGGGGTGCCGATTTCCGCGGCAAAACGGATCGCCTGTTTCAAATAATCAACGGCTACGTCCGGCTTGCAAAGGCAAGTATGCGCCGAAAGTGCGGAAACCTTGATTTTGTGTGCCGCGCAACAGTCTCTAATGCGAAACGGATCGTCCGACATCGACACACTATGGAAGAAATCCCCTTCACTGAGGAGCTGGCGTCCGGTGTGAACCATCGGCTCGACATATTCGTAGCCGATTTGCGCCGCCTTGGCGATGCCCCACTCGAAAGACTTGTCTTCGCGACGAACATACTCCATGTTGACGCCCAAACGAACGTTATTTGCTGAAGATGCCATGAAACTTTTTCCTTTCTGATCTAAAAATCCAATAACCTACACTTTGAGTAACGGTATAACAGTATAAACGAACAAGCAAGCTGTTTGCAAGTCCACTGAAAAATAATTGGGAATGGAAAATTGGGAATTGGAAATTAAGAAACTCCCAATTTCCAATTCCCAACTCAAAATTCCCAATTTACCTTTATAATGTCCACGGGGCGCGCATGGGCCGTGAGACCATTTCTTTGCCTGCGTCGGGAACTTCGATGAACGCGAATTTTTTCGGGTCCCAGGAGATTTTTGAATTGGTCCGGACGGCGATGTTGCACAAGTGGCTGATGATGTCGCTCCGAACGGCTTCCGGCAGCGACGTGACGGCGGGTTTTCCATCCTTGATTGCCAAAATGAAGTCTTCCTCATGATTTCTGCTTCGGCTCGGCTGGAGAATCGATGGAGCCGATTCGTCGAAGGAGTCGATGATGTCCGGGTCACTGGCGGTCAGGCTGCTTCGACGAATATCAATCCACCGACCATCCTCGCCGTAGAATTTGGTCATGTCGCCACCGGTTTTGAACGAAAGCGGGGTGTCGCCAAGCATGATGTTCATTTCCCAGTTGATGACGTTGTTGTAGAGACCTTCGGTGGGGATGAATCCGGTCCCTTCGACGGTGATCGGTCCGGAAAGATCGGCGTCGGAAGCCCAAACCATGATGTCGAGCGGGTGCGCCCCCCAACCGGCCAGGTAACCGATCGAATAGTCGTAGATGAAAAAGTGCCCCGGATTGACACAGCGGTCAACGGTGTAAGGCACCACCGGTGCCGGACCGAGCCAGAGATCGTAATCAAGCGTTTGGGGAACCGGAGATTCTTGCGTGATCCCTCCGGCGGAACCGTTCGGAGCGGTCACTTCGATCGATTTGACCTTGCCGATCGCGCCGCGGCGGACCAGCTCGCTGCCGCGATAACAATGCGGTGAACTCCGCTGTTGTGTTCCGTATTGGAAGACGAGGTTGTTTTCCTTGAACAGCTTCGCGATGGCCAAATCCTCCTCAATGGTCAGTCCGAGCGGTTTTTGCACATAAGCGTGAATCTTTCTCTTTCCGGCGTAAATGGCGGCGGGAACGTGCCAATGATCCGGCGTGGCGATCACGACGGCATCAATCTTTTCCTTGTCGAGGAGTTCCCGGAAATCGGTGTACCCCTTGGCATTGGCCACAGCGGCGGCAGCATCACGACGGTCCTGATAGGGGTCGGCCACGGCGATGGTTTGCGCCGATTTGCAGGCAAGAACGGCATTCAAATCACCGTTTCCCATCCCTCCGACCCCGATATGGGCGACGGTCACCCGTTCACTGGGAGCCGCTTTTTCGTCCGTACCGAAAACGGTTCGCGGAACGATCATCGGCGAAGCGACTGTTGCAAGAACAGCGCCTTTGAGTAAATCACGACGTGTCAGTTTTGTCATTTTGTTTTTCCTTTCGTGTCAACGAGAGTTAATAAGAGTTATGGTTAATGGTTAGTGGGAATTTTTTTCCAACCGCGAAGCGTCTATGCGATCCAACGGCACGTTGGGCGATGCAACTGCAAGTTGCCCGTCGGAGACATCCTTGAAAGAGTCCTATTGTGTAATGTTTCACAACTTTCCAAATCAGCCAACTCGGAACACATAAAGCGAAGGACGTTCCAAAAATGCCTTCGGCGACCAGCGTGTGGACGCTGGACCCCGCTTGTCTTTGAGAGTGCGGACGTGAATGGCCGGATTTTTGTCGGTTTTTTTGTCATGATTGATGGGGAAAATGCGCCCTTCGTAGCTCCTTTTTTCAAGGAACGTTACTCGGATAAATCGGATACAAACGAAACATCGTCACGGGACAGTTTGGGGAACCGTTTGAGTGTTTCACGGGATTTGTCCGTCAGGAAAGGATTGCCGCCGACATCCAAAACCGACAGATTTTTCAACGGAACGAGTTGTTTCACCATGTCATCGGTGAGTTGAGACTCCGTCAAAATCAATATTTCCAAATGGTCCAGCGTGCTCAAGGCCTCAATCTTTTCCTCGGTCATCGGCGTCAGGGAAAAGTCGAGTTTTTTCAGATTCCGGAACCGTTTCAAGTGGAGAATTTCTTCCGGGGCCGCAAAATTTTTGGTCATGCCAAGCGTCTCCAACGTGTCGAACAGAGGCGAGTCGGAAGCCAGGTTGCTCACGAAAGAACCACGGACCGGAGCCGCCCGAAGCGAGAGGGCTTTCAGTTTCTTGAAGCCCGAGAGCTTTTCGAGAACCCGATCGTTGACGGAATACATCCTGGCAAAAGCGAGACTCGTCATGTTTTCAGGCCACTTGGGACCGGCGAACAATTCTTCCCAAATCTCTGCGGTCACGGTTGCGTCTTCCACCGTCAAGCCGGACAGATTCGGCAGCGACGCAACCGTCCGGAGGACGTCCGCATTGATACTTGCGCCGCCGATTTTCAAATCCGTCAGCACCGTCATTTTCGCCAGATGTCGGTAGTCTTCCGTGTTGAGTTGATTGCAACCCCGCAAATCCAAGGCTCTCAATGATGAAAGAGCGGTCACCGATTCAAGTCCCGGACCACCGATGGCAAGGTTCAGCAGCGAAAGATTGCGAAGTTCTTTCAGCTCGTGCAGCGACTTCAATCCTTGGTCGCTCAGTTTTGTCAGCCGTCGGAGAGTCAGTCTTTTCAGTTTTTTCAGATTCCGGCAAAGGGCGGCAAGATCGTCGTCATTGGTGATCGTGTCGATCAGAGACAACTCTTCCAGCGCGACCTGGTTTTCCAGTTTTTTGAGTGACTTTTCGGTGAGTGAACCTCCGGAAACGGAGAGTTTTTTCAGTCCCTTCAGTTGCATGATGGTCGAAAATGCAGTGTCGTCGACGGAAGACCGGTTCGCCGCGACATCCACCTCGGTGATTCGTCCCGTTTTGGAATCCCGGACGACTTGTCCCCCGGATTTCTTCACGACGTCCGAAACAGTCGCTTCCATTTGCTCGATTTGATCAGCTTGATGAACCGAAGAGGAAGAAGAGGAAAGCGTCATGCTCGTCCCGGCTTGATTCTCCGCTTGGTTCTCGGCCTGATTCTCCGGCGGAAATCCCACCGGTGAACGCCGGCACGAACAAACGGCCAACGACAGAAATAAAATCAACCAGAACAACCAAGGAAACTTGAAATCCATAAAGAATTTTTTACACAAAGGAAACTTTTGACAACCCATGTCAACCGGGACACGTAACTATCATATCACTTGGCGTGGCCGACCACAATATCATGATGCTCACAATATCATGACGCCGATTTCGAGAATTCATGAAAAAATCGGACTCGCACGGGTTTCGGATTGAAACTGGATTGAAAACTGGACTAAAAAACGGTCAGATTGCCAAACCGTTGCTTCGGGATTGCCGGAAGGAATACTTATTGATTTTGGAATGTTTTTATGGCAATATAGGCAATAATTTTACGAATATTTTTACAATAAAATAAGTAAAATATGACAATATTTTATAAAAAGCCAATTTTTATTTGGTTTGCATTACCATTAATTTATGTGATTTTTCATTGTTTCTGGCATTATTTTTTCTTTTTTTGGAAAAACCATCTGGAAAAAAATTGTCGGTTGAGTAAAATTGGCAAAGTACGATGCTATTGTAACAACATCTCATGGAATATGCAAACTCTATGATTTTGAGTATTCCATATCAGTCGTAGTTTTTCCTTTACTTTCTTTTCAGAGTGATTAGCACCAGGGTTTATTGATGAGTAAATTAAAATGTTGTACAGGCATGGCGATTGGCTTTGCCTTGATTTTGTTGACAAGCAATGTTTTTGCCGATTCCACGGCCTCTTCCATTGTCAGTGAATTCAACGCCTTGAACGGGAATCGCGGCATTTTGTTCACACCGATCCCCGCCACAAGTCACGGAGTCAAGCATTTGTTGATTCAGAACGGCTCACAACAGCCTTCCTGGGAAGCTTACAGTTCCAAGGTCACCGGCGTTGAAGACGGCAGATTCTTCATCTCCACATTCTGTGTGGAACCGGAAAGATACATGTATACCGGAGAAGACTGTGCCGGCACATTGGATTATGCGGACAATAAAACAACAACTCGCGCCGACGGCAATTCCCTGAATTTGGGGATCGCCTATCTTTATGCGAAATATGCCACGGGGGAACTTGTCGGTTACGACTACGCCAATCCCCATGAATCCGCTTACGATTTGCAGGGATTCATCGACAAAATGATCACTAACACCGCGACGTATTCCACCTTCACGTCGAGTGAGTTTGGGCGACTTCTGTTGTCGGTCAATGGTGACATCAATCACTGGTTGGAAACCTATGATCCCGGAAGGATTTATTCGGAAATCGGTTACTACAGTGTTTTCGTGATCAATGCGGTGTCGGGTGCCTACGGCCAAAACGACGTCCAGGATTTCCTTTACGTCGCCATTTCCACTCCCGAGCCGATGACGCTGGCCCTTTGGGGACTCCTCAGCACAGGAACGCTTGGCTTTTCCTGCATTCGCCGTCGAAAAAGTCGACAAAATCCGTAGACATCGACAGCGTCGGCAAAAAAAAGAATTGAAACAGGGGAAGATTTTTCCCCTGTTTTTTTATACTTAAGCTGGTCCCTGATTTTCGTTGCAAGTCCCCTTGTTTTTCCGTTTTCAGGGCTTATACTTTTCGCCATGTCGAAATTATTGGCCATTGAGACGACCGGAAAACAAGGGAGCATCGCCTTTTCAGAATCAGAAACGGGCGGGATTCTCTTGTCCCTTTCGCTTACCGGGTCGCAGCGCAGCACGCAATCCCTTGTCCCGACCATTCAGTCAGGGCTTTCCGAACTGGGCTGGTCTCCCCGGGAACTGGCGCATATCGCGGTTGCCATTGGTCCCGGCTCGTTCACCGGTCTTCGTGTTGGAATCACCACAGCCAGGATGCTCGCTTATGTCACGGGTGCCGCCTTACTTGGTGTCAACACGCTCCAGGCCATTGCCGCAACCATTCCGATCTCTCCTGCTGCCAGACCAACTGCCGGACAGGACACTTTCCTTGGTGCCGCCATGGATGCTCAACGTGGTGATCTTTCGGTCCAGTTTTTCAGGCAAATCCCGGATGAAATTCCCGAACCGGTTTCAAGGATTGAATTGTTCTCCTCAGATAACTGGTGGGAAAAAACAGGGGAATTTGAAAAAATCATCGTCGCTGGACCGATTTTATCAAAGATTCTTAAACGAAAACCTGAAAACGTGATTGTTGCTGAGGAAAACCTCTGGAATCCAACGGCGTCGGGGGTGACACTTGTTGCCTGGAGTAAAATTCTCCGTCATCAGATTGATGATATTTGGCAACTTCAGCCGTTTTACTCCCGTTTGAGCGCGGCGGAAGAAAAACGTCTCCAAATTCCGGAAAAATCTCAGGGTTCAGAAAAATGTCAGACCCCTTGGCCATGACAGATGTAACGCCAGAACTTCCGCGCATCATTCTTGCCAGTCGTTCTCCGAGACGTCGGCAATTGCTTGAAGATGTCGGAATTTCCTTCGAGGTTTTTCCCGCCACGGAAGACGCGGAAGATGGCATCAAGGAAAACGAGTCGCCGGAAGATTACGCGAAGCGACTTGCGTTCCAAAAAGCGGAAAATGTCGTGAAACGGCTCCCGGTCGGTTTGGTCAGTCCATCGACAAGTTCATCAACAATTGTCGTTTCCTGCGACACGCTGGTTTTTTCCAATGATGAAATCCTCGGCAAACCCAAGGATCGCGAGGATGCACGCCGGATGCTTCGGTTATTGCGTGGAACCGAACATCACGTCATCAGCGGACTTTGCCTCTGGAACATTTCTGATAACATTTCCGACCGGAAAATCATCACGGAATCCGACAGCACCGTTTTAAGGATGGACGCCATTTCCGACCGGGAAATAGAACAGTATCTCGACACCAAACAGTGGACCGGCAAAGCCGGCGCGTTCGGCTACCAAGACGGTTATGATTGGCTCCACATCATTCAGGGAAGCGAGTCCAATGTTGTGGGACTCCCCCTGGAACTTCTTGCGAAACTCCTCAAAAGTTTTTGCTACTGATTTCCACCCCATGAATTTTGTCAGCGGCACAATATACTCAAGCCGGTTAGAAATTCCCGAAGCTGAACATTGCGGTCCAGCGGCACGTTGCCCATCGGAGACATTTTTTAAAGTCCTCTGTTCTGTACGTTTCCGGTTATTACCCTGGCCAGAAAGTTTGAACCATTTTTGGTATTGGTTCGTAGTACCCAGTGTATGAGCACAAAACAACAAAAATTCACGAATACACAGTATCGCCG
>Ga0123353_10014630_pt1 | contig 11325 bp, 10 predicted proteins | sample TergutLab28metaG_3_FD_92763 | JGI IMG/M metagenome (GOLD analysis project Ga0123353, IMG submission 92763) | Labiotermes labralis P3 segment gut microbial communities from Petit-Saut dam, French Guiana - Lab288 P3 | ecosystem: Host-associated > Arthropoda: Insects > Digestive system > Gut ... | reverse complement strand
GTCGAACTTCTCGTCGTCATCGCGATTATCGGAATGTTAATCGCCCTTCTGTTGCCAGCCGTTCAGGCAGCCCGCGAAGCCGCAAGGCGGATGCAGTGCTCGAACAATCTCAAACAAATCGCTCTGGCGTGCCATAACTTCCACGATGTCCATGATGCACTGCCCGCTGGCTCAACGAGACCGGAAAGAGCCAACAACGGCACGCTGTTTCCCGAGACCTTCACCAATAATGCCTGGGTGAACGAAAGTGCTGGTTCCAAGGTATCTGCGTTGGCATCGATAACACCGTTCATGGAGTTGAATGCCCACTGGGAGGGAATTTATAGGAACATCTACACAGGCTATGTACTTTCGCACCCTTCTGGTGGATCTGCAAACATTAATGCCTGGAGTGCTATTGATGTTACTTATTATGCAGACGCAAGTCCTTACTCTGAAACTAGCCAAGCGCGGAACAGGGATCGCAGTTTTCTGGGAGTAGAAATATCGGCTTTCCGTTGTCCATCCGACCCAGTGCGTGGTCCTCACATACACCAATGGCATGATTACCCGGCAGGTTACGAATGTCTTCACGGTGTAACTAATTATCGTGCCTGTGCCGGTGACCTCGGTTTTTCACACTGGACAGACATGAGCACGGGTATCAATAGTAGGGAGCAGATTTATCCACGTGGAACGTTTTGGATTGCGACCGGGACCACGGGTTTTAACTTCGGTGTCATTACTGACGGGCTGAGTAATACTATTCTATGGTCGGAGCGTGCCGTGATCCCCAAGGCAGGATTCGTTAATGGTGCCGCTGGTGCCGCTGTGGAAGGTATACCTACTGCGGTTGCCTACTCTCATACAACCTTCACGGGTTGGTCCAGACGACCTGCTATGGACAACAATGCCAATAACATGCATCGTATTAACAACGGCGTTGAGTCTAACGGTATCTTCACGTTGGGACTCTGTATGGCGACCCGCGGTAGTGCCCCAAGAGATTACCCACAGGCGAATGTTATTGCATCTGGCCAAAAATCCGGCTCTGGCTGGTGGATGGGTGTTGTTCCCGTGACACTTTTCACGACGATCACGCCTCCTAATGGTCCGTCGTGTATGTCAAATTCCGGGCACGAAGCGTATGGTGGTTCGTCAGCGATTGCACCTACCAGTTATCATTCCGGCGGCGTGAATGCCGCACTCGGTGACGGTGCTGTTCGGTTCATCAGCGATACGATTGATTGCGGTCCCAGTACTGCAAGAGTTGTCATCCAAGGTCCGAGCCAATTCGGTGTATGGGGTGCCTTAGGAACCCCATTCGGCGGCGAATCGCAATCGGCACCGTAGAAAAAGAACAGCGCAAAGAGCAGCGGGCGCAAGCCCGCTGGTGCGCACCGGTGGGCTTGCGCCCGCCGCCCTTGTACCCTGTATTTCCTTAATGCTCTAATATTTTTCTTACCCCTATTTCGTTATGTCACACCGATTTTTGTTATTATTCCTATCGTTATTCTTGTTCGTCTTCAACAGTTGCGGTGGTCCTGCTAAACCGGAAGGCTTTCCCACCCTCGTTCGTCCTGTAACGGTCAAAGTTCATAAAGATGGCGAACCCTTGAGCGACGTTATGGTCATTTTGCATCCGAAGGACTCCTCGCTATCCTTCGTCATTTCCGGTCAAACGAAAGCAGACGGCGTGGCAATCCTCCAAACATCACGGAATACTTACACTAGACCGGGATCACCGGTCGGAACATTTCACGTACAATTAGTAGAAAAGGTTAGTGTCGACATGTCGGACTGGAAGTGGGAGGGGTCGCCGCCTCGCAGCCCTAGAGGGGTGCTCATGGATGACATGCCACAGCCGGTTTCTCAACAGAGGAGGGATGCGGAGGATGAAGAATATACCAAAAGAGTGAATGCGGCTCGTAGAATTCCCATAGATATGGCCAATCCTGACTCACCATTGGAGATTGATATTTCCGCATCGGTTGCTGCGGAGTTCGATGTTTCAAAATACGCCTCCCCAAAAAAGTAACCAACGATAGAAGGTAGCAAAACGAGCGACAAGTTGTGGTATAATCATTCAACAATTTATTACGGTGGTTCACGATTGAAGCCACCAGGAGGAAATACCATGAGAAAAACGCTTTGTATTGTTATTACCTTATCGCTCCTGTTCGCTGCTGTTGCATCCGCCAAGGACCCCTTTGATGTCCTGACACCGGAATTCGGAGTCAACGGCAACATGAAAAATCAGTTCCGAGACTACCTTTGGCAGGTCATCGACGACGAAAAAGTCGAATGGACCAAACGGTACGATGCCGTCCAAACGCCGGAAGAGGCAATGCGGTATCAGCAGGAACGAATCGATGCCTTCCTGAAAGCCATCGGGCCGTTCCCGGAGCGCACGCCGCTCAATGCAAAAATCACAAGAACGCTCCAAAAAGAGGGTTTCCGCGTCGAAATGATCCTTCTGGAAACGCAACCGAATTTCTACATGACCGGTTCGCTGTACTTGCCGGACGATCCGAAACAACCGTATCCGGCAATGCTTGTCCTCTGTGGGCACAGCGACCTGGGCAAAGGTGCCGAACTATACAGTCGGGGGACCGCCCTTGCGGCAATCAACGGGATTGCAGCGTTCATCATCGATCCCATTGATCAGGGTGAACGGCACCAGTTGCTCAAAAAAGATGGTAAACCGTATTCCCTCACGACTGCTGCACATAATCTCCTTGATCCGTCAAGCATTGCGCTCGGTCGCAGTGCCGCCCACTTTATGATTTGGGACATGATACGGGCAATCGACTATCTGGAGAGCCGCCCGGATATTGATTCCAAGCGGATCGGAGCGGCTGGAAACAGCGGTGGTGGTACGCAGACTTCGTACATTATGGCACTCGATTCTCGGGTTGCCGTTGCGGCTCCGGCGTGCTATATCTGCGGTTTGTACGGCAAATATCTTCGGACCAGAGGACCACCAGATGCCGAACAGTGTATCTTCGGACAACTCGGTTTCTACATGGATCACGCCGATTACATTATGATGCGGGCACCGCGTCCGACATTGATTTGTACGGCAACGAAAGACTATTTTCCGATTGAAGATGCCTGGCACACCTACCGCGCAGCCAAGCGGTTTTACGACCGGTTCAACGCCTCGGAAAAAGTATCACTGATTGAAACTGACGCGCCACACGGTTGGTCAACCAACCTTCGTGAGGCGACTGTCCGTTGGATGGTCAGATGGTTCTATGACCAGAATGTTGACATCACGGAACCAGAATCGTTAAAGCCGTTGTTGGGAGACGAACAATATTGTTTGGACGAAAAGGCAGTTCTCAAACTTGCAGGGGCAAAATCGACGTTCGATCTCAACAGGGAATACGAAAAGACGCTCAAACCATTGCGTCTGGAACGCTGGAAGAGCGGCTTGACCGATGGACTACGAAACGATATTCGTCAATTAATCGTTGCGCGACCACTTTCGGAGATTCCACAACCGGCTGTAGAAACCAAAGGTGAAGCCACAGTGTCGCCATTCGACATTGAATGCCGTATGGAGCGTTTCGTGATGATACCGGAACCGGGCATCACGCTACCGATCATCCGCCTGTCACCGACGCAGAGTTCCGGCAAGCCGATTCTCGTGTTGCATGGCAATGGCAAGTCTGACGCTCTGACGGCAACGACAGGCAATGTGGAACGGTTCCTCAAGCAAGGACGAACGGTCGTCCTTGCCGATCTCCGTGGGTTAGGCGAAACGCAGCACACCGGCAGAACGTATTTCAGACACAATCATCACGGTATTGATGCCGATGTATTTTACCTATCGTATCTGCTTGGTCGCACCTGTGTCGGTCTGAGAACGGAAGACCTCTTCAATGTCGCCCGGTGGTTGAAGGGGGAGTCGAACCAAGGGGAGTTGAACCAGGGAATCGACGTTTATTCCTACGGGCTTCCGGGTACCGTTGCGGTTCATGCGGCAGCGTTGGAACCGTCGTTGTTCGGAGCGGTCGAAGTTGAAACGTCGCTCCATTCGTGGACGGATGTCGTCGAAGCGGGAATTTGTTATCATCCGAACACGGATTTGGTGCACGGTGCGTTGACCGTTTACGATATTCCCAACCTCGTCGAATCGCTTGGTACAAAGTTGACGTTCCGCAATTCGATCAATGCCCAGGGCAAACCGACCGGTACACCAATAGAGTTTCCATAAAACATTGAAATCAGGTATGCTGAAGCCGGTTGAAAATTCCGCAAGCCGAAAGTTTTAGCCCGACAACGAGAGACCCGAAGCGCGCGAGGCGGATACGCGAGGGCGCATGCGAAAAATGACCCGCGCCGGGTCTACAATTCCTTAGCCCAGTTCAGCGATGAGAGATGATCTTCAAATACTCTTCAATTCGTTCCAACACGTATTCCGCAATCGTTTTTTCTATCCGGTCGGTTTTTCGTGTTCGTTCAAACGCACTAAAGCCATCGTAGTATTCAGCACGGTCAGTGAATTTGATGTCAATCGGTGGATAGCCTGCTTTCATCAGTTCCAAATTGGCGATGAGTCTTCCTGTCCTGCCATTGCCGTCGATGAACGGATGGATGCGTTCGAAATGGAGATGGAATTGTGCGACTTTTTTGACCGGATTTTCCTTGCTTGTTTTGTAGTTTTTCAACAACTCTTTCATCAAACTCGGGATTTTGACCGGATTGGGAGGGATGTGAAACGCTCCCACGATTCTCACGTTGCTCATTCGGTAAACACCCCTGTCCAAGAGTCGGTCGTTGAGTATGATGGAGTGAATTTGTTTGATGATCTTTTCGCTGATTTCGATTTTGTTTGAAACCAAATCGCAAATGAAATGGAAAGCATCTCTGTGCTGAGTTGCCTCGAGGTGTTCTCTGATCGGTTTTTTATCAATGGTCAGCCCGCGAAGCACAAGTGCCGTTTCGCGAAGTGTCAATGTGTTCCCTTCAATGGCGTTCGAGTTGTAGGTGTACTCGATCATAAAATCTTCGTTCAGCCGTTCTAATTCACCTGGCGTCAAGGGACGGTGTTGGTTGAGTTCTTGCTTTTTTGATTCGATTTTTTCATACAGTTCGTCGAGAGTCAACTCTTTGCTTCTGCGGTCAATCGGCTTTTTCGCATCAATCGGGATGCTGTAACTTTTTCCCGTGCGAATGACTCCCTTTATTTGCTCTTGTTCGCAGAGAATACGTACTCGTCTCTGACTGATGCCCCACTTCTCCGCCGCTTGTTTGGTTGAAAGGTATTCCATTGCATTATTCCTCTTTGTGCCCCATTATAGCCGATTTGAGGAACAATAGCCATGAGAGTGGGTGAGTGTTCACGAGATGGCAAAGTCATTTTTCGCCGAGGGGATAGTTTTCGTCCGTTGAGCGAGGTAGAATGGACTCCCATGAAAAAAATTGTTATTCTGCTACTCCTTCTCTGTCTTGGCAGTGGTGGCTACGTTGCTTGGCAGTATCTCGGTACCGAGACACGCCCGGAAGAGGGTAATGTGCTGACGTTGTATGGAAATGTCGAAATCCGGCGAGTCAATCTCGGCTTTCGCGTGTCGGGGCGGATCACGGAAATCCTGTACCGGGAAGGAGACAAAATCGAAAGGGGTGCCGTCATTGCCAGACTCGACAAGGAACCATTTGAAGACAGCCTTGCTGTTGCCCACGCCCAAGTCCGAACCGCCGAGGCAAATTACGAAAAATTAAAAGCGGGCTACCGTCCCCAGGAAATCGAACAAGCCCGAGCCACACTCCGTCAGCGGGAAGCGACCTTGACCGTGTTCGAAGCCGATTATGAACGAACAAGCAAACTGTTCGACAGTGGCACCGTCACCCAACAGGAACACGACAGCTCCCTCGCCCGACGTGATGAAGCAGCTGCGGCAAAACGACTTGCCGAGGAGACGCTCAACCTGCTGCTCGAAGGATTTCGACAGGAAGAAATCGCCATGGGAGACTCGCAACTCGCCGAAGCGAAAGCGAATCTCAAACGCTTGCAAACGTTTCTCGACGATACGGAACTGAAATGTCCGAACGACGGGATTCTGCTCACTCGCGTCGAAGAGCCGGGTGCCATTGTCAATCAGGGGCAAACGATTGCAACGCTGTCGCTCCGGGACGAAGTTTGGGCATATATTTATATTCCCGGAAAAATGTACGGCATTGTGACGCTCGGGATGAGAGCCGAGATTTATACCGACTCTCGTCCCGACAACCCTTACACGGGACAGGTCGGTTACATTTCCCCAGAAGCGGAGTTCACGCCAAAAACCGTTCAAACAACGGAACTCCGCAGCGATTTGGTCTACCGCGTTCGTATCATCGTGGACACACCTGACCACGGACTGGGGCAGGGAATGCCGGTGACGGTGAAACTACGTTTGCAATAGACCCGGATCGGGTCTATACTTGGAACGGTGTGGAAATACCTTTTTTCTTCTGACAAGATTTACAGGATTTTCAGGATCATCCGGTGTGTTTTTATCCTTTCAATCCTGTAAATCCTGTCCAAAGAGCCTATCATGAAAATCCTGTCAATCCTGTCATAAAACGAAAAAAACGACCAATTGATGGCAGGGGACAGTATGCAATGTTTCGCCAACCATGATCCATATCGACCATCTCACCAAATCCTTTTCTGGCAATGTACGACCAGCGGTCGATGCACTCTGTGCGGAAATTCGTCCTGGGCGTGTGACGGGGTTGGTCGGTCCTGATGGTGCCGGAAAGACGACGCTCGTGCGGTTGATGGCGGGTCTGTTGAAACCGACTGAAGGGAAGATCGAAGCGTTCGGATTCGACACGTTGCAAGACTCCGCAAAGATTCGGGAAATCCTCGGATATATGCCGCAACGATTCGGGCTGTATGAGGAGTTGTCCGTGCTGGAGAATATGAATCTCTATGCGGAGATGCGTGGTCTCGAAAAGAGCGAACGGAAAGAGCGATTTGCAGAGTTGCTCCGCTTCACCGGGCTGGAACGATTCACCGACCGCCTCGCGCGGCGGCTTTCCGGCGGGATGAAACAGAAACTCGGTCTTGCCTGTTCGTTGATTAAAATGCCAAAGTTGCTCCTGCTCGACGAACCCGGTGTCGGTGTCGATCCGATCAGCCGCCGCGAACTTTGGCGAATGGTTCGAGAGTTGATCGCAGACGACATTGTCGTTGTGTGGAGTACCGCCTATCTCGACGAGGCGGAATCCTGCGACGAGGTATTCTTAATGAACGAAGGCAAGTTGCTCTTTTACGGCAAGCCAAGAGAGTTGACTGACAGAATGAATGGTCGAGTCGTTCAGGTACGTGGTCTTGCGCCAGCACAGTATCGCCGCGAACTGGTACACCGGTTGCAAAACACGGATGTCATCGACGGTGTGGTTCAGGGGAGTGCGTTGCGATTAGTGATGAAGGATCAAGCATCCGTTCCAGCGGGTACCGACATCGTTCCTGTTGCCCCACGTTTCGAGGACGGTTTTATTGATATGCTGGGGGGGATTTCCAAACGAGAATCGGTTCTTTCCCGGCGAGAAATGAAACGGGCAACGGTCGATGAGCCGGTGGTGGTCGCGCAGGGGCTGACGAAGCGATTCGGTTCGTTCACTGCGGTGCATAACAACAATTTTTCGATTCGTCGCGGGGAGATTTACGGGTTGCTCGGTCCCAATGGTGCGGGCAAAAGCACGACGTTCAAAATGCTCTGCGGGTTGCTTCGACCGACCGAGGGGAAAAATTTCATTGCGGGACATAATTTGCTGACGTCTCCGTCGAGAGCCAGATCACGGCTTGGGTATATGGCGCAAAAGTTTTCGATGTACGGCGACCTGACGGTGCGACAAAACCTGATGTTTTTTGCAGGCATCTACGGATTGTGGGGCTTCACCAAACGTCGCGTCGTCAATGAAATGATCGAGATGTTTGAACTGGGTCCTTACGCGCAGGCGAACGCGGCACTCTTGCCACTGGGGTTCAAGCAACGTCTTTCGCTCGCAGCTGCGTTGATGCACGAACCGGACGTGTTGTTTCTTGACGAACCGACTTCCGGCGTGGATCCGCTGACCCGCCGCGAATTTTGGACGCATATCAATGCTCTTGTGGAAAAGGGTGTGACCATATTAGTCACGACTCACTTTATGGACGAGGCGGAATATTGCGACCGGATCTCTTTGATCTTTCAGGGGGAAACGATTGCCGAGGGAACCCCGGACGACTTGAAACGTTCTGTCCGCACCGAACAACTCCCCGACCCAACGCTGGATGATGCGTTTGTAGCGTTGATCCAAAAGCAAAATCAAATGCAGTTGCCACAGAGTTAGGCTTTCGCCAGAAAATAATTGGTCGATTTTCCCCTTTCCCATTCTGGAGAAAAAGGAATGGTGATTTCAACAGAAAAAAGGATAGTTTATTTCCGGTGAAAGCCCAGGGGCAAGAAGGACTAGGATGCGGTTGCTGGCATTTCTTGATGCTCGGTTTCTGGATTCGCTCCTTTAGTGTCGCCTGTTTCCGGGGCACCTTCTGCCGATGGTGCTTCTTCCCCTGCCTCCTCCGCCACCGCCTCCACCTCTTTTGGCTTTGGCTCGCGTGCTCCGAAAAAATCCACTTCGAGATTCGGCTCTTCCGGGGTCAAAAAATCCTGCAAGATTTCGTTTCGCCGGCGCAACATCAGAAGGGCAAGTCCAAAAAACAAGGCAAGCCCCCCCAGAACAATCACCAATAGTTCACTCCAATGAAACGTAAACATACTCTAAAGGATTTTTTTGAGCGGATGCGAGGGTTGCGATTCGGTATACACCTCCTGATTCAACGTTTTCAACTGGTTCAATAAGATAGTGGACTGTCCACCCGGGTACGTTGCCCCGTTCGCATCCGGTGGGTACCAGCTGGCGGCGGAACCGCCCTGCGGCAATTCTGCCGAAGCCTCCGCCTCAATGTGAAGGTAAAACTCCAACGGGGCAATCGTCAATTTATCGCCATTGCAGAGTACTTGTTCCGCATTGATTTTTTCGCCATTGAGACGCACGCCATTGGTACTTCCCAGGTCGCGCACGACCACCTTGTCCCCGACAAGAATGGCGCAGTGATAGCGGCTAATCAATTCACTCTGCGGTCGCATGTGACAATCTTCCGCTCGACCAATAATGAATTTCTCCCCCGAAACAGGGATCACTTGTCCCGTCCGATTTCCTGTTGCCACAACCAGTTGAACAATCATCGCCGATCTCCCCTAAAGAGCCGCCCCACTTACGTGAATTATAACATCCCGGTGCATGTTTTGCAAGACAATACTGTGCAATGTCAGTCCACGAATCGTTTCCTCTGCGCCCATTGTATGGGATTGTCCGCAAGTTGAACGGGCATTTTTTGTACGCCTGTTCGAGAACACAAGTCAAAATGGGGCAACGCGCGGGTTACGGGCAAGACGTGAAATTGTCCGTTAGGGGTCGAAGAATTGTTGCGTTTGTTGTGGCTGTTCTTTTCCCACGAAACACACAAAGAAAAACAGCCATCATCTTGCCCAATTCAGCGGGATGACAGCGGGATCGACCGTTTGATACCAATGATAGTTCAAGCCAAGCACGACTGTCGCTGCAATGAGGAACAATGCCGCCAAACCAAGCAGCAAGGTGTAAACGTCCGGCGGAACATTCGGCTTTGACGGTTTCGGCGACGCAGATTTACCGGCGGCTTTCGGAGCAGCCGGTGTTTTCTCTTTTTTCTCCTTTTTTTTCAAGAGAGCCATCACAATCCCCTTTTTAATGAGCGGTTAATTCGTTCACTTCGATGTAGGTAATTTTGTCACCGCGTTGGACAATGCCCCTCAGAAATTCGGGCATGACCCTCGCAACAGCACGATCAGGTGCAGCGTCGGTGATTTCGATTTTTCCGATGTATGAACTTCGTCCTTCACGATCACGAATGACATCAAGTTGGTGTCCCCTCACTAAACCAGAATCAGAACCGACAGAAATTTCGATGACTCCTCGAGGACGAACCTCTGTCACCGTGCCATGAATTCCTGAGGGCGGCTTGCTCGTATAGAGAGCAGGATCAGGGGACAAACCGTGGATCCTGAGCACTTCCATCACCTCAGCATAGTCTTTGGCGAGTTGGGCGGCTGTTGTTTGGTAGGTCGCTAATTGCAATGCCAAACTGTGGGCTTCGTCGATTTTCTTAACAAGTTGAGTGGACATGTCCACCCAGTCATTTTGGGCATCGGCGAGTGCCTTGCTTGCGCCATCCAACCGGACTCGAAGCCGCTCGGTCGTTTCTTGGGAAGCCTGTACGGCGGCGACTTGAAGAGCTAATTCCGCACGCAAGGAAACGACCTCCTCCCTCGCTTCCGTACAATCGCTCGTCAACTGTCGGAGCGATTCCGTGAGAGCAACGCCACGCTCTCGCTGGCGTGTGATTTCCAATTGCAGTGCCGTCTCCATAGAATCCTTGAGCCGCTGCAATTCGTTGAATTCGTCGGTCTTCTTTTTCAGATCGACATCCAGTTTATTGGCACGTTCCCGCCAGTTCGTATGGGTCGCATACAAAACGATGGAAAAAGACATGAAGATAATACTTCCGACCAGAATCAGAACAATGAGCAATTTTCCCAGCAGGTTCATAAGTTCCTCTATTTCTCAATAAGATACAGGCGACTCCGCTCTACCGGCGGCGATTATACGCAATTTTTCGCCCGATGTCAACAAAAAAACACGGTGTCTCCCTTGCTATCGGTGAATTTGCCCTATTTGGATAAAATTTTTAATCTTTGCCGTTGTTGTTATCCCTTCAGCGTTGCAGTGCCGTCGGCATAATCGGCACAATCGGCAAAATCGGCACTCCGCTCTGGACTGAAACCGTGTCGATGCCCGTTTGCAGTATGTACCATGACCGGGATCAAATTGTCCTTTTTCCCGCCGTTGTTTTACCACGGAGTACACGGAAGACTCTCGGAGTCCACGGAGATTTGCAAGGCGAGTCTCCGTGGACTCCGTGAAAGACTCCGTGCTCTCCGTGGTAAAAAAGAGCAGTTTCTCCCCGCGTGCAGTACAGTCAGCCCACCACCCGCTCCGGGGTTACATCCCTTGCATCTTGAACATGGGGAGCAACAGCGCAAGCACGATAAAAAGGATCACTAACCCCAATAGGATCAACATCATCGGCTCGATGAACCGGGAGGCTAATTCCAATGCACGCCAGTTGCGTTTTTCCAGGGAATCAGCAATCTCCACCAGCACGGTATCCAACGTGTTTGACTCTTCAGCAATGGAGATCATTTCGATGACCACTTGCGGAAAACAGCCCGATTTTGCCAAAGGTCTCGCCAAACGCGAGCCACC
>Ga0123353_10014629_pt1 | contig 11325 bp, 10 predicted proteins | sample TergutLab28metaG_3_FD_92763 | JGI IMG/M metagenome (GOLD analysis project Ga0123353, IMG submission 92763) | Labiotermes labralis P3 segment gut microbial communities from Petit-Saut dam, French Guiana - Lab288 P3 | ecosystem: Host-associated > Arthropoda: Insects > Digestive system > Gut ... | reverse complement strand
TAAGTCGCGGCGCGGGAGCATAGCTCAGCTGGGAGAGCACTTGCCTTACAAGCAAGGGGTCACAGGTTCGAGCCCTGTTGTTCCCACCACGTCGGAGCAAACGTCGCATCGCTCGTTTTGCCGTGCGCGGCAAAAGCTCACTCGATTTGTTGCTCCTCCTTTTCCCCAAGAAAGCCACGGTATTCTACGGATACCTGTAGGCTTCTCGGGGTCCCCGATTCCTAATTGGCCCGGTAGTTCAGTTGGTTAGAACGCCAGCCTGTCACGCTGGAGGTCGACGGTTCGAGCCCGTTCCGGGTCGCCACGTCGTCGCGGACTCCATATCGTTCGCGACGACTTTCCTGAGGTAAAGTCGTCTCTCGCTCATTTCGCCGCTCCTCCTTTTCTCAAAAAAATCTTACGGTTTTCCGAGGGCCCCTTTTCTTTGCGCCTCTGTAGCTCAGTTGGTAGAGCAGCGGACTGAAAATCCGCGTGTCGTTGGTTCAACTCCGACCGGAGGCACCAGGCGAACAAAAAAACAGGACAAACCGTTGCGGTTTGCCCTGTTTTTTGTAATCTTCTTCTCATACTGCTCCGCGGCTAGAAACATAGCAGAATGCAAGCAAAAATTTCGATATATGATTTTTGCGCAGCATTGTGCGTGATGTTTCTTGTTGCGCAGTAGTATCACCGGATCATCGCGAGTATCTCCGCTTTCGGCAGCACGCCGACGGCCCGTTTCGCCTCCCTTCCGCCTTTGACAACGACCAGGGTCGGTATGCTCATGATACCGAAGGACTGCGCAAGCTCCGGTTCCCGGTCTATGTTGACCTTCATCACCTTGATATCCGGCCGTTCGGCCGCGATTTGGTCCATCGTCGGGGAGAGCATCCGGCAGGGGCCGCACCAGGGGGCCCAGAAGTCCAGCAGGACCGTCTGCGTGGAGTCGATGACCTCCGATTGGATATTTTCTCTTGTAACTGTGAGCGTTGACATAGCTGTTTCCCTCCATTTGAATGTTTGTGTTTGGGGCTTCTATTGACATTATACACAGGCGGGAGGAAACGTTCTGTAACCGCGTCACAGTGCGATCCCCTTCAGTTTTTCCTTGCCGGTTATTTCCATCGAGCCTCTCGACAATCTGACCATGCCCTCTTTCTCGAAGTACTTCAGCATCCGCGACACGACCTCGCGGGCGCTGCCCATATACTTCGCGATCTGCTCGTGGGTCAGATTTACCGTGCCGCTTCCGGTCCTCGCGGTTTCGTCCAGCAGGAAGATGGCAAGGCGTTTGTCGAAGCTCGTGAACAGGATCTGCTCCATGGTCCACATGACCTCGGAAAACATATCCACCACGGTTTTCAGCGCGAATTTTTCCGCGTATATATTTTGCGCGAGCAGCCTCGAAAAATACGCGGCGTTGACCGTCAGCACCTCCGTATCGCGCTGCGCGTCGATGAAGACGTCGAAGGTGATATTGTGGAGCACGCACGAGGCCGAAAGGATGCACACGCTGCCCTCGGACAAACGGTACAGGGTGATTTCCCTGCCGTCGTCCGACATCATGTAGGTGCGCAGCTCGCCGGATTTTACCAGCAGGACGCCAACGCAGCGGCTGGAGGCGCTGTGCACAAGCTGCCCGGCACCGTATTTGCATGGCATGGTGTTCGCGGCCAGTTCCCGCCGCTCGGAGGCGCTCAGCCTATCCCAAAAGGGCAGCTTTTGCTGCAAATAATCCAACGCATTCTCCCGTACAATAAGCTTGGCCCGCAGAGTTTCGTCCGCGGGCCGTTTTAGTGTACTACTTAATTTCGCTTTTCCAAAGCCCGTGCAGGTTGCAGTAGGCGTACACGGCTACCGGCTTGTCGTCGCAGCAGCAGACTTTGATGGCGGGCTCCTGTCCGGGTTTCAGGCCGCGCCTTTTGCCGCCGTTCTCGGTTTCCACGTAAATAAAGCCGATGTTGTGCTCCGCCAGCATGGGGTGGTGCGTGCTACCCACTTCGATGGTCAGTGCGCTGCCGCAGGTACATCCGCATGCGCATTGCTCCGCCTTTTTGACCACGGGGATGTGCTTTTCGAATGCGGCGTCCACCGTGTTGGGGACGAGCTCGGCCATCTTCTGGCCGCAGCAGACCATGGGCACACCCTTGTTGTCAATCAAGCCGATCAGGTTGCCGCAGTGCTTACAGATGAAAAATTTCATGTGCCCCTCCTCAATAGTTGACCGCGCGCAGTTCGAAGTACGCCTGCGGGTGTTTGCAGACTGGGCACAGCCCCGGCGCGTTCGCGCTGTCCACGATGTGGCCGCAGTTGCGGCAGATCCACACGGACTTCTCCTGTTTGGCGAAGACCGCGCCGCTCTCGACATTGCTCAGCAACTTCAGGTAGCGCTCCTCGTGCTCCTTCTCGATCGCCCCGACGCAGTCGAACAGGTAGGCGATGTCGGCGAAGCCCTCCTCGCGGGCTTCTACGGCCATGCGCTTGTACATGTCGGTCCATTCCTCGTGTTCGCCGCCGGCCGCGGCCCTGAGGTTGTCGGCTGTGGTGGGTATTTCGCCGCCGCACAGCAGCTTGAACCAGAGTTTTGCGTGTTCCTTTTCATTTCCGGCCGTTTCTTCGAAGATGGACGCGATCTGCTCGAAGCCCTCTTTTTTCGCCTTGGACGCGAAATAGGTGTACTTGTTGCGCGCCTGGCTTTCGCCCGCGAAGGCCTGCGCCAGGTTCGCCTCGGTCTTGGTGCCCACTAAATTTGCCATGGTTGTGTTTCTCCTTTATCTTTATTGTAGAGCATTATACAAGAACAGGGAAGATTATATCACATTATACTGCTCCGCGGCTAGAAACATAGCAGAATGCAAGCAAAAATTTCGATATATGTTTTTTGCGCAGCATTGTGCGTGATGTTTCTTGTTGCGCAGTAGTATTACATCTCATGCGTGCGCGATATTTGTGAATTCCGAAATTTCCCGGTTTGTGGTGCATAAATCGCCAATGTCCAGGTCGTGCAGACGTGCGTGCCCTGTCAGGCGGGCGAACATTTTGAGTTCCTCCAGGGATACGTTCAAATAGTTCGCGACGCCCCGCGCGGCGGCGTCTACGTCCAGCCTGGCGCGCAGCGCTGGGTCCTGCGTGGCGATGCCCATGGGACACTTCCCGCTGCCGCAGATCCTGTATTGCCTGCACCCCAGGGCCAGTAGCGCGGGCGTCGCGACGGCGATGGCCTGCGCGCCCATGGCGATGGCCTTGGCGAAATCCGGGGAGACGCGCAGCCCGCCGGTGATGACCAGCGAAATATCAGAATTGATGGAGTCAAGGTACTTCCGGGCCCGGTGCAGTGCGTAGATCGTGGGCACGCTTGCGGCGTCACGAACCAACTTCGGGCTTGCGGCGGTGGCCCCGCCCCGCCCGTCTATGGTGATGAAATCAGGTTCGGCGCAAACGCAGAAGGCTAGGTCGCGCTCGATGCGCCCCGCCGCGATTTTGATACCGATGGGCCGCCCTTCAGATTCTTCGCGTAGTTTTTTCACCAGTTTTTTCAGATCGTCCCGGGAATTGACATCGCTGAACTTCGACGGGCTGTGGATGTCCTCGCCGACGGGCTTGCCGCGCACCGCCGCGATCTCCCTCGTCACCTTTTCGCCGGGCAGGTGCCCGCCCAGCCCCGGCTTCGTACCCTGCCCGATCTTGATTTCGATGGCGTCCGCGCCGCGCAAATTTTCGGGGGTGACGCTGTAGAGATTGGGGACATATTCAAAAATGTATTTGCATGCCGCCGCCATCTCCTCCGGCAAAATGCCGCCCTCGCCGCTGCACATAGCCGCTTTCGCCATGGCGCCGCCCTTCGCCAGGGCGATCTTCGCCTCCCGCGAAAGCGCGCCGAAGGACATATGCGAGATGTAGACCGGATTCTCCAGCACCAGGGGCTTTAAAGAGCGCGGGCCGATGATGGTTGTCGTGTCCACCGGCGCATGGTGTTCCAGGGGCATGGAGTCCAGCTGCGCCCCGAGGATCAGGATGTCGTCCCAGGAGGGCACGGATTTTTGTATCCCCATGGCCTCAATGATGGACTGCCCGTTTGCCGCCATTTGATGGATTGCGTCCATATACTGGATGCTGCCGCCGGGATTTTCATCCGGCGGTTCCACGGGGGCGGGCGCGGCCTTCTCAATCAATGTAAACACGAACTTCGGCGCCGTGCACAGTGGGCAGGCGAAATCGTCGGGCAGATCACCGGCTGTTTCGTGAATATACCCGCAGATGGAGCACTTGTACTTATTCAAGATGATCCCCCTTTGTGCGTTGTTTGCTATTGACTGAGGCCGCCGGACAAAATTGAATGCATATCATAAATTATTTTACAGCAATTCCATTTTGATGTCAAGAAATTTTCTTGCTATGTTACCCCAAATAGAATTTTAGCCACCGCAGCAGGTAGCTCGGCGCGATGGCCCCGCCTACGCCGCCGTTGTTTTCCGGCCGGGGGGCCAGGGCCTGCATCTTCATGAATTTGGCGCGCTCCCGGTAGCGGCCGAAGCCCTGGGGGTCGCACAGTTCCGGCGGGGTAAAGTCCATGTTCGAATGCCGCGCCAACCACGCGTCCAGCCTGTTGCGGAAATCCTCGTAGTCCTTGCGGGCGGGATGGGTCCAGGCGGCCTCGGCCAGCGCGTGGACGCGGGGGAAGGCCATTTGCGCCAGGCGCTCCGGCGTGGCGATATACTCGGTCCACACGCAGGCCTCCATCCCGAACACGGGCAGCGCCTCCTTCGACGTGTAGAACGGCAAGCTGGGGGCGTAGGCGTATACGCCCTTCAGAGGGTTGGATCCGTGGGGCTGGTCCAGGTAGACGCGCAGATAATCTGAGAAAATTATGTCGCCGCCGGCCTCCCAGAAGCGGCGGGCGGGACCCTCGGTGTGCATTTCGGCCCAGTATTGGGCGACCAGGTCCGGAGCGGCATTCTGCAAATACGTGGAGAGCAGGCTTTCGTTCCAGCAGACGGGACGCTTGCCCAGGCCCCGCAGATGCGCCGCCAGGCGGGCCGTGAACCAGCCCTGCAGCTCCTCCTCTGTTTCGAGGTTCTGTTCCGCCATGCGCCTCTGGCAGTCGGGGCAGGCGCGCCATTCGACCTTGGGGGCCTCGTCGCCGCCCAGGTGGAACAGCGGCGAGGGGAACAGGCCCGCCACCTCCTCCAGCAGGGGCAGCAGCAGCTCGAACACGGCCTCCTTGCCCGGGCAGAGAATCACCGAGTAGATGCCCGGCGCGTCGCCCAGACGCACTTTCTTGCCTGCGCAGCCCAGCTCCGGCATGACGGACAGGATGGATGTCGTATGCCCCGGCAGGTCCACTTCCGGCATGATCTCCACGCCGCGCGCGGCGGCAAATGCAACGATGTCTTGAATTTCTTCTTGCGTGTAGTACTCCGGCGCGTTGTCCTCGTGTAACGCCGGAAACAATTTGCTCTCGATGCGCCAGCCCTGGTCGTCCGTCAGGTGCCAGTGCAGCGTGTTGATTTTCACCAGGGAGATCGCCTCGATGAAGTCCTTCACGGTCTCCGTGGGGAAGAAATGCCGCACGCAGTCCAGCAGGATGCCCCGGTACTTATACTGCGGCTGATCTATGATATCACAACACGGCAAAATACCCCACGAAGCCTGCGGGCCTCGCGGGGACCCCGATTGCCCGCCGTCGATCAGCGAAAACAGCGTTGTCAAAGCCCAGCACAGGCCCTGCTCCGTCGCGGCTTCAATCTGAATGCCCTTGGCCTGCGTCACCCGCAAGCGATACGCCTCTTTCGGAAACGCATCATTGCGATAGAGTTTCATCAGAGCAGGCCCCTCCTCCGCCAGCGTTACGCCCGTCCGCTGCGCGAAGACCTCGAGAGGCCCGGCCGCGAAATCGCCGCGATCAACGCACAGCGCCTGGGGCAGAGGAAAATTCCCGCCGGTGAAATTCATCCTTCCGTTGGGCCGGGGGATGATATGATATTCCATGGTAGGGCCGCCTTTCCTGTTTGGGATGGCAATATTATACTATGGGTTGGGCGGGGTGTCAATGTTTTTTAAGCTATATTGTGTGTAAAGGCCAATGCCTTGTCGATTTTTCGCATTGCTGTATGAATGGTAAGGGGCAAGAGCTTTACAGATAAATAACCTGTTCCCGGGTGTGATACGTGATCTTCGATGCGATCCTCTCAATGGTGATGGGATAGCCGGTTTCGGTTTTTTTCAGCCCCTTGTTGTGGACCTTTAGGAAGCTTCGCACCTCCCCGGAGATGATGTCCGGGGAGATTTGCTTGATGGACTCGATGGCCTCGCGCAGGACAGTACCTATGGCCTGATAGAGTTCCGCCAGCTTGTCCTCCGGGATTTTTCCGACGACGGAGCGCGGCGAAACGCGGGCGGCCCAGAGAATTTCGTCGGCATACGCGTTGCCAATGCCCTTGACTATCTTTTGGTCGATCAGGAAGGCCTTGATATTCATACCGGGCTTCATACGCGCGGTTTTGAGAAAATACTCCGGCGTGAATGACGCGGCGAAAGCGTCCGGCGCCCTATCGGGCGGGGGCATGTAGCGTATGGTGCACAGGCCTCCCATGTCGCTGAAGACGATGGTCTCCCGCTCGAACCGCAGGGAGAAAATCTTGAAATTGACCGCGCCGGCAGCATCCTGCGCCACAATCGATATCGTCCCGTTCAGCATCAGGTGCGCCGCGACGGTCCTGCCCCCGCCGAAGTCGAAGAACAGCTCCTTCCCGACGCGGTCGATGCGCAGCAGGTCCCGGCCCGCCAAGCCTTGCAGCATGGCCGTTTTGGGGGCGCGCACCTTCTGGGGGTTAAATACCTCCAGTCCGATAAGGCGCCTGGAGGTCAGCCTGTTGAAGATATTTGTTTTGAACACTTCCAGATCGGGCAATTCCGGCATGGATTCTCTCCTCCGCTCCATCCTAATTTGATAAGAGAATAGCATACTATGAAAATAATTGCAAGGAGTCCAGCAAAAAAAGCAAGCCAGAACGGGAAAATCTTTTGAAATTTTTCTTGCATTTTGATCACCAATGTGATATTATACAAAGAAAATATTTTATGGGAGGACGACGCCGATGCAAAACGAACAAACGCTTCGTATGGGAGAGAGATTCACCAAAGAGGGCCTGACCTTCGACGACGTGCTGCTGGTCCCAGGCGAAAGCGACTTTTTACCCAGGGACGCCGACATCGGCACGCACTTGAGCCGCCAGCTGCGGCTGAACACGCCCATCCTCACCGCCGCCATGGACACCGTGACGGAGGCCCGCATGGCCATCGCCATCGCGCGCGAGGGCGGCATCGGGGTCATCCACAAGAATATGACCATTGAGCAACAGGCCAGCGAGGTCGACAAGGTCAAACGCAGCGAGAACGGCGTGATCGTCAATCCATTCTTTTTGGCTCCGGAGAACACCGTGCGCGAGGCGGACGCCCTCATGGCGCGCTTCAAGATCTCCGGGGTTCCCATTTGCCGCGACGGCAAGCTGGTGGGCATCCTCACCAACCGGGACCTGCGCTTCCTGGAGGATTTCAGCGTGCTCATCGCCGACGTGATGACCAGCGAGGGCCTTGTGACCTCCCACGTGGGCACCACCCTGGAGCAGGCCAAGGCCATCCTCATGAAGCACAAGATCGAAAAGCTGCCCCTGGTGGACGAGGAGGGCCGCCTGCGGGGCCTGATCACCATCAAGGACATCGAAAAGGCCACGCAGTACCCGAACTCCGCCAGAGATCAGGGCGGGCGGCTGCTGTGCGCGGCGGCCCTGGGCGTCACGGGCGACGTGCTCGAGCGCGCGGCGGAACTGGCCTCCCACGGCGTGGACGCCTTCGTGCTGGACAGCGCCCACGGGCATAGCAGGAATATCCTGGGCGCCGTGGATAAAGTCAAGGCGAAGTTCCCGGAGATCACGCTCATCGCGGGGAACATCGCCACCGCCGAGGGCGCCAAGGCCCTCATCGCCGCCGGTGCGGACACCGTCAAGGTCGGCATCGGTCCGGGGAGCATCTGCACCACCCGCGTGGTGGCCGGCATCGGCGTGCCGCAGGTCACCGCGATCTACGACGCCGCCAACGCCGCCGCGTCCTACGGCGTGCCTGTGATCGCCGACGGAGGCATCAAGTATTCCGGCGAGATCGTCAAGGCCATCGCCGCCGGTGCCAACTGCGTGATGCTGGGCTCCCTGGTGGCGGGCTGCGAGGAATCCCCCGGTGACACCGAGATCTACCAGGGCAGGCAGTTCAAGGTCTACCGCGGCATGGGCTCCATCGGGGCCATGGCCCAGGCCCACGGCTCCGGCGACCGGTACTTTCAAGCGTCCGCAGACGCTGAGGATGTTAACCGCAAGCTGGTGCCCGAGGGCGTGGAAGGCCGCGTGCCCTTCAAGGGCCCCCTGGCGGACACCATTTTCCAGATGGTGGGCGGCCTGCGCGCGGGGATGGGCTATACCGGGTGCAGGACCATCCGGGAACTGCAAACCAAGGCGCAGTTTGTGCGGATTACCAACGCAGGGCTAATCGAAAGCCACCCGCACGATGTGTTTATTACCAAGGAGGCGCCGAATTACAGTGCGGGGTAGGGGATGAGATATGAAAACGACATCAGTTTATATTGAGCATGTCATTATCGGCGCGGAGGTTTTTGCTTGGCTATTTGCTGTAGCCGCCAATATAGACTACAGAGTCCTCCCGCTTATAAAAACTGCTCTTACGATGGCTTCTGTATCTATAATATTCGCTGGGTTTTGTTATGTTCTGGGATTAATTTTTGATCGCTTGTATGATTGGATGTTTGACCATATGCTTTTCTACAAGCCAGAGGCAACAGCTAAACGCATTTTCATTATCAAAGAAGAAACAAAATCAAGCAAAGCCATTAAAGAACGGTACGACGCAACATACTATGAATTTGCTCTTTCAAGAAAAAGAATTGTTCGCGGAACCGCCATAAATTTGTTCATGATTTCTGCCTGTTTGTTTCCGCTGTTACATAAACACGGTTACAAGAATTTATCCTTTGCCGTCCTTATCGGTGGAACAATTTTAGGCATCATATGCCTTTTTGTCTACATTAAATTGCTTTATGATTTCTTCAGAAAAATTAGCGGTCATGTGAATGAAAAAGACGAAAGCAAACTCAGCATAATCAAAAAAATCACCTATGGTCAGCTTGTACACGCCGTACTTAAAGACAGGTTTTGTAGACGTCGCCAAAAACCAGATAAACCAATCTCCGAATAAACCCCTGCTTCGCATCGTCTCCTACGGGAGACGGTGCTTTTTTGCCCCAAATATGCCTGTAAAGCCCTTCCCCTTTACCATTCGCGCTGCACCGCGAAAAATTGACAAGCAAATGCCTTTACATGCAATATTGCTCAAAATCATTGACACCCCGCCCTGCCCATAGTATAATATTGCCGTCAAGCAAATGGGCGGCCCCGCCATTCTTTTGATGGATCGTGTAGAATAGAGACAAGGAGAGCATATATATGGCCCTTACCCCATCGTAGCGCGCAGCCATCCGCCACCCCGTCCGCTGGCTGCGCAGCGCCACCCCGGACGCGCCCGGCGAAATTCCCCGCAGGGAATTGACCAACTACGCCCTGGGCCTGACGGGGCAGAACCAGCTCTACGCCATGGCGGGCGGCAGGTTCTTCCATTTCTGTACCAACGTGCTGATGATCGACTCGGTCGTGGTGGGGAAGATGACCGGCGCCATCACGGTGTTCGACGCCCTGAACGACCCCGTGGCCGGCGCGCTCATCGACAACCACCGCTTCCGGGACGGGCGCAAGCTCCTGCCGTGGATCAAGCTGACCTCGATCCCCATCGCGCTGACGGCGTTCCTCCTCTTCATCAACTGGAACCTGCCCAGCGAGGGGCTGCGGGTGCTCTACTGCGTCGTGGTCTACGTGATGTGGGACATCCTTTATTCCTTCCAGGACGCCTCGCTGTGGGGGATGACGGCGGCGATTCACCCGGCCGGGGGCCAGCGGGCCCGAGCCACGCAGTGGGCGGACATCGGCGCGATGCTGGGCGGGCTGCTGCCGGGGCTGCTCATGCCCATGCTCAGCGGTGACGGCGCGTTCGGGCTCGACCAGCAGCAGTGGTATTTGATCTTCGCCGTGGGGATGTGCCTGGGCGGCGGCACCTTGGCCATGGCCTCTCTGGGCACCACGGAGCGGGTGCGCTCACTGCCCGGCGAGGAAACCTCCGTATGGAAAAACATCGGCTCGCTGCGCTACAACTACGTGCTGCTGCTGTTCCTGGCCAGCGAGGTGCTGAAAAGCTGCGCGCCCAACGTCAACGAGATGTACATCTACCAGCAGATGTCCTACCCCTTGGGCGATGGGTTTATCCACGCCACGGTGCTGGCGACCATCCTGGGCGCCGTGACGGGCCTGCCGGGCTCGGCGGCGAAATTCTTCGCCACGAAAATCGCCGAACGCGCGGGCGGCATGAAGCGCGTCCTGATCATCACCTGCGTTGCGGGCATTGTCGTACGCGTGTTGCAATATTTTGTGGGAATCAGCACGCTGCCAAGGTTCATACTGATGTACCTTGTCGACGTCATCTACGGCCTGCCCAACGGGATCAGCAACATCGCCATGCGCACTATGATCAGCGACAGCGTGGAATACGTAGAATGGAAGACCGGCGAGCGCACGGAGGGCATCACCATGGCGGTCCGCAACCTCATGAGCAAGATGTCCGGCGCCATCCAGAAATACATACAGGGCTACAGCCTGCACTTTTTACAGTTCAAACCGGAGCTCGTGAAAGCCAACCGGCCGCAGAACGACCACTTCAAAAAATGGATCTGGCCCGTGTTCCGCCTGGGGCCTGTGGTGGGCCTGGTGCTCTCGCTGATCCCCCTGCTCGTGCTGAGATACCCCGATTCCCTCAAGCAACAGGTGGAGGACGAGATGGCGGAGAGAAGGGCAATACGGCCCCTATAGCCTTTTGGGCCGTTCGGCGGAACAGGTTGTTTAACGCAGCTTAACTGAACAATTGATCTATTACCTCACGCATGCTCAGATTGGAGATCCAATAGCCCAAAAATTCCGAGATGTCACGGAAAAAGAGGCCGCTCCTTTGAAAGAAATTCAGCTCCGGGGGGGGCGGGGCAGGCTCCAGAACAAGCTCTTCGCCTTCTATCACGGCAGCAAGCACCCGGGCGATCATCGCGTGGCCATCGTCTGAGGGATGCGTCCAGTCGCGGAAAACCAGGCCCTCCCGGCCTTTGAAGGCGCCGTAGGTATCGGCGATCTCAAACGCGCCGGGATTTTTCTTCAGGTATTCATAAAATTCTTCGTTGAGCTTGCC
>Ga0123353_10014628_pt1 | contig 11326 bp, 8 predicted proteins | sample TergutLab28metaG_3_FD_92763 | JGI IMG/M metagenome (GOLD analysis project Ga0123353, IMG submission 92763) | Labiotermes labralis P3 segment gut microbial communities from Petit-Saut dam, French Guiana - Lab288 P3 | ecosystem: Host-associated > Arthropoda: Insects > Digestive system > Gut ... | reverse complement strand
GCCTTTTTCCCCTTAAGAGCGGCGGTAATACGCCGTTCCGGGAACGGTCTAATCATGCGCAATTTAAGAAGCCCGATTTTTTTGCCCTGATCCCTCGCGCGATCCACTGCTTCCCTGGCTACTCCGGTCATTGAACCCATGGTTACTAGCGTAGCTTCGCTGTCATAATTACGGTACTCTTCCGCCAGACCGCCGTAACTGCGGCCAAAAACTTTTCCGAATTTGTCATCCAGTTCGTCCATAAGTTTCAGCGCCCTGTACTGTCCATCGGTGTGACGCAGCCGGTATTCGGTAAGCAAGGGCCCGCTGGTAAGGGGATCCACTGACATGGGCGTTTTCGGATCCAGCAGTATATGCGACGGCTTATAGGGCGGCAGGAAACGGTCCACAAGTTTTTGATCCGGCGCTTCTACCCGCTCGGTCATGTTGGGAAAGCAGAAACCGTCGTAGCAGACATTGATTGGCAGCAAACATCAGGGTCTTCCGCCAGCCTGAAGGCAAGTATTATAGTATCCAGAATCTCCTGGTTATTTTCCACATAGATTTGCAGCCAGCCTGCATCGCGTACCGCAAGCGTGTTCTGTTGAGAGCTCATCTCTCTATTGATAATGGCCATTACCACCGGCAGCCTGAAGGTAGAAGCCTGGAAGCAAGATTCGTACAGATAGGCAAGACCCTGGGAAGACGTGATCGCAAAAGTCCTTGAGCCGGCAAGAGACGCTCCGGTGAGTACGCTCATCGGCGTTATTGGACACTCCTCCGCTACTTTTGAGCGGCACAGCAAGGCAGCGGCGGCCGCGGCTTTGTTCCCGTTCATTACCTCAATTTTGTTCTTCGCCAAAATCAACCTCCCCCTCAGGAACCATAACTATAGCGCCGGATTTGCACTCATGGGCGCAGATGCCGCAGCCCTTACAGTAAGCATAGCTGATTGAATAGTTGTTTTCCCAATCACGCTTTACAGAAAAAACCGGACAGTGTAAAAAGCATAAACCGCACTTTTCACACTTTTGTTCATTCATGACAGGCCGGCTGGTACGCCACTTTCCTGTGTCAATGACATGCAGCCCTTCAGGGCCGATAGGCGCAATATAGTCACTGATCATTTTCATGCGCATGCTCTCCTTTTAATGATATCTGCCACCTGATCCATGACGAATATAATATCATTCGCCGTGGTATAGAAGTGCGGCGCAATACGAAGCACATTCCCCCGGGCCGAACCTATTATGTTGCGCTTCTTAAGCTCTGTTTCCACCTCATGAGAATCGAATTCAGGACGGATGGCGGTAACGCCGCCTTTTCTGGAAATGTCTCTTGGACTGATCATATCCAGAGCGTGTTTATCCGCTTCCTCAATAGCTACCCTGCTTAGGAAGTCGATGCGTTCGGATATGGCGTCAACGCCGACCTCATTGGCTATCTGCAGCCCCGCCCGGGCGGCATAGGATGTAAGCACCATTGGGGTTCCCGTATCAAAGCGTCTTGCGTCGGAAGCGTAATCCAGAATACGCACATTAAACGCGAAGGGATTTTCCTGGCCGAACCAGCCTGTATGGGCCGGTTTGAGCATGGGCGAAAGTTTTTTATTTACATACATGAACGCTATGCCGGGTATGCCAAACAGGTATTTAAGATTTCCGGAGAAGTAAATATCAATATTCTGCTTATGCACATCCAGAGGGGTAGTACCGCAGGCCTGGTATCCGTCAACCATCACCAGACTTCCCTTGCGGTGGCAGATATCCACAATAGCGTCCAGATCCTGCTTGAAACCGTTATGGTAGTATACATGGGTTATAGAGGTTAGCAGGGTGGTTTCATCTACCAAGCGCCCGTAATCCGCCAGGTCTATGCTCCCTTCTTTGACAGGTACATAGTCGATTTTAGCGCCGTATTTCTGGTGGGCCAGCCATATGTATGCGATAGTGGGAAACTCCGCTTCAGTGGTGACAATTTTGGCGCGCTTCCCGGTATAATCCAGGGCGCTGGCTATGGAAGAGCAGACATCGGAAGCGCAGGAGCCTACAGAGATCTCTTCGGGATCGGCGCCTATCAGTTTCGCGAATTCACTCTTGGCCAGAAAGACTTCCCGCATCCAGGAATCCCAGTCCATGCCTACGGTCAGCCAGTTATCCAGATAGGCGTTAATGGCGGCGCGTACGCGTTTTGACTGGGCGCCTTGGGAGCAGTTGCCCACATGTATGGTATTTTTAAGAATCGGGAATTCCTCCCGCCACTTCAGAATATCCGCTTCGCTTAACTTGCCTGAAAACCTGTATGGACCATCGGTGTTTCCCGGGCCCGGCTGGGGAATACCGAAACTTGATGCTGAGCCAATCATTTAATGCCTCGCTTCTTTTACCATATTATTTTTTTCTGGCAGAATTTTAGCATAACATGGCCCGGAAGTATGTCAAGTGTTTTGCAAATAACCTTTAAAAAACGGGGTTTTCACCAGGACAGAACATTCATCAGAAGATCCATGTTCAATATCTGAACATGGCCTTTTGACTTTCTGATAGCTCCGTTATCTGCAAGCTGCTTTATGGCGTTAGTCACGGTTACACGGCTGGTTCCAATCAGATTGGCCAGTTCCTGCTGGGAAAAACCTATAGTAAGCTGCAAACCGCCGTCGCAGGGTTTCGCATACTGTCCGGCCAGATAAATAAGGATGTTGGCGACGCGTTTTGTGGCGTCCGGAAACATCATGGTTTCCATCTGGGCCGTAAGGGCCCGGACTTTCTTGGTAAGAATAATGGCTGTGTTATATGCAATTGTACTGTCCGACATGAATAATCTCTGATACCGGTTATTGTCAATCTTATAAATAAGCGAATCGCTTACCACCTGGGCCTGGATGCATTTTTCAGGCGGCATAAAGCTCGATATTTCTCCGAACAGGCATCCTTCTCCGCAGATAAACAGGCTTCTAACCTTGCCGCCGGCGTTGATTATGGAAAGATTAACCCGTCCGGATTTAATCAGGTATACAAATTTGTGCGTCTGGTTCTGATGGTACACATAACTGCCCTTACGGACGGTTTCCGGTTTAAGCCCCGACACAAGAGAAGACCAATCCAGGTTATGAAACAGAAGCCAGGGAGATTCTCTGTAGATTTGATTGGGACCTGAAAGCTGTGTTTCCATTAAATGCACCCCAATTTTTTTTGAATGATTCCCATAATAACAATTTACATGCTATTATGTCAATTATTTTAATTTATATGGCAGCTTTTATTTCATATTTCAAGCGGCCGATTTAGGGGAAATCCTTTGAAGTCTCTTGGGAGAATTCGTGAAAGTAACACAACCGCGGTATTCTGTCTGCTGCTTACCATGGTACTGTTCGGGTTCAGTTTCTTGTTCACCCGGGTAGCTTTGACCTCAGCTTCGGCGTTTACCCTGCTTAGCTGGCGTTTTTTCACAGCTTTTGTCTTTATGACGCTGCTCCGAGCTTTCAGAATAGTAAAAATTGAATTCAAGGGCTTTTCGGTTTCCCTGCTCTGCATAGGCCTGTTTCATCCTATACTCTATTTTACCCTTGAAACATTCGGCATCGCGCTGACCTCGGTATCTGAATCCAGCATAATCATTTCCACAGTCCCTATTGTATCGATGCTCATGGCCGCGCTTTTCCTGAAAGAGCCCCCTACCCGTTTACAGACGGTATCGGTAATTCTGGCGGTTCTGGGTACAGTGGTAGTCGTACTGGGCGGCAGCGGTTCGTATATGACATTCAGCGCGCCTGGGTACCTGGCACTGTTTGGCGCGGTTTTTTCGGGCGGCTTTTTTTTCATCTTTTCCCGCAGAGCGGAAAATTATTCCAGCGCAGCCAAGGCCTATGTAATGCTGGGCATGGGTTTTATCACATTCACAATTGCCGCCGCCGCTGAGCATATAATGAAAGGCACAGTTTCCGAATGGCTCACCCTGCCTTTCCGCAACCTGGATTTCATGATTTCACTGCTCTACCTGGGAGCTCTGGCGAGTATAGCCGGAACCTGGGCACTGAATTTCGGGATCGCCCGCCTTGGGGTGCACCGTTCATCAGCGTTTATGGGTATTTCCACTGTGGTGAGCATAATAGCAGGCGTGCTTATCCTGCATGAACCGTTCACTTTTTCCCGGGGCGCAGGCGCGGCCATGATCCTGCTAGGCGTAACCGGCGTGAATTTATTGGGGAAAAAATCATAAAAACATACAAGAAGCGATCTGAAGTGCCAAAACTACCGTCCCGGCGGCAGTTCGGACTTATATTTATTGTATTGAATGCTAATTTATGAAATAATGGCGGGATGGAGCATCTTTGGTAATGACATCGATAAAATCAGTTAATTCCCGCCGCCTGCTGTTTTTATACTCTTTACTTGTTTTAGTCCTGCTATTTTTACCTTTATCATGCAAGAAACAAACCCCTAAAGAAACAGCGGAGTTAAGATACGGTCTTACCACAGAACCTGTAACCCTGGATCCGTTGAACCCGGCCAATACAGCCGACGGAAGATGCATTCTTTTCAATGTTTTTGAGGGAGTTGTAAAACCGGACAGCTCCGGAAACCTGATTCCCGCAGCGGCGGAATCGTACAGAATGGAGCAGGACGCGCTGGTCTACGTTTTTACCCTGAGGCCGGGCTTATTGTTTCATAGCGGAGCGGCGGTTAAGCCTTCGGATGTGGTATTTTCTCTGAAACAGGCTTCGGCTGCGGGTTTTCCCGGCTTCAGCGCCATTGAAAGGATAGAAGCCGAACCTTCAGGTGAAATCAGGATAACTCTGAAAAAAAGCGACCCTGAATTCCTGCCCTACCTTACCGTAGGTATAGTACCTGAAAATAACAGTGACAGGGAAAAAAATCCCATTGGTACAGGGCCTTTCATTATTGAAAGTTACATGCCCCAGCAATCCCTGGTTTTGGCTAAAAACCCAAATTATTGGCAAAGCGGCCTTCCAATGCTAGATAAGGTTACAATTGTATTCGTAGCGGATTTGGCGGCGCTTTTAACAGGGCTTAAAGGCGGTAACATTGAAGGCGCCGGTGTTCCTGGATCCCTGCTTCCGCAGCTTGAAAGCGGCGGTAAATCAGGGCAATTCAACATCATACCCTGGTACTCCAACATGGTGCAGATATTCGCCCTAAATAACGCCCATAAGCCCCTGGACGATGTAAGGGTACGCCGGGCGATCAACTATTCCACAGACATTTCAGGAATTATCGAAACGGCTTTCTACGGATACGGGGAACCTTCCGGAAGCCCGATCATACCGGGGCTGGTTAATGTCTACGACCAGTCCCTGAAAGACCCCTACCCTCCGGATATTGAAAAGGCAAAGGCCCTTCTGGCAGAAGCCGGTTTAAGCGGCGGTTTTTCCCTTGAAATAACAGTCCCCTCCAGTTATACCATGCATGTAGATACCGCCCAGGTGATTGTTAACCAGCTTGCGGCTATAGGAATAAACGCCTACATTCAGCTTGTGGATTGGGGCGCCTGGCTTCATGATGTTTACCACGGAAGAAAATATCAGGCTACCATAAGTTCCCTGGACGCGAACACAATCTCCCCCAGGAGCTACCTTTTCAGGTATATTTCAGATGACGGCAGCAATTTTATCAATTTCAGCAGCCCCGATTTTGACCGAATTTACCGTGCGGCCCTTGTGGAAAGCGATGAGGGGAAGCGGATATCCCTTTATAAAGAATGCCAGCGCGTTATCTCGGAAAACGCTGCCAGTGTTTTTATTCAGGACATACTGGGATTCAGGGTCTTTTCGGCTGGGCGCTTCGGCGGGGTACTAAATTATCCGTTATATGTAATTGATTTTGCTTCCATATATCGCAAATAATGTCTTTTCTTGTGTTGAAAAATCCGCAGGATATGCTATATTTATATATCCCCATACGGTCCGCGTAAAGGAGTTAATAAATTGACAAAGTCAAAAAACTTTTTACAGCGATGGTTTTTTCATATTTGGAACGAAATCGGCCTTGGATTAAGAACAAAACTGATATTCATATTCTTATGTGTTACGATTATCCCCCTGATCGTACTGACCGCTGTGGCATGGCGTCAGTTCGTGACAATGAGCGGACACATGTCGGGAATCGCCGTAAGGGAAGCCACTACAAGCCTTAACGATATAGCCACCGAAAACATTGAAAGGATGACCACAGATACAGCCAAAAAAATCGCGAATTTCCTGTACGACAGGGACACGGACATTCTGTTTCTAGCGGGCATGGAAAAATCCGAGGCCAATTTCCGTCAATTCGCGGAAACCAGACTGGGACGGCTTCACAGGAAAAGCGATTGGGTACTGGCTCCTGACAGCAAGTCATGGATCCCGGACAGTTCCCCGGTTCCCAAAAGGATACATGGAGTATCAACTAACAATGAAAACAACGACATGGACGGATTCCGCTACCGTCAGCCGGACGCGTTTGAATATGATTCGATTCCCCTGTATGACGAAGTCAGCTTTATCGATCTCCAGGGGAATGAGCTTATAAAGATTACGCCATCAGGCTCAACCAAAATCCATTACCCGCTAGGTGCGGAAAAGAAAAACATCTCCCTTAGGGAAAATACCTACATCAGGGCGGAAACCTACTTCCGGGAATTATCATCGCTTAAACCTGGTGAAATCTATGTGTCCGACGTTATCGGCGCCTATGTGGGATCCAATTTTATAGGACTATATACTCCAGGCATGGTGTCGGCTGCGGCTAACACCAGAGGTTATAACATAGACTACGCTCCCGAAGCGCAGGCCTATGCCGGAAGGGAAAACCCGAACGGCCGGCGGTTTGAAGGCATAGTAAGGTGGGTAACGCCGGTAAGCGGCAGCAACGGCGAAATCACCGGTTTTGTCAGCTTTGCACTGAACCACGATCATATTATAGAATTTGTGGATCATATAACGCCCATGGAGGAGCGGTATATAGAGATACCCAGCGCGTATGAGGGTAACTATGCCTTCATCTGGGATTATAAGTGCAGGAACATCGGTCACCCGAGGCACCACTCAATAGTCGGCTTTAATCCTGAAACCGGAGAGCCCGAGATACCGTGGCTAGAATCCACCATATATACCAGGTGGCAGGCTAGCGGCATTGAAAAGTGGACGGACTTTGTGAAAAACCTGCCGGTCTTTGACACCCAGTCCAGGAGAAAAGTACCGGCGCCGGCATTAACAAGGGCGGGGCTGGTCGGACTGGACGGACGTTTCCTTAACAACGCCCCTCAGTGCACAGGATGGATGGACCTTACAGAAGACGGCGGCTCGGGTTCTTTCTTCATACTTTGGAGCGGCCTTTACAAGCTTACCACCGCGGCGGCAATACCCTACTATACAGGCCATTACGCTCCTGCCGCAGCCAACAACAATACCCTGCGGGGTTTCGGGATCGTTACCATTGGCGCGGGACTTGAAGACTTTACCCATCCGGCTCAGGAAATAGAGATTCAGCTTACTGAAGCTATGGATAAAAACCTCAGTAAAACAATTCAATTATCACTTCTTACTTCTGTTTTAACCCTGATTTTCGCGGCAGGGAGCGCCATAAAAATCGCGTCTTTCCTTACAAAGAATATCACTAATCTTGTGAACGGCGTGACACGTTTCAGGGCGGGCGAAAGGCAGTTCCGTTTCAATGCTCCGGTAAAAGACGAATTCGGCGCCCTGGCCGACACCTTCGACAGGATGGCCGACAATATTGTGGACAGTCAAAACGGCCCGCTGGTCATTACCGACATGAATCACCATATAATTTACCTGAACGAGCAGGGCCTGGAGATCTTTAACAAGAAACTGCCCGAAGTCACCGGAACCCACTACGGAGACATAAGCCTTTACCCGGCCGGATCTAAGTACGATCCCATCCTGGCGCTGGAAAAAGGGTTTGAGTCGGATGTGTTTTACTATGATAAAACAAATAAATACTATAAAGGCATCGCCCACTATTTTTTGGATAAAGACAATAATAAAATCGGCTATATCATTTCGAGCATGGATGTAACTGAAATTCAAACCGCCAAAATAGCGGCTGTAGAGGCCAGCAGGGCCAAAGGCGACTTCCTCTCCAACATGAGCCATGAAATCCGTACCCCTCTGAACGCCATTATAGGAATGACCACCATGGGTTCAAGCGCGAGCGAAATAAGCAGAAAGGATTATTGCCTGAACAAGATCAACGAGGCATCAAAACATCTGCTTGGGGTTATAAACGATATTCTGGACATGTCCAAGATAGAAGCAAACAAGCTGGAACTCTCCATGACAAGCTTTGTCTTTGAGAAGATGCTGCAGAGAGTGGTGGATGTGGTGGGATTCCGCATGGAAGAAAAGCAACAGCAATTCACGGTTCATGTGGACAGGGACATTCCGTTTATGATAGTCGGCGATGAACAGCGGCTTGCCCAGGTTATAACGAACCTCATGTCGAACGCCACCAAGTTTACTCCCGAAAAAGGTTCCATCAAACTGGAAGCCCGCCTGATAGAGGAAAAGAAGGGCGTTTGCACCATACAGATAGATGTTTCGGATACCGGAATAGGAATTACCAAAGAGCAGAATTCAAGATTGTTCAAGGTGTTTGAACAGGCCGAACGGAGTACATCCCGCAAGTTCGGAGGCACAGGCCTGGGACTGGTAATATCAAAGCGCATCATAGAAATGATGGACGGCAAAATTTGGATCACCTCCGAGAAAGACAAAGGCTCTGTTTTCAGCTTTACGATAATGGCCCAGCGCAGCGAAGAAACCCGAAACAGCATGCTGCTTCCCGGAGTGAACTGGAAAAATGTGCGCATACTCGCGGTAGATGATGATCAATACGTTCTGGATTTTTTCATGGACGCCGCCGAACGGTTCCAGATTAGCTGCGATGTTTGCAGCTCCGGCGAGGAAGCCATCGCATTAATCAACGAGAGCGCCAAGGGACATCATCCCTACGATCTTTTCTTCGTTGACTGGGATATGCCAGGAATCAGCGGAACTGAACTTTCCAGCAAGATAAACGAAGATCATGAAAATAGACATGTGATTGTTCTCATCTCTTCCACCGATTACAGCACAATCGGGACTGAAGCCAGAGAGGCAGGGGTCAACAAGTTTATTCAGAAGCCCCTGTTCTTATCCACCATTGCGGACTGCATTAATGAATGCCTGGGGGTAAGCGGAAGTAAAGAGCCCGAATCGGAACCAGGCTGCTTTAGCGGTTACCGGGTTCTCCTGGCGGAAGACATAGATATTAACAGGGAAATAGTCATGGCTCTGCTGGAGCCGACCATGCTGCAGATAGACTGTGCGGAAAATGGAGCGGAGGCGGTAAAGCTTTTCAGTGAAAACAAGGATCACTACGATATAGTATTTATGGATGTGCAAATGCCTGAAGTAGACGGCTTTGAGGCCACCAGGCAAATCAGGGCACTGGAGAAGGAACTTCAAAAAGAGGCCGGACACTCCGAACATTTATCCGAAAGCCCCAGGGGAATTCCCATAATTGCCATGACAGCCAACGTGTTCAAGGAGGACATAGAAAATTGCCTAGAGGCCGGCATGAATGATCACGTAGGAAAACCTCTTGATTTGGAGGAAGTGATGAATAAACTGCGTGAATATCTGCCCAAGAAACCTCGCCATTCCAGGTAACGCCGGACAACTATAAATAGTATCATGGCCTTCATCTGGAAAAGGATTTTCATAACCATACTCACCCTGTTTCTGGTTTCAATACTAAGCTTCAGCGCCTTCCGCCTTATTCCCGGAGACGCGGCTCTGCTTTCCCTGGGAACCGAAGCAAGCGACGAACAGGTGGAAAGCCTGAGAATTGAAATGGGCCTGGATAAAAGCTTTCCTGTCCAGTACTTTTCCTGGCTGGGCGGACTCTTTTCCGGGCAGCTTGGAAATTCGGCCCGTTTCAGAGGCGCCTCGGTTTCCGGAATAATCCTGGACAGACTGCCTGTAACACTAATCCTTGCGGGCCTTTCCTTTCTTTTCGTGTTAACCATAGCTGCCGCGGTTTCACTGTTTTCTGTCAGAAAAGAAAATTCTCCGGTGGATCACATAGTAAACTTTTTTACGGCCCTAGGGGTATCGGTCCCGGGTTTTTTCCTGGGCATACTCTTCATCTGGATCTTCGGAATCCTCGCCAGGCTCTTTGTTCCCGGGGCATATACAGGCTTCCGGGAAAACCCCGCGGCCTTCTTCGGCTACCTGATTTTCCCGGCGCTGACCATAGCGCTCCCGAACGCGGCGCTGGTGGTTAAGTTCCTGCGCTCTTCGATTTTCCGGGAATTCCACAGTGATTATGTACGCACCGCCAGGAGCAAGGGGGGAAGCCGTTCCCATCTGCTCCGTTCCCACGTGCTCAAAAACGCTTCACTCCCGGCAATAACCCTTTTGGGAATGATTGCCGGCGAGATCCTGTCAGGCAGCATCGTGATCGAGCAGGTTTTCGGAATCCCGGGTATAGGCAGGCTCCTCATTGCCTCCATAAGTTCCAGGGATTATCAGATGATCCAGACTATAATAATGTATATTGCCTTTGCGGTAGTAATGGCAAACACCCTGGCAGACATAGTACTGCAGGCAATAGATCCCAGAATTCGCCTGACCGAAGAGATCTAAGCATCATGAAGTTAAGAACCGGCGCCGTACTCGCCCTGTTCATGGGCCTGTTAACCATCATTGGCATGTTTTACCTCCCTTACGATTACAATGCCATGGACAGCGCAAAAAGGTTCAGTCCGCCCGGAATTAGCCATATCATGGGTACAGACAACTTCGGGAGGGATGTTTTTTCCAGAATCATGGCGGGAGCGAAATACACCCTCCTCACTGCACTGCTTACTGTAGCAGGCAGCGCCGCGGCGGGTTCCGCACTGGGAATGCTGGCCGGTTTTGCAGGAGGCGTTTGGGAAGAAATAACCATACGTTTAATGGACACCCTAAGCTCTTTTCCGGGAATACTCCTTGCTCTTGTAATGGTTTCCCTGATGGACAACAGCCCTGTCACGCTGGTTTTAGCGCTTCTCATAATCTTCATTCCCGGCTTTACCAGGATCATGCGGAACGGGGTCCTTCAGCTTAAGAACCGGGATTTTGTCCTTACCGCCCGTATTGCCGGAATCCCCTATCCCAGAATTGTCTTTGTTCACATTTTTCCGAACCTGCTGCCGCAGCTTCTTTCCGCTTCGGTGATCGGGTTATCCAACGCGATACTCGCTGAATCTACCATGAGCTACCTGGGTCTGGGCATTCAGCCTCCAATACCGAGCTGGGGCCGTATGCTTTCCGAATCCCAGACCTTCCTTTTCAATGCCCCCT
>Ga0123353_10014625_pt1 | contig 11326 bp, 5 predicted proteins | sample TergutLab28metaG_3_FD_92763 | JGI IMG/M metagenome (GOLD analysis project Ga0123353, IMG submission 92763) | Labiotermes labralis P3 segment gut microbial communities from Petit-Saut dam, French Guiana - Lab288 P3 | ecosystem: Host-associated > Arthropoda: Insects > Digestive system > Gut ... | reverse complement strand
TTTTCATCTTTCGCCGCGTTATCGTAGGCCGTTTGCGCGGCGGCAGCATCGGCCTCGCCCTGAGCCTTGACTGTGTTATAGTCTTCACGGGCGCGGTTGCGGCTTCGTAAAGCGTTATCAACAGAAGTTGAGTCGACGGACGCCACGCCGGTTTTGAGCGCTTCGTTCAATGCGGTTTGGGCGGATGCAACGTCGGCTATGCCCTGAGCCAGAGTTTTACTGTAATCCTCCTGTGCGCGGTTAAGACTCCTCAAGGCATTTTCCAGTGCGCCGGCTTCGGGATCTTCGAGAAGCTTATTCCAAGCCTCGTCCAGGACCTCGTTCGCGGCGCTGATATCGCTCTCTCCCTGTGCCTCGGCAGCTGTATAATCATCCTGCGCTCGCCTTAGGTTCCGCAGGGCGTTTTCAAGTGATGTTGAGTCGGTATTCTCCGTCCGGTCAAGTTTGTCAAGATCCAGCAGAAGTTTGTCAAGAGCCGCAGTCTCACGCGTCAGCTTTGCAGTTATCTCGCCCATATCAAACAGCGCCAGGGCGTCGCCGTTATTCACGGTCTGACCGGCGCCGACCAGCATTTCCATTATGGTCAGGCCCTCCGGCGCGGTGATATCGAGGCTGTCCCTGACCGACACGACAGCGTTGCCGGATACCGCCTCGACGATTTCACCCCGTGACGGGGTTGAGAGTTCCACCCTGGCAAGCGTAGCGCCGCTTGTTCCGCGGGCGATAAGCGTCAGCGCCAGGAGAAAGGCAAGAAACTTAACGATATTGCCCCCGGCGCGCCGCTGTGCTTTATCCTCAAAGCGCGGCAGAGCAGGCAGCTTTTTAATAAAGCTGTTCAGTCCGGGTTTTTGCGGCTGCGGCGCAGCAAGGCCGCGTTCAGTTTCAATGGCGTTCGCATCATAAACAACCGCATCCTGAGCGCCGTATACTTCTTCATTATCAATATTACTTTTCATATACATAACCATCCGTATAATGAATAATTAATAAAGGAAAAGAGGACTTATTATAAAATCCGGAATTCGGAATTCCTAATTCCGAAATCCCCCACGCTATTCCTTTATTCCTGTTGACTGGATGCCAAGCTCAAGGTACTTTTGACCGAACAGGAATACCAGCGCCGTAGGTATCAGCATCATTAGCGACGCCGCCATCGCAAGGCCCAGCTTATCAGATACTATTTGCGGCAGATAGAGAGACAATGGCCATAGGGATTGGTTTTTGATAAACGTCATGGGCTGCTCGATTGCGCTCCAGCATTCAAGGAAACCCAGCACCAGGGCAGCCAGAATTCCGGGCATACCCAATGGAAGCCCGACACTGAAAAAGGTCCTGAAATATCCCGCGCCATCAATTGACGAGGCTTCGAGAAGTTCTTTTGGAACCGCATCAAAACCCTTGATCATAATAAACACGGGAAACGCTGAAAAAGCGAACGGCAGTATGACTGCCCACAGGGAGTCCATCAAACCGAGCTGGTCGATTACCAGATAGTTGGGTACCATAGTCACTTGAAAAGGCATGAGCATGAGTGAAATATAAAGGGTCGTCAGCGCCTTGCGGCCCCTGAACCGAAACCGGCTCAGCGCCCAGGCGGCAGGCGCGCCGAACAGCAATTGCCCTAGAACGGACGGTAGCACAAGCCTGAACGTGTTCCAGAACATGACGAAGAATTGCGGCGTATCAAGGAGCAGTTCGACAATGGGCTGCAAAGTCGGCCATGTAGGAAGCAACGGCCATGTGGCTTTTCCTTCCGTTTCTCCGAGAGCGGGACCGATGGTCGCGTTTAATTCCTCAAGAGACATCAGACTGCCTGACAGCATAAACCATAAGACCCACCAAACCAGCAAAGCAAGCGCAGCAAGCGCAATAATACGCAAAACAGTAACAACATTCAGCGAGCCTTTTTTTCCTTGCCTTATCATACGTTAAATCAATCCTTCAGTAAGCGGTAAGTCTGCGCAGAATGCTGCATGTAAGAGCATAATTCCGAATTCCGAATTCTGAATTCCGAATTCCGAATTTCCCCGTCCATCACTCCGTATCCCTGAAAAACCTTTGCATCAGCAGGATAATCAGCAGCAGCACAATGCTGAGCATTACGGCTGCCGCGCACAGGCGGCTTATATCGAGGCTTTGGAACCAGTTATTGAACAGATGCTGCAGCAGATAAATGGAATCGTGAGGATAGGCCCCCGCTACCAGATATGCTTCGCGGAAGACCTTAAATCCGTTGAGCAGCGACAGGATAGAAACCAGCCCGACCGTGGGTAAAAGGCCGGGCAGCGTGATATAGCGAAAACAATTCCACGCGCTGGCCCCGTCAACTCTTGCGGCTTCGTAGAGGCTTACGGAGATACCGTCGAGCCCCGCAAGCCACAGTATCATGTCATATCCGCTGTTTTTCCACAGGTAGGTAAACACCAGCACCCAAAAAGCGGCTGAGGAACCCATGAAATCGACGGACTGGGCTCCAAACGAGGCTAAGACTGTATTCATGAGGCCGTTTTGATTAAACAGTACCTGCCACAACAACACAATGCTTGCCACCGGCACTGCCATCGGCAGTAAATATGTGGTTTTGAAAGTCTTTCCCCTTGGGCGGACCGCTCTGATTAAAAGGGCTATGACGAGGCTCACAACCAACAGCAGCGGGATGCATACTGCGATAAACTTTGCCGTATTTCCTGCCGCAAGCTGGAAAGCGCTGTTTCCAATCACCGAAGCATATCCGTCCAGCCCGATGAAATTTCTGCCACGGGCGTCGAAAAAACTGCGGCGCACGGTATCGGCGAAAGGGACCAGAAAAAACACAAGTATTCCCGCCACACTGGACGCCACGAAGGCAAGGGCAATCAGACCCTCGCCTTTCGTATTCAAATTGGGCGGTCTTTTACGCTTTAAACGCGCAACTTGCTTGTTTCCGTTCATTATGACCTCTCTGCGAGATAATTCTTGACGTTTTGCTCGATTTCCCTCACGGCTCCGTCTACGTCGATTTCACCTTTGCAGCATTTCTCCAGACTGTTCCACATCATCTCGGTAAGCACGGTATCGCCCATTGATGGAGATGAAAGCCGGCTGACCAAAATATTGGGGTCGAATGAGAACGGTTCCTCACCGTTTTCCGCCCGGCGCTCATTGATTGCGTCCACCTGGGCTTGAAGTCCTGCGCCGGTTACAGGCAGGCCGGTACCGTAGTTGAGTTGCTGTATCTCTACGGAGAGCATGGCCTCAACCAAGCCGGCGGCGAATTGCTGATTCTTTGCGTCGGCGGAAATTCCGACAACGGTTGAGGGCTGCCAGGCTCCGGGTGTTATTCCGGGGAATAAATCCAGGGCGGAGCCGGATCGATCCATCATCATTTGCAGCAACTGAAGATTTCCCGCCGAAAACGCGGCGTAATGCGTCAGTTGCATCGTATACCACATCAGGGATCCGGGGAGCGCTGTAGCGCCGCCGCCGTCGGAAAAGGCGATGCTTACGCCCATTCTGTCGCGGTTTGCGGACAATTCAGGCAAATCATATTTATCACTGATCGCCTTGACAGCCTGAAGATAACGGCGCAGGGCGTCCGTATTGAGCTTGTTATCCTTAACAATATCGGGCGCACAGGAAATCCACAAAGTATCGCACAATTCTTTAAGGTTTGAGAAATACAGCGCGGACCGCTCGCTTTCGTCAACGCCGGAGAAGGACCTGGGGCCGGGACCTGCGCCGCCAGCCGGCAAATCGTTTCCGTTTACTACCAGGCTGACAAGGTCATCAAGGCTTCTCACATCGGACAGGCTTTCCGGGCTTCCCATGAGCATGGGCATCAGAAACTGAGTGGGCATATAGTAGAGTTCGCCGTCATTGAGATAAGAATCCAACAGGCTGCCGAAGACATCCCCGGTATTAATCAGCCCGCTCATCTCAAGGAGCATTCCCCTGTCCGCATAGCTGTCCGCCGAGCATCCGTCCAATAAGATCACGTCCGGGCCGTCGTTGCCGAGAAGCCGCGTGTTAAGTGTTTTTATTGCGTCAGAAGCATCCACGGCGCTGTTCCCGCCAAGCGCCACCTCGTAGGTTATGAGTGAATCGGGATGTTTTTTCCGTAATTCGGAAATGGCGGCGCGCACGAAGTTATTGTCGTGCAGCGACCAGACCGTCAGGGTTTTTTCCGGATTTACCGTGGCGTTTTCGTTCCAGCTGTATTTATACAGGCGATTTGTCATGCCGTTACTGAGCATATTCACAACGATACTGCCGTCGTCAAGCGTGAATACCGTGCTGACCGTGCTGCGGGGCGTACCGATCGAATAGGCGGTGCTTTCAAGCACTGTGCTGATGATTCCTTCGGCGTTGGCAAGGAGCAGGGAACCGTCCACCGCGGCATATAACCCGCCGTCTGCGCTTGCAGCCAGAGTACTGCCTCCGCTGTCGCCAAGGCGCATCATGCTCATACCGCGCGGGCCTGCGATTTCAGCCGCGCCTGTGAACTTGATCTCCGGTTTACCCGAAGCCGCGCCGTCGCTGAGATTAAATTCCGAAACATTTCCGAGCGCGTTGAGTATATACAGGCTGCCGTCGCGGGTCACGGCGGATGAGGCGTTTTCTACCGATATATCGGCGATGATCTGCCCTGTAGCGAGATCGCAAAGCAGATTTTTGGAATTGATCGGCACGGGGACTGTTCCGCTGGACGTTCCTCCGGACGGTCTTGCGGCTTCGGTATATGTGGTGTCGGGCGTTTCATCGGAGTCGCCGTCGGAGTCGCCGTCGGGAGCTTCGCCTATTACACGTCCCTGGAACGTTTCCTGCGAACCGCCCTGCGGACCGCCGCCCTGCGGACCGCCGCCCTGCGGACCGGAACCCTGCGGACTGCCGCCCTGGGGACCTGTCTGGGTCACCGGCCCCGGCCCGGAGCCGGGGCCTCCCCCTTGCGGGCCTCCGCCGGACGTGGTGTTACCGCCGCCCATTGGCCCCCCCCCGCGTGTTTGCTGCATAAAACCGCCGATCATATAACTGATCAGCAGTCTGTTTTCAAGTACCTGCAGGAGTGTTATGTTAACATTTTCGTCATTGGCATGAGCGTTATCGATTTCTTCAACCGGAAAATGCCGGCTGTTTCCGTCCTGTGAAACGATCTGCAAACCCTCGCCCTGGATAAACACAAGCAGGGAATCGTCGGGCAGCAACGCTCCGCCTTGAAGGAACTGGTAACGGTCGGAGTTTCTGCCGGGGCCCGGCAGCTCGCTCCAACTGCCCCCGCCGTCGGCGCTCTCGTACCGGGTGTTCAGCCCGCTGTCAAAACAGACGATAGTTCCGTCAGCTGAAAGGTAGCATGTAAATCGCCCGTCAATGGGCGGAGTAATGTCGGTTTCGACATATCTGCCTACTCCGAAATCCGCGTTGTTGTCCTTGTTTTTGCCATTGCCGCATGCCGCCGCAAAAAGCAGGCATCCCGCAAGCAGCAGGCAAAGAAGTTTTCTCAGACTTTTCATGTTTCGCTGCACTCCTTCTCAAGTATGAATCATAATATGGTGAGTCAACATGCGCCATAAATATGTATTCTTCATGAGCGAGTATAAGATACAAAGCTGTAATGAAACTGGAACGAAAAGGTGGATATTTGAAGGGGGTGAAGAACACGGGGGGACGGTTCTGTGTCATTGGAACACGGGGGGACGGTTCTCTTGTGTCATTGATTTCACATGTAATATTTTGCGGGCGACCGAGGACGGTCACCCCGACAGTTCTTTTGCCGACTTTCGCAATCGCCCGCCCCCACTGCACAACAGAACCGTCCCCCTGTGTCCCCCTGTGCGGGGGGACGGTTCTCTTGTGTCATTGGAACACTGGGGGACGGTTCTCTTGTGTCATTGATTTACATGTAATATTTTGCGGGCGACCGAGGACGGTCACCCCTACAGTTCTTTTGCCGATTTTCGCAATCGCCTGCCCCACTGCACAACAGAACCGTCCCCCTGTGTCCTGTGTCCCCCTGTGTCACTTGTTCCCGATGAAAATTTTCACTTGATATTTCGGGTTGGTTGTGTTATCGTTGGCTCAGTTGAATATGGTAAAGGCAATGACGAGGAGGAGTACATTCTTTTCAAAGCGCAGAGAGGGAGCGGTTGGTGTAAGCTCCCGGGAGGGAAGTCTGGAAGGTAGCCTCTGAGCTGTGAACCGAACAGATGGTTTTATGCCCGGGCTGACGCACGGGCAGCCGGGAAGAAACCGACGCGCGTTTATGCGTTATCGTTTCAACCCCTGTCTCGCCCCCCTGTACCGATCCCCGATCCTGGTCGCAACTGCGGAACATTGGCTGTAATCATCTCAGTAGGCTTCAACGGAGTTTCCACCGTCATAAGGAAAGCGGTATCGGATAGCATCGTATAGCGCCGGCTTTACACAGCTGTCCCGCACCGGCAGAGTGCGCGGGAATTGTTCCTGCGAATTTGGGTGGTACCACGGACTATAACGTTCGCCCCAAGCAGTATGTTTTTTACTGCTTGGGGCTTTTATTCTATAAATATATAATCGGAGGGATATACACATGGAGAAGCGTTATGATTTCGGGCAAGTCGAAAAACAGATGCAGGACTTTTGGGAAAGGGAACAGGTTTACCGCTTTGACAAAAGCGCTTCGGGTGAAATCTATTCCATCGACACGCCGCCGCCTACTGTAAGCGGCAGCCTCCACATCGGACATCTGTTTTCATATGCGCAGGCGGAGATGATTGCCCGATTCCGCCGGATGCAGGGGTACAATGTGTTTTATCCTTTCGGCTTTGACGATAACGGGCTGCCGACCGAGCGGCTGGTCGAGCGTGAGGAGCAAATCCGCGCCGGCGCCCTGCCGCGCAGCGAGTTTATAACCAAATGCCAACACACAACGGAAAAATACGAAAATGAATTCAAAGAGTTCTGGAAATCTCTCGGTTTTTCGGTGGATTGGGAAACGCAGTATCAAACCATAAGCCGGGAAGTCCGCAAAATCTCACAAACGCTGTTTCTGGAACTTGTGGAAACGGGGAAAGCTTATACAAAAGAGTCCCCTGTTCTGTGGTGCGTGGAGTGCCGGACCTCGATCGCGCAAGCTGAGCTGGATACTGCCGACGTAGAGAGTACATTTAATTATATCCCATTTTACGTCGACGGAAAACCGCTTGAAGTCGCAACCACCCGCCCGGAATTACTGTATGGCTGCGTTTGCCTGTTCGTTAACCCAAACGACGAGCGGTACATGCAGTATGTCGGGAAGTCGGCGGCCGTTCCGCTGTACGATTACGAGATTCCCATATTAGCCGATGAAAAAGCTGCCGTTGACAAAGGCACGGGTGTGGTTATGTGCGCAACATTCGGCGACAGCGCCGACGCGGAATGGTTTGCCGAGTACGATTTGCCCTACCGGAGGGTTATCCTGCCCGACGGAAATATCGCCGATGACGTTCCGCTCATCGGGGGCTTGTCCGTTATCGCCGCGCGAATAGAGATAATCCGTTTGCTTGGCGAGCGGGGGTTGCTTAATAAATCCGAAGCAATTACACATACTATAAGCGCACATGAGCGCTGCGGAAGGCCTACCGAAATAATCCCGTCGCGGCAATGGTACATTGACATACTAAGTCAGCGGGAGAGGTTTTTGAAGGCGGCTGACGAAATAAACTGGTATCCCGCCGGTATGAAAAACCGCTATGTCGCCTGGGTCGATAATTTAAAATGGGATTGGTGCATATCCCGCCAGCGGTACTTTGGCGTTCCGTTTCCGGTCTGGTATTGCGAAGGCTGCGGTAAACCCGTTTTTGCAAAACCGGAACAGCTGCCGGTAAACCCGCTTGAAACCGAATTTGACGGCGTGTGCTGCTGCGACTGCGGCTGCGTACGCTTCATTGCTGAAAGCGCGGTTTTCGACACCTGGGCAACCTCGAGCATTACTCCGCAGATCAATGAGCGTCTCGGTTTGAAACTCACTCCTATGAGTATGCGTACCCACGCGCACGAAATCATACGCACATGGACTTTCTACACGATTGTCCGCAGCCTGTATCATACGGGCTTTATTCCGTGGAGGGATTTGATGATTTGCGGTTTTGTCCTTGCGAAAAAAGGCGAGAAAATCAGCAAGTCAAAGAGCAATAATGAACTTGCCCCTGAGTATTTGATAAGGACTCATTCCGCTGACGTCCTGCGATACTGGACGGCGGGTGCGCGGCTTGGCACGGACACGTTTTTTTCGCCGGATGAATTGCCGGTTTCCAAACGGTTTATCACGAAACTATGGAATGCTTCTAAATTTGCCATATCTCACTTGCAGGATATTGACATGACTGCGGCGCCGGAGCTTTTGCCTGTCGATATGTGGATGATCGAGCGGATCAATGAAACCGTTAAAAACGCCGCAGCGCTGCTGTACGAATATGAGATCGGCTCCGCAAGGCGCGAAATCGACGATTTGTTCTGGAAGGATTTTTGCGACAATTATATTGAGATCGTCAAAGAACGGCTATACGAACCGGATACTCACGGCGTTGAAGAGCGAAAAAGCGGGCAGTACGCGCTTTATTATGCCCTGCTGAGTATTCTAAAATTGTACGCCATATACGCGCCGCATATTACTGAGTATATTTATCAAACGTATTTCCGGCAGCACGAAAAAGCTGTTTCCATACATCTGACGCAATGGGTGAAGCCCTCGCATATAGACGGCGAGATTTTGCAATTCGGTGAAAACTTGAAGGATGTTATATTTGAAATGAGAAAATACAAGTCGGAACGCAACCTGTCCATGCGGGCGGAGATGGATGTGCTTGACATACGCGCGAAGCAGCGTTTCATGGAGTGGTTTCGCCATACCGAAAGTGATATCAAGGCGTGTTCAAGAGCGGCAAGGCTGAATTACATGTTAGTGACTTAGCGATTATGAGCATAAACAAAATACAAGTTATTATCAGTCGCTAAGTCGCTAATCACCGCGCGAACGCGCGGTGATTAGCGAAGCGGCGGAGGGCTTTTTCCCCTTGTACGCAGGGCGGGTTCATACCGCCCGACATGGCGTACAAGACGGGAAAAAACCCGATGGGTTGTGGGGCGAAGCCTCACGTTAGATATGTAAAAACAACGCACACAGGGACACAGGGGTGACATGTCAACACAGCAGAACCGTCCCCTTGTGTTACCCTTGTGTCAGCACAACAGAACCGTCCCCTTGTGTCCTTGTGTCTTGGAATTTTTTTTCTCTGCACTTGCGTTCTTATAAAAAACTGTGTATACTAACGTTGAATTATATGTAGACTTTTCGCGTATTAATTGTATAATATAGAACAAAGGGGAGGCATATACTGTGAAAAACATGAAAGTACGCGCCAAGCTGTTTGCGGGATTTACAATCGTAACTGCCATTGGGATATTGCTCGGTGTGGCCGGAATAGTTGCACTGCAAGTGATAAAATCAAGCTCGGCGGAAATTTCGGCGTTGCAGGAAACGAGCAGCGGCGCGTCCGGTGTACTCAACGCCCATTATATATGGCGGCATGGACTCACAGAAGCGGTGATGGCCGGAAGGGAGTTTACCGGATCACTTGACCCAAATACCTGCGCACTCGGAAAATGGCTCAACAGCGAAGAAGCGAAAAGAATAACAGAACCCGCTATTCTGGATATTCTTCGACAGATCGAAGCCCCCCACCACTTTATCCATACAGAAGCAAAAAATACTGCCGACCTTATTCACGCGGGGGAAATGGATCGTGCAAAAGAGGAACTTATTGAAGTCCTGCTTCCGAAAACGCAGGAGGTTATCTCACTTTTATCCGGAATAGAAGAGCAATTTGCGATCCTCATAGCGATAAAGGATAAAGAACTGCTGGATCTTGAAAACCTTGTCATTGTGGGTTTAGTCGGGATCATTATTGCTACCTCGATAATCAGCGTGTTTCTGTCGCTCCACATAGCCGGCTTGATCAGTAAACCCATAAAACTGCTGACTGCATTCCTGGATAAAGCAGGGCTAAAAGGCGATCTCTCGTTTTCGGAGGAGGAAAAGGGCGCTATCAATGCATACTCCCATCATAAGGATGAACTCGGGCAGCTAACTGTATCGGCTATGAAATTTGTAGAGAAAATAGTCGACGTCAGCAGGGTGTTGGAAGCGATTTCAGGCGGTGATATAACCCTTGATGCAAGCATTTTATCCGACAAGGATACCATCGGGATATCCTTGAAGCATACGCTGGACAATCTTAATAATATGTTTAGTGAAATCCATACGTCGACTGCCCGGGTGTCCTCCGGTTCAAAACAGGTCGCGGGCGGCGCACAGTCCCTCGCGCAGGGCTCAACCGAACAGGCAGCGGCTATTGAGGAGCTTTCAAGTTCCATCGCCGAGATAGCAGAAAGAATTAAAGAAAACGCCGAAACTGCCGATAAGACCGCCAGATTGTCAAATACTATCAAAGAAAATGCCGAGAAAGGCAGCCTTCAGATGGACGAAATGATATCGGCAGTCGGAGAGATCAATGAGGCAAGCAAGAATATCAGCAAGATAATCAAGACAATAGACGACATTGCGTTCCAGACAAATATCCTTGCGCTCAACGCAGCTGTTGAGGCGGCGCGGGCAGGGCAGCACGGGAAGGGTTTCGCGGTCGTTGCGGAGGAAGTGCGCAATCTCGCTTCCAAGAGCGCGGATGCCGCCAAGGATACCGGAGCTATGATACAAAACTCAATGGAAAAGGCGGAACTGGGCTCGCGGATGGCGGGGGAAACTGCCGCAAGCCTGAACGAAATTGTAACAGGTATTAATGAGTCAAGCCGGCTCATCGCGGAAATAGCCATCGCCTCGGAGCAGCAGTCGCTGGGTATAGAGCAAATCAATACCGGCATCGACCAGGTAGCGCAGGTCATCCAGCACAACAGCGCAACAGCACAGGAGAGCGCTGCCGCGTCGCAGGAAATGAGCGGTCAATCCGATGTATTGCAGCAGCTGATAGCACGATTCAAGCTGAAAAAAAGCGGCGGGACACATCATCATGGCTTGCCGTCAGCAGGTAAATCCGCGCGAAAAAGGCTTGCCATGCCGGAAAATACCGGAAGCGCTCATGCAGACAGACACGATAGTTTCGGTAAGTATTAAACGTGAGGCTTCAGTATTAAACGTGAGGCTTCGCCCCACAACCCATCGGGCTTTTTTCCCGTCTTGTACGCCATGTCGGACATTATCCAACTCGCTTCGCTCGGGGAATCAGGTGGAGTGTGGACTCCACCTGATTTCGCGCAAGCGCGACTTCAATAGGTGGCTTCGCATTATGCCGTGATTCAACTCCCGCCTACGCTTCGCTTA
>Ga0123353_10014623_pt1 | contig 11328 bp, 10 predicted proteins | sample TergutLab28metaG_3_FD_92763 | JGI IMG/M metagenome (GOLD analysis project Ga0123353, IMG submission 92763) | Labiotermes labralis P3 segment gut microbial communities from Petit-Saut dam, French Guiana - Lab288 P3 | ecosystem: Host-associated > Arthropoda: Insects > Digestive system > Gut ... | reverse complement strand
TTGTGAGTGCGGTAATGAACCTTCGGGTTCCGTGAAATGCGGGGAATTTCTTGACTAGCTGCAAACCAGTTAGCTTCTCAAGAAGGACCCTGCACCATGGAGTTAGTAAGTAATTACATCTTACAATGCCTCCGTCTTCATGTAAGACGAGATCTGGTCCACAACATTCATCACACTGCAATATATATTTCCTACTATGATTATGTGCTCAGCCTGAAGATGGCTTTTATAGCCGAAACATTTTGCTGATGATTACTTACAAATAAAGCTGTGTCTAGACTTGATTTACATTTGTTTTATTTACTAGTAAGATTCCGATTTGTTACTGTCGTTCACAGGTACCTAAATTTAAGTAGACCCGACTCCTAGGATTCAAAGTTCTAAATCTCATGTCCCTTTGGCACTTCGCAGTTCGTTCTAAATAATCCAAGGACCTGTGTGCCGTTTCGTAAAATGTTTATTTTTACGGTAAAGTACTGTTTGCCCCTAGATGCAGAACCACGGAACACAGCTTCTTGGTATGGGACGTGGATTTTAAACCGGGTCAGGACCACTTCCAGTGTCGGTCACTGGTACGAGCAGCGCTGAAACGTGATTCTCATTACCGCAAAATGCAATCAGTGAATATTTTATTAATGTCATCAGAAGAGTGACAGTTCATCTTACATCTAATTCTGGTTAATCTGTCCATACGATAAAACACGGCGCGTATCCACTGCGGCGTTTGCCTGCTATCAATTAGATGTGAGGTTACGTATGTACGTTACAGCATAATGAGCAATGAATATCTGTTCCCTGACAAGCCTAGCGTTCTCCACCAAGCAGTAACAAAAGGGCTAAAATTACGTTTCATAACAGAAGGCGTGTGGCCAAGATTCGAACCATAGGCATCCGATCGCTTATTCACCCCGCTCGTGAGGTAACGTTCCACTCTATCAGCCTTACTAAACGCGTCTATTGCTACTCTAAATATAGTCACTACGTCTATAAACACGCAATCTTTAATGGAATGAGGAAAAGGGGTGCCAGTAGTCGCGCCCAGTTCCAGCAAGAACAGAAATGGACCAAATTCAACAAAGGAAAGAGTTTATGGCTCTAAAACATAAAAAAAAAACTAACACGACCCCCGTGAACCACAGCATTAAATATAATTAGCAGTAAATCTTCACACACATCTCAAAGTCTGCCCAAACGAATCAGGTGCCGATGGACGGATGAATTCCGTTGTCGTACAAACCATGCAGGCGTATAGGAGATGTAGCCAAATCCTCACGGTCTCTACGTAATGCAGTTTCACGAATCGACCGCTCTATCACAGGTGGGAGACCTTCCGGTACCAAAATGTGCACCCTCGATTACCACTACGGCCCTTTCTCGACATCAAGACAAAGAGGAAACTATCTAGCCATACCAGAAATCGAACTACGGACGTCCAGGGCGGACAGTTACTTTACTCACAGTTAGTTCTGCGGCTAGAGGGGCCAACTCAGCCTGCTGTCCAAAAAGAACACGGAACACTTTCCACGCGGTAAATCTGGCGTGTAGTGTAGCTCATCACTCACCTCCCTCTAATGACGTCACTGAAGATGAGAAGATCTGTATTCCCACTCAACGCCTTCATGGTACAGTGCTACTGACCAATCCATCACACAAGACAAGTCGCATTTTCACTTCATTTTTTTTTCCCAGAGACAGACGTCTTTAAATTCCTCTGGTATTAAAGTTGCAATCGTAATAGAATTTAAGAGCCAAATAAACTGAGGAAATCAACTCCGACACACACTCTCTCCTTCCTCCTAGAACAATGATATCATTAAATTATAAGTGCTTTTAGTTAGGCTATGCCTTGTATCAAAGATGATATTCTGGGGGGGAAAAAAAAAGTAACACCGTGTCCCATTACGTCCCCATTTCCTACATAATGTGAAGCTTCCCACTGTGTAATTATTTCAACTTTCCTTATTTCATTTGTGTTGAGCTCAACGTTCTGTTTGTTTCCACAAAAACCTAAAATACTCCTGCACATATTAGAGTCATATGGTATTCCATCTGTCAATTGGGGATGCTCACAGGGCGAAGAGACACGAGTCTATGTATTGCTGTCATTTATCAAAAAGTTTTATATCGTTATTTCCATTAAATGTCTCAGTTTTGGAAGTCAGAATAACAAGCACAAGAAGGTGTAATTTGGTCCAAAATCTAACATTTCCTTCTTTTATAAAAGAGCTTAGAATTGACATAAAATATATCTCCACACACTGTTCCTGCATAGGTACGAAAAGTAATCTATCAGTCTACCAGCATGATAGAACACAGAACACACACAAACAGAGGCCACTTTGTATCAATTGTACTTCATCTCGGATTGCAAAGTGATATCCGTGCACACATACCACCACTTTCATCGACTGCTTACCGACAGGGATTACCGGGAAATTACCTTCCCGATCCTCTTTTGCCTAAGTACTCGTATTTACGGATTACGGGTCCTCTGGCCGATTCCGAATTAACACACGCTGCAGACCTGTATTCGACAACTGCTTGGTTCGTATCTCGAACAGGTTATCAGCTTTATCGATAGGTGTTTTTCGTGTTTACCGAAGTCTCTAGTCAGATACTTAGTGCCCCGACTGGCCTAGGACCACATCCTTCCACAGCCTTTCAAATTCATCATTCATCAATCACCTCGCCAATCCACTTTATATATCTCAGTTACAGTGAGCGCCGTAAAAATAAACCACCAAAAATTACTACATCTATGAAACATTTGCTATTTTGCATGACGCTTTGAAAGGGCCAATCGCTTCATTTCTGTCTATACACGACAACAGAATAGAAGCTACTGGGGACATACCGGTACATCCAAACTTCAAGCAACAAGTCATGCTACGTTAAAACGGTTCGAGACAGTCCGCCATCTTCTGTGATGGGCAAGCTGTGCGTGTTTTTGCGCTAAAAATAAATCTAAAAAAAAAAAAGACTAACTAGGCCAATGAAATCTGGACTAGACTGGGTCCGACTAGGCTTCTGTACGTTGGTGACGGGTACGTACGTAGGTACAAGAGCGGAATATGTTACCCTGAACATTCCAGCATGTATTGGATACCCCAGGCAGATGCTTTGCCTTCGGAACTGATTGAGTGACAGTGTGTTAAAATCAACGTATGTCAACCATCAATACAAAAAGCATGTCCATACTTCTATTCGTTACACGTGGGAAGCAACTTAACGCCGTTGTACTGCCGGTGATATCAAGGTCAGAGAGTGAGTTATGAAAACTGAAAATGTAAATCGAAATAAAATATATGTCGCGCCTACAAACCCAAATCAAGACAATGTTTTGCCATACGTATATAATTTGGAGATCGGCGCGTTCAACACGAGGTCAAGGATAGCTGTTTCATGATTCGGCTGCTAACTCACTGAAGGCAGCCCTTGGTTCCCACTTGATAGAAGGCTTGGTGATGTCCAGATCTGTTCTGACAATACAATTTCCGGTCTTGGAGGAAACTGAACTTCGCAGGCCCAATCCGTAGCGTCATTTAGTCACTGAGCTATCGTGGGTTCTAGAGATCATAACTAAACATATTTGCTGTAACAAAAACTACGCTGTTCCTCCATCTTTTCCTCAGCCTCCATCAAAAACTCCCCTCTCTAGCTACAACTCCCTTTCTTTTCCAAATGGGTAACATTTTAGTGGTAGCAATAAACAGGGTTGATGTGTTTTTCGTTTCCACCCCGCAGCCCTCGCATGTGAATTATCACTGTTATAGAAACACATAAAAAAGAACAACGGCAAGAAGATACCCAACCGTCTGTAAAGATCCAACTAACTTTACCTCCTGGAAAGAACGAGAACAACGACTCCTGTGGAAACTGCCCCGAGTGAAGGTAACAAAGAAAACACAGAAAGAACACTTACCAAACGCCTGACTGAAGATTTCAAAACACGACTCACACACATTTTTATGATGTAAAAACAAAGATGTCTAAAATGCTCCTTTAAAGAGTGTGTGTCGGAAGAGGAAATAAGTAAAAAAATAAACGTTGCTGCACCGCAATACATAAAGGTTAAAAAAAATGGATGAAGCAGATTCTGGGAGCTAGTGTGTGAGCGTTTAACCATCGTTATCCATCAAATAAAGCTTCACAATATCCTCCACGGACAAACTTTGGTAGCACCCAGCTTACGCTTGGCGCTAACACTGGCCTTCAGATCAAGCAGCTGGTAGAACTTTAAAATTCTGATTGATTCACACAGAGTATTTTGATTGTCCACTGAACGCTACAGAGCCGGCCACATCATCGGTCGCTACTCAGCAACGATGGTATCAGCTCTACGTGCGGACAGTCCGGCAACAAAATACTTACTCCACATTCATTAATGATACCCCGTAACATGTAAGAATGAAGAAAAAAGGTGACTACGGGAGGATACGGAACAAGAAGGTCGTGGTCTACGTCAGAGAAGTAGAGCGACTTCCTAAGTCAGCCTAGTCTTTATTGTAAGCCCAAAAGAGGAATAACAGTGCTCCAGAATTACCTGAAATGGCCTACATGTTAAGAAGACGTTAACGGACCTTCTTTTTCAGAACGCAACAACTTGGCAAATATTAGAGGAAAACCATGAAATATTTTACTAGAGAAATTAGTTCTTTCTAGCAAGAACCAGAAATTATTGCAGCGATTGCTACAAGCCAACAGCCGTGATAGCTTAGTCTGTAGAATGACTGGCTACGAAATGGATAATCCGGGGTTCGAATCACGGCAGGTAAGAGTAAATGCCTTTTCTCCAAAATGCCCAAACCAACCTCGCGCCAGTTTCTATCATTACAGGGAAATGTTCAGTATTTACTGTTCGAAGTTTACTAAAACTAGTGGGACAGGATACAAGGCAGCCGGCTTATATACAGCATTTCAGGAAACGCGAATAGAACGTTAGCAGAATATGTGAAACTGTTAACACACGGAACAAGTTCATTACGGCCTAATGTAAAGCATGTTTTTTTAAATCGGCCAATACTTGCCGTCTGTGTCACGAAAGTCTCTCTTATTCAATTACATCGCAAATATGACCTACAAAAGAAAAGGTCATGTACGACTTTATTTAAAGCAGGCGCTGTTACGGATAAATGTGGTTGCGAAAATAAACTGCCCAATATATGCAGTTAAGTCTCCCATATTGAGTTAAAACAGAAATTATAAAACGGCTTAAGCACTACAAGGGCAATTTAATTCACACTCTGCCTAAAGTGGAACTTTTTATGTCAATTCTGCTACAATTATGTCATGCAGACATCTCTCACAGCCAGTTTCAACAGTTCTGAATAACGGTTTATGATGCACGCCTAGAAGAAAAATTTTAGTTTGTGGCCTAACCTATGTTAGAATGTGTATTCGGTTTACATCGCTAAAAAAAAAAGATACCAAAATGGGTAACTATAAGAAAATGTCCTATACTGAACAGGGGAAATGTGTGACTGACGGTAGGCGATGCAGGCCCTACATGAACCAAACATTTCCCAGCTTTAATCTCCCAATTTTTTCCAACAATAGGTATATAACTCTGATTCACAACTGTCGTTCTCAATCGGGTTAACGTCGCGCGTTTCCAGCGATTTACTGGGTACGTATCCTTCATTTGTGCTTCCTCCTGCATTCTGGCGACGAGGCATGAACTTCTGCTTCGCATTCTGTACACCCAACTAATTTCTTTGATGGGGTTAAAGACCTTTATGTTCCTCCGGGCTGCATTTAGGTTGTCACCTAATAGATTCAAACCATCAGAGCACATCAACAGCTGATGTGTCCCCTCCGTTTCGATCCCTCCTGACATTCTAGAACTCACCTGCCTACACACTCCACGGCGAAGTTAAAAAGCAGTGCCGGTAAAACATGGACCTGTTTCAGATCATTCTGAACGCAGACACAAATTAAGCTAACGTGCGTTATATTTATCTGTACCAACAATTACGAGCTGCGGAGTAAACAGCAACGTCCGCTGACACGCTTTTTTACTTGTTGGTAAACTTCCCTGCTCTGTCTCTGTCCACATGGCGTCCGGCCAGGGGCACAGCACACCTCTGTGGGCAGTGATACAGTATTTCAGTACGGACCAATGGTGGAACGATGGTCAGCAGTGGCAAACAGAAGAATCTTCCATTGCTCCCGTGACACGTGATCCACCAATAACGCTGCCTCAGCTATGGCAAAATGCAGTATCAATGAGGTGACAATTTTTGTGCAATTTTATTTTACTGTATTACAAACATGACGAGCACTGGGCCCTGTACTGTCACAAGCACTGATCGATCCGTTTCTGTTTGCTGTTTCTGTTACGAATAACTGAACACAGCCCAAGGTAGCATGTGTAACAACATTCGCAGACTTTCGTGCTTGAACAACAAACGTATAATGTTAAACTTGAACAACCCACGTAAAATTCTCACCTTGAACAACACAGGTATAATGCTCACCTTGAACACACGTATAATGCTCACCTTGAACAACACACGTATAATGCTCACCTTGAACACACGTATAATGCTCATCTTGAACAACACACGTATAATGCTCACCTTGAACACACGTATAATGCTCACCTTGAACACACGTATAATGCTCACCTTGAACATACGTATAATGCTCGCCTTGAACAACACACTATAATGTTCACCATACCTAATGGTTTACAACCGAGACCAGAGTCTGGTGGACTGGCATGTTTGTGTTAGCGTACAAATTTTCTTCTATTCTCCAGGTTGGGTAAGAACATATCTCTGCGAAACTAGGACCAATAATGGGCCCAAAGTCCACGTCCCGGATAATATATGAATAAACGTTAAGCACTGGTGACATGATAATTATCCCTGTACTGCATATTGTTTATGACAAGTGAAAAAGTGAGTAATACACAGCAAACCCTCAGCATACGGTCACTCGGTTTAGGAGTGTTTCTTTATACGAAACGCACAAATTAACGCAATTTTTAAAAATGCGACCAACATCTAGCTTATAAAAGTTCCGTTCTCTTGCAAAGCGATCGTTGCTCGGCTATCGCTGGTTCTCAATTCTTCTCGGAAGTAAAAAAAACGCTACGGTTCATAAGTACGAAATCAAAGTTTCATGCATTCCATACAACTATAATGATGTAACTCGTGCCTGTGCGTAGGCTAATTGCTAACAATGTTATTTAAATACAGTAACTGACAATTAGTGCCATTCCTTCATATTTAGGTAACGTTCAGCCTTGCATTACTGTAAACTTTGTATGTGTGGCGACGAATTTTTGCCTGTGGGACCAATTAAAGCACAGAACTTTGCAGGTAACGGAAAATTGTCGATTTACGAGTCTTCACTTTACAAACCGTTTTCGAGAACTGAATTCGGTTCATAAATCGGACTGCATATGGTCACACCGCTACTGCAGTACATAAATCGGTATTGACGTAAAAACTAAAACATATCGTTCGCAGCTGGAAGAGTGGCAAAGCTTCAAGCACGCAAGCAGGGCAACCTGTTTAACTGGGCAAGGCCGTACGATTCATGCTCCCAGATTCTAAAGGCCACACACCAACATCGAGTTGGGAACTGGCCTGTCTGGTTGGACAGCAGACCACGATGCATGTCCTCTCGTTCTTAACCACACGAGGCAGCGGACTGTCTGAATGGAAAACAGACTCTACAGAAAATACATGAAGATCAAATGGATCACTGACCTGTCTCATGGGCGCAACTGGCTGTCAGGTTGGAAAAGAGACTGATTCAAGCTCCCCAGTTCTGAAGGTTACAGACTACGTCGCGATCGTAGGAGGCACATTGCACAGGCGGTAGACAACAGACAATGACGCTTGCTGCTTATCAGTGATTACAGTAAGACTGAGTAATGGCATCAGATCGCGGTCTTAACTTGTCAAGATAGGAAGTCGTCTGGTCGGTTGTGTGGCAATATTTTGGATAAGATCTATCAAAAGTATGAAAGTTTTAGTACCAAACAGGCTTACCGGGTGATAAAACGAGGCAATTACAACGCGGTAGCTAAGACCGTCACGTCTCATAAGCACTGTAGCAGCTTTCTTTGGATTTTAGTAAACGATAACGTTTTATAGTGTTTAACAAGACACCTGCATAACTTACAAACTCAAAATCTAACTATACGTTCTGACAAGACTGTACGGCGTCTTATTCCCTTTAAGTCCTAAGTGCTTAACTCCGGCAATTACTATAAATTAACAAGTGTAGCTACACCTTAGTGATTTCCGAACATGATCCCCAGTGTCAAACGTAGCCTTCTTGGCATCGTGTCATGTCGAAACAGCAAACATTAGCCTGCCGACCAGAAGAGTGTTGTCTGTTACTTGATGGTATTAACGGATGAAGAGAAGGAATGGGAAATTACCGCCATGAAAAATTAATCTTGTTTATTTGTCTGTTCGGCCCTGCAAACGCGGCACCAAGTTCATCCGAAACCGGGACGATTTTCATCATTTGATACGGTATTAGCCTACATAAAAAAAATTCAACAGTGAATAATGACGGCCGTAAAACCTCTAGTCTCCATCCCACGACCTAAGAAGTGCCAAGGCATCATTACTAAAGTGAAATGCTGGTTTTTCTTATCACTTACGTTTACTGTGTTATGAGCCTCTTCTGCAACTAACAACACGTTTTAATAATGTAGCGCAGCGCCGCATTAACCATTTTAATGTGTTTCGTTGGAAGAAATCCTAATTAAACAAGTCCACGAAGCAGATTTGTTCTCGAGAAGCTACGAGTCGTTCAATGAATCATCAAGAATCACCCCTCATTTACGAAACGCGACTGTTCTTTGTTCTCGTCGTGTCTTATGTATTTTCTGCGTAGCGCTTATTCTCCAAGCACAAATTCTGTAAAGCTTACGTTAAAACTATAGGATATATCCTCACAGCTTTACACAGCCAGCAATGCAACTCTCTATTTACTAACAACATTTCATACGCAGTACGTGCAGGGATATTTACGATCCACATCAGCACCAAACTTCATATTCACAGCTCGAACGTTCCTTAGATATCGCCTTCAAACCGAAATCTAAAGAAAAGTTTCACATAGCAGCAATAATATTTAACTTTTATAACCGACCAAATCTCAAAGACGGGAACACGAACTCCACCCAGGGAATATAACGCGTGGTGGTCACAGGAAACGTTAAGTGTCTACCGACTAGATGACAAGAAGGATTATTTGTGGTTTAGCCTCTTTAGGTTTACTCTCACAGTTACTTTAATTTTTATAATTTAATATTCACAATAAATTTATTTGCCGGTTGTACTTTCAAGCAAAATATTACCTTAAGGACAATGCTTATTTTCACGTTTCATTCCAGGGCCCTAAAGTTGGTTGTATGAAAAAGCGCTGGGGTGGCCATACAGCCCCGCGACAAACGGTCACACGATTCAGAAGTTCTATTGAGGTGCCCCCCCCCCTTCCACCCTCACTCTCACACACACACACACACAACACGGTAGTATCATACATGTGCGTGTCTCTCATTAATGGAAAGTAAATACGTTGAAATGTGCGAACAAAACACAACGCACGTGAACAAACGTACAGAAACGTTCGCGTGGCCGCTCCCAATGCGTTGAGAAAAAGATCAACTGAGTAGAAACAGGTCAACGTTAGGATGCAAGGAAGGATCCCTGGCAATATAGCAAGACTAAAGAAAGAGGTTCCGAGGTTCTTACGTGTGTGATGCCCCGCACTTTGTTCTCTGTAGTAATTTCAGCCGACTTCACGGCCAGACGGCACCAAAACGCACAATGACCTTAGGCTGACAAGTGTAGACTGTATCCCTCCATGCATATGTATATGGCTGCGTCTGTGTCGTCGGTCGATAAGACGTCGTGGCGCGAGGCATCCCTCCCACAAGCCGTCTGACTGTCACGAGCGCTGAATTCACGCCAAGTCTCTTCAGCACATGCACAATGATTCTTTCGCGTAACAGCTCGCCCACCCTGTCTTTTCCACATATGGATCGCATTCGCAATTCCTCCCTTCGGCTACCAACGGCTCTTCGCCAAACCCAAATGGCTTTCTGCATTCAGAGCCAACTCAGCTATACAAGTGGCGCTTTATGCGGTAAATTGCCAAACTCCGTGGAGGTTTCATACAGGACAGAACATAAAACAAGACGTGTCTAAACGTCAGAAACCTGTCCATGTCCGAATTACTTCACATGCATGAGCTCGAGAAATGTCTACAATGTGCAACAATTTTAAACGGTCACAATTTTACATATATCGAACTATAGAAAATCAAGAATTACTGTTCCGTGTGATTTCTTAAATATTAGCCAGACAAAAAAAAAGTTTCAAACAAACGTCCTATCATACGTAGAAATTTAGGGGGTTGGGGTTGAATAGCGTGTGCGCATGCGCGCGTGTGTGAAAAACTACCCTACTTTCACTGAAGGAACAGAAAATGCCACAGAAAATCAAAAGAGATGAAATTACAAAAGGCGTTTTTTTTTTAATTTTTCACCGTGCATGTTGAATCAATATACATTCATTTAAAATACCAACACTTGCATCTTGTCTTTAAAATATTGTAAAACCTTATTTAGTTAAAACACTTTAAAAACATTCATTAGTCTCCTACATGTTTCTGTTGCTATTTTTCAACCATCATCAGGGAGCACCAAAGTTCTGCTAATGGTGTTGTGACAGCATGTCGTTTTATGTGGCTGATGTTTTCGGATATGTTATGACCGGTCCTCCCCTTGTCTATCAGAGTCTTCGAAGAAGTGTTGGTATTTTAAATGAATGTATACAAAAGGCGTTATTTGAGCTGTTCTAAACACCGCGTTATGCGCCGATACTGTGGCACCGACATGTTTTGTCTTCTGTTGCTACACTGCGGCAGGGTACACACGCCGGAAGAACGTCTTCATCGATACAATTATGATCCGACAGCACTCCCACTCTGAGGACGCTTAATTTATTAATGTTCCCTTTAAGGTGAATTGCAGTTTTCTAAAGTACACAGAGTGAAACAAAGCCTGCGTGTTCTGCACTTCTGCGCAGGTCTCAAAGAGGGTGCAACAAAAATAACGAAGTGCTGAAAAGTACGTGATTCCGCTATAACAGCGACAAAAATCAACAACCATCGGACAAAAATTACTTGTAAAGAAAATGAACGGTAATAAACCAACATTACACCAACAACGCAGATGATATGTGAAGTGCACAGGAATCACTTGTTTCTTAATTCGCTAGGGACTCAATCTGACTTACATAGGCTGCAGAACGCCAAATGCAAGGATGGATGTGAGCGATCAACTGGGAAGGA
>Ga0123353_10014622_pt1 | contig 11328 bp, 8 predicted proteins | sample TergutLab28metaG_3_FD_92763 | JGI IMG/M metagenome (GOLD analysis project Ga0123353, IMG submission 92763) | Labiotermes labralis P3 segment gut microbial communities from Petit-Saut dam, French Guiana - Lab288 P3 | ecosystem: Host-associated > Arthropoda: Insects > Digestive system > Gut ... | reverse complement strand
TTCACGTAATTTGTCGGTTTGGGGTTGGTAGTAGTTTCCCTTGATTGCGTTGTAGATTTGTCGCAATGTGGCTCGGCTGTGGGGTTGGGTGTTTGTGATTGGGGCTTTGAAGAAAGATATTTTTTGTACTTCGTCAATGATTGGGACTAATGGCGAAATGGGAGCATTGCCGAATGTTTGCAATGGAAAGCCGTATTGGTTCGGGATTTGTGGTTGTGGGTGGGTGGGGCGATGTAAATCGAGGTGTTCGAGTTGTGCGAGTTGTTCGATTTTATTTGTTTGCATAGTAGTGGATTTTGTGCATGGTGTAACTGTTGGCGAGGATTTTTTGGATGTCTTGTTTGTTGTGGTAGAATTTATTGCCTATTCGGGAATAGGGCAACGTGCCGTTGGTGCGTAGGGTATGGAGTGTTCTTGGGCTGATGTGTAGGGCTTGCATTACTTGTTGGTTGTCGAGCCAATCGGATAGGTCGGGGGATTGATTTTGGGGATTGCGGATCGAGTCCGCAATGACGGTGTTGGGGGGCGGGAAATCGGGCGTTTCGACAGGCTCAACGACCGATGCAGGGGGCGGGGGGCTTGGGGGGGCGACCGCAAGGGTCGCCCGTACGGTGCCGAGTCGGTAAGGACATTTAGGACATGAGGGACAGCGGGTGAATTTTATTTTTTTGGGTTGGGATTTCATATTGTTTTGATTTTAGCAAGGGGGTTGCGGATCATAGTTCGACTTCGCTCACTAACCAAGTCCGCAATGACGGTTATAGATTGCTTCGCTTTGCTCGCAATGACGGAGTTTATTATTTGTTGTGTTTGTCGAAGAGGGCTTGAGCTTCGTCGTCTATTTGGGATAATGCTCTGACTTTGCCTTTTTGGATTTGGTCGTTTTGCCACTCTCGGCATTCTTTTAGGTTGAACATTAAACGCCCGCCAATTCTGCTGTGTGGGAGTTCGCCCAAATAGCATTTGTTGTAGATGGTTTGTTTTTTCCATTGTTGGAAAACTAATTGGCGGATTTGGACGATGTCCACAAATCTGTTTTCGTCTTGCACCTGCGGTGGCTGTTTTTCATTGAGCATGGTTTCGATTTTTTCAATTTTACCAATTAAGTGTTCCATTGCTTTTGGTAGGGTTTCGAATGTGATGTTTTCCATAATTTATTTTTTTTATTGTGAATTTTTCTATGTCTTTCATTTTTTTTGAGAGCAAAAAAAACGAAACAAAAAAAACTCTTTGCCAAAAATATGACCTCCGCTGCCGCTCTGGCATTTTTGGCGGTAATGTATTCGTCGCTTTGCTCCTCATGCTTTTTTACGCTACGCTACACCTACGGTTAATAAAGTGTTGCCCCTGCGGGGCAAGTGGAATTTTTAATTGATAAAAGAACACCACGACTTCGGTGTGAAATCGTGGTGCAAAGTTAGGGATAAAAACTGCTCGTAACCGGTGCGGCTACCGGTTACAAATTTAATACTCCTTGTCTTTACATATTGAAATTGACATATTTAATTCTGTGAAAATTTTATTAACATCGTCAATTTGTTGGCTGTGGTAGTTTGTTAAGCAAATTCCGTTTCGGAGTTCGTTGTAGATTTTTTGATAACTGTTTCCGGTTAGAAATGCTATCAACTTGCTGATTTTTGAACGGTCGTTGTGCGCTACTCCCGACTTCATTTCCTTTAACAATTCCAATATTACAACGGCTTTGACTTTCATGTTTACGCTGTCTGCACTTTCGTTTTCGGTGTTTGTAAGTGCCTTTGTTTGCTGAATAAATACCATTTCGTCAATGATTTGTTGCACGATGTTTCCCTTGTGTTGGATTTGTTTGTAGTGTGCGAGATACCCTGCATAAAATAGTTCTCTTTCGTTGAGGTCTGAAATTTTATTTGCCTCTTTTTTTAGAATTTCGATGTCGTCTGTTATGGCTGTGATGTGTATTAGCACCTCTCTGATTAGGTGTTGAAATTCGAGTAAATACGCCTCGTCAATCTGCTGTTTGCAACAGGTTAGAAAGAATTGCATGTTTTGTGTTTGCTTTTTGGAAAATAGCAATATCACATATACGCAGGATAAAATTATATTTGTTTCACACAACGGAAATTTATCTCGTAGGCTGTTCCAAATTTCTGATACAATTTGTTCCGGGTACTGCTCTTTTTCCAGTTCTGCACAAATTTGATATGTTTGATTAAAGATTTCGAGGGGTGGGGTTTTTAGTTTGTTTCCGCAGTGGGCTTTGCAGTTTTGGAAGTTTAGTAATACCTGATAAATTCGGGCGTTTAGTTCGTTGGATTTGATGTAGGTGTTTAGGGTTTTCATGGTGGGGTGGGTGGTGTTGTGTGATGTTGTGCGAGGTAAGTCGAGTTATGCGATTGTAAATCGAGGTGAATCGAGGTGAATGGAATGTTGGGTGATGGAATCGCCGCTCAACATCAGCATTTTCAATCTGCGCTCAACGGGATTATTTTGATTTACCTATTATACTATTTCCCACAAATCATTGATTTTTTTTTACATCTTATTATGGAACTATGGCAAAACAAGCCGAAAACCAATATCGTATTGGCGGCGGTCGGGCGAGAAAAAGTAGCGGTATGACACCTCACAAAATTCTGCTTTATTGAACCAGTCGCCGCCACGTAGCACACGATTAGCCCCAGAGGAAGTAAAAACAATTTTTTTGCCTTTCTGTTCACATTTGTCCTCACACCATTCCCAAACGTTGCCGGACATATCGTAAATACCAAATTCATTAGCTTGTTTGTCTCCGACTTTGTGCGTTCTGTTTCCGCTATTTTCATAATACCAGCCAACTTCATCAAGAATATTACTACCGCTATATTTGTTACCGTTGCTTTTGCCACCACGTGCAGCATATTCCCATTCTTTGTCTGTTGGCAAACGGAAACCGGTTGCCTTCGGTATGGATTCTGCCTTTGTTATCTCTCCATCTTCATCTTTTTCTATATTGTAGCAAACCGTCTTTTTATTCTCTAATACGTGATTTAATTTTTCGGTTAATTTATTACAAAACTCCACAGCATCATACCAAGTAACGGTTTCCATAGGCAAATTATGTCCGTTAAATCGACTTGGGTTTTCGTTCATGACTGCTCTGTACAATTCTTGCGTGAGCAGAAAACGAGAAATTTTAAAGCCATCCACTATCGATTCAGAATCGTCCATTATAAATTCTCCACCCTCAATTTCTATCATACTTATCTCTATTTCGGCTTTAATAATCTCCAGTATTTCGTCTTCTTCTAAAATAATTTTCTTTTCTTTATGATTACTGAAATTGGCAAGAATATTCAACGGTGGAATTTTTTTGAATTCATTTAAAATTATTGATTTATATTCTTTTTCATTTATGTTTATTTTTAATTGCAGATTTTTAGCAGTTGTAGCATCTTCTACTAATATCAATTCTTGTATTTTACTAGTTTGTTCTACCTTTCTTTTATTAATCCACAACAATCTTTGCAAGTAATCAACAAAATCATTTTTATCTTTTAAATTTAACACATTTGTTTTTTCCAAATATTCAAAAATATTTGTTTCATATGCACTTTCCAAACTTGCTTTAAAAATTTCTTTGTCAAATAATTTGTCAATATGACACATTTCCGAAATTTTATCTTTTTCGGCAACAAATTCCTGAAAATAAATATTAAAATTCTTTTTAAATCTTATTTTGGTTTCATATTCTTTTTCTTCTTCTGTCGAATTTCCTATCGGATTTGTAAATAGTTTCTCTAATAAAATTTTAAAATTCTCTTTTTCTCTCTTTCCCCGTTCTTTGAATATCTTCTTTAATTCGTCGTCTTCGATGCTACTAAATTGTAATAATTCAACATCGTGCTGTTTGTATTGTTTTAATACTGTGCCTGTTTCTTTATTTTTAACAACAACGGTAATTTCCGGCTCAACAATATATTTTACAGAGGAAAAATGACCATCATACAAATCTCTGTATTCACTATAATAGTTGTATTGAATAAATGACAGAATCAACAAATCGTGAAAATCAACATGATCTTTAATTTTCTCATATTTTAACATAAAAAGATTAATAAACCTTATAACATCTCGCGGATTTTTAATATTGTCTGCAATAATGCTACTACAATTTTCGATAATATCTTCAAATTTGTTATCCATAAAAAATCAAATATTAGAGAGTAGTAAATTTTTAAAATTTTCCAAAATCAAATCTTTTCTGTGTAGTGGAATACTTTGTTCTGTATCAAAAAATTTCTCGGCAAACCTATGCGGAGTTGCAATGTTTGTTTTGGAAAAAATTTCGGCAACTTGCCTTTTATCGTAGGCAGAAATAAAGATTACATTCGTATTATCATACTCATTTATATTTTCAAAATTTAAATATCCATCTGTCAATTTCAATACTTCTAAAATTTCATTGCACAGCAATCGGTCGAAATCGTCAATAAAAATAATTATTTGCTTGTCAATTTTTTGAATAGATTTGGCTATTTTTCGTTTTCTCTTTTCTACGTTGTTTTCATTAAATACAATTCCCAAAATATCAACAAGAAAAGAGATCAATTTTGACGGGTTATTCACGCCAATAGCATCCAGGTATTTACTTAAACTACGAGAAATAGTCATATCATATACTTCGAGTTCAGCCTCTAATGAATTGAAAAAATCTTTTTGAATATGGTCTATACTTTTGCTATGTCGTGGATTAAATTCAATAGTTATGCACTCTTTTTCCAATTTTTCTTTAACCATATTCATATAGGTAGATTTTCCACTGCCCCAATCGCCAAGCAAGCCAATCGATCTTTGTCCTTTTATATTTCTTATTTTCTCAACAAAATTCTCAACATGTGGTTTAAAATTATATTTATCTTCTGCTATCATCTTTTTTGCTTCATCAGAAAACAATTGGGATTGTTCTTCCAAATTGTTTTCTATTCTTACCCCTCCTTTCTTCTGGGTTAGCTTGTCCCAAAATGATTTTAATCTGTTCCAGATAAAATTTTGTCTTTTCCACAAAACAAAAAGCAAGAGCAAGGCAGGTAAAATAGCACCAGCAATCAAAGCTAAAATATAATAGTTTTCTTCAATCTTCCAATTTCCTTCCCATAGCCCCCAAAAATTATAGTCCCAAAAAAATCTATATCTTAGATAAGCAGCAATAATTAATGCTAATATTCCGACAAAATACGAAGAAAAAACGTGTAGCTTTCGATACTTGAAAGCAATACATAAAAAGCACAGCAAAGAAATTGCCGCAAAAACTAAAATCTGCAGACCATTATTTTCCTCTAACATAACAGCAACTAGTTTTTGAGATTGACTAGCAAAAAAGTCTTCAAATGCCAACCAAACAAAAACTAATACTGCAAAAAACAAAGAAAATTTTAACCAATATCGTACTCTTTCAGCCATTCATTTCTTCAATAAAATTATACATTATGGCGACTTGCTTTTCTTTGTTGTATCGCCCGCAAGTCCATTCAGGTCTATAATATAACTTTTCCATCATTTTTTAATTTTTGTTACTATTTCGCCCGTTTTCTTTTTCCCCCTCGCTGCCCGCTAAAGCAGGGCAGCGAGGACATTTTCAATGTTTCAAGGTTTCAAGAAGTTCCAAAACGAAACTAACGAACACAGCGGAGTGCGAGGCCGCTAGACTTAGTATGATGGTACTGTGGGATGATTTGGCCACTGTGATCGAAGTACAAAAGGATTCCGCTGTGTGCATCATACTCTGTCTGAGACCAGTATCCCTGCCATTCACTCCAAATGGGCAGCGAACCATCCGAACCACAGTGGCCACTAATATTACCTCCCCAAATGTTGAGATATCTGTTGAGAAGTGTTATATCCAGTCCAATAGATTGCCCTGTTCCGCCCAAAGCAATATCTAAATCAATAAAATCTTGCTGAGTGGGAACACGCCAAGGGTGAGGACAAAGATGATCTTTGAGTTCGTTAACCGCACGCCAAGAAAACAAATCGCCTTTTTGGTCGGGATTGGAACGACAATCAATGTTGTAAATACCACCCAAAACACCGTTGTAAGAAGTTTTGTTGCTACAAAAACTCGTTTGCACGGCATCAGACCAAATTGTTTGTGGAGCACCATTAGCAGCTGGAATAGTCCATGTTTGTGTAGTTGCAAAACTTACAGTACCCCACCCCACTGTTACAACACAAGTTGCCGTTCTATTGCCCTCCTCTGTGGTGGCAGTAATGGTGGCTACACCCCAAGCTACAGCGGTTACAACGCCCGTGCTGCCTACCGTTGCCACTGCAGGATTACTGCTTGTCCATATTACTCCTCTTGAGGTGGCATTGACAGGCAATACGGTTGCTATTAGGGTTAGTGTATTGCCAATATCCGTTATTCGAGCTGTGGTTTGATTAAGCGTTATGCTTGTTACAGGCACACCAACTACCAAATAGCACGTGGCAACGTGGTTGCCGTCCTGCGTGGTTGCGGTTATGGTTGTCCAACCATAGCTCATGGCTACAATCATTCCGTTGCTGTTTACGGTGGCTACACTTGGATTGCTGCTTGTCCACGTTACATTTTTGTTTGTAGCATTGGCAGGGGCTATGGTGGCGGTTAATGTGTGCGTGAAACCGGGTTGGAGCGAGAAAGTGGTGTGGCTCAATGTTACGCCTGTTACGGGAATTGGAATAATCGTCATTTCGCAGGTGGCGGTGAAATTTCCATCCACAGTGGTGGCGGTGATGGTGGCTGTGCCTTGCGAAATTGCAGTTACAACACCGGTGCTGCTCACTGTTGCAACAGCGGGATTGCTACTTGTCCACGTTACGTTGGTGTTGGTGGCATTGGCAGGTTGCACAGTGGCGACAAGCGTAAGGCTTTCGCTAATGCCCAAAGTGGCAAACACACGGTTGAGCGTTACGCCCGTTACAGGTGTGCGTACGGTAATGACACAAGTGGCAGTTCGATTGCCGTCTTGCGTAGTGGCGGTGATGGTGGCTGTGCCAAGAGCTCTGGCTGTTACTACGCCATTGGCTACCGTTGCTACAGTGGTGTTGCTGCTTGTCCATGTTACGGTTTTGTTCGATGCTGTTTCGGGCAAAACTGTGGGTGTAAGTGTAAGCGTTTCGTTCACGGTTAGCGAAGCAGCGGTGTGGTTTAGCGAAACGGAAGCAACCGAAGTTATTACGGTTATGGCACAGGTTGCGGTTCTTTCGCCATCTTGTGTGGTTACGGTAATGGTGGCAGTGCCGTTGGTTACAGGTGTTACAATGCCGTTAAGGACTGTGGCGACATTGGTGTTGCTGCTTTGCCATGTTACGTTTTTGTTTGTGGCGTTGCTTGGTAGAACGGTGGGTGTGAGTGTGAGCGTAGTACCCATTGGCACTGTGGCGGTGGTTTGGTTGAGCACTACACCTGTAACAGGAACAGGGACAACCGTTATTTCGCAAGTTGCAGTTCGGTTTCCGTCTTGCGTTGTAACTGTAATCGTGGCTGTTCCGGGAGCAATGGCAATAATTCTGCCATCGGTCACTGTTGCAACAGCGGTGTTGCTACTGCTCCAAGTTACATTCCTATTTGTTGCATTGGCAGGCAAAATCGTTGCGGTTAGTCTCAATGTGTCGCCTGCAAATATCGTGGCAGTGGTCTGATTAAGGGTTACCTCCGTAACCGAAACAGGATTTACGGTTACAACACAGGTTGCTGTTCGATTGCCATCTTGTGTGGTTACGGTAATGGTGGCTGTACCTACTGATACGGCTGTTACAACGCCGTTGTTATTCACTGTTGCAACGGCAGGGTTGCTGCTCGACCAAGTTACGTTTTTGTTTGTAGCGTTTTCGGGTAAAATTGTTGGAATTAAAGCAACCGTTCCGCCAACAAATAGCGAGGCGGTGGTTTGATTTAGCGTTACATCGGTAACGGCTGAAGTTGTTACCACAACGGCACAGGTTGCTGTTCTATTGCCGTCTTGCGTGGTAACGGTTATCATTGTAGTGCCTGCGGTTAGGGCGGTTATCACGCCGTTGCTGTTTACTGTTGCCACAGCGTTGTTGCTGCTCGTCCACGCTACGATTCTGTTTGTGGCATTGGCAGGCTCTATGGTGTGAATTAACCTCAACGTGTCGCCGATAAGAATTGTTGCTGATTGTTGATTTAGTGTAATGCCTGTAACTGCTACGCCTGTAGCACTTACGGTTATTGCACAGGTTGCGGTGCGGTTTCCGTTTTGGGTGGTTACGGTAATGGTTGTTGTGCCTATTGATACGGCTGTTACAACACCGTTAATGACGGTGGCGACATTTGGATTACTGCTCGACCATGTTACGTTTTTGTTTGTAGCATTTTCGGGTAGAACTGTGGCGGTGAGCGTAAGCGTGCTACCTAATGCCAACGTGGCGGTGGTTTGATTGAGTGATACACTTGTAACCGGAATGCCTGTTGCAGTCACGGTTATGGCACAGGTTGCCGTTCTGCCGCCATCCTCTGTTGTTACGGTTATGGTTGCTGTGCCTGTTGATACGGCTGTTACAACACCGTTAGTAACCATAGCAACGCTTGGATTACTACTGCTCCAAGTTACATTTTTGTTTGCTGCGTTTTCGGGCAAAACCGTTGCCAAAAGTGTGATACTGTTACCAATATCAATCGTGGCAGCGGTTTGATTGAGGGTTACGCTTGTTGGGGGTTGTGTTACGGTTACGGTGGTGCTTGCCGTTCTACCACCATCAACGGAAATCGCCATTATTGTGGTCGTGCCACGAGCAATTGCCGTAACTGTTCCGGCAACAACAGTTGCCACGGTTGTGTCGGTGCTTGCCCATGTGAGGGCGGGGTTTGAGGCGTTTTCCGGCAAAATTGTGGGCACGAGTGTGATTGTGCTACCTACCGACATTGTGATGGAAGTTTGATTGAGTGCAACGCTGAGCACGGCGATAAGTTGATCTTTTTTGTCGTCGCACGACTTGAAAAATGTGGCGGATACAATCAGAATTGCGAGTAAGGAAGTGGTGAATTTTTTCATGGTGTATATTTTTTATCGTTTGTATTATATGGCTGTTGCCGTAGGTTACGCTACGCTGCACCTACGGTTAATAAAGTGTTGCCCCTGCGGGGCAAGTGGAATATATTTTTAGTTGGGATATTAGAAAAACCGCACGGCAACGTTGTGAACGTTTGCGGTGCGGTTTGTATTTTGCAAAAAATGCTTATCTTTGCAATTTCGATTTTGTAAAAACTAAGTAAAGAGGGGGGGTGGGAATTTAGGAGGTGTGTGTGTGTGTGTGTGTGTGTGTGTGTGTGTGTTTACACAAATAGTTGGAATTACCAAATTATTTTTGGGGAAGTTATTAACAAAATTTTTATTTTTTTTTGTGGGCATGGTGGGTGTTTGATGTGGTGTGAGTGATGCGAGTAATGCGAGTTGTTCGAGTGATGCGAGTTATGTTTTGATTGTTGATTGGTTTTGAAAAGATTTGCAAAGATACGAAAAATTTTTGAATGGCGGTTATTTTTTTAGATTTAACTTTATGGCTTTGGTTGCCTCTTGCTTTCTGCTGTCAATAACTTTTGCGTATCTTTGTGTGGTTACGATGTTTTTATGTCCTAATAATTTACTTACAACGTAGATGTCTGTTCCGCTTGATAGTTGCAGGGTTGCGTAGGTGTGGCGGAAACAATGAAACGTGATGTGTTTTGGGATTTTTGCCTCTTTTACCCACGCTTTGATTGGTACGTTGATGTGAACGGTTGGTAGGAGTTTTGGGAAAACGTGGGTGTCGGAGTTTTGGCGTTTTCCGCACAGTTTTAATGCTTGCTTTGAGATTGGCAAATATGATACGCCTTTTGTTTTCTTTTGGCGAAACTCGATGCGTGGTTCTTTGGTTTTGTCGCCGGTGATTTCGCCCCACGTTAGTTTTTTGATGTCGGAATGTCGTAATCCTGTGAGTGCTGAAAAAACGGCTGCACGGCTGATTACATCGTTTTTGCAGGGGGTATCTGCGAGTTTTTGTAATTCTGCAAGGGTTAAATGCCCTCTTTGGGTTTCCTCGCCTTTGATTGGGCGAACTTCTTTGCTGAGGTCTGTTGGTGTAATTCTGTCTTTGTAGGCTTGGATTAGCACGGTTTTGAACTGTGTGAGGTATAGTTTTTGGGTGTTGGGGGAAAGGGTTTTGCCTTTTTTGTCTTTTCGGGTTATTAGATAATTTCTGTAACGCTCCAACCATTCTGTATTTATGTCGCCGAAACGGATTGGCTGTCCGTCTGCAAAATCTTTTAATCTTTCTACCATTGCTTGCCATTGTATATGTACGCCCTCGCCTACATCTACGCTGCGGCGTTTTATCAATTTTTGTAAATAATCAATGAAATCCGTGTCGGCTTTTTTGTCTGCCTCTTTCTTTTGGCGGTATAATTCGGGGTACAATGCTTGATTGTCGAACTCGGCTTGTTGTTTTTTGCAGTATTGATGGGCTAACAAACAAGCATCTTTGTCGCTCTCGCTTCGGCATTGAATAATCCCCTCTGCGTTGCGTTTGGGTTGGAATTTTCCGCCTCTTGTTTTTTGGGTTTTGTCCCAAATGGGTGTTGAAATTTTCCGTCCGAGATTGAGAAATTCACGTTTTGGCTCGTTGGAATTTTCGGCAAAAACAGGGTACGCCTCAATCATTAAATAAAATTCATTTTTTTTGTGTCTTGAATTTTGTAGTTTGACGGTGCATTTTGTTCGTAGATACTTTGATTTCATACGGAAATAATTTTTTAATTAAAGTTTCGTATGTAGCCCGCAAGTAGTGTTTCGTGATATTTGTCTTGCTTTTGTATGTGCGTGGTACATCGCTTGAAAGGTATTGCAAAAGTATTGCAAATATACGAATAATTATGGGAAAAACAAAGGAATGTTTGGGGAAGTTATTAACAATGGGTTTTCAAAAATCCGCTGTGCTTAGGGGTTTGGGGAATTTTGGGAATGTTGATAATAAATTTGTAGGTTTTTTTTGCAAAGATACAAAAAAGTTTTAACATCGTAATTAAAAATCAAACCCAAACGAAAAATGCCAAATTCGGCGGTTGATATGTCCGTTTTCGATGCCGTTTCCGCGATCGAGTCGAATAAAATAACCGGCTAAAGACGTTCTCAAACCCCAACCGATTCCGGCTACAAACGGCGAAAGGTCTCTTTGCACAATAACCGTTAAATCACCAACCGGCACTTCTTTTCTGTAAATAGCGTTGTTTTTGTCCCAAGGATTCCAACCCACCCAAGCCGAGCCGGCATCTACAAAACCGACTAATTGCAAATTTTGAAGCCATTGTCCGCCGATGGGTCTTGCAAAAAGTGT
>Ga0123353_10014621_pt1 | contig 11328 bp, 7 predicted proteins | sample TergutLab28metaG_3_FD_92763 | JGI IMG/M metagenome (GOLD analysis project Ga0123353, IMG submission 92763) | Labiotermes labralis P3 segment gut microbial communities from Petit-Saut dam, French Guiana - Lab288 P3 | ecosystem: Host-associated > Arthropoda: Insects > Digestive system > Gut ... | reverse complement strand
GATATTCCCGGCGCCGGCGTCTGATGAGTGTTGCATATGCTTTTTATGCATTCATCAGCCCAACCGTTCCTGTTGCATGTCCGTACATACGGAAATTCGTCGCAATACATGGTGCCGCCAATCGGCATGGACAGCCCCAAGGTGGTTCTGCCGCCGACATTGCAACAGGCCCAATTATCCAGAACAGGATCCCAGGCGCATCTTCTTTCAGCTTGCATTCTGGATATTCCAAATCCGACCCCCGTTATCGCTCCACTAGCCATACCTGCCCCGTACATTATTGGTCTGAAGATCCTCTGTGTGGGAAGGAAACTCACCACCCCGCTGCCAACCGCGCTGACACCCGCACCCGTGAGGGCCCCGGCACCTGCATAGCCCCACAAACCGCCCGCCGTCATTTTTTCATCTGCCGGCGAGCCATGGACGTTTTTCACCATTTGGCTGCCGGCATACACAGTGGCCACGCCACCAATAATTTCCGCCACGGCAAATACATGCTGCCATCCAAGTCTAGTTATCTGTCCTCTCAATATATCTCGATTTACAAAACCGCCGCCCCGATTCTCTAGACGTCCATGGGAACTCCATCCTATATCAAGCTGTCTCAGCTGGTTCGGGGTAAGATGGCCGAACTCTCGCACATAAACATTATTCACGCCAGGTGGCGGCAGAGACCTCAAAGCGCTGGGTCGTCCAGTTGAAGTAATATGGTTAGGATAGAGAGCCACCCCAGCCTGCCCAAAAGCCACAGGCGACACCAAGACAAAAACAGATAAAATTGCAAAGTATCTGAAAAATTTCAACATCACGACGGCCTTTGTTTATTCATGATTTCTCTGCAACCGCAGTCTGCATTCGTTAAACGGAACCCTGTTCAAAACACAATTCTGCAGAATTCGCAAATCATGTTCCAAGGCCGCGATTTCCATATCCAGCCAGGCCAATCGCGCCCGACGCCGTTCCATTTCCTGTTGTTCGGCCGCGTCTATCATGCGCTGCATGGCTTGGCCCGCCGGCGTCAGCGGCGCCCTGTGCGAATTGCCGTTCGGCGGCACAGAACACGGGCCGAACCAGCCTTCCGGGTCTTCGGGCCCGTATGCGATTTGCCATTCGTCCGCCGCTGCGCGCATGGCTTCTATCAGTCGGGGCCTGTCAACCGTTTCGCATTCATGCAGACTGGAACGCAGGTTGTTCACTTGGTCCTTTAAGACAGCCAGTTCCCGGGTCCGGCGCCCGCGTTCCGTGTATTGGTAAATATTGACGCCGACGCCGACCGCCGTCAGTCCAAGCAGCGATATTCCGGCAATCCTGAAACCCTGGACTCTGCTGGCGCATTGTTCCAATTCTCTGTATCTTTGTTGTTTTTCCCGGGTCAGGCGTTCGATTTCATTGTCCAGCAGCTGCAGCCGGATATCCAGATTATGATTTTCTTCGGCACGAACACCAACACCGCCGACCACAAGCGCGACTGTCAAAGCGATTGTCAATATTTTTCTCATAAACGGCGCCCTCTCTTAATACGTCATTGTACCATAAATGCAATTTTGTTACAAATGGGAAAAGGGCTTTGAAATCAGAACCTTTGCTGCAGCGTGAACGCAACGCCGGCCTTGTGATGCGCGCGGGAATCTATGTTCGAACTTCTGTCCATATAGGTGAAATTCAGCACCGGCGAAAATCCATAGAGCCTTATCTTGTTATTGGACAGCGAAAGCAAGTATCTTTGCGTGAAATCTTTCGCCGTAATCTGGGCGGCTTCGAATCCGTTGGGTGTCCGGACCACCGCAAACCGCGGTCCGTCGAAATCAGTGAAAGTAACGGACGGTTCAACATACACGCGGAAACCCCACGGTATTTCCGCGCCCACCCCGACGGCATAGGTCCGGCGCCAGTTGGCGTGCGCGTCGCTTTTCGCGTCTTCCCTTTCTATTCCGGCGCGCAGCATCAGGCTGGTCCGCGGGCTGAACATGTACCGCAGGCGCATATTCGCGCCATAGATGTCACCGTCAAGAAGTTCCGCCATATCGCCATTGTAATACGTCGGCGCATAGCGCAGCACCAGCGTGCCCGACATCCGCCGCGTAAAATCGTAATTGGTTTCGGCGCGCGCGCCGACAGAATGCCGATAACTTTCGCCGCCAAGATACATCTTGTGCCCCGCGGCGGCCAGCCATACATCGCCGCGCGGAAACACATACCGCGGGCCGGTCGATGCGGACAGGAAATACATGTTGTATTGCGGCTTGTCGTAAAAGTTTCCGAACGCCGCGATATCGCTTTTTATACGCCAGCGGTCGTCCAGTTTTATTTCATAATCCCCGCCCACCCCAAGGTTGAACCCCATCGCGCTTTCCGGTTCCGAAAGGGGGCGGCACATCGGATTTGCCGGCGTCACCAGTCCCATCGGCGTATATACGGGATGGAAAGTTATGCATTCTTCGCCGCCGGATGCGTTGTTTATATTGTCTTCGGGTGAAATTCCGACATTGACCCAGACGTTCCAATTCTTGTTCTGGCGGATAGTGAACAGATGCCGGCGTATCAGCATCTGTATATGCGGCGGCAAATCCGGGTCCGCCGCGGCCAGCCGCATGTGGTAATCGGCGCGATACCATTGCCCTGTCGCCATGTACGCAAGTGCAAGTTCGAATCGCACCCGGGCCAGGTCCGGCTGGTAATCCAGTATGTGCCGCCATATTTCGATGGCGTCGCGGAACCGCTGTTCACGTGCGGCAATATTGCCCAAAAGGTACAAGCGTTCTATTTCCAGTTCCAATACGTTGAACGGCTGTTGTGACAACAGTGTTTGCGCGTCTTCCAAACTGCCCCGCGCGATAAGCCGCGCGGCAAGCGCGACGACCTGGCGCTGGGTCATGGTGACCGTGCCCGCGGATTCCGGCTGGGACACCGGTTCTTCGGCGCGCGCGGGCGCGCCTGAAAATATAATCAGGCATAATGCGGCCGCTGTAAAAATCCGAATTCTGATTTGCATTCTATTCCCCTCTTTGGGAGGGAACTATATACTTATCTTTCCATAAACGGCCCCGAAAAGACGGGGCCGTTTATTCACACATCCAACAATGGATCCTTTTACGGGGTTGTCACGATTTCGTCAAACCTTGCACCGAATGCGCCTTGCAGGAAAAATTCCTGGTCGAAGTTGGTGGAGTCTTGGGCCGTGAACGTACCGACCACTTCCAGGTCCGGAGTGCCTTCAACGCCGAAAAATTCTGCGCTGAGTGTGCCGGTTACGTTTTGGACGCCGTCAAAGGCTACGCTGCTCTGAGTCAGTTCAAAGCCTTCCCGGATGGTCATTCCTTCTTCAAAGAAAAGCGTTTTATCCGCACCCTCGAAGTCAAGTCCATACCAGTCGTCGAACATCAGGTTGAGCGCAGTCGACGTCGCAAAGGTGTTGCCGAACGACAGCGTCGCGTCTCCGGTGAACAATCCGTGCTCATCGTCAACGTTCAAGAACGCAACGGCTCTGCCTGTGAAGACCGCACTTTCGTTGGGGTCAAGTTCTTCGCCCGCCCAATTGGCCATAACGTCGCCGTTGATTTCATGGTCAGCGCGTCCGGATGCAATCAGGGTCGTTTCACCATCCCAACCGTCATCTTCGTTGTCTATGACCGTTATGACACCCAGCGTATGGATACCGAACGCCGAATATTTCAGACCGGCTTTGCCCAGTACCAGGTCTCCCATGGTGTCTTCGCGTTCCGTCGTGACTTCGGGTTTGCCGGCAGCGGCAAGCAATTCCGCGGCCGTTTCGTCAATAACATGGGCCCATATGTATATGCCTTGCAGCCTACTAAGTTCGCCTTCGATATCCGCGGCTTCGCCGTCGATCGTCCATTCCCCGTTGACGGCATCCCATTCGTATCCAGCATCTGCAAGGTCTTTGGCTGTAAAGATCAAATCTTCTTCAGCCGCGGATGTTCCGATACCGGTCGCGAAAGCGGTCATGCCTTCTATTGTAACCGCCAGTTTCCCGGCTTCGACGGCTTCTTCAACATCGACACCCATTTCGTCCCATTCCGTATGCACGCCTGTGTTAAATTCGACTCTGGCGGTCTCTATCTTCGCCAACAGGTCTGCATTAGCAACCGTTGTCGCGGTCGCTGCGTTCTGGTTGGTGCCTGTGCCAAAAATTGCACCCAGTCTGCCGTCCGTCGCTTCATCCAAATCAACCGACGCGGTCGCGGTCGTTGCGCCGGTCACTTCTTTAGCCATATTGATAAAGTCGTTGTTGTTTTCGATAATCTGCGAATAGGTTGTGCCATCAATGGTCACGTTGTTGCCGTCAAAGGACAAATCAAAACTCCCCGTCATGTCATGTCCGGACAGATTTGGAAGCCCCGTGACAACGCCGGGTTTTGAACCGCCGCTGCTGCAGGCGCCCAGCACCGCCATCATGGCAAGCATGCTGGTAAGTTTCAAGGTTGTGAATGGTTTCATGATTTTTTCTCCATATTATTGTTAAAAAGACACCTGGATGTCAGGTGTCGGGGAGTTCAAAAAATCATAAACAAAAATGACCCCGCCGGCCTTTGGGTTACCCCTGTTGTATAACCAGCGGCTCCCCGACCAAGCGGGGGCTGCACAATAAAAAAAACGCGTATCCGCGTATTTACTGTGCCTGCGGATGTCAACGCAATTGCTTGCGTGATTTGTTTATGGGCTTTTTGAAGGCCCCGAACACACATCCCTGTGAGCTCGTCCACAATAGTATTTTAATAGTAACTATAAGTCAAGATAAATATGAAAGAATTCCCATGTGATAAAAAACGCCCCGGAATCCGGGGCGCCGTTTTATATCCATGACCAAGGTTTTAAAACTTTCAACAACATCATGCCCGTACGCTTGTCCGCATACGTATGGCCGCAACGCGGACAGACCAAGAACGGTTTGGTCAGTTTGCGCACCTTGCCGAACACCATGAACCAAAGCAACAAAGCCGCCGCCCATGCCGCAAACACAAGACCCCATGCGACATAACCGAAATAACGGTCAACCATGCCGGTCAATGATTGCAGAACCGCCACGTTCGACTGTTCCAAATCGGCATAAATTTTATTCGTAATCGGCCAGGTCGACGGACGCCACGGCATCACATGCTTGATGCCATAATTGGTCAGCATCGTCGTACCCAGGCCCGTATGCTTGTCCAGAATCGATTTCAATTGTTCATCAATCGCTTTGTCGATTTCCGTTTGCGCGACGCGGGTCAATTCGCCCTTCATCCTTTCCAATTGCTGGTTGATTGCGCGCGCTTGGTCGTCTATTTTATCAACCGCGCCGGATGCCGCGCCAACCGCACGGTCCGCGGCCGCAGTATTCACGCCAGCACGTGCGGCAAGACCGGTCAGACGCGCCGCGCCGGCGGTCGCGGCTTGCGCCTGGGTCGTTGCGGTTTCAACGCGCGCGACGCCGCCTTCGGCGATTTTCATTTTATCAATCGCAATCGCGACCGGTTTTTCCAAATTAATGTTCCGGGCCGCCATGCGCAGCAATCTTTCATATTGTTCATTCATGTTGCGCTGCAAATCAAAGAACATCGAAACGACAATAGACCTTTTAATCTGCACGCCGTATTTGTCTTTGACATGCAATGGCGCCCATGCGCCAAATCCAAACCAGATGATGGTAAACGCCAACAGAACCCTGTTGACCATTTTTACCCAAGATGTTTTCCGCGCGACGGTTTTCGCCCCGCCCATGTCGATTATTTCGATTTCTTTTTTTGGCATGTTGGACTCCTTGATTTGTAATATCTTAATTAGTATCAGGAATGTTTTCAAGTTTATTTTTGGGATTATCCTGCCCGCGCGCAAAGCGCGCTCCTGCCCCCGCCGGGTCCCGGCAAAATCAAAGATTTTGCGGGGTGGCTTTGTGGGGCGGGATAGAACTTGTTAGCACGCAGTGCGTTACAAGTTCTTGGGTGGGGGAAATAAATAAGAATCAAAATACCCCCACCCAAGAGTTGCTAACTCGCGCTGCTCGTAAGCCAACTCTTTCCCGCCCCACAAGGGGGCAGGATAATTATTCTGTATACCTTTCAACAAATTCTTTTTTGAATTCTGCGAAACGGCCTTGCTCGATTGATTCGCGGATATCGCGCATCAGGTCTTGGTAAAACCAAAGATTATGCTGGGTCAATAATGTCGCGCCCAGAATTTCATCAGCCTTTATCAAATGGTGCATGTATGCGCGCGACAGTTTACAAGCCGGACAGCCGCATTCCGCATCCAGCGGGGCGGCATCATCTTTGTGAACAGCATTCCGCATATTCAGCGTGCCGTTGCGGGTGAACGCCTGGGCCGTGCGGCCCGCGCGCGTCGGCATGACGCAATCGAACATGTCTATGCCGCGTTCCACTGCGCCCAAAATGTCCAACGGCGTTCCAACGCCCATCAGATACCGCGGCTTGTCGGCCGGCAATAACGGGCATGTGTGCGACAGAACTTTGAACATGACTTCCTGCGGCTCGCCAACAGCCAAACCGCCGATGGCATACCCGTCAAACCCGATGTTAATCAATGCCGCCGCTGATTTCGCGCGCAGGTCCGCAAAATCCGCGCCTTGGACTATGCCGAAAATTCCATATCCGGGCCGGTCGATAAATGCGTCTTTACTGCGCCGCGCCCAGCGCGTCACCATATCGACATTCTTTTCAACAGCCGTGCGCGGCGCAGGCAATTTCAAACATTCGTCCAGGACCATGGTGATATTCGAATCCAGTTGATGTTGAATCTGGACTGACTTTTCCGGTGTTAAAAAATGTTTTATCCCGCCGTCTATGTGCGATGTGAAATGCGCGCCCTCTTCCGTCATTTTTACCAGACCGGTTTTTTGTAGGGGCGCAATATCTTGCGCCCCCTGGGTCGAAAATATTCGACCCCTATATTTTGTGCCTGACAACGACATAACTTGGAACCCGCCGCTGTCGGTCAGTATGGGCCCGCGCCATCCGGTGAATCTATGAAGGCCGCCCATCTGTTCCACCAAGTCACCGCCCGGCCGCAGCATCAGATGATAAGTATTGCCCAATATGACTTCGGTGCCAGAGCCCGCAACCTGGTCCATCGTCAGCGCTTTGACAGTCGCGGCCGTGCCCACCGCCATAAACGCCGGTGTCTGGAACGTTCCATGCGCTGTATCGACGCTGCCGCGGCGCGCGGCGCCATCCGTATTTAATAAATTGAATTTTAACATGCCGGGATTATAAGGCCGCAGATGGCAAATGGCAAATGAAAATCATTGGACAATCTGTGCGCCGAATGATAAGATGGGAACGCATTCACACAAAAGGATAAAATCCATGGCCATTCCTACCCCCCCCCGCATAATTTAATCAGTAAAATCAAGGTATTATTACGCCGCCTTACAATATCCAGAAATTTCCGACACCGTATCCGATACACCCTGCAATTTGGAATCTTTAAATACATCCGCGCCGTCCGCGCAGAAAAAAATCTGAAACCAAAACACTTCCTGTCAGTATGCGCAATCCTGAAAAACGAAGGCCGATATCTTATAGAATGGCTGGAATTCCACCGTCTTGTCGGCGTGGAAAAATTCTATCTGTACGACAACGAAAGCACGGACGATACGACGGAACTGCTGGCGCCATACATAAAATCCGGCATCGTCGAATACACTTATTTCCCGGGACTGAAAAGACAGTTGCCGGCATACGGCGACTGTCTTGAAAAACGCAAAGTGGAATCCAAATGGATTGCATTCATCGACTTGGATGAATTCCTTTTCCCCGTCCAAGACGATAATATCACCGACTGGCTGAAAACCATTCCGGACGGAACTTCGCAAATCCTGGTCCACTGGCACATGTTCGGGTCCAGCGGCCATGAAAAAAGACCGGACGGACCGGTTCTGGAAAACTATAAGTTTCGCGGTCATAATATCTATTCGAAAGGTCATCAAAAATCAATCCTGAACCCGCGGATGGTTCTGGAACCCGGTGTCCATTATTTCAGGACAGTACAAAACACTGTTGATGAAAGCGGCAGAACGATCCGCCGGAAAGGGTACGAGCTGCCTTCAAACCGCATCCGCATCAACCACTATCACTGCAAGTCTTGGGAAGATTATCAGGCGCGCAATGCGCGCGGCTGTGTTTTCTTCGGAGTGCCTAACTATTCGTTGGAAGGGTTCAAAAAACACGACCACAACGACATCTATGATTATTCCGCGGAAAGGTTCGTAAAGAAACTGAAAAAATGATTATTCGACAATGTCACGGAAAATTTCCGCCGGGACCGTACCGCCGGTGACGCGGTTCATAGGCGTGAAGTTATCGTTGCCAACCCAAACGCCGACAACCAATTCAGTCGTCGCGCCGATAAACCATGCGTCGCGGAAATCGTTGCTGGTGCCGGTCTTGCCGCCGATGGTATGCGGCGTGCGCGCGCGACGGCCCGTGGCGACAGGAAGCTGGACCGCGTCGCGCAACATTTCGGTCATGTGTTCGACTGTCTGCGGCTGCAAAAGGCGCACTGGCTTGTCCGGTTTGCGCTGATACAAAATCCGGCCCTGGGGCGACAGTATTTTCTCGATAGAATACGGATTCACGGCATAGCCGTCATTCCAGATAACGTCGTACATCCGCGTCAGGTTTATCAATGTCATTTCGCTGGCGCCCAGCACCGTCGAATATTCGCGGTTAAGACGCGCGCCAACCCCAAGCCGACCCGCCATGCGCAGCACGTTATTCAACCCATGCTGGTGCGCCAGCTGCAGCGGTACGGAATTGACGGATCTTGCAAACGCGACCGTCATGGTTATGTCGCCGTAATACCTGTCGTCGAAATTCCGCGGGCTGTAATTGCCGACGGAAAAAAGTGCATCGTGCACCATGCTGGCCGGTGTCAGGCCGTTTTCCAGCGCGACCAGATAAACTATGGGCTTGAAAGTACTGCCCGGTTGGCGCATGGCCATCGTCCGGTTGAACTGGCTGCCCTGGTAATCGATTCCGCCGACCATCGCGCGCAGCGCGCCGCCGCGCGTCATCGCGACAACCGCGCCCTGGCCGACATTCCTGTCCGCAGCGCCTTCGACCCGCCGGCGCATTACATGCGCCGCGCGTTCGTGCAAATCGGAATCAAGCGTCGTATAAACCAACAAATCGGATTCGAAACTTTCGCCCAGACGAGAATGAATTTCATCCGTAACAAAATCCGTCCAGAACCGAAATATATTCGTGTCCGGCGGCGGGGTGACGGCAAACAGCTGCGTCGCCGCTTCGCGCGCTTCGTCTATCGTTATGAATCCCTGACGCACCATTTCGACAAGTATTATGCGCGCGCGCGCGATGTTCCGGTCCGGATGCCGCACCGGACTGAACGCCGTCGGTGCAATCAGCATGGCCGCAATCTGGGCGGATTCGGCCAGCGTCAGTTCTGTCGCCGGCTTTTGAAATAAATCGCGCGACGCCGCGTCTATGCCGCGCAGGCCCCGCACCAGAGATACGCGGTTCATATATAAATCCAGAATCTGATTTTTCGAGAAACGGTTCTCCAGCCAGTATGCGATGATGACTTCCTGGATTTTTCGGTCTATTGTGCGGCTGCGCGACAAGAATATGTTTTTCGCCGTCTGCTGGGTTATGGTCGAACCGCCCGCAATAACGCGCCGCGCCCGTATGTTCGTCGCCATAGAGCGAATCAAGCCGCGCCAGTCAAGCCCGCGGTGTTCGAAAAACCGTTTGTCTTCGATGGCTATCATCGCCTGCCACACGTGCGGCGGCAGAGTTTCAACGGATACCGGGTTGCCCATTATCCTGTTGGTGCTGCGGATTTCGAATCCGTCCTTGTCTATGAATGTTATCGAAGGCAGGCGCGTTTCACGCAGCATGGAATCCAGCGACGGCATCTGCAGAAACACCACCAATACATAGGCCGCGACCAAAGCCGTGGCCGCCAGGCCAAGGGTAAACATTGTGCCGACCAGCCGCCATTTCCAGGAAATCGGTTTTTTTTCTTTTGCTTTTTTGTCTTCTTCTTTACGCTTCATGGGGATATTATAGCATAAAAACTAACAGCTAACAACTAACAGCTAGCGTTTGGTTTCTGGTTGTCTAATATATTAGACAAGCCATATTAATTATTGTCCATTATAATGGACAAGCAATATTCCAGTTGTTAGTTGTTAGTTGTTAGCTGTTAGTTGTTAGTTGCTAGTTGTCTTTCAAACTCTTGCTCGTCCCAAACCGTGACGCCAAGTTTCCGTGCGTCGGCAAGTTTCGAACCGGCGTCAGCGCCGGCAATGACAATGTCTGTCTTTGCGCTGACGCTGGACTGCACTTTCGCGCCCAGGTTTTCCAGAATTTCCGCCGCCTGGTCGCGGGTGTATTTGGACAGACTGCCGGTTAAAACAATTTTCTTGCCGGAAAATTGTGATTTCTGATTTCTGATTTCTGATTTCTGATTTATTACCGTCAGATGCGAAAGCAATTCATCCAGCGCTTTCACCGTATGGCTGTCCGCAAAATATTTAACAATTTCGTTCGCCATAATTTCGCCTATGCCGTCTATTTCCATCAGGCGTTCCGCGGTTGCTTCGCGCAGATTTTCAATGCTGCCGAATTCGCGAGCAAGAACTTTCGCAGTGGCGTCGCCCACTTCCGGAATTCCGATTGCGAACAACAATCTATGTAAATCGATATTGCTGCGCAGGTTTATCGCCGCATCCAGATTGGCAATGGATTTTTCGCCATAGCCTTCCATCCGTCTCATGGCTTCGCCATGAGCCGAGATTAGCGTCCATATGTCCGCAGGCGTCTTCAGCCAACCCAATTCGACGAACTGTTCTATTTGTTTTTCGCCCAGACCTTCGATATCGAACCCTTTGCGCGATACAAAGTGTACCAGTTCCGAAGAAATCATCGCGGGACATGACAATGTATTCACACAGCGGCGCCGGGCCTTGCCGGAATCCTGGACCACATCGGCGCCGCATATTGGGCACTTGGTCGGGAATTGGTACGGATGACTGTTTGCTGCATGTTCCAGCGATTCAACGACCTGGGGAATCACATCGCCCGCGCGCTGGACGACGACTTTGTCGCCGACGCGAAAACCCTTGCGTTCGATTTCGTCCGCGTTGTGCAGCGTCGCGCGGCTTACCACCGTGCCGCCTATGTTCACGGGTTCCAATTCTGCGACCGGCGTCAGCACGCCCGTGCGCCCGACCTGTATCGTGATGCCTTTTATATGGGTGATGGCGCGCGCTGCGGGGAATTTGTACGCAACTTCCCAGCGCGGACTCTGCGCCGTAGAGCCCAGCTTTTCCTGGGTTTCGATATCATT
>Ga0123353_10014620_pt1 | contig 11330 bp, 9 predicted proteins | sample TergutLab28metaG_3_FD_92763 | JGI IMG/M metagenome (GOLD analysis project Ga0123353, IMG submission 92763) | Labiotermes labralis P3 segment gut microbial communities from Petit-Saut dam, French Guiana - Lab288 P3 | ecosystem: Host-associated > Arthropoda: Insects > Digestive system > Gut ... | reverse complement strand
CCGAAAAAAAGATAGAAATGGCAACCAGCGGCAGTTCAATAATGCTGGATTCAAGCGGGATTGATATAAAGGGGAAAGAGATCCGGGAGAATTAGGTGTACAATATGAAGAGTCTGTAAAGAAAGGATAATTCCCAAGTACTGTACAGGTCATCATCATTCTGTCCACTTATTCCGGTTTATCCGGATTAACACAGAGCTATTGGCAAATAGTATTTAGCTAATTCACAAAGAATTCATAGCACTTCCGCAGTGGTAGCTTGAATAAACAGAGAATAGGAGAAGCCATAAACTGGATAGGGGAGGGAGAGATATCAATGGGTGGTGGAAGGGATTGTTCGCAACCAGCCAATAAAGACTTAAAACTGTATCCGACTTATGACAGCGGCGCTATAGATCCAGAATGCAAAACACCTGAAATAAGTCTACAATTTGTACACGGAGGAAACCCATTACCAGGAAGAATAATACGTACAAATGATGGATTCCCTGAGGAAATATTCGTTAAAAAAAAGCCTAAAAGCAATGAAAAAGAGGAATATTTTTATTATCTTGGTCTAGAATTTAACGCAGTTGATGGTGTAATACATAACGTAGAAAAAAACCAGTTTGATCAAATAGTTATCAAGTGCGAGAATGGTACGATTAATAAAGTAAGCTTTGTTGTGGAATCCTTTTCAAGTTTCCCTGATTTAGTAGATATTCCAAATTACGTGCTACAGTTGATGCTAAGAGATATTACAGAAGGCTTAACAAAAAGAGGAAAAATCGTATCTGATAACAAAGGGAATAACATTTGCGATATCACAAAAGAAATCATAAATATTGAAAACATGTATTCTAACGTAAAAAACATTTCAAATTATCAAACTGGCTCTGATGTACCTAGTATTAAGAGATTTACAATACAAGTGTCGGCAAAAAACCCTAATGGGATAACGATTGATAAACAAATATGTCGTTGTAAAAACTATACTGTCTGGAAAAAATTGTTGGGAAGAACTCCTGGCGACGATTATCACTATTGCAATTTTGGCGACCACGAATTATTTCGTGGAGTTTCAAGGTACTTTAATAATAATGCCGACTTCTACTACAGATTTACTCATCCAAAAGCAAGAGATGTTGTAGATCGACGTGGAATTACTATTTATAATGGGCAGGAGTATTTTAGAGTATATAGTAATAGAAAAGAACTAGCGCTCAGTGAAGGTGGTATAGTATATGAAGTGCATGAGCAAACTGAAAATATGTTTATAGCAGTAATGGATCAAGCAAAGAAAACTAGAGTTCAGATTAGCTTTACTCCCAAAACCGATCCGCCTAAAGACGCAAAGATACCAGAACTTGAACCAATTAACTTACAAAAGTATCTAAAAGGTGTCGGATCTGATGGTGGGTGGAATAAACGATTTCAAGATGATAGACAGTATATAAGCGCACATTGTTATGGTTTAGCCATAGATATTAACAGCGATAATGTGTTTAATAAACGGGAGCTTATAGATGTGAATAATTTAAACTGGCGTGAGATTGAGCTTGTTATAGAAAATCTCAAATATAACAGGCGTGAGGAAAATGCCAATAATGAAATATGGTACTTCTTTTCTTATGAATATAATACTGATAATTATGAAAATGGAAAACTTAAAGATGAAAAGAAAAAAAGGATAATTAATAAGATTGATGTTATGACAGATGAATTCAACATAATGAACGGAAAGGCACTGGTGAATTGGTTTCTATATCATTTGGCGTTTGAACCGCTAGAGTTTGTTGATCCTTATGTGAAATTTTATTGGGGTGGTTATTTTGACCCAACTGATGCCATGCATTTTTCTCTGGTTGAGAGCTATAATTATAAAAAAAAGGATGAAGCCACGTCTTCCTACCCCAACAAAAATGAGCGGAAAAATGAGCATACGACTAAGTATTATGATGGTAGTACTAAAATAAATACTGTTTATCATAATTATGATAATACTAAAGATTCAGTATTTATATTAGAATTTCCTTCAGATCAGAAGAATAAACGTGTTTTTGATAAATGGAATACTAAAGCAGATGGTAGTGGGTTATGGCAAAGTGAAAAAACGAATATTAATCCGGGCGATGTTAAAGATTTGATTCTTTATGCGCAATGGAAAAAGAGTGGAAAATCTGATGGTGTATAAACGCATCACCCGAAAACGCCAAAGGAGTAACTAATATGACCGACGTTTTTCTCAATCGCGCCAACACCTTGCGCACGGAATACCTCATGAAAACCGAAGCTCTTTTCGCTGCAAATAGAAATGATTGGTTCGCGGACTTCGATGTACACTTCCGTCAAATCTGCGCTCAGATAAAAAGATGGCAGGCTAAGGCAGAGTTACCCAGAATAGTATACTTGGAGTACACGATGCTCTACTCGAACTTCATTAGCCGTCGTTATGTGGCTGAGGTTTTTGTTTACAATGACAGAAGCTATCTCGATAAAAACCAGCATCTGGTCGGTGAGTATGATATTTCACTTTTTTTTACTTCTTTCGACGAACTCTGGGACAAATTACTTTCCGAGCGGAAGCGCTACGTTGGAAAGGTTGTAACAAAGGATATAACAGCGTTTATGCTGGAGGTGCTTCCTGATTTTTACTCATACCTCGTGACTATTGCTCGATTTGCGATAGCAAATTGTATAGATAAAAGCCCATTTACTGATATCGATAAGAGTGACGAGTTCATGATAAATGTCGGCAACTATATGAGCAAAACTGAAAACGTCTACACTGAAAAGAAAAACAAGGACGCAGTAGCGTTGGCAGAATGGTTTGATGAACAGAATATTAACGAATACACGTTTGACGATTATTCCAAGCTTGATTTATCAGGGTGTTCCTTTATATATACGGGATTTCGCTACTCTCAGTTTCGTTATTCCTTCCTGAATAATGTCTCTTTGAAGGGGTGTGCATTGATTGGCACGAGTTTTCATGGGGCATGCATGGAGAATTGCTGCATTGACTTGTGTTCAATATATGAAGCCGATTTTTCACACGCGATATTGATAAATGCGAGCTTTGTGAATGCCCGAGGGAGGGCGGGCCTGCCCAATGAAAGAGAATGGCGGCAAGTTGGGTTTTTGCCTGTTAACTTTCGTTACGCTGATTTGACCGGAGTTAGTTTTACTGGAGCAAGTCTAGGCGGCGCTGATTTCACTGGGGCAAACCTCACTGGCGCCGATTTCACTGGTGCAATTCTGGATGGCGCCGACTTCACCGATGCAGTATTAGATGGTGCTATTTTTGACGCTTTCAGTTAAACCGTATTGAAACAGTAAACTGCAGAATTAATCATCCCTTAGAGCCGTATCATTTATGTGATACACAATGTAGAGCACAGTTTTCACCAAACGGTGGTATTCTGGACTTAATGGAGAATTATTCTATGTACACAGTCATAATCGCTGATATCGCGGAATTGACCGAAGAGGTACTTGGGGTTGAGTTTGGTTCTGAAAGGATTACCACAGACTCAAGACCATCAAAGATCGTGGCCAGAATTACAGTTTTTGGCCAGATTTCTTATGACTCGGGCAAGCAATTTATAAGAGATTCCACAAAAGCTATAGCGGACTGGTCATTACTAGATCCTGGCAACAGCGATGCATATAAAAAGACAACGGTGAAGTTCAGTAACACAGGAGATATCAGATATGAGCTGCCTAGTGCTTTTGCAATTTCTTATAGTGAACGATTGGAAGATGAGAATGGCTTTTTCAAGCTAGAGGTAAAAGAAGTAAACCCTGAAAGCTGTTCTGCTGCGCCTGTCATCAAAACGGGAAATGCTGCACTGCTGACCAATATAGTAGGAAATGGTGCAAGACTATCGCTACCAGCAGTTGTAATACCGGACGTAGCCACTCTTGACAGGCTGGTAACTGAAGTGATAGCAGGGAAGTGGCTCAACCAGCCGGAGCGGGAAAGACTACTAACCGCCGCTGGCTTTGATTATGGCGCCGTTCAAGCAGAGGTAAACAGGCGTTTGCAAAATGAACAGATCAGTGCCGTTATAAAAGAAGTTACATATACGATAACATATGACGCCAATGAAGGTGCTGGTGAACCCTCTTCTCAGATAAAAGTGCCTGGAGTATCATTGACCCTTAGTAATGAAAAACCGATAAGAAGTGGCTTCTCATTCTTGGGCTGGTCGACTACCAGCACAGCTAAAAAAGCAGAATATCAGGCTGGTAGCAGTTATACTCTCAATTCCGACAGTACCCTTTATGCCGTGTGGTTCAAGATAATATATATAAGCTATATGAAGATATATCAATCCCCTCGTTTACCTGGGAAAGCTGAAGGAAGCACAAGCGAATCTGCTCCTGATATGTTAATTAACGATAGAACTCTCACACAGTTGCGCGAAATGAAGAGAGCACTTTATGATAAAGCGCGTCAGTATGATTCAAACTCTATAATTTCTGGAAGCGAATCTGTCAAAAGAGAAGCCAGAAGTTTGGCTAACATATTCTCTTTGAATGATTCTGGCATGAGAAAAGTGGCTCAAAGCATGTTTGATCGTTTCTTTAGTGGTAGTGGCATGGATTATCGAGACGGTACATTGACGCAAAAAGCGGTTGCACATACATCAACGCAAAATTATATTAATATCGCAAAGCAGAAAATCATTGATTATCTAAAAAGTAACAATGGAGATCCTTCTAATATTAATAATAGTATAAAAAGCACTTTAGACAATCCCGGTATTAGACCTAAGTATAATTTGCCGAGTGATCTGCTTAGCGGATTGACAATTTGCATAAACGATACTTGGGGCAACTATATTGAATTGATGAACTACAGATATGATGGTATAACGTACCGTGGCACGCTAAGGTTTACTATTTATGACCATTTTGGGCTGGACGACGAAGATGTTGCAACAAGTTTCGAGTCGTTTAAAAAAGCTATTGTAGGTAATATGGACGGGTTTTTGTCATGGTATGTTTTACAGCATTACACCGGCTGCAATGGTCAGTATAAACCTTTCATCACATATATTGAAACAGAGGTGTCAATCAGCGGAGATATATAATTTAGGCGCATCAACAGAGACGGCTTTAAGCTCAATACCGAACGGTGAGTAACAGACGAAGAGCCATACACTGATAGTGTATTCGTATTGGCAACACCCTGTGGATCGGCGCGCACGACGGAGCTTATTATAGCTCGACAAACGGCAGCTTTGCTCCCAATCTTCTACTTCTAACTCTCCATATTATTGACTTTCGCCGTTTTTCAGATATAATAGCACCGTCCCCATGTCTTGCATATGTCCTGCACCGGTTGCCAAGGAGTTGAAAGAAAATGAATTCAAGAAAGGTTTACTTGCTGTTTTTTTCGTTGCTGTTATCATCATCAATACTCTATAGCGGTTGTTCAAAAAATAAGGGTTTATCAAGCCAACCAAGCAACTCTGAAAGCCAACCAAGCAACCCTGAAAGCCAACCAAGCAAGCCTGAAAGCCCTAAGAAAAAAGAAGTGGCTAAAGAAATGATTGACCTGCATGGTTTCGATGAGGCCGCTGGTAAGAAGAACATTGATTTGCTTCTGGAAAAAGTACCCACTTATCGAAGCGACTGTAAAGCGTCTGATTTTACCTTTAAAGGACGATATGCCAATTTCATACTTACTGAGATTAATAAATATGACGATCATGATATGATTTGCGCCTACTACAGGTTGAAAACAAACACAAATGAAGATGATTATGACGCGAATGTCACCGTAATTATCTACGAGTCCCAAGCCGCAAGCCTGAAAGCCATGAGTGACTCAACTGAGACTTACGCCGCGCCCGAGATATATCCTTCTTCTTTGAAAGTTGGAGACTTTGCTATTGGAGATGAATATTACATAAACTACATCCGCGGAAATGTCTATGTAAATGTTATGGAATGCCCCCATGATGAAGTAAATGAGGTTTCGATAATTGATTTAGCAAAAGAAATTGACTTCCAAATATTGGAAATAATTAATAGAAGATAGAAGGTAGGGAATGGCAGGGTAGATGAACTGCCCACATGTCAAAAAAAGGAGGAAAGATATATGGAAAACACGATAGAGAAGATGTTAACATTGTTTGCGACCAACACACAGGTGATTAAAAAGGAATTCTCATGGCAGAATAGTTTGACCAGAAAGTTGGCGGCGCTGTTTTACGCGAAGGAGGATAAGCTGATTGATTGCGAGGCAATCCATCAATGCTACACCATCATAAAGCAGAGCACCGGTGCTTTTTCGGTGTTCCGGGGAGACATGGTTTTGTTCGTATCGGCGCTGCTTTCGCTGTCTCCCGACCCGCTGCGGTTATTTGAGGATACGTTAAAAGCTTTTAGCATGATGAAAGAAGCGAAGTTCCGCAATTCCTACTATCTTGCGGTTGCCGCCTATCAGATCGCGGCGCAAGTCAATAGCGCACAATATAGCGATGTCATAGCCCGAACAAGGGCTTTTTATAATGGGATGAAATCCAACCATTTCTTCCAAACAGGCCAGGATGATTACATCTATGCCGTCATGCTGGGGCTGTCAGATTTAAACGTCGCGGCAGGGGTAGAGCGCGTAGATAGGATTTATAACAGGCTAAAGGGCGAGTTTTCGGACAAAAACAGCGTTCAAGCTTTGGCGCAAGTTTTGGTGCTGAGCAGCAAAGATGATGAAATCGTGAACCGTGTCCTATCGCTGAGGGATGTGTTTAAAGCGCGAAGAATAAAGCTTGATAAATCTTACACATTGCCGTCTTTAGGAATTCTCGCGATGCTCCCGGTGGAGGACAGCGTACTTATACGTGATATTGAAGAGGCACAAGTGACTCTGCGGGCGCAAAAAGGGTTTGGGACGTGGTCAGCTACATCTATAGAGGTGCTATTATTCGCAACGGCTGCCGTAGCCAACAGCTACGCCCGGAACATTGCGGATGATGTTTTGTCAGCGGCCCTATCGACCAGCATAGCTAACATTATAATTGCCGAACAAGCCGCAATGGTGGCAATAATAGCAGCATCCTCATCAGCAGCCTCAGCCTCGGCGTCATCGTAAGCAATCGTTACAGACAGGGTTTAATTACTCGAAAAAGCAGATATTGAAAAGTGGGGTATTATTAGCATGAAAATTCAGTCCATGCATCTGGGGCATTATCGTTGCTTTGAGGATTTTAAAATTGACTTTGACGACCGCCTTACAGTACTTGTTGGCACAAATGGGGCAGGCAAAACAGCGGTGCTTGATGCGCTGGGTCTTTTTCTGAAACAAGCAGGGCATCCGACTAACAGATATGCTTCTTATCAAGTCCCGATTTCTGATGTCTCAATAGGAAGTACGATAGAGGATTTAAAATATCGCTTGGAAGTGCAACCAGGGAGCATGGGCGATAAAACTGTACAATTACGCTTAATATACAAGAGGACCTATCAACACAACCTGAATTTTGCAATAGAAGGAAATACACCAATAAAGGACATACTTGCTGCAGAGAATCCGCTTTTTGTAGCTTATATGGCGGGACGCTTTGTCGCTGAAAATGCTTCTGTCCTTACACAAAATGCCCAATCCACCTCCGCCTACGCAGCCTATGAGAACAACTTTAATAGAACGATTGATTTTGCATCTACAATATCCTGGTTTGACAAGGTTGATGCCGATGAAGCCCGTGCTATGCGCGACAGCGGACAAAAAGATGAGTTGCCGGAACTAAAAGCAGTCAGGGAGGCGTTATCCAAGGCCTTATTGGGGAAATATGAGCGTCCAAGGATGCTAGGAAATCCTCCTGAATTGATTGTATATCAAAGTGGCACCGATCTGGCTTACAAAGTCAGCCAGATAAGTGACGGATATCGTGCAATGTTGGCGCTAGTTATGGATTTGGCGCGTCGTATGGCACAGTCCCGCGAAAAGAGCAACCCCAACGAATCGTTGCTTCACGTTCCGGCTGTTGTCCTTATAGATGAAGTGGAATTGCATCTGCATCCATCATGGCAGCAGACGGTTCTTACCACGCTTATGGATATATTCCCGAACACACAATTCATTGTAACAACCCATAGCCCTCAGGTGTTGACATCTATCCCACAAAGACATATACGCATTCTTAGCGACGGGAAAGCTTATTCAGTAAATGAGCAGACGCAGGGCGCGGAAGCATCGCGGCTGCTAAAACATGTTTTCGGCGTAGATCTGCGTCCGAATAGCCTTGAAATAGTAAAAGCCCTGAAGGATTACTCGAGACTGGTATATGATGAGAAATGGGATACGCCGGAGGCTGAAAAGCTGAAAAAATTGTTATATGAACATTACAGTAATGATGATCCTGAGCTTATGGAACTTGAGCTGCACATTGATAACATCAAGTGGGAGCAAGGTTTATGAAACGAGTGTGTAAGGGGCCATCTCCACCGATGTTGGATGACTATATCCAAGCCAACCCTGAAGCCACATGGGAGCAAATGCGCAATGATAATTCCTCTGGAGGCTATGAGGTTGCGCATGAGTGCCGCGCCAGGTCTGTACAAGATCAGAAAGGTCTTTGTGCTTATTGTGAGCAGGAAATATCGTCGGATGACCCGCTACGTTGCCGGGTTGAGCATTTTCACCCAAAATCAGATAGGGACGAAAGCCACAATTGGAGCCTTGACTGGAAAAACATGTTGGCTGTATGTGACGGCGGAAGTTGGAGAATACCAGAGGAAAACGTGAGTTATCCATTACCGGAAAACCTATCTTGCGATGCACATAAAGGTCGAATGATTGATATAGGCAAAATACCACAAAACTGTGAGGGTCGCATTTTGAATCCACTCGAAGCCCCAGCCTTCCCCAATATCTTTACTTTGGATAAGGGAACCGGCTGTTTGAAAGCGGATGATACATACTGCATAGATGTTGTAATACCAGGAAATACTTACGAAACGACAGTTGAGCTTGTTGATCAAACAATTGCAATTTTGAATCTAAATTGTGATCGCTTAACTGAAAAACGCATACTTGTGGTTAGAAATATTGAGCACAATAAGAAGACCTTGCGTAAAAATGGCATCACTCCGGCAGACATGCCAAGCAAATTGATCAATCGCTATTTTAACAAAAAATGGCCTGAGTTTTTTACTACGATACGTTGTTGCCTTGGAAAGGCAGTTGATACTTATCTTGAATCAATAAACTATCAAGGATGAGTATAAAGGTATTATTTTACGGTCATAGGTGATAAGAACAAAAGAGTTCCAGAAGAACATTTTGCCGAGGTGGCGTGGCTTTGGAGATATTCAAGAACCCAAACTGTAAAAAAGTCAGGGGCAGCCATGTCCTGGAAGTAACTTGCGCGTATTGTAAATGTTTCATCGCCAATTATCAGAAAGTCGGCGAGAGCAACTTCGTAAAAATGTACAACGAGCGGATCATAGACGGGTCGCTAGACTTTTCTAAATATCTCGGGGCTGTATTTTGCCCAAAATGCGGGGAGCGGATAGCGACCAGATATATGACAAAAATGGACAAAAAAGAAGCGTACAGGCTTGTGCCGTCAGCATTTAACAAAAAGAAGGTTTTGCCGTAAGAAACACGGCGTTATTTTTGTGGGATAACAGCTTGCGGAGGGTGGTTACGATAAAAGAAACACTTAGAACTAAACGGTTTTATGCAACAATAATATCTGTATTGTTATTACTGTGCTGCCTATCGCTCTCCGATGCGCGCGCTGTCGGGAATGATGATGGCGTGGACATTGTGCTTGTCATGGACTGCAGCGGGTCGATGAGGAAAAATGATCCCGATAAATTGGTTTTGCATGGTGCGACAATGGTGGCTGAAATGATCCGGGCTGATGGGTGGCGGTATGGGGCTGTCATGTTCGAGGGGCATGTTACCGGGACTCTGCCGCTGCGAGAGGTTGGGGATGAGGAAGCTGTTGAAGCTATCAGTGTGGAATTGGAAGCGATATACCACCAGAACGGGCGATGGACCGATTTGCCCAGGGGTTTGTATGAGGCAATACAAATTTTACTTGAAGGCGGGGATATTGGCAATGAGCGCGTAATTATAGCGTTAACAGACGGCGCGGATGACCCGGAATCGGGACGGAATATGAATGACGTCGACCGCGATCGCAACATAGCGATATCGTTGTCACGCGAAATGAACATCCCGATTTATGTTATCGGGCTGAATGTCAACGGATCGGTTTTGCAGGATATAAATGAACTTATTTCCAAAGAAACAGGCGCGGAGGCTTTTGATATCGCAACAGCGGATCAGATTGAGCCGACATTGACCGCCATACTGGAGCGGTTCCGGAAACAACCGATACAACCGGAACCGGAACCGACACCGACGCCCACCCCAACGCCAACCCCAACGCCGACGCCGACCCCGGTACCGGCGCCGACACCGACAGATACGCCGGTACAAGTAGAAGAAAAGCCGCCAACGCCAATGCTTCGCGGACTAAATGTATTTATCATAGCGGTGCTGCTTGGAGTTGCGGTGTTTGTTTTCGTTGTTATAAGAGGCTACTCGAAATCAAGCAGGCCCGGTTCGATATCATATAGGTTGGTTAGTTTTTTCGAAAGGCTCATTTCTCTTCTATGTACGAGTAAATCCTGGCTAGACAGTTCTATGAGCAGTTTTACTATCGAAGTAAAAAGCCTGCCTTATGGGATCAAGTATCCTCTATCGGCGGAATTGTTTTTGGAACACGTCAAAAGAAAGCGCAACTTGCTGCAGATTCTTACGTACAACTGGCAGTATACGGACGAATACCTGGATGCTTTCCGTGATATCAAATGGTTCCTAACCGGAACTGAGTTTTATACCACAAGGAAGTCCAGCCTCGGCATAACGATTCCGGTCAACCCCGGATTCGTTGTTGATGTCAACGCTCAAACCCAGGATAAACCATACAAGGGTATCCTGAGCACAAACCGCCAGCTCAGAATAACCTTGTATCAGAATGAAGACAACACGTATGATATTTTTCTCGGTAAAAATGATATGGGACTGTGATGAGAGTTTAGAGCTAATTAACGGTAACGCTGCAAGTATCCTTATGTCCATCGCATGATACTGTAATTGTTGCAGTTCCCGGGCTTTCAGCCGTTACGGTCCCGTTGCTGACTCTGGCGACCGTAGAATTTGAACTCGACCATGTCAGTGTTTTATTAGTTGCGTTATCAGGAAGCACTGTGGCGGTTAGCGTCCGACTTTCGCCAGGCGTCATCCAAAGGCTTTTTTGCGATAAAGTCACGTCCGAAACGGGAATTGGTATAGGCGTAGGCGTAGGATTGGGAGTTGGCGT
>Ga0123353_10014617_pt1 | contig 11330 bp, 12 predicted proteins | sample TergutLab28metaG_3_FD_92763 | JGI IMG/M metagenome (GOLD analysis project Ga0123353, IMG submission 92763) | Labiotermes labralis P3 segment gut microbial communities from Petit-Saut dam, French Guiana - Lab288 P3 | ecosystem: Host-associated > Arthropoda: Insects > Digestive system > Gut ... | reverse complement strand
TGATTTTTCAGGTTCAAAAGTGAAAGAAATTATTTTATCAACGGCTACTGGTAGATACATTTATTATGACCCATATGATAATTTATATTATTATCACACATTAGTTGACGCCGAAACCGCTGTAAAAGAAGCATTAAAAAGAACAGGAGTTAATACCAACGATGAAAAACCTGTTAATATTCCCAATGGTACAGTACAATATAATGGTCATTCATATAAAATCTTTGATTTGGGCATAGGCTGGCAGGAAGCAAAAGACTATTGCGAGAGCTTAGGCGGACATTTAGTAACCCTTACTTCACAAAAAGAAAATGATTTTGTATATAATTATTTGGTTAGTCAGGGTTATTCAAGTGCGTGGTTTGGTCTTTATAAAGATAATAACGATACTTGGAATTGGGTTACAGGCGAAAAAAACACCTTTATGAATTGGGCAGAAGGAGAACCAAATAACGAGGGGGGAAATGAGTGGTATGGAATGTTCTATTATAAATTTCAAGATGGCAAATGGAACGATGGTGTCGGCGCTAGTTCTGATAATGCACCATTTATTTGCGAATGGGATACCACAAAACCTAAACAAAAGGTTACAACTAATGCCATGACCACTATTCCTAAAGGAAATGATGATATTCTTGGTAAGTGGTATCTCTATTCAGGCACAGAAGACAGATATCGTACAGAGTTGGCTTTAAATCGAGACAACACATTTTGTCTTGACGTTAACCTCTTTGAAGGGATGGGAGAAGTAAAAGGGACATACACTGTTAGCGATAATATTATACAATGCAAGGTAAATCACATAAATTTTAGTGGTTTTTTAGGGGATGACATAACAAAATTTAATTTTTATATCAGTAAAAAAACTTTGGTTTATAAGGGCGATTGTATCGGAGAGATATCTCCTGATACAATCTTTGAGAGAAAAAAGTAGCTAAAATGGTTTCCCTAATATCTGCAAGGTATCTAAAACTTGCTTAAACAAGCACAGGGCATATCTCAAATTTCATGTTCGAGATATGCCCATATTTTGTTTAATTAGTTCGTTTATACCATTATTTTGACTTTTGCTGCCTCTACACAATCGCAGCTATAGAAAAGGCTACAAGCTACCCGTAAAATTAAACGGATAGCTTGTACACCTAAACGCAAACTGACATAAGAGATTTTGCTTGCCAGACGAACTTTTTTAGTGTAATATGGAACCAGACCTTAGACGGTAGATGGTAGACGAGGATGGCGCGGGTTATCCGGTAGGGGACGCAGGGCAAAAATGTAGGGGCGGATGCCTACATCCGCCCGCAGCAAACAAATATTTCGAATTCTAGGGGGCGATGTTGGCATCGCCCCCTACAACTTTCCGCGTGAATCCGTGCCCCCTAAATTCCAAATAAGAAATACAGAATCCGGTCAAAGAAGTCTATCAGGAAGCCGAGAAGTCCGGTATAGCGCTTAACCAGGCCGTCCATGGCATTGTTCAGCGCGGCGGTGGCCGCGTCTACTTCCTCCGCCGTGGCGTCCGCCTTGCCCAATATAGCCTGCGCGTCTTTCAGCGCCGCCGCGAATCCCTGCCAGCTTGCTGGGGTAAAGCGGCTTTGTTTTAGCCGCGCTGTCTCACTGACGGCCTGCCGCAGCGCGTATTTGCTGACGATGACGACCTCTGTCGCATCGGTCTTCGTCACACCGTCCACAGTGACGGCTAAATCCAACCAGTATGTTCCCGACTCCATCTCGGGAAAGGGCATGACTTTTGTAAAAATCACTTTGCCAAGCGGAGGCATTAAAGAAAGCAATGATTGAAACTCCTGCAACAGTTCCAGAGAAGAGAGCAGGTGCTCGCCCTCACTGCTGTAGATGTTCCATTCGTACGCTGCCTGTTCGGCCAACGATTCCGGCTCCAACTCCGCCGCAAACCATCTCCAACCAGGCATCGCCAGGGTAATCAGAAACGGGTCAATGCCGTAGGCCTTCAGCGCATCCACCGGAACCTCCTTAGATTGCCACGCTTTGCAGCGGCTCCGCCGCGAAGACCTGCGCCAGGCCCGCCATGCTCGCCATCAGTATCACGGCGCACAGCAGGACGCTGAGTGCTTTTTTCGTCTTCATGTTATAGCCTCCTTTTTATGAAATACCCCCAGGGGACGCCGCGCGTGCGCCCCCTATCTGCTTGTTAAAATATCAGTTAGAGAAACAGAATCCAGCCCGTCAAGAGGATCCAGATGGTCTGCAGGATATAGACGATCCAGCCGAAAAACCCGGAGGGAGGGGCACTTTCCAAAGCGCGAATGGCCACATAGAGGTCCGCAAAGGCCTCGTTGATCTGCCGCTGGGTCACGCCTGTGCTGCCGTTGACCGCCAGCGCCTGTTCATAGGCCACCATCAGGTCGGCCCAGCTCTCCGCCGTATAATCTTTTTCTTTCAGGTTCTTTACGTAGTTGATCAGCGCGACCAAATCTCCATATTCCAGCGGGCTGCTGACGACAAAGTCCCTGGACGCGGTGGCGGTGTTGCCGTTGTTGGTCACGGTGACCGTAATGGTATACGAACCGCTGCCCAGCCAGACCTCGATGTAGTCATAATACTTTAAGTATTCGTCCTCCTCCACTTCGCCGGTCGCCTTGTTGGTCACCACATAGTGGTAGTTGACTTTGCCCGTCAGCTCCTTTTCGGCGGGGGTTGTCACCGCTCTGAACTGGGCGTAATACGCAAAGGGGCTCGCGTCTGTGCCGAGGCCGTTGTCACTGGCCACCTCAATGACCACGCCGCTCAGGGTGCCAGCCGCGAGGGCCTGGAACACACCCGCTGCGGCCGCCAGCAGGATGACAGTGCAGAGTACTACGCTGAGTATTTTTTTCGTTTTCATGGTTGAAACTCCTTTTCCATTTTATTGACTTGCTATATTATCACGTCCTCTGACGCCTAATATCTATTATCTAGGATCCGGAACGGCCACCAGTTCGTCAAAAACCACCACATACTTTGCAGCTGCCGGGCCCGTCGGCCCAAAGCGTTATATTCCAGCTGCAGATATCCCGCGTGCAGAGGAATCTGCGCACGGAGCAGTTCTTCCGGCGTCGCGTTTTCGTCGTTATATACTGCCTCTGCCGTTTCACAGCCCTCAATGAACTTTGCCCAGCTTTCCTGGGTATAAAATATCCTCTTGTGCACGACTCTCATATATTCGATTCCTTGCCCTAACCCGGTACGTGGCCCTGTGTGGAGGTCTATAGAAAAATCCTTGGAATCGCTGGCGGAGGATGTGCCATCGTAATACGTCGCCGTAACGGTGAGGGTATAGTCTCCCTCTTCGAACCGCAGTTCACCCCAATTGGGGTTACAAAACGCAATGTCGTAGATTCCCTCCACCCAGCCGGTAGCCTTGTTAATCACCTCAAAGTGGTAGCTCACGGCGCCGCAGGGGCCATCTTCAATGAATGTGGATTCCGCACTGAAATGAACCCAACCTATAATGGTGCTGTCTTCCGGATACACTTCCTCATCCCAGTCACTCCAAGTCTCCACATCAAGAGTTACGCTTTCCAGTGTGCTCGCCGCGAAGACCTGCGTTATGCCCGCTATGCCTGCCATGAGTATCACGCTGCACAGCAGAACGCAAAGCGCCTTTTTTGTCTTCACAGTAACCCCCCCCCTTGGAAATCATGAATTTTGTGTGGAACGCACAAAGACCCGCCAATCAAAAGTTTAGCAGGTCTTGAGACAATCGTCAAGGAAAAAATTAATTTTATTGTTACAAAATGGTTACAAATCGGTTACAAAGCTGGAGAAGAATTCCCGTGTCCGCGCGGACTTCGGCTGCCGCAGCAGCTGCTCCGGCGTGCCCTCCTCCACGATGACCCCGCCCTCCATGAACACGATGCGGTCGGCCGCGCCCCGGGCAAACTGCATCTCGTGGGTGACAATCACCATCGTCATCTTTTCCGCCGCCAGGCCGCGGATCACCTTCAGGATCTCCCCCGTCAGCTCCGGGTCCAGGGCGGAGGTCGGCTCGTCGAAGAACAGGATGTCCGGCTCCAGGGCCAGCGCCCGGGCGATGCTCACGCGCTGCTGCTGCCCGCCGGAAAGCTGCCCGGGGTAGGCGCGTTCCTTCTCCTCCAGGCCCACCTTGCGCAGCAGCGTCCGGGCCTTCTCCTCTGCCTCCGGCTTGGGGACATGCCGCACCTTGCGCATGGCCTGGGTGACGTTGTGCAATACATTAAAATGCGGAAACAGATTGAAATTTTGAAATACCAGCCCAAAATGGCTGTGCAGCTGCCGCAGCGCGCGCTTGTCCGCGTAGACCGGTTTTTCTTGCGTCTCCTCTGTCACCATGGGCTTGCCCAGGTAGCGAATCTCCCCGCCGTCGACCAGCTCCAGCAGCGTGGCGCAGCGCAGCAGCGTGGATTTCCCGGAGCCGGAGGGGCCGATGACGGCGACCACCTCGCCGGAGCGCACCTCCAGGGAGATGCCGTGCAGCACCTCGTTGCCGTCAAAGGACTTGCGCAGATTTTTGATCTCTAATAATTTCATGCTTGGCAAGCCCTCCTATCTCTTGTAATACGCCATGCGTTTTTCCAGCAGGCCCATGCCGAACTGCACAACGTAATTTGCCACGTAGTAGAAGCCGCCGGCAATGAAAAACGGCAGGATGCTGGTCTCCCGGGAGGAGATCTGCGAGGCGATGGCGAACATCTCCGTGTAGGCGATCACGTAGGCCAGGGAGGTGTCCTTCACCAGGGTGATGACCTCGTTGGTGACGGAGGGCAACACCGTGCGGAGCACCTGCGGCAGGACAATATAGATAAAAGTCTGCGCTTTGGAAAAACCCAGCACCGCTCCCGCCTCATGCTGCCCGGCCGGAATGGATTCGATGCCGCCGCGGTAGATTTCCGCAAAGTAGGCCGCATAATTGATGACGAAGCCGATGATGGTGGCGGTAAAGCGGTAGTCTTTAAAAGGCAGGTCGCCGATGCGGATGCCGAAAATCAGGGCGGGCCCGTAGAAGACCACCATCAGCTGCAGCATCAGCGGCGTGCCGCGCATAACAGAAATATAAAATTTCACAAAGACGCGCAGGGGCGCAAGCTTCGCCATCCTGCCGAAGGCCACCAGCAGCCCCAGCGGCAGGGAAAACAGCAGGGTCAGCGAAAAAATCGTCAGGCTGCTGCGAAAGCCCTCCAGCAGCTGCAAAAAATAGCTTTGGAATTGGTCCAACTTTTTTCTCCTTCACAGAAACGAAAACGCGTAATTGCAAAATCCGGGATTTTGCGGGCGCACGGTGTGCGCCCCTACAGGGTATCGTGTTTCATTTCCATATGTAGGGGCGAACAGTGTTCGCCCGCCTATTTCGCAAGCGCCCACAAACGAAAAAACGGGGAGCGGTATCTCGCTCCCCGCCGCAATTTCCCTATTGCTGCGGAATCAGCACGTCATGGCCGAACCATTTCTCCGAAATGGTCTTGAACGTGCCGTCCGTGTACATCGCGTCGAGGCAGGCCTGGACTACGTCCCGCAAATCCGTGTTGCCCTTCAGGAAGCCCACGCCGTAGACCTCGGTCAGCAGCACCTCGTCCAGAATGCGGTATTTATCCGGATTTTTCGTCATGGTATAGTCCGCCACGATGAGGTCCATCGCGACGGCCTCCGTCGCGCCGGTCTGCAACTCCATAAGAGCCTTCAGATTGTCCTTCACTTCCACCAGAGTGATAGAATCTTTGAAGGCCGGGTTTGCCGCCACTGCGTCCACCGCTGTGGAACCGCCCTGAATCGCGACTTTTTTGCCCGCCAGGTCCGCCAGGGTCTGGTAGGCGGAATCCTTCTCCACCACCACAACCTGCTTGTTGTTCATATAGGGCCGCGTCCACTCGTATTCCGTCTTGCGCGCTTCGCTGATGGTGAAGCCGTTCCAGATCATGTCGATTGTACCGGCCTCGAGTTCATTGTCCTTGTTGTCCCAGATGATGTCCTGTTTCACAATTTCCACGTTCAGGCGCTTCGCCACTTCCTCCGCCAGGTCCAGGTCAAAGCCGGTAAATTTGCCGTCCGTGTCCCGGAAGCCCATGGGCGGGAAATCCGCGTCAAAGCCGACGATCAGCTTGGTTTTGGTGCTCGGCAGGGTCGGCAGCGAATTTTCGGGATCTGTGTTGCCGCTCGTTCCGGAGGGGTCGGTCGTTTCGCCGCCGGTTCCGCCGCAGCCCGTAAGACCCAGCAGGGCCAGCACGCCAACCAGAAGCAATGCGAGGATTCGTTTTTTCATATTGTTTTACCTCCTGTTTTTTATGATAATAATGGCATAAAGCCCGCTAATAGGGTACCACAACGCCGCGATAAAGTAAAGGGATTTTCCAAGAATCGTAGGGTTGTCAAGGTACGGGTACCAGACTCACATGGAAATAATCCGAATTTTCCTTGAAAAAAATGCCGGAATGCGTTAAAATAAAAGTGATTGGCGTCAAAACACAGGATTGACGCCTTTGATAAAAACCGAAAGGATGACTCTCATGAAACCGTTGAACAAAAAAACCATTGAGGACATTGACGTAAAAGGAAAACGCGTTTTGCTGCGCTGCGACTTCAACGTGCCCCTGCTGGAGGGAAAAATCACCAGCGACAAGCGCATCGTGGCCTCCCTGCCCACGATTGAATATTTGATCCATCAAGGCGCGCGGCTCATCCTCTGCTCCCACCTGGGCCGCCCGAAGGGCGAGTTCCTGCCCGAGTTCTCCCTCAAGCCCGTGGCGGCCCGCCTGAGCGAGCTGCTGGGCAAAGAGGTCAAAATGGCGGAGGACGTGGTGGGGGACAGTGCCCACCAGCTGGCTGCCGGACTCCAGGACGGCGACGTCATGCTGCTGGAAAACGTCCGCTTCCACAAGGAGGAGACGAAGAACGACCCGGAATTCTCCAAGCAGCTGGCCTCCCTGGCGGAAGTTTTCGTCAACGACGCCTTCGGCTCCGCCCACAGGGCGCACTGCTCCACCACCGGCGCGGCGGACTACCTGCCCGCAGTCTGCGGCTACCTGATTCAGAAGGAGATCGACTTCATGGGAGGCGCCCTCTCCGACCCGAAGCGCCCCCTCGTCGCCATCATCGGCGGCGCGAAGGTTTCGGATAAAATCGGCGTCATCACCAATCTGCTGGACCTGGTGGACACGTTAATCGTTGGCGGCGGCATGGCCTACACCTTCTACGCGGCCAAGGGCTGGAACGTGGGCAACTCCATTTTGGAGAAAGACAAGATCGACCTGGCGAAAGAGCTCATGCAGAAAGCGGCTGATAAAGGCGTCCGCTTTCAGATTCCGGTGGACAACTACGTCACCCAGGCCTACGCCGCGGACGCGGAATATCAAATTGTGGACGCGGACAAGTTCCCGGACGGCTGGGAAGGCATGGACATCGGCCCCAAGACCCGGGCCCTCTTCGCGGAGCTCATTCAGGGCAGCGGCACGGTGATTTGGAACGGGCCCCTGGGCGTCACGGAATTTGAGCGCTTTTCCGGCGGCACCGACGCCGTGGCAAACGCGGTGGCCCAGTCCGGCGCGATCTCTGTCATCGGCGGCGGCGACTCCACGGCGGCCGTGCAGAAGCTGGGCTTCGCGGACAAGATGAGCCACATCTCCACCGGCGGCGGCGCCTCCCTGGAATTCCTGGAGGGCAAGGAGCTGCCCGGCATCGCCGCGCTGAACGATAAATAAAGCAGATTGCGAAACGCAATCTGCAGGGTGGAGAGTGAAGTGTGAAGAGTGGAGTGACAACGGATGGCTGGAAGCTGCCCCTACAGAACTCCACTCTCAACTCTCCACACTCCACTCTGAAAAATAAAGAGGAATGAAAAAATGAACAAGACTTTGAGAAAACCCGTCATCGCGGGCAATTGGAAAATGAACAACACCCCGAAAGAAGCGACTGCCCTGATAGAGCAGCTGAAACCCCTGGTGCAGGGCGTGGACTGCTGCGTGGTCTGCTGCGTGCCCTACGTGGACCTCTACGCCGCCCTGGACGCGGCGAAAGGCTCCGGCATCCAAATCGGCGCGCAGAACTGCCACTGGGCGCAGAGGGGAGCCTTCACCGGGGAAATCTCCGCGCAAATGCTCGCGGAAATCGGTGTTCCCTATGTCATCGCCGGCCACAGCGAGCGCCGCCAGTACTTCGGCGAGACAGACGTCACCGTGCAGAAGCGTACCCGCGCGGCCCTGGACGCGGGCTTGACCGTGATTCTCTGCGTCGGCGAAGTCCTCGCGGAGCGCAAGCTGGGCATTACCGGCGCGGTGATCTGCGCCCAGACCGAAGTAGCCCTGGCGGGCGTGAGGTTGGAGGAGCTTTCACGTATTGTTGTTGCCTACGAGCCCGTGTGGGCCATCGGCACGGGCGAGACCGCCACGCCGGAACAGGCAAACGAGGCCTGCGCGGTCATCCGCGGCCGGATCGCCCAGCTTTACAGCCCGGCGGCGGCGGAACGCATGGTGATCCAATACGGCGGCTCCATGAACGAGGGCAACGCGGCGGAACTGCTTGCCCAGCCGGATGTGGACGGCGGATTGATTGGCGGTGCGTCTTTGGCGGCGGAAAAATTTGCGGCGATCGTGCGGGCGGCGGGATAAATATCATGAACAAAACGCCCCGACAGGATTGATTTTGTTGCATCGCCGTAATAAAAAACGGGGTAACTTGAACCAGATAAATACGGACCGCTTTCCGCTAATCCGCTGTAATAAGTGTCAGAGAAACGCGCTTTTGTGCTGTAGAAAGGAATTTTGAATATGCCAAAGACAAATCTTAGAGGAAGTATAGAATCGTTCATTCAGGAGACCTGTGAAGCCATCCGCACAGAGGCCGCCGGGCGCCCGGTTCTCTGTGCCCTCTCCGGCGGTGTGGACTCCGCCGTATGCGCCGTACTGGCGCAGCGCGCCGTGGGGGACCAGCTGACCTGTCTGTTTGTCGACACGGGACTGATGCGGAAAGACGAGGGAAATCAGGTGACGGCGCTGTTCCGCGACACCTACGCAATCCACCTGATCCGCGTCGACGCGGAAGAGCGGTTTTTACAGAAGCTCAAAGGCGTCACGGAGCCGGAGCGCAAGCGCAAAATCGTCGGGGAGGAGTTTATCCGCATCTTCGAAGAAGAAGCCAAAAAGCTTGGCAGAGTGGGCTGCCTGGTGCAGGGGACGATCTACCCAGACATCATGGAGAGCGGCGCGGAGGGGCACAAGCAGGTAAAAGCGCACCACAACGTGGGCGGTATGCCGCTGAACATTGAATTTGAAGCCGTGATTGAGCCGATTAAACTGCTCTATAAAGAAGAGGTGCGCGAATGCGGCAGGCTGCTGGGTCTGCCGGAGGCCTTCGCGGGCCGTCAGCCTTTCCCCGGTCCGGGACTTGCCGTCCGCTGCCTGGGCGCGCTGACCAAGCCCCGGCTGGAGCTCCTGCGGGAAGCGGACGCCATTTTCCGCGAGGAAATTGAGAACGCGGGGCTGCAAACAGAGATCCAGCAGTATTTTGCAATTCTGCCCGGCGTACAAAGCGTCGGCGTGCGCGACGATGCCCGCTGTTATGAGGAGACGATTGCCCTGCGCGCCGTGACCAGCAAGGATTTCGTGACGGCCGGCTGGGCGGAAATCCCCTTTGAAGTGCTGGCGCGGGTCTCCGGCCGGATTACGGACGGGGTGCCGGGGGTGAACCGGGTGGTGTATGATATTACGGCCAAGCCGCCTGGGACTGTGGAGTGGGAGTGAACAACAAGACCCCGAAACACTTGGTAAATCAAGCGATTCGGGGTTTCATTTTGCGATTTGATAGCTTTTTGATAGCAAATGAATCTCGGAGAGTGTTTTAGCCAGTAGTTTCCGGCGGCTTACGCCACTGTTTCGTGGGATTCTCACCCGCCGTCCGCGGCCAGTTGAGCTTCCATTCCATATATTCGGCCTTGCTGATGACCCCATCGGCAAGGTCTTTTTTGCGTTGTTGCCATTCGGTCAAAAATTCATCAAGGAGGCGCGTATGAAAATTGACGGCAATATGCTTCTCTGTAAAATCAGGGTCGGTATTATCTGCGATTTCATGCAAGCGTATGAGATAGTGCTCGTCCAGCTCAAACAGCGTAAACATTATGTCCTCGACAGCATAGAGCGACGATTCATATATGGCGTTATAGTTTACGTCAAGGGCTTCGGCGATTTTCCTTAGCATTTCCTCTTTGGGCGTTCTTGTGTTGGATTCATATTGTGCGATACGCACGTCAGCGGTGTTTTCGTCAAAGCCGACGGCAAGACCAAGCTCCTTTTGGGTAAGTTTACGGATGTTGCGGATCCTTTTAATGCGTTCCCCGATAGCCATACATTACCTCCGAATAATACGGATAAACAAATTTGATTTAGTATAACACAGATAAAAATCGCCGTCAAGAGAAAAATATAGTCAAACCACTTTAAATAGGTTTAGGGAAATGATATAATGGAACCATGAGTTATGGTAAAGAATTACGCCGTCGTGCAATAGAATATTGGGACAACGGACACAGCAAATCAGAAACATCCGCCGTATTTCAAGTAGGCACAACCACCCTCCAACGGTGGAAATCTCAGCTGAACGAAAGCGGCACATTAACGCCGAAAAAGCGCAAAGGAACATGGAGAAAAATTGATCCTGAAAAGCTGAGCAAATATGTGAAAGACAATCCGGATGCGTATATGCATGAGATTGCAGAGGCTTTTGGTGTAAGACTGTTTGCCATAGAAAAGGCACTTAAGCGGTTAAAAATAACGCGTAAAAAAAACTACCATTTACAAGGAGATTGACGAGAGTTTTCGACAAGTGTTCCTTGAGTCGTTGAAAGCGATACCGTCAGAAAACCTTGTATACGTTGATGAATGCGGCATTGACCAATATCTTTACAGAGAATTTGCGTATTCGCCATGCGGGGAAAAAGTCTTTGCAAAAATCAGCGGTAAAAAGTTTAAGCGAACCAATTTTGTTGCCGGCATTTGTCAGGGTGAATGGGTGGCTCCCATGGAATACAGCGGAACTACAGACAGTGTTTTATTTCAATTTTGGTTTGAAAAATGTTTGCTTCAGGAAACCGGCAAAGGCAAGGTTAGGAAGTGTCCCAAGATCTGTGTAAACATCAATCTCCGAAAAAATAATGTGTAGCAAAAATGCGGTTTCAAGGGGCGACGCGGCCGGATGGGTTTACCCGTCCGGGCGTGGCGTCCAACCATTAGGACAACCCGAGATTTTGCAGACGGTCACCGAAGAAGATGGAGAGTTGCCCTATTATACACCCCCAATCCCTGATTGGTAAAGTCCATTTTTTGCTGATTTCTTGGATTGAGAGATAAACG
>Ga0123353_10014615_pt1 | contig 11330 bp, 8 predicted proteins | sample TergutLab28metaG_3_FD_92763 | JGI IMG/M metagenome (GOLD analysis project Ga0123353, IMG submission 92763) | Labiotermes labralis P3 segment gut microbial communities from Petit-Saut dam, French Guiana - Lab288 P3 | ecosystem: Host-associated > Arthropoda: Insects > Digestive system > Gut ... | reverse complement strand
TGATATGGCTTGCCGTTTTGCGCTGTAGAACGTTGTGTACAACAAAACGTTGTGTAGTTCACAACCTTCTACAGCGCAAAACGGCAAGCCAGTGAAAACATTTTGATTATTCGATGCGATTGGGAGAACGCGATGAATCCTATCCAACGACTCGGTGGTTTTGTTGTTTTGTTTACCGTGGTGTTTTTCCTGACCGGTTGCGTCTCCTCGACGGGAACGGACTCGTCCTCGACAACAGGACCGCAATGGGAAACGTCGCTCGCGTGGCAAGACGCGTATGTCGGTTCGCCCTCTCCGGCGGGTCGTCACGCGTGGTCAGCGGCCGACGGCGTGTTGACGCTCACCGGGGCCGGCGTGGGGCTGGAGCGTTGGGGCGACCAGTGCCAGTTCGCGTACATCAACCGCCCCGCCGGAGACGTCGAGGTGATCGTGCGGCTTCGGGATTTCTCCGGCGGAGGCCTCGCGACGGCGGGCATCATGGTCCGCGGCGCGAGCTGGGCGCCCGACGGTCCGATGGCGGCCGTGTTTTACCGCGCCGGTGACAACTCGGTGAGTTGGCTGTCCCGCCTTCCGGGCGCGGGCGGCGTGGAAAGCCAGGCCGGCACGCGCATCGAAGACGGCGTGTGGGTCTCGACCATGGTCGGCGGCGGGCAGAAACAAGCCCCGACGCTCTGGGGAAGCGGGATCGGACTGGCCAAAAACGCCCCGCTCTGGCTGCGCCTGGTGCGCGTCGGTGACAACGTGGCCATGTATAAATCGCGCGACGGCAGACTGTGGTCGATGATATCCAACGGAAGCGGCGGGCCCATGGAAATCACCGGCCCGCTGCGCGTCGGACTCTTCTGCAACAGCGCCCAGCCGGACAAAACCGTCGACGCCGTGTTCGACAACATCCAGATCGGCGACCCGCACCTGCGCTACCGCACAAGTTTGGTCGGAAACAGCGGCGGAACGGGATGGCACAACCACGTTTCCAACTCCCTGCCGGCCATGTGGGTCGCCCCGGACGGAACCTGCTACACCAGCAGCTACTGGGACGAAGGCGGTCAGCCCGTCACGTCCTACCGCGACGGGAAACTCCATCGCCCGCTTCCGATCCCCACGCCGCAGTCCGGGTTCGGCGGAATCACCGGAGACGCCCGCTTCGGCGGCGACGGACGATACAACCTCTACGCCGCCACCAACGGAACCATTACGGTGCTCGATCCCGAGGCCGCCGATTTCGCCCCGCGCGCCATGACCCTCTCGGTCGATCTGCTCGACCGAAAGGCCGGCAACTGCGTCGTCAGCGGGATGGCGTCCAACGGGAACGAACTATTCGTCGCCGATGGCCGCGAGAACCTCATCCGCGTCGTGTCGCTGCGGGCGGAAAAACTCTACCGCTCCGCCCGAACCCCCGAAACCGCCATCGACTGGACCCCCGAAGGTCTCTCAGGCCGATTCGTCATCGAACCCCGCCGGGCCACCCCCACCGACATGGCCGTCGTGGCGACCGAACCCGTCGAGGAGCCCGAAGGCGACGTCAAATACGCCCCGGCCATCGTCTATCAAACCCAGCGGCTCGGCGAGGACGTCACCTACACCTTCCCAGGCCTGACGCCCGGCGGAACCTACACCTTCCGCGTCCACCTGGCCGAGTTCGTCAAGAGGCCCGCCCACGCCAATCCGAAAAGCCGCAGCATCAGTTTCCGCTGGTCCTTCTATAAGAACGTAACCATCGGAGAACAGCGGATAGGCGCTGACGGCGGGTTCTCGATCAACGTCGCGGAAGCGGCCGGCGGACCGCTCCGTCCGCTCGTGGCCGATCTGCACGGTCACGTCGCCGACGACAAGGGCAACCTCGCGTTCCGTTTCATGGCACACGGTGGAAATTTCAGTCCGCTCTTCGGCGCCATCGGCGCGGGGCCTGGTGTGTGCGGGATCGAGGTGCTCGACGCGGACGGGCAACGCGTGACCGCGGTCAACTGCGGCGGACCGGCCGTCGGAGAGTTCAAGGGCGAAACCGAGGACCTCGTCGAGCGCAGCTTCGCCTTCGAGAGGCCCGGCGTGATGGTCTTCGACAAACGCGGCTGGCTGTGGATTCTCCAACGTCCCGCCAAAGACGGAGACGGAACCATCACCGCCCCCGCCACCGTCAAGGCCTACGCCACCGACGGCAAATTCACGGGCCGGCAGATTACCGATCTGGTCAACCCCAACGGACTGGCCTACGATCCGGTCAGGGACGAACTGCTGGTCGGTGAAAATCTGCCGGACATGAACGTGCGGTTCTACGGCGACCTGTCGAACAATCCGACGCTGGCCCGCACGTTCGGTGAAAAAGGCGGCATCTACGCGGGCTCGAACCCCGGCCTGGTGTACGACCCAGAGGCCGGCGGATACGCCCGGTTCATCGGAATCAACGGCCTGGGCGTGGACGCGAAAGGCAACCTGTACGTCGGCGGCGGCGTGCAGGGGAGCGACCTCCGCATGTTCACGCCCGACGGGCAGCTCGGATGGATGATGAACAGCCAGATGTTTTGCAGCACATACGACTTCGACCCCTGGAGCGACGGTATGGAGCTGTACGGCACATACAACCACATGCGGCTGGACCTGGACAAAACCGCCCCCGGTTCGGAACAGCGTTACGTCGGCTACAACTGGGACCTCCGCCGTTTCGGCGAACCGGTCCGGCCCGGCAACTCGCAGGCGATTCTGCGGCGACTCGGGCCGCGCGGCGACCTGTTCATGTTCACCAGCGACCAGGGCAACGTCGGAAACGTGTATATCTTCCGGTACGAGATGACGCAGTACGTCGAACGGGAACAGGGCGTGCCCCTGCTGAGCAAGATTCCTCTGATTAACCGCGCCTTCACTAACCGGGGGATGGTCCGCGCCACGAGCGAGATCGCCATTCCCTGCGGGGCCATCCGCGGCGACATGCTGTGGATCGACCTCAACGGCGACGGCAAGGAAACGCCCGACGAGGTGACGAAGATGGCCTTCAACATCCAGGGCTGCAACGCGCTGGTGGTGGATTCGCGCGGCGACCTCTGGACGACCGGCACGACGCACGACCCCGAGGGCGCGATCATGCGGCGCATGTTCTTCAAGGGCGTCAACGACAAGGGCGTGCCGGTCTACAGCGGCCAGGAGGGCGACTACGAACAGCACCGATTCCCCGACGAGGGCGGTGTCACGCGCCCATGGAACACCACCGTCCGCATGGACTACGACGCGGACCGCGACGTCATGATCGCGTACTACCCGGCCGAGCAGCGCCGCAACGAAAGCAACGTCCCGCCGCTCAAGGCGTATCTGGCCCGCTACGACAACTGGAGCACGGGCAACCGCACCGCGACGTGGAAAACCCCGGGCCTGACGCCCTACCACGCCGACGACGCCGAGTTCTTCATGTACGAAACCCGCATCTTCCCCTACAGCGGCTACATGGGCATGCAGATGGTGGGCGACTACGTGTTCATGGCGTATTTGTTCGGCGAGGTGCACGTCTACGACCTGGCCACGGGCAAGCTGGCGGAGATCCTGTCGATCGGACCGGAGGTCAGCGGGTTCACCGCGTGGGAGGACGCCGCCATGGGCCTCCGCGCGTTCAAGCGCCAAAACGGCGAGTACCTGATCCTCACCGAAAACAGCGGCTGGGCGGGCAAAAACAACCTGTTCCGCTGGACACCGGAGAGGGAGTGATACGTTACTTTTACCACAGAGGCACAGAGAAACACAGAGTAGCACAGGGCATTCGAAAAATGTTTCGCGATGGCTTGCCTCTTTGCGCTGTAGAACGGTGTGGAGTATAGAACGTTCTGTGATTCACAACATTCTACAGCGCAAAGAGGCAAGCCATCGCGAGCGATTTTTCGACCACCCACATCCCCTCTGTGTTTCTCTGTGTTTCTCTGTGCCTCTGTGGTAAAAAGAACGCTACCCTCAAGGAGTGATGAACATGGATTCTCGTACCGTTGACGTGGGCGGCAGTCGGGTTGAAATTCTTTCCGACGGCGGGCGGTTTGTCGGGCTTGGGAAAGTATGGATCAACAACACGCTGGTCCGCAGCGGGCGGCTGCCGGTCACCGTGTACACGCAGTCGTTCACGGGAATGGAACTGTCCGATCTGACGCTGGCGGGCGTGGACGTGGCCGATGGCGAAGTCCGCGTCCGCCTCGACGCGTCCTTCGCGCCGCTGGACGTCAAACTCATGACCGATCACAGCCTGGACCCGATCCACGAAACCGCCGACTGGGACGCCCCCGCGACGCCCGCGAAAGGCCGTTTCACCATCGTCCTCGCGCCGGCGGAGAAAACCGTCGGTCCCAGCCGCTTCACCGGGTTTTCCTATCGCTACGAATACGACGGCGACGTGCCGCTGTTCTGGATCATGGACAAGGCCAGTTGGGAACTCGGCGGAGACGCGCGCGGTGTGACCGTTTATAACCAAAGCAGTTGCTCCGACCCGATCGCCACCTTCGACGACGAGACCTTCTGGACCACCGAGGGCGAGCTGTTCTTCGCCGACCCGGCCTCGCTGTTCAACCGCGTGATGACGCACAACCTTCCTCGCTGGGCCAGCCACCAGGCGTTCGACTTCCAGTTCAAGGGCGACGCGACGCTGCTGGGCGTGTACGGCCACGTGGACCTCATCCGCTCCGTGCTGCGGCGTGATCCCGGAAAGGCGGAGATCAAAACGTTCGACAAACACATCTTCGACGAAACCCGCCGCTACGCCACCAGCCCCAAGTCCATCCTGCTCAACACCGACAAGAAAACGCTCACCGACCAGCAGAACCTCTGGACCTGGACCTTCGACGACGCCCACCGACGCGCCCGCGCCGAATTCGGCCTGAAGGAACAGCCGCCGCTGGCGATCCTGGGCTATCACCACTGGACCAACTTCACCATCGAAACCTATTACAAAGATATCGTGCCCGCGATGGCGAACATCGGGGCGTTCGGTATCTTCATGGAGAATTTCAAAAAGAGCGACGGCAGCGAGTTGGACCGCCTGCCCAACGGTAACATGTGCGGCTCGAAGGAGTACGTCATTTCCGACCGTCTGGGCGGCGTGGACAAGTTCAAGGAGTACATCCAGCGCTGCCAGAAACTAGGCCTGTCCAACTACATGTGGACCAACACGTACGTGACCCTGTCGGCCGCGTTCAACCCCGACCACCGCGCCGAGAGCGACAAATGCTGGTTCATGGCCATGAACGACACGCGCACGAAATACGCCGGAGCGTACACCTGCGTCTCGAGCAACCTGGACTTCAAAAACCCCGCCGCCCGCCAGTACTTCGTGGACTGCCACAAGACCATCAAGGACCAGTCGGGAATCGAGGGGTTCTTCGTCGACAGTTTTTACAACCTGTTCTACATGCCCGTCGATTACAAAACAGGCCATCCGCGCACGCACTGGCGCGAAGCCCTGGGCGTGATGAAGGAACTCCAGGACTACGGCTGCGGGTGGTACATCGAGAGCTTCGGCGCGTTCGGCCAGCCCAATCACGGCCACCCCTCCAGCTACGGTCCCAGCCGCATGTTCATCTGCTATTACGTGGGCCTGGGCAACGATTACGTGACCATTCCCGTTCCCGGATGCGGGACGGACAAGAACATCCAGCACACGCCCGAGTTCATCTTCTACGAACACGCCCACAAGGTCCCGCACGGCACGCCGCTGTTCGTCGAGGGCCGACGCGTGGACGAACTCTACGGGCCCGAACACAAACGCGTGCTCCAGGAGTACACCCGCCTGATCGGAGACATGCACACGCGGTTCCTCCAGGAAGACGACAAAAGCGTCCTCTGGCACAACGAAATCGGAACCCGCGCGTTATTGTGGAATTTCGAGTCGCGCGACCTGGCCCTCCCAGGCCGCGTGACGGACGTGACCAGCGGAAACGTGTTCCCCACCGCCAAAACGTACAAACTGGCCGCCACGCACGTCTACGCGATCGAGGCAGCGGAACTACCGACGCGCGTGTAATGGTTCGTCAAAACGTTTTCACGGGCTTGCCGGTTTGCACTGTAGAACGTTGTACACGACAAAATATTTTGCAGTACACAACGCCCTACAGCGCAAACCGGCAAGCCCGTGAAAACGCTCTCACGATCATCCCCTCAATCGTACGCCCGTCTCCGAAACGAGCGCACGGTGGCGTGGATCAACCAGACGGCCGCGGCGCCGTGCACGGTGGCCCAGAGCGTCGTCATCAGCATCACATGGCTGACGGACATGAGTTCGTTTCCGCCGGAGTCGCGCCAGGTCATCGGGGCGAACTGACCCGACTGCTCGATCCCGCCGCTCAGGGCGACCCAAAGCTGCACGAACGGACTGGACGCCATCACCCAGCGCATCGCCTCCTGCACGCCCCCGCCGGCCAGGGCGCCAAGCAAATACGCCAGCAGCGGAACGCCCAACCACAAGGCCGACAGCACGCTGACGGTCCGCAACATCGCGCCCGTCGTCGTGCGGGCCCGGGCCGAACTGTACATGCCCACCGCGACCACAAACACCGCCGCCCACGTCAGCGCCACCAGAACCTGCGCCACCGCCGCCGCGTGCAACACCCCCGCCGCCATGAACGCCACCAGGTGCAGACCGGCGGCGGCGAACAGCAGCCACGACCGGTCCACCACCACCCGAACCCGCTGAAGAAAAATCGCCGACGAGTCCATCGGCGTCGCCAGAACCAGAGGCCAGAAGCCCGTCTCCTTCTCCATCGAGATCGAACAGGCCGCCAGGAACCCGCACCAGACCGCGACGGCCCCCATCACCATTCCCAGCGCGCCCATGTGAAACGTCGCCGACGTCAACCCGCCCGCCGTCAGGGCCGCCCCGTAGAAAAACAACAGGAACGCGACCACGCCCCCCAGCAACTGTTTGACGCTCAGCGAACGGTTCAACCGCCGCGTCGCCTTCCAGAACAGCGGATTGCCCCGCACGCGGTCGATGTCCCCGAGAATGTTCGTGACGTCCCCGGAGTGCTTGAACCCGCGCGAGAGCACGTCCTTCTCGTCCGGAACGGAGGGCAGGTAGGCGTAATTCACGTAGCTCTTGTCGAGCATCGAGGGCGTCGGGTGCATCCGCCAGTCCCCCACCGCCCTCCGCACGGCCAGCGGAAACTCCAGCCGACCGTAATGCACAGCCGCCACCGTCGCCGCCAGACCCGCCACGCTGACAAACCACAACACCCACGCCGATGACTGCGGGGTCAGCAGCAGGCAGCCCAGTCCCACCACGCTCACGAGCAGACCGGCCGGAACCGACCGCGAAGCCGCCAGATGCGGTTTGGGAAACTTCAGCGAATTCAGCAGCGTGACCGCGGCGGTGAACAAGGCCGCCACCAGCGCCAGGAACGTCCCGCCCAGCAGGAACAGCCACGACACACCGCCGAAAAGCCGCACGATCGCCAGAACCGGAAGCGTCGCCAGCATCAGCACGAGCAACTGCACCAGGCGGCTGAGGTATTTGCCCGCGACGACCTGCGCGTTCGAAAGCGGCGTGGTGAGCAGCGCCGGCAACCGTCCGTGGGCAAACTCGTCCGAAAACGCCCCGCACATCAGGATGATCGCCGCCGCCTGCCCGGCGATGAGTTGAAACACCAGCACGTTGCGCGTGACGCTCTGCGCGACGTCGGCCATGATGGTCTGCGACCAGGCCTGTCCGCTCTGGGCATGGGCCAGCGAGACCGCGTTCTCCCAGATCAACGCGACGTACAACAGCAGCAGAACGACGTAGAGCGCGCGAAAAACGTACGTCCGCCCCTGGCGGCTGTGCACGCGAAGCTCCATCGCCAGCAACGGCGTCCCCCGCCGCGCCAACGCGCGAACCTGCTCCCATGTCGAAATGAGAACGTCCGACAGCATGGTATAAGGATACCCGATGGGCGAGGTGTTTACCACAATTTGACTGTCAGGCGCGGCGCGGATATGGCCCTGCCATTAGGCGTTGTAGAAGGTTGTGAATTACAAAACGTTTTGTTGTGTGCAACCCCTACAACGCCTAATGGCAGGGCCATATCCGCGCCGCGCCTGCAACCGACATTCGATACATATAGCAACTCGCTCCCGCCTGTCACGTCCTGGGCGGTATCGTGCGTTGAAGGTGTTCGACGACGGCGGGCGGGACCAGTTTGGAGACGTCTCCGCCCTCGCTGGCGATCTGTTTGATGAGCGTCGAGGAGATGAACGCGAATTCCGGTGACGTCGGGATGAACACGGTCTCCACGCCCGCCACCACGCGGTTGGTCGTCGCGATCCGCGTTTCGTACTGCAAATCTCCGCTGTCGCGGATGCCCCTCAGAATGACAGCCGCCCCGATCCGGCGGGCGAAATCCACGGTCAACCCGTTGAACCCCTCGACGCGGACGTTGGACCATTCCGCCAGCACCTCGCGGAGGATCGCCATCCGCTGGTCCGTCGTCAGCAGGGCGTCCTTGAGCGGGTTCCGCCCGACGGCGACGACGAGTTCGTCGAACAGGACCGCCCCGCGCCGAATAACATCCAGATGCCCGAACGTGACGGGATCAAACGTTCCCGGAAACACCGCGATTCGCCTGGTGGCGTGCATGCCAACTCCTTCCCTCCCCTCCGCCATCCGCGCATGACAAAGCCCCCAGCGACACTGGAGGCTTTGCTTCAATGCCCGTTCGTCCTTACAGCCCAATGTGGGGATGCCACTGCGTGAGCATGGAACTGCGTTCCATCAACCAGAGGTAGTCCCAATCCTCATTGAGCATCTGCCACTGGAGAACCGTGACGCTCTTGTAGACGCGCCACCGGTCCCCGCCGCTCATGACCGGCGTGCTGCAACCCGACGCGCTGAATACCGTCACCGCCAGAACCAGCCAGATCAACGCTTTTTTCATCATCGTACCTCGTCGCTAAAAAAGGCGTACAACATAGGCCACACCACGCATTCATACAGCTTGGCGTTCATGCTATGGAACCGGAAACGGGCTGTCAATGAGAAAGTCCAAAAGTTTTTTCACCGTCGCAATTGTTCGAGGGCGGCGGTCATTTCGACGTAGATGTACGGCACGGCGTTCACCTCATGAAGCCGCCGGATTCGCGCGTGGGCGGACTCGTAGAGTTCGGCGACAAGACGCGGATCCATCCGGCAGAAAAACGTACGGCACCCCAGCGGGCGGCGCTCCCTGGCCGAGCAGGCAGGACCCTGCTGCCAGGGACACACCAAAGGCCCCGCGGACCCCACGGGCGGCCCGTTCTGCAGCAAGGCCAGTTCGGCGGACGACACGTACAACCGATGCCCCGCCAGCGCGAACCGGCAACACCCACCTCCGCCCATGCAGACGGACCCCGCCAGGCGGACGGCTCCGTCCACGTCGCGAAAAATGGCGGACAGACCGTCCAGCACCCGCCCGTCGGTCTGGCAGGTGGCCACCGCGCCCCGCAGCGCGTCGTCACCGGTTCGCATTGTATCGGCCGCATCCATGTCGCGTCCTGACCAGCGGGAAATTGTAGAGGCGTTTGCCCTGACTGTCCACCGCTGCCTGTTTACTTTCCCACCGATTGCGGTATGCTCTGGCGGTATGGTCATTCGTTCACCGTGGGATAATCGGATTTCTCGCCGTGACGATTCGCTGCTGGCCCAGTTGGCCGGCATGGAAATCGACGCGCTGTCGCGCCACGCCCACGCGCGAATGGGGTCGGCCCCTCGCCCGGCGGTCCGTCCAGCCGCCCCCGAACCCGCCGCACCGAACGAACCCCCAGACTCGCCCTCCCCCTCCGATGACATGCCCGACGACGCGACCGGTGAACCCGAAACCGCGCAGGAAGTCTCCTTCGCCGAGGTGCTCCAGGAACTCCAGTCGCGCATCACGCATCGCGACGGAGACGCCCTGCCCCATTGGCCTCGATCCAACATCCAAAACGCCCCACCCGCCGTCGCAAAACTCCTGGGAATGAAGACGTAACAGTCTCGTCTACCGATTGATTTCCCCGCCCGTATCGTTTATCACAACGGCATGACAACACTACCCAACTCCGAAGCCCTCGAACGTCTGGAAGCGTTTTGGAATCGGTCGAGTCTCGGCAGGCCGGCGCTGCGCGTGATGGTCGCGCCGACCCCCAATGAAGCGGAACAACCCTACCCCGGACCGCTGCCCGACGACCTGCTCGAGCGCGACCTCTGGCCAGACTATCACCGTTTCAAAATGCGACAGGACGCCCGACGAACCCACTGCCTGGCCGAGGCGATGCCGGGGCACTACCTGCTCTGGGGCTCGCTGCTGACCACGCTGCCCGTATTGGCCGGCGGGACCTACGAATACCACGACTCGGCCTGGATCACGCCGATCGACGACATCCTCACCCGACCCCTTCCGACGTTCGACCCGAACTCCCCGGCCGCCAGACTGCTCGAAGACGCCTACCTCGCCGCCCGCGACGGTTGTCCGCCCGACCAGTTCGTCCTTCCACCGCTCCAACTCGACGGACTCTCCACGCTGGGGATGTTCCGCGGGTTCGAAAATCTCTGCACCGACCTGCTGGACCGCCCCGAGTGGGTCAAGGCCTGGTCGGGCCGCCTGACCGACATGTACATCGCCATTTACGAGCATTACTACCAACTGCTGGGCTACGGGCGGAGTCAATGCTTCGGCGGCCCGATGACGCCCGGACGTTGCGAGGGCGTGCAGTGCGATTTCGCCGTGCATTTCTCGCCGGCCATGTTCGAGGAGTTCGTCCTGCCGGACCTCCGCCGAACCACCGACTACCTCGACCGCAGCCTGTACCACCTCGACGGTGTGTGCCAACTGCGTTTCCTCGACCAACTGCGCGCCTGCCCGAAACTGGGCGGAATCCAGTGGAACCCCGAAACGACGGAACTGAATCCGCTCAAATGGCTGGGCGCGTTCCGCGAAATCCGCCGCCGCGATTTCAGCATCATGATCGGCGCCAGCGTCGACGACGCGATCGAAATCACCAGACAACTGGGACCGGACGGTTTATTCTTCTGTTTACCGGAATTTGCGACGCAAGACGACGCGCTGACGGCGATCGAGCGATTTGAAAAAGCGGTGTGAAAAACCGCAGCGTGCAGGCCCTGCCGTTTTGCGATATAACAATGTTCCATTGGCCGCGAATTACGCGAATTTTTGATGCTGTAACAATATGACATGGAAAAGAATGGATTGTCCTCCCCGTCTATGAGCAAGTTTCCGTCAAGCGGAAAGCGGTTTCTTTTGGACACTGTAGCAACGTTGCATGTCCCGCGCTCGTTCGACTTCGTAAAAGACCGAGCGGGAGTACGCGGATTGAAGGATTGAAGGATTCGTCGTTCCGTACGGCAGGTCCAATCCTCCCTGAAT
>Ga0123353_10014614_pt1 | contig 11331 bp, 8 predicted proteins | sample TergutLab28metaG_3_FD_92763 | JGI IMG/M metagenome (GOLD analysis project Ga0123353, IMG submission 92763) | Labiotermes labralis P3 segment gut microbial communities from Petit-Saut dam, French Guiana - Lab288 P3 | ecosystem: Host-associated > Arthropoda: Insects > Digestive system > Gut ... | reverse complement strand
TTCAAGGTTTTTACAGTGGTTCGGTGCTAAACACCTCTTATTTTTGCACATACCTTGCTTAAACTGCTTCTTACACGAGGGCTGTCCAAAGTTAGCGGTCGGACCTCCAACATCGTGGATATAGCCTTTAAAGTTAGGGTTCATCACAAAATCAGACGCTTCTCGGATAATCGACTCCTCGCTCCGTGTCTGGATTCGCTGTCCTTGATGAAGTGCTATTGAGCAGAAATTGCAAGCTCCGAAGCAACCACGAGTCCATGTAATCGAAAATTCGACTTCTCTTATAGCCGGTACTCCGCCGTACCTCTCGTAGCTCGGGTGATATGTCCGCATGAATGGAAAATCATAAATCTTGTCCATCTCGGATTCAGTGAGACTTCTTTGCGGCGGATTTTGTACAAGCACAACATCACCGTGCCTCTGAATGACTGTTCTTCCGGTAACCTCATCTTGTTCGTTATATTGAATCGCACAGGCTTTGGCATAATACTTCTTGTTCTCACTGATAAGCTCATAACTGCCGCATTCTGCTGCTTTTATCGGAATCTTTATCGGCTCTGCGGCGATACAAGTCCCTCGTAAGTCTGTTATTGCGGATAGCGGCTCACCTGCACGAAGCCGGTCTGTTAGTTGAAACAGTGTCAGTTCAGCCATTCCGTAAATTAACAGGTCTGCACCGCTTGAAATCAGTACTGACGGCAGTATCCTATTACTCCAGAAATCATAGTGTGCGAATCGACGGAGTGATGCTTCAAGTCCGCCTATGACTATGTTTGTGTTCGGAAAAAGTCGCTTGATTGTCTTGCAGTAGATATTGACAGCATAGTCGGGACGCCTGCCGCCTTTCCCACCGGGACTGTAGTCATCATTGTGGCGTTTTTTCCCCAGAACAGTGTAATTGGCAACCATACTGTCAATATTGCCTCCACTGACCATGAAACAGTATTTCGGCTCACCAAATTCTGTAAAATCGCTGTCAGTTGTCGGTTGAGCAATAATACCTACCGAAAATCCACGGCTTTCGATTAATCGGGAGACGATTGCGATTCCGAAAGACGGGTGGTCAACATAGGCATCACCGGTTATGCAAATGAAGTCGGGTTGACCATTGAGTTCTCTTTTTGATATTGGTAGAAACATATTATCTTCTTTCAGGGTTGTCCGAACGTCCCACGAGATAGTCGAGCGATACATCGTAGAAATCGGCAAGAGAGATAAGAACATGAAAATTAGGAGTAGACTTATTTATTTCATAATTCCTATATGCACGTTCCGTCAACCCTATAACCTCCGCAAACTGTCTTTGCGAAAAATTTCTTTCTTTTCTTAATATTTTTAATCGTTCACCGAAACTATTCATAAAAAACCTCAAAAATTTTTAATAAACCGCTTGACAGGTAAATAATTTTCCTGTATAATGTAGTCAAAACAGGCAAACAGTTTTCCTGAAAATAAATGAAAGGACACATCACCATGAAAGATATAATCGAAGCCCTTTTCTACGGCAGGATTTCCCCAGCCGAACACAGCATAATAAATAATTCCCGTTATAGCAAAGCAATCAATGTTGTTAGTGAAAAAGAAGAACAATTTCTAAAGTCGCTCGTCGGTTATGATAAAAACCTATACAATGAATATAAACTCGCACAAATCGAATCATTGAGCGAATCCGCACTCGGCGACTTTAAACTCGGGTTTATGCTCGGTTCGCGGTTTATGTTATCTATGATGACAAAGCTTGATTATGATGAATAGTTATACTTTTTCATTTTTGATGCAGTTTCCTCTCAAGCCAATCCTGCCTTGTCATTAACACCTCTCTCGCCTTGCTTCCCTCAAACTTTCCGACTACACCCATTTTCTCCATAATATCTATAAGCCGTGCGGCTCTTCCATAGCCTAACTTCAACTTTAATTGCAGGTAGGAAGTCGAAGCCTTTCCGGCATCTATCACAGCTTCAATTGCGTCTTCTAATTTATCATCGCTCATATCAAGTTCATCATCGGAGCTTCCGTCATCGCCTCCTTTATCATCCACTGCCAACGCTTGACGTTCGATTTCTTCAATAACATTTTCGTCATATTCAAAGTCGAAGTTATCTTTAGTGAACTTCACGACTCGGTTGATTTCATCGTTAGATACCCAGCAGCCCTGAACTCTTATTGGTTTTGGAATACCCGTCGGAGCATAAAGCATATCGCCGTTTCCAAGGAGTTTCTCTGCCCCCGCTGTATCAAAAATAACTCGTGAATCTACCTGTGATGCTACCTTCAAACCGATTCTGCTCGGGATATTCGCTTTGATTAAGCCTGTTACAACATTTGTGGTGGGACGTTGAGTTGCTATCACAAGATGAATCCCAGCCGCTCTCGCAAGCTGTGCAATACGGCAGATATTGCTCTCAACCTCACGTGCGGCTGTCATCATTAGGTCAGCGAGCTCGTCTATGAAAATCACAATTTTAGGCATGAGCTCTTCATCTTGATTTGAGCTTTTCCGGATTGCATCGTTGTATTCGCCAATGTTGCGAACATTCTTTTCAGCGAACAATGTGCATCGCTGAGTCATTTCACCTACCGCCCAACCGAGAGCACCTGCCGCCTTTTTAGGGTCGGTAACAACCGGTGTAAGTAAGTGCGGGATTCCACTGTAGATTGCAAACTCCACCATCTTAGGGTCAATCATAATGAGTCGAACTTCCTCGGGAGTTGCACGATAAAGTATGCTCATTATTATGGAATTAACGCAAACCGATTTCCCTGAACCGGTAGTTCCGGCTATAAGCAGATGCGGCATTTTTGCTATATCTGAAATGATGATTTCGCCAGATATGTCCTTACCGATTACCGTACTCAAGTTAGACTCAGCACCTGCATCACGAAAATCTTTCGAGTCAATCAGTTCACGAAATGTTACCATGTCTCGAGAGCTGTTAGGAACTTCCACACCCACCGCCGATTTACCCGGTATAGGAGCTTCCATACGGACTCCTGCCGCCGCTAAATTGAGGGCAATGTCATCAGTTAGTCCTGTGATTTTAGAAATTTTCACGCCCGGTGCAGGTTGTATTTCATATCGAGTAACAGACGGTCCTCGCACCACTCCGACAATCTTTGTCATAACTCCGAAACTTTTAAGCGTTTCAACTAACTTTACCGAATTTGCATCCAACTCGGCTTGCACATCTGATTCGGAGCGTTTCTTGACAACAGCATCAAGTAGGTTTACTTCGGGTAAAATGTATGGCTCTGTTAAAGAATTCTCGTTCAACTCTTTTTCAATTTCGTCTTCGATTTCTTCTTTTCGGAAGTTTTCTACGGCAGTTTCAAACGCTTCTTTTTTTTGAAATTTTTCGGAAACTTCTTCACCCGGAATATCGAAAGGCGGTTCTCCTTCGCTTATTTCAACTATTGCTTGTCCGTCATCAGGCGGAATATACGGAGGAGGAGTGTCTGAAAAAGGCATTTCTATTTCGGGAAGTGTCACCGATTGCTCAATTTCGTTTTCGATGTTTTGCTCTGCTATTTTCATTTTCGCACGGAGGCCGTGTTCTCGTGATTCTTTTTGAGCTTCAGAAATATATTGAGCATCTTGTTTATGAATTTCACGTTGTTGCTTAGCGTATTCCCCTGCTTTTTTAAAAGGTTTAGCTGCGAATCGTAAAAAAGAATCGAGGGTGATATTACCGAGTAACATTATTAAAACAAATGCAATCAACCCTACAATTATTCCGGCACCGACTCTTCCGAAAAACATCAATGGATAGCTCACCACAAATCCGATTACTCCGCCAAAATCACCAACTATATGTAGCAGTGCACATAACAACGAAACAATCAAAGACAGAAGGATTATTCTGCGTTTGATTGCCATGTAAATCAGTGATGGACCAACTGCAAACATAACGTATCCGAATGTATAGCCCAAGAAGTTTCGCACACCTTTCCACGCTGCCGCTTCAAATCGTAAAACCGCAAACGCAATCAGCAATATCCCAACAGCAAACATCACAACAGAACGAATCTGCCGCTTACGTTTATCACGTGCCAACGCCTGTGCTTTTTCTGCTTCTTTTTGTGCTTTTGTAGGTTTTTTAATAGCCGGCATTTTAATATCCCCTGTTAATTTAAATTCTGAATGTGATTTCTGTTATATTCTCAAATATTCCCCATATTACGCATAGAAGACCCAATGTCAGTACATATATGGCGAAAATTTTGAACTTTTCCCGTTTTATTAAAAGTTTGACTAATTTTATAGCGAACAATCCCACGAGCATCGACACAACAAGACCTATTCCTAAAGCTAATATGTTGACGCTCTCGCCTAATGCCGCCATTCCTCCGGCTTCAGAAAGCTCCATAATTTCGAGAAAGCTTGCTCCTGCGATTGCCGGAATCCCGAGTAAAAACGAGAATGTTACAGCAGTCTTGCGGTTGAGCCCACAGAAGAGTCCCGCACTAATTGTAGCACCGGAACGCGATACTCCGGGAAAGAGCGCGATAATTTGGAAGAAACCGACTGTAAATGTATCTTTGAGCTGCATTTCAGCGGGATTCTTCACTCCTTTAATACAGGAATCCGCCATAAATAGTAGGATTGCCGTGAAGATAAACGCTCCACCCTCAAATATAATATCGCCGTCTGACATGGGTGCAGTAAAAAAGTCCTTGACTAACACTGCCGGAATTAGCAACAGGGTTGCGACGATTACCATAAACAGCATTTTACGGTCATCGTTCATATCTTTCCACGAGAACTTCCCTGTAAATAAGTCGCCAATTGTCAAGAAAAATTCTTTTATAACACCCCATACAGCTTCCCTAAAAGCAATTAAAATTGCAAATAATGTTCCGAGATGCAGAAAAATCGACACAGTCAAACCCGCTTCGCCAACGTCCATGAAATGTTGGACAACCGATAAATGTCCGGAACTTGATACGGGTAAAAACTCGGTGAGTCCTTGTATTATGGCTTGAATCAAGATTATTATGTAATCCATATAGTCTCCTGTAAATTGTAGTTGGTAATTAATTCTTATACAATATACCATATATTATGTGTATTGTCAAGTAAAGCTAAACCGAAACGCAATTGTGTGGCAGACAAAATTCAAATACAATTGTATAATATATACAAATACAATTGAATTGCGAGGTGTGACACGTGGCAAAATTTAAAATACCGATTGTTCCGTCTACTACCAATAAGAGTATTCGTTTTCCTAATAATGTAATAGAGGAAGTCGAAAAAGCTATAGAAGGGAAAGAGTGTACTTTTACCGCATTTGTAATAGAAGCGGTTCGGGTGGCACTGAAAAATCTTGAAGAAGAATAAGAAAGGGATAATATAAATATGAAAATTTTACTTGCAACTATACAAAGCCATAAACACATTTCAGGCGATATCGCACGTGGTATTAAAATGTATAAGAAAGGCGGAATAAAAATCACTGAAAAAGATGGAGAATACACCGCAATCGTTCCACAGCAAAACGGTGACTCAAAAAAGGCAACACTCAGGTTTTCGCGCAATAAATGCGACATCGAATACAACAACTGCCAGTGTGTACAAAGACATAAAAGTCCAGCACTCTGCCGTCATGTCATTGCAGCTATTCTTGAAATTCAAGGCGGTATAATCGAGTCGCCGCTTACACTCGGTAAAACTGCATCTGCTACGATAATCGCAAATGAAAGTGATACTGCCGAGGAAATAGGAAGCGGCTCACTTCCTGTATATGCGACTCCTGCCATGATTGCATTGATGGAGAAAGCGGCTTGTAATTGTCTTAACAACGGGTTAGAAGACGGGCAGACTTCAGTCGGCACGAAAATTGACGTTGAACATATTGCTGCAAGTAAGATTGGTGCAACCATTACCGCTGAGGCGAGGATTGAAAAAATTTTCGGTAAGATTGTTGAGTTTAGTGTAATTGCTTACGGAAACGAGAATAGAATTGGTATGGGGCACCATACGAGAGTTATTGTTGATGAGAATAAGTTTATGGAGCGAATGAGGAACAATTGACAATTATTTGTTTTGGAAAATATTTTTTTTGAGAGTTAAACATTTTAGAATTTTAAATGTATTCCATAACCTGAAAAGTATCGGCATCTTACAATAAAAGAACCTGTTTTCTTCAATCGAAAACAGGTTCTTTATATATCATCTACTATCCTACAAACTCTCACCGAAATCCGCCTTGAACTTTTCAACTAACTTTTCCTGCCAATTGGAATCAGGAGCAAGTCTTCCGAAGAAGAATCGCAAAATCTTCGGTTCTTCGGTGAATTTCAAACCACCTACTAACTCTCGATTTTGATACAACCAGTTCACTCTGTCAATGGTATATTTGACTTGCGAAAGTGTGAAAACTCGTCTCGGTAATGCGAGTCGTAAAAGTTCCATGTTAGCGAACGGTTCTGTACCGTCGGGATTACGTTGCTCGGAAATTGTACCACGCTCCATGCCTCGGATTCCGCTGATTATATACAGTGCAGAAGCAAGTGCACCTGCGGGGTATCGGTCTTGTGAAAGGTGCGATAGAATTTCCTTAGCATTAAGATGACAACCAAGTCCTCCCGCCGGTGTTACAACCGGAATATTCAGTGCCGAAAGTTCATCTACCATGTGATTAATAAACTGTGGTGCTTGAGAAATCATATCCATATCAAGAGTTTCATCAAGCCCTACTGTCAACGCTTCCATTTCACGCACCGACATACCTCCATAGGTCAAGAAACCCTCATAAAGCGGAACGAGCTCACGAAGCTTTTCTGCTAAATCATCACGGTTAAGACATATACCTCCACCTCTCGCACAACCGAGTTTCCGTGCCGAAAAATATATAATATCTGATAACCGCCCGATTTCACGCATTATTTCGACAATCGGAACATCTTTATATTCAGCTTCTCTTGTCTTAATGAAGTAAAGGTTATCAGCAAGAAGACTTGCATCTACAACAAAGATAAGTCCTGCATCATGACAAATTTTGCTGACTTCTCTGTAGTTTTGCATTGAAACAGGTTGTCCACCGATTAGGTTTGTTCCGGCCTCTATTCTCACAAAGGCAATGTCGTCTTTCCTTGTTTTTATAATATAACGCAACGCATCAAGATTAATATCACCTTTGAACGGTTTGTCACTCTTAGCTTCGAGACCTTCATCAATAATAATTTCTAATACCTCCGCACCAAATCGCGAAATGTGTGCTTTGGTGGTCGTGAAGTGGTAGTTCATAGGGACAATCTGGTCAGGACGTTCAATTAGGATTTGTGCGAGCAGGCTTTCACAAGCTCTGCCTTGGTGAGCAGGTAAAAAGTGCTTTGTTCCGAAAATTTCCCTGATTTTAGCTTCAAGGCGATAAAATGTTTCACTCCCCGCATAGCTGTCGTCTGCGGTCATCATTGCCGCTAACTGCTTATCGCTCATTGCATTGGTTCCGCTATCAGTGAGCATATCAAGGAAAACGTTCTTATTTTTGAGAAGGAATGTGTTGTTTCCCGCCTCGGTGATTGACTTGACACGTTCGTCAATTGGTAGTAGATTGAGCTTTTGAATAATACGTACTTTGTGCATTTCCATAGGCAACTGCTGTTCCCCAAAGAACTTGATTTCTTTAAAATCTGCCATTTTATGTTTAATCCTTTCATTTGCGATTTATTGCTTTAAAGCATTATAGCATATGTCGGTATATTTGTCAATAACTATTGACAAAGTTTAGGGTTTCATTTATAATTATTGTGTATATAGGGGTATATATAGGGGCGTAGCGGCTCGCAAACGAGACACTGCATACGCCATATGCCATGCGGACGTATGCAATACGCCCCTACAAAAACATTCCCAAAAGGAGAAATTTAAAATGAAAAACATGAAAAAGAAAGTTTTATCAATGATTTTGGCGGTCATAATGGTAGTTTTGGTGTTGCCTATGGGTATTGCGACGGTTTCTGCTAATGATGATATAATCATTGTAACATCACCAAGTCAAACAATAAACGTGGTAGCAGGTCAACGAATAAGATTAACATTCAGCAACAGTTTTGCGACAAATTTTAGTCTTGCAACAATTTTTACTTGGACAGTAGGGCTTAACAGTATTGCAAGAACTGACGGCATCATCACTTCGCAAACGGTAACAATTTTAGGCTTACGACCGGGAACGACACAAATACGTTGCAATTATTCAATTCCGCCGAGCAGCCCTACACAACAATGGACTAACAGAAACCAAAACATCAGAATTACAGTTACAGCCGACCCTACAGGCAAATGGTGTCCGGGGACTTCGTACGGTTCAGGGCAACATCCAGTTTCATCAATTAAATGTACAAACTGCGGTTTATGCAGCACTCCCAATATACCCAGAACCTGTACATCAGCAAGACCTTGCAGTTTCCATCGTTCGGGCGGAAACACAACGACAACTCCCACAACACCTAATTATCCCGGTATAAGTTCTAACCTCGGAAATATCCTCGGCAACGCCACCCCCAGTATAGGCGATGCCCTTGAAATCTTCAAATACCTCGCAGGAATGAGCAACGTCATCGACGACGGCGGCAAAGGTAGCAAAGCATGGAACGCCTCGCTTATTACGGGAGGGAGCAGCCCGGGGATTGCCGATGCACTCGAAATCTTTAAGCTGTTAGCGGGCATGGATAGTTTGTTGGGGTAATCACGCTCCCCCTTCCGCTACGCTCCTTCCCCCTCGGAGAGGGGGACATGTAGGGAACGCATTCTTACACAAAAAATTCAAAGGAAAATCTAATGCCAATAAAAAACATCATAATTCGCGGTGCTCGCGAACACAACCTCAAAAATATCGACATCGAACTCCCCCGGGACAAGCTCATCGTTATGACAGGATTGTCCGGCTCGGGGAAGTCTTCTTTAGCTTTCGATACAATCTACGCCGATGGTCAAAGGCGGTATATCGAGAGCCTTTCCTCTTATGCACGTCAATTCCTCGGTCAGATGGAAAAACCTCATGTTGACAGCATAGAAGGGCTTTCGCCTGCTATTTCTATAGACCAGAAAACCACATCTCGTAATCCACGCTCAACTGTCGGAACTGTTACCGAAATATACGACTATCTACGACTCATGTATGCACGAATTGGTATTCCTCACTGTCCGGTCTGTAACGCCGAAATTAAACAGCAAACTATTGACCAAATTGTCGACAAAGTTATGAAGCTCCCCGAAAAAACCAAAATCCAAATAATGGCACCGATTGTTCGGGGGCGAAAAGGCGAATATCGCAAGGAATTGGACGAACTGCGAAAACAGGGTTATGTTCGTGTCAGAGTGGACGGAATTATTTATGATTTAGACGAGAAAATAACAATCGAAAAAAATAAGAAACATGATATTGAGGTTGTGGTTGACCGTCTCGTTATAAAAGATGATATACGTTCACGGCTTTCGGAATCTCTCGAGATTGCCGGAAATTTAGCCTCTGGAACGATATTCGTTGACATTGGAAATGATGAAATTCTCTCATTCTCACAGAATTATGCTTGCCCAGCGGCTTGCGAACAAGACGCTAAACATGGTATATCCATAGAAGAACTCACACCACGTATGTTCTCGTTTAACAACCCTTATGGTGCTTGCTCAAAATGTACAGGGCTCGGAATTTTTATGCGTGTTGACCCGGAACTTCTTATTCCGAACAAGGCTCTTTCGATTCGTGATGGAGCAATCCGTGCTAATGGCTGGAATTATGCAGAGGGAACAATCTGTCAGATGTACCTCGACGGATTGGCGAAACATTATAAATTCTCGGTTGATACTGCTGTTGAAGAACTTCCTGAAAATGTTATAAATATTCTGCTTTACGGCTCTAATGGTGAAAAAATCAAGGTTAAACGTGTTATGGAGAATGGTACGACGTTCTACGACACCGATTTCGAGGGGTTTGTTAATAACCTTGAGCGACGATACCGTGATACGGGAAGTAGTTATTCAAGGGATGAAATTCAGCAGTTTATGAGCGAGACTCCCTGCCCCGATTGTAAAGGCAACCGCTTAAATAATGTGGCGTTATCGGTTACCGTCGGTGATGTGAATATCCAAGAATTGTGCAATATGAGCATCTCTGATGCGTTGGATTTTGTGCGATGTCTTAACCTATCAGAGCGTGATATGATTATCGGTGAGCAAATTCTTAAAGAAGTGAAAGAGCGTCTTGGATTTCTCAAAAGTGTGGGATTGGAATATCTCAATTTATCGAGGGCGGCTGGAACGCTTTCAGGAGGTGAGAGTCAGCGTATTCGGCTTGCTACTCAGATTGGAAGTTCACTTATGGGCGTATTATATATTTTAGATGAACCAAGTATAGGGCTTCATCAACGAGATAACGATAAGTTAATCACAACGCTTAAACGTCTTCGCGATTTGGGTAATACCCTCATTGTAGTTGAACATGATGAAGACACCATGAAATCCGCCGACCATATAGTTGATATTGGGCCGGGGGCGGGAATTCACGGCGGGAATATTGTCTGCACGGGAACACTGTCTGAAATTAAGATGTGCAGAGATTCTATTACGGGGCAGTATCTTTCAGGTAAGAAAAAAATTCCCATTCCAAAAAAACGGCGTGCTATTGATAAAAGCAGAGTTTTAACTATAGTAGGTGCGGGTGAAAATAATCTCAAGAACTTAGATGCGTGGTTACCACTTGGAGTTTTCTCTTGTGTTACCGGCGTTTCGGGAAGCGGTAAGAGTTCTCTGATTAACGAAATTTTGTACAAGCACTTGGCGGCAAGACTTAATCGTTCACGAACTCGTCCGGGTAAATTTCGAAAGATTTTAGGCACCGAACACTTAGACAAAGTCATCGACATCGACCAGTCTCCGATTGGCAGAACACCACGTTCAAATCCGGCAACTTATACAGGCGTATTCACCGATATACGTGATTTATTCGCATCAACTACTGAATCTAAAATGAAAGGATACACTGCGGGGAGGTTCTCGTTTAATGTTCGAGGAGGGCGTTGCGAAGCGTGCGAGGGCGATGGAATCATCAAAATAGAAATGCATTTTTTGCCGGACGTATATGTTCCGTGTGAAGTATGTAAGGGCAAACGATACAGTCGTGAGACACTTGAGATTCGGTATAAGGGCAAGAACATCTATGATATTCTGCAAATGACAGTTGAGGAAGGTTTGGAGTTCTTTAAAGCAATTCCGAGGATTTCACGCAAGCTTGAGACTTTATTTGATGTAGGGCTCGGGTATATCACGATTGGACAACCGGCAACTACACTTTCAGGAGGCGAGGCTCAGCGTGTTAAGCTTGCTACCGAGTT
>Ga0123353_10014612_pt1 | contig 11332 bp, 8 predicted proteins | sample TergutLab28metaG_3_FD_92763 | JGI IMG/M metagenome (GOLD analysis project Ga0123353, IMG submission 92763) | Labiotermes labralis P3 segment gut microbial communities from Petit-Saut dam, French Guiana - Lab288 P3 | ecosystem: Host-associated > Arthropoda: Insects > Digestive system > Gut ... | reverse complement strand
CGCCCGCGTCATTTTTTCCATTATATACTAAATCAGGGAACAAATCCACAGGGTTGCGGTCAAAAAACAGGACAAACGCATCAATTTCTACGGCTAAAAAAGTATTGACATCCCAACCCTAAAGGGTTAGTATGACGAAAGCAAAAATGTAAGGAGTTTTATTATGAACAAAATCGAAAAAGCGCTGATGCATGGCCTTTTTGTCCACTTGCATCACAATATTGAAAAGGCGATCGATTTCGGCGTTTTCAAAAGGCTTAACGAGAAAGTGAGCCAAACGTGGCCGGGCTTGCTTTTGGTCGGGCCGGATGCCAACGATGATGCCGGAGTTGTCAGGATACCCGGCGAGGACACGCTGGTAGTGGGAAAGCTGGAGAGCCATAACTCCCCATGTGTGCCCAGGCCGTACGATGCTGCGGCTACCGGAGCGGGCGGCGCTATGCGGGACGTGGTAGCGATGGGGGCAAGGCCGCTTTTTATTCTTGACTTTATAGGCACCCTGCCGCTGGAAAAAGAAGTCCTGGTCGGGCCTTGCGGCTTCAAGGGGGAGTGCACCTGCGGAAAATGCGTTGTCATGACAAGTCAGGACAGGGTAAACCTTATGATAAAAGGCATCAGGGACATGTGTGACGCCATGGATGTCTTTGTGGTTGGAGGCGGCTTCTCGACCTCCTTCAACGATGTAGTGCCGGCATGCGTCGTTGCCGTTTTTGGCAAGCAAATAACGGAAAAACCCTTGACCAAACCCGCGAAGTTTGCGGGAAACAAGATAATCCTCATTGGGGAGACAGGCTCAGACGGCAATGATACGCTCTACAGGGCCGGGCTTGTTACTGAAATGCGGCCCGCTGTGGCGTATTTTGCGGAAGAAAGGGTTACGATGGACGCCAGTATAGCGGCGTTCAAGACCGGGAAAATCAACGCCTGTTCGGACTTAGGCGCGGCAGGCATAGGGGCCGCGGTGTGCGAGTCGGCGCGTTATGGCGGGTTGGGGGCGAAAGTCGATCTGTCCGAGGTTCCGCTACGGGATATCGGCATCACCCCTGAAGAGATACTTATTTGCGAGACGCAGTCCCGTATGATTGTGCAGGTCGATCCGGGGGATGTGGACGAAGTGCTGGAAGCGATCCGCTCGCAAAACGCAAAAGCGACCGTCATCGGGGAAATCACCGGTGATGACAATGTTGTGTTTACTTACCAGGGTCAGGTCGTCGCTACTATTCCCAATCACCCATCGGGCGAGGTTCTGGCGGAACTCGAACAATTATAACGGCATTCCGCGTCATATCAGCATGTTCAGGTTGATCTTCCAGTCGGTAAAGTTACGAAATACGCTGGATTGGCTGGGGTCCGCGCCTGAAATCGCGCCGATCGGAGTGTATACGACGTGTTTTTTGTATAGTATCGGCGCAATCGGCGAGTTGCTCCGTATCTCGTCTACGAGGCGTTTAGCGGCCCACTGGACCGAGTAGTCGGACTGCGCGGCGAGGAAATCGTCAAGGAACGGCCTATACTCTGTATTGGCCGTTTTTCCATAGTTCAGGGGGCCCGGAAGGACAAGGGGGGAGAGGTTGAAGTCAGCGCCAATCATTATCTCCCCGTAATACATATCGAAGTCCCCCCGTTGGAGCGCACTCATAAAGCGTTCGGCGGTCAGTTCGCGGACCGTAACGTCGAGCCCGTTGCGCCTTAAAGTGTTTGTGATCGCATGGGCTGCCCGTACTTTGTGCGTATTCTCGCTGTTGACAATGAAGTCGATAGTGAACTCGTGGTACCCGCCAAACCCGTCCGAGAGTTCCAGGAAAGTATCGGAGTCAAAATCTTCGCAGCCGGCCGCGACAAGAAGCAAGGCCATTTCCTCCAGTGCGGGATAGGGCTGGCGTTCCCATTCGGCATCGTATAGATGGAACGCGGGAGATAGCGCAAGCGGCGCCGCGATAGCCATGTTCGGCTGCGGCATTATATTGTCTATTATATATTGCCGGTCTATCGAAACACTGATAGCGCGGCGGATATACGGATCCCTAAGGGCAATATGGTTCGCGTTGAACCCGATGAATTGCAGTGCGGTCGTGTCATAGTGACGCGTCTCGCGAAGTCGGTTGAGCCTTATGTCGAACGCATCCGAAGGGTCGTCCCAGATAAGGCTTAGTTTCCCGTCGTCAAAAAGCTCCGTCAAGTCGTTGTCGCCGCACGCTATGAGGCTTATTGAAACAAGCGGCAACCTTGAAAAGTCCCTGTGCGCCAGGAATCTCTCCAGCCGCATGTCGTCGGCGTCCGCAAACCTGTAGGGGCCCGTCCCGGGGGGCAAACGGCTGTCAATGGCGCCATTTTTGATGATAGGGACGTCAAGCAGCCGGATAAAACGGGCGTTGGGCGAGTATAACTCGACCTCCACGGCCAGGTCGCCGGCAACCGCGACGCTGGCGACCGTGCTGAACCGGTTGACGTATCTGCCCCTGATCATCGCCTGCCGCAACGTATATACAACGTCTTCGGCAGTGAGGGTCGTGCCGTCGTTCATGGCTATGTCGGGCTTTATGTTGAAGATAAAAGTGATGTTGTCGACGGACGACCAGCTTTCGCATAGAACGGGGTGCGCGTTGAGGCTGCCGTCAAGGGCGAACAGGCTTTCGTACAGCAACGACGATATAATGATATTGTCCCTGTTCAGCGCGGAAATCGGGTTCAGAGTGCTGCCCGGATCGTATCGCAGCGTGAACTGGCCGGGTGTCGGCGGCGTCGTGGCCGGGGGCTCGTCTGGTTGGACAACCTCGGTCACCGGCGGCTCTTCAGGCTCTTGCACTGCTGGTTCACGAGGCGCAGGGAACAGGCACCCCTGCAATAACAGCGCGGGGATGAGCAGAACCGGTATGATTATGGGCAATATGCGATGCTTTTTCACTGGCGGGTCCTTTTAATAAATAATCTGGAAATAAGTCCTATTTAAACAAATCATCTACAAACAAATCATTGCCGCCTGGCTGCCGCGTTTGACGTTTTCCCTGCGGTGCGACCAGTATTTTACGCCGGGGCATGAGGTGCATTCGTCCGACATCGTTATATCGCGGACTCCGGCCCTTTTAAGCATAAGGCGGTTTGCTTCCTTCAGGTCGGTCATGTACTTGGCGCCCCGCGGGGTAATGCAAGCATCCGCCGCTTCCGGGATAGCCGAATACAGGGCGTCCGTGACGTCGCTGCCGGTCTCGAAGCAGCATTTCGATATGCAAGGGCCAATCGCCGCCCTGATGTCGGAAGGGCGGCAGCCGAATTCCCCGGCCATTTTCTTCACTGCGGCGCCTGCGATATCGGCGACTGTCCCGCGCCATCCGGCATGGACAGCCCCGATAGCGCCCAGGATAGGGTCGTGCAGCAGTATCGGCACACAATCGCCTGCGAACACGGCAAGCGCCACTCCTGCTTCGCGGGTAACGAGCCCGTCAGCCTCGCATTCCCCGCATTCTGAGGGAGCGAAAAGTGCACCCCGGTCCGCGCGCGTGATTACGCGGATGCGGGCGCTGTGGACTTGCCGGGAGAAAACGATGTCTTCAATTTCGATGCCAAGGACACTGCAGGCCCGCCCAAAGTTTTCAATTACGTTGGCGCGTTCGTCCCCAAGGCTCAGCCCGAGGTTGAGCGATTCGAAGACCCCCGTGCTGACGCCCCCCAGGCGAGTGGTGAAAGCGTGAGGCGCCCTGATATTAGGCGCGGTCATGTACACAACGCCGCTTGAATTATTTTCGGTAAACAACAAGAAACCTCGAATTTTCGACTGTAAACTGTTGACTGGCCGTCACGCTTCCCGCCCGCAGCAGTCCTTGTATTTCAAGTGCAGCTTATTGGCGGTCACGCTTCTCGCCCACAGCAGTCCTTATATTTCATGTGCAGCCCGTTTGGCCGCTTTTTCCCGCAGGGACATGGGTCGTTGCGTCCGATTTTTTGCCGCTTCTTCACAGGCTGCCTCTTGCCGGAACCGTCCCCGCCGACGTTTTGAGCGGAAGCGTTCATTTCCCTCACGACGCTCCGGCGCTTGATGGATTCGTCCTTCTTGAGCCGGACGATGAACATGCGCCTGACAACTTCTTCCTTGATGCCGCTGACCATCGACTCGAACATTGCAAAGCCATCGCGCTTATACTCATCCACAGGGTTCGTCTGCGCGTACGCCCGCAGTCGTACGCTGTCGCGCAGGCTTTCCATAGCGTCTATGTGCTCCATCCAGAATTCGTCAACGACGCGCAGCATGATGACGCGCTCCAGCTCGCGCATGATCGGGGCGTTGCTCCCGGGCGAGACTCCAAGCTCCACTTCTTTTGCGGCGTAAGCCGCCCTGGCTTTTTCCTCAAGGAGCGTTTGCAGTTCTTCCCTGTGGAATCCGACCGGGGTGAGCTTGACCTCGCCTTTACGCAGGAACAGGGCTTCGAGCGGCGTGGTTATCTCGGCAAGGCTGAGGGCGTCCTTTATGAAGTCGTACTCGCCGAAACCTGCGCTGACGGCGTTTTCGACCGCTTCTGAGATCATCGACTGGATGTTTTGCGTGATTTCATCCCCATCGAGCACTTTCCGGCGCTGGTTATAGATCAGCGTGCGTTGCGTGTTCATGACGTCGTCGTATTCAAGAACGCTTTTCCGGGCCTGGAAGTTGCGGCTCTCTACCCTCCGCTGGGCGGTCTCGATGGCGTTTGAGAGCATTTTCCTATCTATGGGCATATCTTCCTCAAGCCCAAGCGTCTCCATCATGCCCATGATCCGCTCAGAACCGAACAGCCGCATGATATCGTCGGTCAGGGCTATGTAAAACCGCGTCTCGCCGGAGTCGCCCTGCCTGCCCGCGCGCCCGCGCAACTGATTGTCGATACGGCGCGCCTCGTGTCGCTCCGTGCCGAGTATGAACAGCCCGCCCGCCTCTTTGACTTTTTCCGCTTCGGCGGAGGTCACGGCGCGGTGGTTCTGCATTTTTTCCGCGAACATCCTGCGCGCTTCGATGATCTCCTCGTTGTCGGTTTCCGCGAAGCCTGTCGCCTCGGCGATCAGTTCGTCGGTCAAACCGGCCTTTTTCATGTCGGTTTTCGACAGATACTCCGGGTTGCCGCCGAGCATGATATCGGTACCGCGCCCCGCCATGTTCGTTGCTATCGTGACCGCGCCGACTTTCCCGGCTTGCGCTACGATCTCTGCTTCCTTTTCATGGTGCTTCGCGTTGAGCACGTTGTGGGGGACGCCGCGCTTTTTGAGCAGGGAGGAGAGCAATTCGCTTTTTTCTATGGAGACCGTGCCGACCAGCACCGGCTGGCCTTTTTTATAGCATATTTCGATTTGGTTGATTATAGCCCTGAATTTTCCGTCTTCCGACTTGTAGACGACGTCCTGGTTGTCGATGCGGATCAGCGGGCGGTTCGTCGGTATCTCGATTATGTCCAGCTTGTATATCGCACCGAACTCCTCGGCTTCGGTCAGCGCCGTGCCTGTCATACCGGAGAGCTTCTTGTAAAGGCGGAAATAGTTCTGGAAAGTGATCGTCGCCAGGGTCTTGCTTTCGCGCGCCACCTCGACGTGCTCTTTTGCCTCGATCGCCTGGTGCAGCCCCTCGGAGTAGCGCCTGCCGAGCATCAGGCGGCCCGTGAATTCGTCGACGATGATGACCTCGCCGTCCTTGACGACGTAATCGACGTCGCGGTGCATCGTACCGTGCGCTTTCAAAGCCTGGTTGATGTGGTGAGATAGGGTGCTGTTTTCCAGATCGGAAAGATTTTCGAGATTGAAGTGCTGCTCCGCTTTCTTTATGCCTTTGGCGGTCAGGGTCGCGCTTTTCGACTTTTCATCGACTACGTAGTCGGCGACAGCCTTTTCGTCCTCCTGAGTTTTTTCGTCGACGGTCGCGAAGACAGTCTTTCTCAGCCTGGCGACGAATTCGTTCACCTTTGTATACATTTCGTTTGACTCTTCGCCATGGCCTGATATGATCAGCGGCGTTCGCGCTTCGTCGATCAGGATCGAGTCGACCTCGTCGACGATGGCGAAAACGTGCCCGCGCTGTACCATGTCATGTTTGTACAGCGCCATATTGTCGCGGAGATAGTCGAATCCGAGCTCGTTGTTCGTGCCGTATGTTATGTCCGAGTTGTATGCGGCGCGCCTTTCGTTGCCGTCCAGCCCATGCACGATAAGCCCGACTTTCAGGCCCATGAAACGGTGGACTTTACCCATCCACTCGCTGTCGCGCCGCGCCAGATAGTCGTTTACCGTGACGACGTGGACGCCCTCTCCGGAGAGCGCGTTCAGGTACGAGGGCATGACTGCCACAAGCGTTTTTCCTTCGCCCGTCTTCATCTCGGCTATTCGGCCCTGGTGAAGCACGACCCCGCCGATGAGCTGTACGTGGAACGGGCGCATCCCGAGCACCCGGTCGCAAGCTTCCCGCGCTGCGGCGAACGCTTCCGGCAGAATGTCGTCAAGCGTCTCTCCGGCCTCAAGCCTCGCTTTGAATTCCTGGGTCTTCGCTTTAAGGGCATCGTCGCTCAGCGCCTTGTATTCTTCTTCGAGGCTTTCGGTCTTGTCTATGAGCGGGTTGATCGCCTTGAGCTCGCGCTCGTTGTGAGTCCCAAAAATCTTTGAAAATATACTAATTGCCATAATATGCGCCTTTCGCTTTTTCGTGTCGGGTGTGTCCAAGAGCGTATTATAGCACATAATAGTGTGAATTGGTACACACCTGTGCAAAATTTCACTCACCGACAAAAATTTACTGTTCATGGGGGTCTGGAGTGCGCTTGCGCTCGGCACTGTGTTATTAAATTTCGTCGCTCAGACAGGCGCGCTTGCTAAGCTTTATACTTTGCACTATACTTCCGGGCGCTTAACTCGCTTTGGAAATTGAAAAACACAGCACCTCACCGCGCTTCATGTCGGGCGTAGCAACAGTAACATACAAAATTTCACCGGCGCAAAATTTTTGTGTTGCGGTTGACAAAAGGTGTTTCGTTTGTTATCATATTTTTCGCGCCTGAAAACCAATTGTGTGTCGGCGCCGGGGCCGGGCCCCTGGCTCTATCCGCTGGTGTGGCTCAAAGGTAGAGCAGCGCACTTGTAATGCGCAGGTTGGGGGTTCGATTCCCTCCACCAGCTCCATGAAAAGCCCTGTAGTTGCAATGACTGCAGGGTTTTATTATATCTGAAGAATGGTAATATATGGAAAAATGTCTAGGATTTGATGCCACTTTGATGCCATTTTTTAAAAAAACGAAAAGACACAATTCAAAAGCTGGCTTTTTTATACCCTTCCAGAGTGATTATCTCTGCTGGTTGTGCTCCAAGCTCGTCTGTGAATTTGTCAGCTACCTGAGCCGCCTTTTCGTCAGCAGCCTTTATCATGTGAGCGTAGATATCTGATGTCGTCGACACCTGCGCGTGACCGAGCCGTTTAGATACCGTTACTATGTTGATACCGTCTGCAATCATCAATGAGGCCGCTGTATGCCGGAGGCTGTGTAGATGAATGTCGTCGTTAAAGCCGTGTTTTCTGATAAAAGATTTAAACCAACCCGTCAATGAGTCAGGGTGGATTTTGCCGCCCATATCGCCAGTGAAAACACGCCCGCCGTTTTCCTTCCATTGATCACCGCACATCTCGCGCTGCGAGTCTTGCCAGTCCTTGTACTCAAGGAGCAAAGAGAATGCCAAACGCGAGAGCTTCATCGTTCGACCAGACTCATCGCTCTTTGGCGTCTCGTCATACACCCCGTGTCCCTTTACGTATGCCGAAGCCTGAACAACAGAGATCATTTTGTTTTCGAAGTCTACATCTCTCCATCTTAGCCCCAAAAGTTCACCGCGGCGGAGACCACTTAATACATCAAGAATGCTCATCATGCGCCATTTTATGGGCTCGTTGCGTAACAGGGTAAGGAGCCGCCTGACATCAACCTCATCGAGGTATGCGGCTTCCTTTTTATCATTATACGGTGGCTCCGCGTTGGTAGCAGGGTTAATGGGGATATATCCCCATTTAACAGCCTTTGAAAAAATGGAGCTTATAAGCCGATGGTAAGTGTGTATAGTGCTTGCGGAAAGTGTCCGGTCGGGATCATCCAGTGAAAAAAGGTCGGTTAGCTTCTTATCAAGCGCTTTGCATATCGCTGTAGCGCTTTTCTTGCTGACACGCTTTTTGTTAATCACAGACCCAATAGTGTTTATAGACAAGCCCGAAAGCTCCGCAAAAGCGATTCTTGTAATCCGCCGGTCTTTTAGCACAGGTAGAAGATCGATCTTTATTGTGTACTTCATATCTGCGCGAATTCCTGCTTCTTCAAGATTCGCGTAGAAGGAGTTGAGATGTCCGGTCTTGATATCTCTAAGTTTTTTATGTCCTATAGCTTGATATACAAGCGGAAGCCATTTTTCATATTCATCGACGGTCTTAGTTTTGAGTTTCCTTATTGCATATTCTTTAAGCCACTTTTCAGCGAACGCCTGGAACTTCATGTTGCCATCCTGCGAAGAGCCAGCGCTGACAGACTTATCGAAATCCACAATCTGGTTTTGAAGCTCCTTTTTAACTCTCCGCTCCGACCAACCTGGTTCAGGTGTCCAGGTCATCAAGGGCCGGACGCGTTTTCCGCCTGTTGTGTGTCCGTCAGAGGATTGAATAAAATACGAGATGCGCCCATCTGCGCGGGGGCGTTCAGTTACCGTTGCCATTGTTTAGTTACCGCCTTTCTTGACCAGATTGTGTAGGGTTTCAATGCAACTATGCAAATGCTCATAGTAAAGGTTTCTAAGAATATCAACACTTATTCTTCGCTCAGAATTTATTGAAGAGTCGAACACTTGGATAGAAGGTAAATCATCAGTGCTTTTAAACTCGCTAAATAAGCAACCCGCTATTGTAGCCACAACACCAAATTCCCGCTCGTTCTCCAGCAGTAAGTTAATGGTTTGCAGGTTCTGATAATGGCTCACCTTGTAGCCATCTTCATAATTGATTCTATTATGATCATTGTATCGCCTAAGCTCTGCAATGGCGCCTTCGCTCAATCCTGTTTCAGCTTGGATATCAGTAGTTGATCGAGTTTTGCAATCATGCTCGCCCAGAAGATATCCTATTTCGCAACCAAAGACCTTGCATAGAGATACTAAATCATCAAGCTCCGGCTTGGCTGCCCCTTTTTCCCATCTGCCAAGTACGCGGTAAGACTCAGGGGCGCGACCAATTGCTCCCATTAACGCAGACTGCGACATTGACATGTTGAGACGTTCTGTTTTTATTCGCGCTCCAGTTACCTTCCAATCATGCAAATCCGAGTTTATGTACTTGCAAATTACCATAGTAGACCTCGATTCTACAAAAAAGTGTGAAAATATGTACTCTACAGACACATACTACCATGTATAATTGTCGTTGTCAATGAACAATTGAAAAACATTATACGAAATGGTGGTGAACTATATGAGACCGATGACACTGAGCCAGGCAGCGAAACACTATGAGGGAACGGGCCTGACGCGCACAGCGATAATGGAATATTACACTAGTGTTTTGTACACGCGGCTTGAGAAAAATGGCAGCATTCTGCTGACGTTGACGCGCTGGCATGAAGATGATCTTGCGGGGCGGCTACTGAGCCTAGCGGCAGCGGACCCGGTCGCAGACCAGTGGATTGTCATAAACTTTCCCGCTGTAGCTGAATCGGTACTCCACCCGGACGATCCCCGAATGGAAGGCGAGGCGCTATGGCCAGAGCGGTTCCCCATAGAAACGCTGGCAGCGACGAAAGCGAGCATTGGTTCTTATGACTGGAATGCTCTATATCAACAGCATCCCGCTTCGGCGGAAGGCGGCTTGTTCAAGCGAGAGTGGTGGAAGTTTTGGACGGAGATACCGCAGAACGCAGAGTACATCCAGAGCTGGGACTGTACGTTCAAATCAGCAGACACGTCCGATTTCGTTGTCGGCCAAGTATGGGCGTGCGACGGCGCTAACAGGTATCTTATTGATCAGGTACGTAAGCGCATGTCGTTCTCGGAGACTCTTCAATCTATTCGAGAAATGAGCAGATATTAACCACAGACGTATCGCAAACTGATAGAGGACACTGCGAACGGTCCAGCAATCATTGACGTTCTAAAACGCGAGATAATGGGGATCATTCCGGTAAATCCATCGGGCGGCAAAGAGTCACGGGCGTGGGCGGTGAGCGCGGCAGTGGAATCCGGGAACGTGTTCCTTCCAAGGTCGGCGCCGTGGGTGGGTGATTACATCGAGAAATGCGCGAGCACGACGCAAGCCAGTTCGATTTGTTAGAATTCTCAGAAGAATAAATATGAAAGGAGCAAATACCATGTTTATGTTGACAAAAACACGTCCACAAACCGAGAAAACCCTCGACCTGATCACTGCCACAGCAGCGAGATCAGCCAAGGCGGTCCAAGCCTATTGCAAAAAGGCACAAAACCCGGATATCATATATCGAGGCGGGAAGGGCTTTAAATTACAACCGGTCGAGCCAGAGCGTCTTGAAGACACCGTGAAAATGGAGCAAGAAGCGACAAACGAGGAGATCGAGCAGATTATCGCGGACTACGCAAATGCCGAGAAGGAATTCCAGACGCTCCGCGGCTCCGACCTGACAGACGATACCAAGCTCCTAGATGGTTCTTTTGCCTTTGACCCGCAAGCACTTAAAGACCTGGCAACCAAGTATGTAAACAATTATTCAATGCACATGGCAATTGTCAATTATGGGAAAGAAAAGGGCATTACTATCTACCCCTTGCAATCGGCGCAGTCGCGGGCCGATATTGTGAGAGGTTTTTTTGATATGGTATACCCCAGATACCTCGAATGTACGACCGTCCCTTATACGGCTTCGGGAGGCGTGGAAGAAGTGCGGATGACCGGGACTGTCGAAGATCTGGTAACGGCCTGCGGTCACTACAAGGCCCGTGCGCTCAAGCATGTGTATTAGGCCATGGGGATAGACTTTACAGAAATATAGTAATTGACAATGGGTAACACCTAAGATATACTATACTTCAGGACAAGGGCGAGGCGGTTAGCGACACCAAGCGAAAGCGAGGTGATGCCTATGACGCAAGTAACATTTCATATCTTCGGTTATTCCGTTTCGATACGAGTGAGAAAGCTCAAAGGCAGGCGCAAGAGCCGCCCCCCGACAAGGTAAACGGCTCTTACTTGAGGAGGTTTGCGCCTTTGCCTTGATTATAGCATAGGCGGGGGGCCGTGTCAATGGGAAAGGCGGGCATGACGCCGCAAGCGAAGTGGGACAAAGCGAATGCCGTCCATATCTGCTTGAAGCTGATGAAGAAATCCGAT
>Ga0123353_10014610_pt1 | contig 11333 bp, 8 predicted proteins | sample TergutLab28metaG_3_FD_92763 | JGI IMG/M metagenome (GOLD analysis project Ga0123353, IMG submission 92763) | Labiotermes labralis P3 segment gut microbial communities from Petit-Saut dam, French Guiana - Lab288 P3 | ecosystem: Host-associated > Arthropoda: Insects > Digestive system > Gut ... | reverse complement strand
CAACCACCCACCCACGCATCTGTAGGTACATCATACATTCATCTCTACATACATACATACATACATACATACACACACACACACACATACATGCATACATACATACATCCATCCATTCATCCATCCACCCATGTATGCATGAATACACACATACATCCATACACACGCCTACATACGTACATGCATACCTACATACATACAGACACACGCACATACATACATTAACTTCCCACCACATAAGCAACATTACCTTATGAACTCTCAGTAAGATATATTATGGAACATTCTTCTGGGCACAAACCAGTAACACATACCATCCTAGATTCTACCAGATTCACACTATACACCTTCTCTAAAATCTTGTTTCTTCCCTCAGACATCATCATCAACCATCCAGCAGAATCAACATTCATCATACTTCAAAACTACAACAGCTATTCACAAACCTCCCTCACTGTGATTGAAATGTGAACACCAGAAACTGCACTCAGCAGCCTCCAGACTCATATTTGCTTGGCTGAATCTGTATGGTCCTATAGAATTCCTCTCTCAGGTATTGCCAGCATAGGATAAGCAACTCTTTACCTTCCCACAGCTTGGTTTAACAGATGTTGGCCTAAATGAACATACATTGGTTTCTAAAATGAACTGGTGAGTGGGCTAACATGCTATACCCTAAACACAAGTAAATATCTGTCACATTATTAGCACAGAGCAAAACAGTTTCTTCTTCAATAGCCATGGTATCTTTGGAAGGGCTAAAAAATGTTCTATTCAGAGGCACAATGCTACAGGAAGGTCAGCAAATGTAACTCATAGGGTGACAAGTTTTAAGAAAATAAATGTAGAGATATTAAAATTCAATGACACATATAAAACCAGGATAAAATAACATCCCTGCAAATAGGCAAGACAAGAAAAAAAAATGTAACTGATGATATAATAAGATGAAATCTAACAAAGACCAATACAACTAAATAAATGTATCTTCATTTAAAAGAACAGATTAATTTTTAAAAATTCAGTTTTTATTTGGACCTTATAACTTTGAAAGTGCAATTTATACACATTTTCAGAATTGTGGCATTTTGGAAATACAGACGTCCATGCCAAATTAGAAAAACAACTGGCAGGGATGATGTTGCTTTGGTACTTAAAATCCATCAGCTGCAGATTAAACACTGGACAGATTATGATGTAGTCATCTGAACTTACTTTCATGACCAGAGTTGAGCAAATGTTCTCCAAGGTCACATCCAAAAACCCTTTCCTTGAGTATTCCTGATTGCTTGAGTCGTCGCCTTGAAGGGCGGGAGAGAATGAAAGAACGAAAGAAAGCAATCAGCTTGCCATGCTTCCTCAGCACAGGTTTGCTGGGCTGATCAGGTGTGGGTCGCTGAGCAAGATGGGCTGGAAGCTGCAGGTTGTGGGGCACTTTGTCTCCTATTACCGCTACACATTCGCATGGGAAGAAACCAACCTGGAAACCTCGCTTACCACGCCACCACACAGATTCTTCTGGGGGTGGCATGTCAATCACAGAAATCATATCTCCTACCTGCAAACAAATTATTGTAAAATATGGAAATCAAAGCTGTATATTTACAGAACTTATACATAAGACATCATCCACTCTAGATGACATAATATTTTTATGTTCATACCGGGCATATTGAATAATAAATGTTTATTATATACCAACATATGCACAAATAAGTGGTGTAAATTTATATTAAAATTACTCCGACATGTTTCGGTGGTAATATGCCATCTTCAGGGATTTTACAAGCTGTGTTAGCTAAAATTATGAATTATTAAAATGATAAAATACAATATAGTAGTGTGTTGTTATGATACAGTCTTGGTAAATGTGGTTGCATTTGTAATTCCTGGTTACAAATGTGTGTGTGTGTGTGTGTGTGTGTGTGTGTGTGGAGCGGTTCCTGTTTACTCTGCACCACACGCACACCTAACCAGGAATTGCATATGCAGCCACATTTACCAAGACGGCATCATAACAACACACTACTATATTGTATCTTGTCATTTTAATAATTCATAACTTTAGTTAACACAACTTGTAAACTCCCTGAAGATGGTGTACTAACACCGCAACATGTCGGAGTAATTTTCATATAAATTTACACCACTTATTTGTGCACATGTTGGTATAAAATAAACATTTATGACACAATATTATATCACACTACTTTGTTGATGTTGTCTGCTCTAATCCTCTTGACTACCATATCTACAACTACAACCTACAAATAGATCATCACAATATTCACGAAAATTTTATAACAATGTGGAATATTTCAAGAAGACTCATTACCACTACTGTTATTTTGCATTAGCTTAATCTCCCTCTAAGAACAGTTGAACAATATGAACATAAAATATGAAGAACGTGCAACAAAGACAAAAATATTACACTAAATTTACATGGATGAACTGAAGCCCATAGATAAGAGGATGAGCTCCAAAAATTGACGCATAAGAGTTAGAATCTTAAGTGATGGTATCCATATGGAATTCAGACTTGACAAGTGTGCAGAGACTATATTCAAGAAAGCAAAATTAGTCAACAAAGAAATATATGAGCATGAACAGGGAAAAACCTACCAGTACCACAAGCACCTAGGGATTGAAGAAAACGAAGGTATAAAATGTGCAAAGCATGGATAAACATTATTTCAGAATATCTAAACATAAAATGTATAGAAGACAGGTTTGTAAATACTGCTAACAGCCGCAAAGCAATCAAACAAACACGATTTCAACAATTAAGACAGCAGCAAAGGTTGTAGAAAAAGTAAACCAATCAAAGGACAAAAAGTGACACAAAAAAGAAAACACACAACACACAAAAGCAAAATAAAGAAAAAGCAAAGTAGTGTATGGCCAGTACATTGTAAGCATAGACAGAGAGCTTATTTGTGATGAAGAAACATTCCAGTGGGAGTCAAGGGGAGAACTGAGAGCAGACACTGAAAGCGAAATAACAGCAGCACAGGATCATGCAACAAAAATATTACAAACAGAAACAGACAGCAAATGCGGACTGTGCCTACAATTTGATGAATCGGTAGACCACATTATAACAGCATTACATATACTGGCAAAATAACAGACCATGAGGGGACATGAACCATCAATGTTCTTTAAAACAGACTGAAGGTTACTGAAGTCTTATTTTTGATCACAAATAAGAAGGAAAAAAGAAAAAGAAATTCTCTACCCAGCTTACATGCACCAAAATCAGTTATGCACATACTTCATTCTTTGTTATACCTGGAAATAAAGAAAATCTGTGCATGATGGACAACAAAAATAAGTCATTGGTACTTGCCTCAAAAGAAATCTCATCCCCAGCCTGGGCTGTGTATCTCTTGACCGAATATGCTGCAGCAACAGCAGGAGTATTTATAGGACAATTGTCTCCATCAGGAACAAGCAGCCGACGTCCTCGATTGTCCAACTCCAACCAGTTCAGCACAGGACCACAATTGATTAAGTTGCCAGCTATCTGGGAGAAGCGATCCAAATACTCAGTCAGAAGGCGACGTACGCTCTCCTGAAAGTTAGAAGGAAAACTCTAGCCTTTGGTTCTGTCTTATTATGACACAACATATTATATTTTAAAACATATTAATACCTAATTAAATCAGCAGACATCAGCATTCTTAAAATGCAGCAGCAACCCACAAAACATACACGGACAAGTACTTGAAACAATACAACTGGCATATCAAGTACATCTGTTTCACATGACACACCAGCCGTAACTAATCAAATAACTCCACGGTTCAGAGTCTTTCTTAAAAAGACAATAGCCATTCCACATTTCATGGAATATGAAGGTTCAACCCTGTGTGCAAAAAAGTTCCAAAATGGTCCCTTAACTGGCTAAACCATATCGGTCCACACCCTTACCCTATTAATTTAAAATACATTTTAATAGCATCCTTCCATCTAAGTTTGTTCTTCCAAATGGTCTGTTCTTTTCAAGTTCTCAAACCAAAATGAACGCAAATGTTTTGCAACATTCACAAGCATGCTACTTTTGCTGACCATCTCACCCATCATTATCTGATTACCACGAAAATGTGAGGTGAGGAGTAAAACCTATAAGTCTGAAATCTGATAACATGTCCCATTTTAATGACGAGATGTCACAGACTCTTCACCCAACCAGCATGCTGAAAGACCACCCCCTGTACAGTGTGCACAACTGCTTCAATATGTCTACAGTTACCCTTATGTGTGACGATCAGCTCCCCAAATTCCCAGACACAAGGAATGGGACTAGGTGCCACTTTACCTTATACTAAACAAAAAATGCCTGTTGGTACATTTTTTACATTGTGGGCCCTTATTTTATACTATTTATATTTTACAGCACCCAACAAAATACCTTTAACTCCATATAATGACTAAACTACAAATTCAGCACTGATGTGGCAGTTATACACATGTGAGGACTACTTTCAGGCACTACATGTTTGTGGTAATGTACAGCCCGTGTCATATCAAGCAAGCAGAATTTACAAGCACATAAACTATGGAAAGACTGTATCGCAGTTACAAAGTCCAAGACAATTTATGAAGAAATGACAGTCCTGACCACATTCAAAAGGCCAAATCAGCACATTGTTCAATCCAATACAAAACATTTTACATTTTAGAACATTAGCATTTCCAGCACATTCAAATGTTTAACTTCATACAAAAGAACAGCCCACACTAGTTAGGTATCAATTTGCTATATATATATATATATATATATATATACGCACTTACAGCAAGGATCTCCAGTAAGACATTTAATCAAAATCCTAACAAAGTGACTATTACATACATTCAGACTGATGAACATGCAGTAGCAAATCTAGCAACATGCAGGCATAAATTACACCCAAAAATGTCCTCACAGATCTGTACATATGGTACATCAAACTGCAGCATGTCCATACTGACTGAGCAAACATACGACAAAGCCACCAAAACCCAGTACACAGATTTTGTATTTTATATACTTCACATTCTTTACCTAATTATGCTGAATGATGGATACAAGTATAATGAACAACAGTATTGCATAAATTTTTTAAAGACAGTGTCACGTTTACCACAAACTGCTGTATTATCCACATTATTCAAATAGCAATCATCAAAATAATTTTAACACACAAACACCACTATAGTTAACCCCCAGGGGTGAACTGCATAACTGAAACAATGTCAAAATAGCTACAAGCTGACAGCACCAAATTAAAAAGGCAATACACATTGGAACTACAGGACAGAACAGCTACACCTTACAACCCAACTGAACAGCAGGATGTGGTCTAATTCAGTCTTCCTGTGTCATGAAATTACTATCACACTGTAGTTCCTGGTCCACAAGATATCCAATATCAGACATTAGTTGTTATTTCAATACAACAGCATAATGTGGTAAGTATTTTTAGTAATGATGAACTGGATAAACTCTGTGTGTAGATGAATGGATATGATATCAAAATGGCAGTTTGTGATGTGGACTAGGTTGGATGGGTTCAGAAAATGATCAAATTCTAATTTTATGTTACTCATTCTGTGCACATTCTTATAATCAATACATCAGCCAAGAAATGCATTTAATAAAATACAATTCATGACAAGTATCAAACTTCTACATGTTTTGGCACTGGTGTGCCATCCCCAGGCAGTCTTCTAGAACAACGGAATACAAGTCTAGCATGCTAAATTTAGTATTGCATTACCCTCACTTGAAATATTAAAACATTAAAACTCTAGAATATACAAAGTTGACAAACATAATCAAATTACAATGTTGTTATATTAAAACTAAGTGACTGTAAGCTGAGGGAAGCACAAGCTTGCAGCCATTTATATACTGTATGGAGTATGCATATGACCATCTGTCTCAATCTATGTGATATGAAGAGATCTTGTACTGTAAATACGTTGTCATTGTTAATTTTAGATACTAGGTACTACACATTCTCTAACCTATGCAACCGGTCACTCGTTAAGTATACTACACCACCTGACATGTTAAAACTTCACACGCTCCAGCTGGTATGAACTCTGATATACACTCTCCATTATACAACGTAATTCATCTTCTGTAAAAAGGATCAACATATACTCAGTTATCTAACTTGAGGGTTGTTTGACCATTCATCTTCCTCATGAAATAATGTGGAATGCCAACTTGATGCAACAAGGTAATTTTACTGATATACTCTTAGCTCGACTTGTTTCGGGTACGTAGGCCCATCATCAGGAGCATTAGATGTTGAGTTGCAGCATGTGGTTTTCTGCACCGAGTTTTTGGATGGGTGGTGGTCTTGAGAGTCGCTGTGTGGGTCGTGTGTACGGTGTGGATGGTGCTGTGCAACTGCAGTCGCACGGCACCATCCACACCGTACACACACTTACAGTATGTAACTGCAGGTTTATGGGAATGATAAGCAAAATACAGTTTCTTGTGAGAGTTAAGATGGAAGTGAAGATGGTCCAGGGGACACAGACTGTGCTGTCCAGCAACATCAAGAACTGATTCAAACATGGAGAAACAGAAAAGACAGTCAGACAGCAACAATGAGGAGGTACCATAATCTGAATGTTCAGGAGATGGCATAATTGAACACTATTAGAATATATGTGAGTTATTTTGACGAAAGACCTGAACACTAAGAAAACTTGTGACTAAACAGTGGTGAGCAAACAATGGAGAAAAAAATAATTAAATCAGACCTTGCACGGAGACTGTTGGGAAAACCTGGGTCATAAAACTACCTGAACAGCAGTGATACATGATTGTTACATAACAAGTCCACTTTTTTGTTTCTCTAGGTACATATCCACCAAACCAGGAACGTGTACCCTAAGCCAATATTAAAACAAAGAATGCCTCCAGAGTGCTATAGTCCATGCTTGTTGCTTGATTGGAAATCAAAAACCCCTTTCAATGCATCATTTTACTCACCTCTTGTTTGTTGCCTGGAACATTGTCCTCAGGTGGTAGCTCATGAAGTCCAGAAAATTTACGGTCATAGATACAGCGATGAAGCTGTTTATCCAGCATACGGAAGTTCTCATATGATCTTCTAAGAACCCACATTTTACCTTGTGAAGTCACAGCCACATGCCACCACTTGTTCTCGGAGTCCTCACATGCCAATGGTTTTAGTTCCTCATCATATAGACACACCTGTAAAAAAAGATCAGTTGTGAGGTGGCCATTCAATGTATGCAATTTCACAACAGCATTTATCCATCTTCTATATACCTGTCCATCAACCCGACTATGTATGCTCACGTCCATCCTTCTATTCATTTACCCAGCTATTCCACTCATCTATCTGCCTGACATTCTGTTAATGGCAACACTTAATGGAAAAAATTGGTTCAAGGGAATGAAAGATTCATGAAACATGATGAGTAAATTAACAATTAATATACATGAAAGCACATGCTCTGGCATTTACTGGAATATGTTGGTGTACCTGGCTGAGAGTGGTAATGGTGCCTAATGATGCAGAATGAATGACAGAGGAGGTGACGGAGGACTTCATGAAGATAGAGGTGATCTTTGATTGCTCTGCTTACTTCCACATGTTATTTATACCTTCTTGTACAGTGTCATGACAACCTCCTCCCATGCTTACATCAATGCAATGATGATCACCAAAGAAATAACTAAATCACCCACCCTCTACAGGCCCTTCTTCAGAGCACTGGCAGTCAGCTGAGTCCTCTCCACAACCATGTCAGAATCTTCTTCATCTTCTGGTTCACTACACACTGTCACCTGTTGAGTCCTCTTCAGTGAATTCAGCAGCATGAGGTTTGAGAAGTTCCTGGATATCAGCCTCCTTCAAATCTCTGAATCCTTATCCTTGAACTTTACAGGCTACAAAAAGGATGGTCTTCATCTCATCCCTGAAATCATGGACGCTTAAGGCCACAGCTTTTCCAGCACACATACACAACCGAGGGCTTCAGTTCATCCAGGACTCCTTTATATTTCCAGTGCAGTCAGCTATGCTGTATGATCTTCAGAGATCAATGATACTAAAAAAGATATCATCTTTCCTTGCATCCAAGATGGTGCACAAGGTGTGATGAGTGTAACATCTCTTGAATGTTGCAATTATTGCCAGACTGAGCAGCGAGGTGGAATTCATGGGCAAACTTGGATATTTGGATTGACAAGACCAAGAGCTCAGAGTTGGGATGGAACATTAGCAAAAATATGGAGCAGCCTGAATGCTAGTTTCTTGGACATCAGATACCATTCAACATCACAAAACAGCACCTGTTGAACCATATCAGCAACAAATGCATTGTCACCCAAGCCTTCCTATCAGAACCCCAACACAACGGCAAACAAATCTTGTTCTTTTCCTTTGCGGCTTGAGACTTAAAAAGCAACCACTTGGCTAGGGTTTTATAGTACAGTCCCTAGAAGCATTACAACAGAAGGGGCAGCCAATATGATTCTATGAGACTTTAAAACATGAAAAGTGTTTTCATTCTTTGATATAATTGTGCACGATGACATTTTTTCTAAAACAGGCTTGTATCACTGAAGTTACGACATGACATGGTAAGTGGTCCTTCTCCTCAATTTTCTTTCAAACACTCTATGTACTTATCAGTAGCCACATGATCAGCAGATACTGAGTCTACTGTTCAGACTCATCACATTCTTAAAACTTCTACACCACCCTTTAATGGCTTTGAAGCTGTCCTTCTCCTTACCAACAGACTGTGTAGTGGCTGTATAACTGCATGGCAATCCCCCTCACCACAACACCACTGACTGAGGACCCTTTCTGTGCCTCATCTTCCAACCATACTCACAGGCCCCTCACTACCTTTTCAAGGAAGGTGTTGTGACAACGTACAAAAGAAACAGTCGCACTAGATGCAGCACTAGCCTTAATGCTTTCTACTATCTTGTCTTCATATCCTGTTGTGAAATGAGTCCTCACTTTGTGAACAGACTGCAGAAATTTTCATTCACCTGCCCAACTTAGCTATCATGTCTAATTTCTGTAACAGAGACTTCCATTTCCTTTACTCTCAATCCAAGCTCTTCATCAACATGCACATCACCTTCCTCTGCCACAATTAACATGTGATGCAACAACTAGTGAAAAAAATTGTGAGCACAGTCCAAGTTCATTCTGCATCATATGATATCTAGGTAGCTACTGAGTGAGGTAGGTATGCAAATGCAGCCTCATGCATTATTACACAGGCTTAACCATGAATTAGCAAGGGAACTACACTGTAGTGCACAAGGGTTACCACAATAGTTCTTCCATAAACAAATGAAACAAAAATATGCAAATCCACAAATGGGGCAGATCTGTATTCATTTTAAAAACTTGTATGTAACTTCAAACAGTTATTCTGAGGAAACAATATCGAGCAGATTATGAAGACTGCTCTCTTTGGGATGTGATGCCATTCAGTTTTGTAGTTAGGCACCTCTCTACCCAACTAACAACATCCCAATACTGCATGATAGTACTTGTCTCGCTCATTGCAAGAACCTCAAATTGTTGTGTTCTGAAGTTTCTGCAGCAGTGCATCTGAGGGCTCTGTTCATATGGGATAACACACTGTGTCAAACGGTATTCAGATCTGACTTCTCTATGATACAGCATCATATTATAGAAGAGCAGAATCCTCAACCTCAAATCTAAAAAAACAAAACAGTACAATAAGCAGTCAATCTTCTTTCACTAATCATTCCTATGATCAACATTTCTGTGCCATATAATAGTCAATCCTAAAGTTTGTTGGAGACTAAGTGGTGAAAGAAAATTTCATCCTCTTCAGGAAGTTGATGTAAATGACTTTTTTTCACGCAGATCTCCTTTCTTTCGTATGATAATACAAACCTACACATACCTGGAAAGGTCCAAGTTCAACTTGTTCATAGTGGAAATGGGCACATTCATCTAGTTTTGGAAAGCGTGATCTACCACCTGCAGGGGAAACACATGTGGCTGCAGCTGTTAGGTGCTGAATACGGATACTGCCACCACGAGAAGACTCCATTTCTGTTGCTGCACAAAGTCCACTCTGCAAACACAACCATCTCATTCAGAAGTCATAATGTATGTCTATAGCGTCTAGTGGTGATTCTCAGTGTGACTGACAGCTGCTTTCATGAGTAGCAAACAAATACCAAAACAATAGGGTTTAAAGCAATATCAAGAATTGTACCAATCTTGGGAGTTCTTTCTCCCCCTTTGCACAATCTAAGTTTACTCAGAAACCTGACTGCTCTTAAGCACTTTGAGTTCCACCCTAAAATGTTTGATCGGGTCCAGAAACCCGGGCATTTTTTACTTATTTTTCTGTGCGACCCAAACCCAGCTCAAGCCATGAATACATACATGAGTATAAAAACCCAAGCTGTGCTCAGGCGTGGGCTGCGCAGAAAGTCAGGAGGCTAGGAACAGGGCTTCAAAATGTTAACATATTGAATAACTGAATTCTTGTACCTCTTACAAAAAGTAACCAGGAATACGGACATTTCATAAAGTGACTGTTTGCTCTACATAAAAATCTGGAGACAATATAGAAATATTAGATTATTATCCTTCCTTCTCTGCCTCCTCAAGTTTGAGGTACATTCCTGTGTCAGATATAAACTCAAAACAAGTGTTTGGTCATGTTAGTTTGTTAAAATGCAGTCAACAACCACAGAAATTTTACCACCACCTCTAGCTCATTCTAAATAGCACATCAAAGCTATACTTCAGCCACAGTGATGTAGTACTAATGCCAAAACAGGACATGAACATCAGAGATGTATTCATTGGCAGCATGGCATATGCATGTTCTTTCATATCTTGCTTTCAAAGCAAGATTCTACCTCACATTCAATAATGAATTTCACAAATTACTTACATGGAAATAGAGTTTCTGCTTTGTGTACAGGTAATATGTCTCATGGCTTACAGTTTTGAAAATCTGATCAACCAAAATCATTAGCTTTATGGGAAAGCAGTGGGACCTCCACATTATAAGAAGCAATAGACACAATTTGGATGCCATAACTACAACATCCTCTTCCTGGCATATGCCCTGACATTACTGTAACCCAGTTTCTCCATGCAACTGCTATATCTCAAAATAGATCACATTGTAGGGTACTCCAGTCACCAATTCTCATGCTTTCACAACCTACTTCTGCATTTACATTTCCCCTCCATCGGGTTACCCCCCCCCCCCCCAAAAAATAAAAAAAATCTAATAAACTAACCCCCGGTTTTTATTTCTTTTTCTTTCAAATT
>Ga0123353_10014608_pt1 | contig 11334 bp, 9 predicted proteins | sample TergutLab28metaG_3_FD_92763 | JGI IMG/M metagenome (GOLD analysis project Ga0123353, IMG submission 92763) | Labiotermes labralis P3 segment gut microbial communities from Petit-Saut dam, French Guiana - Lab288 P3 | ecosystem: Host-associated > Arthropoda: Insects > Digestive system > Gut ... | reverse complement strand
TATCTCAAGGGCAATGGGACGCAGAGGACTGCGTCCCCTACAGGTTTATCTCTCCAGCAAAAACGGTTCCAGGCAATCCCGATTCTTTTGGATCATTTCCTCAAACAGCCGCTCACCCGCGGCCTGGTCCAGACGGGCCACGGCGGGGTCCCCGCAGAAGATTTCGCGGAGGGCCCGCTTATCCCACGTGAACCAGGCCTCCACAAAGTCCTTTTGATTCTGCGCGTGGCGGCGGACCAGGGCGGCGGTCTCCTCCGTCATCTTCCCCGTGTCCAGGGGAACGACGCTATCTTTGGTGAAATGAGCATTGGTCTCCACCGCCGTCCCCAGAGGGAGATTTGTGATCTGGCCCCGGTTGGGCAGGTTGACGTTTGTGGTCATGTCTTTCAGGCCGTAGAGAGCGGTAATCTGCTGCACGCCCTCCTCGCCGGAGGTTTTGAAGCGCGCCTTACCAAATGGAAGATTGTCGCGGAATAACTGCAATTTTTTGATCCGCTCGCCCCAGATGCGGCCCCGCACAGAGGTCAGCACAAAGCCCTTGCTCCGCGTTTTGTTGCTGCGCAGATAGTCCTCCGGCAGAAATTCCACCAAGTGCCGGTCGCCCGCCGCCGCGACGCGTCCATAGCGCGCGAACAGTTCATACTTTACGCTCTCCCTGTGGCGGAAGCGCCGGATGATGGGCGGCACGCCCGGCCTGCTTGTGGCCGCGATGTCCTGCTGAAACAGCCGGACAAAGGCCCCGTAGACGGGAAACAGATCCAACCCCCTGTAGTGCGCCCGGCTGAGCCAGGTGAAGTGGTTGGTTCCCTGCACGGTGGTGTCGAGCGCCCGGCGGTCCATGCCTCCGAATTCGCGCAAATTGAATTTTTTACCCAGGACTTTCAGTTCTGCCTTCACGGCTTGCAGATCGGCCTGCAGAAAGGCTTCCTTGCCCCTGTCGGACAGTTGTAAGTACAGATTCAGAATGCGGACCAGAATCTCCTGGGTCCCGAATACCTCGTGGCAGCAGCCGAAGGCCTTGATTTCCGGGAATTCTTGATAAAGCGTATTGATACACATGGCCATGGGGTTGGTGTAGTTGATGACCCAGGCATCCGGGCAGTTTTCCCGGATACGCTGGGCAAACAGGCGGTAGGCGGGAAAGGTGCGCAGCATCCGGGAGTAGCCCCCAGGGCCGACGGTATCCCCCACCGGCTGCCAGATGCCGCAGCGCTCCGGGTGATGCACATCCACCGCCATATTTTTTAGTTTATAGGGTAGTATGGAGATGATGACGAAGTCCGCCCCCCGCAGCGCCGTATCCAAGTCGGTCTCCACGCTGCAGCGCCAGCTGCTTTTCACGGTACCCGCGTTGTCCTTGACCAACTTGTTGAAATACCGCAGATTGCGCTGTGCCGCGGGCAGGTCGATGTCATACAGCCGCAGCTCCCCGCAGAGAAGCTCCTGGGTCAGCAGATCCCCGAAATATTTGTGCGCCCAGCTCTTCGAGCCGCCGCCGATGTAGGTGATGGTCACCGGATGCATGGCTCCCCCGCCCCCTCTGTAAATATCCGATTCTATTATGCGGGAATTCAGGAAATTGTCAAGATATTTATTGCCTTTCACAAAATGAAATGCTAGAATATAGGGGAATCTGTAAAAGGGGTGGTTTTTTTGAAAAAAAAGCAAAAGCGCATCAATTTGAAAGAGGCCTCCATGCGGGAAATCATCGCCTTTTCCATGCTGCCTTTTGGGATCATGATGGTCCAAAATGTGCTCTACAACGCGCTGAACGTGTATATGGCCGACGTTTTGGGGATTGGCCTGGTCGCCACCGGTATGATTCTGGCCCTGTCGCGCCTGTGGGACGCGGTCAACGACCCCCTGATGGGTATGCTAATCGACCGCACCCGCAGCAAGTGGGGAAAATGCAAGCCCTGGGTCATGTTCTTCGGCGTCCCCTATGTGGCTTCCTTTGCGTTCCTATTCACCCCGGTCGATTTCAAAGATAGATTCGGCACCTTCACCTTCTCGCAGCTCGACCTGGAGGCGACCGTCGCCACCATAGGCGAGGGCTTCCACCTCGTCCGGGGCGCCAGCGGGGAGATCTCCATGGGTAATTTTGTGTTCGCCGCCATCGCCTTCCTGATCTATTATACTTTTGACGCCGCCATGGACACGCCCTATCAGAGCATCACGCCCCTGGTGTTTCCGGAGAGTAAATCCCGGGTCAAGGCGATTGCCGTCTCCAATGTAGTCGGTTCCCTCGGCACGATTTTGCCCTCCATTATTTTTTTCCCGATTGTGGAAGCCTTCCCGGGCGACAAGCGCCGGGGATTCTTCGTGGCCGCCCTGGTCTTCGCCGTTTTGGGAGGCCTGCCGATCATGCTGTCCTGCCTGGGTATCAAAGAAAAAGTCTACTTAAAGCCGGAGAAAATCAAATACTTTGACAGCCTGAAAGTGGTTTTTTCCAATAAGAATGTGCGGGTGCTGATGCTCACCACCTTGTTTTCCGCTATCACCAACCTGGGCGCGATGTTTCTGATGTTTTTCTGCAAGTGGAACTGCTTCGGCATCTTTAATTTTGAGGCCATCGCGGACTGGACGGAATCCACCTTCGGCTTCGCGGTTCGCCTCTCCGAGGAGGGTTTCATCTTCCCGGTGCTGAGCATCACCAGCGGGATATCCTACATGCTTTCCATGGGCATCGTGCCCAAGCTGCTGAAAAAGATGGACAAAAAAACTTTATTTATCCGGCAGAGCGTTGTCTTCGCCATCGCCGACGTGATTGTCTTTTTCGTCTGTACTTACGTGTTCCCCTACACCAGCCCGGACTTGCGGCTGGCGAGAATCGGGCTGTTCATCTACGCCATTTTGCGCTTCTTCACGAACTTCCCCGTGGGCATGAGCCTGGTGCTGCTGACCGCCATGTTTTCCGACACCGTGGACACAATTGAAATGGAATCCAGCGAGCGGCTGGAGGGTGCCACCTTCTCCTTCAAGGGCCTGATCAACAAATTCGGCGTGGCGGGCTTCAACCTGATTATGATGATGGTGGTCAACGTCTTCGGCTACGAGAAGTTGCAGGCCCTCGCGCGGCGGGATTTGGCCGGAGAAGTGATTACCCGGAGCGACGTGCTCGCCCACAGCACGACGCTGAACGCGCTGTTCTTCATGCTGACCGGCCTGGGCGCCATCGGCCTGATTTTGCAGGCCATCCCGATGTTCTTCTATAAATTTAATGAAAAAGAAAATGAGGCGCAGATTCAGTCCTTCCGCGACCAGCGGGACGCCGAGCTGGAGGCGGAGCTGGAAGCGGCACGGATTTCGTGAACGGAGCGTTGTTGTCAGGGCAGGCCTTGTGTCTGCCCCTTTCGATTTTGTAGGGGCAGATTTTAGCATGATTTCGATAAAGGGCCTTTTTTCCTTAACGCAATATTGATAACTTGCATCCCTTGTTGCACCGCATAATTCACGGTATAGGCTGTGTCGCCGCTGACCTTTCTCAAATAGCAGACGCAAATATTGCTGTTGTCCACCATATGCCGGCTCCGTTTTGGCATGACGCCCCACTGATTATTTTCCGAGGCATATAAAACCCTATCCGCTTGACTCAGGATTTGGTCGAACATTTTTTTGTCATTTTCCCGCCAGCCGTGGGGCTGTTTTTTGCAGGGCAGATCCAAAATGAGCCTGATATGCGGATATGTTTCCTTTAATTCCAGGACGGTCAATGCCGCCATCGTCTCAAATCCAGGCGCGCCACCCACACTGAAACAGCAGACACCTTGATTGATGAGAGTTACGATTTCATTTTCAAGGCGTTTTTTATATCTAGGTATTCTTTTACGGGGATAACTCTGTGGCCGGCAAGACAGCAGGTTTTTTCTTTCATTTTTACACCATCCAACCTCGTAAAATTACAATGTAATACAATGTATACTTTGCAATTGTAATACAAACAGTATAGAATGTAAACAGGTGATTTTATGGGAATTGAGAAAAAAGTATTAAGCATTCGCGTAGACCAAGAGCTAGTTGATGAGCTGAAAGCAATTGCAAAGAGTGATAATCGTCCTTTGTCAAATCTTATTGAGACGATACTAAAGCAATATGTAAGTTCAAAAAAAGAATAAAAACAACCTATCAGAAGATTTCTTTCGGTAGGTTGTTTTTTAAAGCGTTAAAAATTGACGAATTTTATTTTTCCCCTTGGCAGAAAGCACAAGATATAGTATAATAGATTCATCCAATAAATAGATTTAGGAGGAGATACCCATGCCCGACGATTCCAACGATTTCACCCGGATTCCGGTAGGCCCCCTGGGCGTTCTCGCTATGCCCGGCTGCAACGGGCTGGCGGAGAATATCGACCGCTACCTGGTCACCTGGCGCCGCGAGCGTCAGGGCGCCCACAAGGATACCCTGCACTTCGCGGGTTATGAAAAGGACAGCTTCTTGATTGCCAACCACTTCCCGCGTTTCGGCAACGGCGAGGGCAAAGGCATCCTGTCCCAGACCGTGCGCGGCTACGACATGTTCATCGTCTGCGACCTGTTCAACTACGGCGTGACCTACGAGATGTACGGCATGCAGGTCCCCATGGGGCCGGACGAGCACTACGCGGATTTGAAGCGTGCCATCGGCGCGATTGGGGGCAAGGCCCGGCGCGTCACCGTCATCATGCCCATGCTCTACGAGAGCAGGCAGCACCGCCGCATGGACCGCGAATCCCTGGACTGCGCCATCGCGCTGCAGGAACTCAGCCACATGGGCGTGGAAAACATCATCACCTTCGATGCCCACGATGCCCGGGTACAAAACGCGATTCCCCTGAAAGGCTTTGAAAACGTACAGACCACCTACCAGATGATCAAAGCCCTGGTGAACACCACGCCGGACCTGCACTTTGACCCGGAACACCTGATGATCATCTCTCCGGACGAGGGCGGCATGAGCCGCTGTATCTATTACGCGACCGTGCTCGGCGTGGAGCTGGGCATGTTCTACAAGCGGCGGGACTACAGCCGGATTGTCGCCGGGCGCAACCCCATCATCGCCCATGAATTTTTGGGCGGCAACATGGAGGGCAAGGACGTCATCGTCGTGGACGACATGATTTCCTCGGGCGGTTCCATGCTGGACGTGGCCGCGAAGCTCAAGGAGCTCCGCGCGGGGCGGATTTTCATCTGTACCTGCTTCGGCCTGTTTGAGAACGGCCTGGAAAAATTCGACAGGGCCTACGAGGACGGTCTGATTGATCAAGTCTTCACCACCAATTTGGTCTACCGCAGGCCGGGGCTGGTGGAGCGTCCCTGGTACACGGAAGTGGATCTCTCAAAATACATATCGTTTATTATCGATAATTTAAATCACGATTTGTCCGTCAACAAGCTGTTGGATCCAAGAGACCGGATTCAAAAATTGCTGATAAACAAGGGGTATCGGTGAGTGAGAAACGAATGTTGAGACACACTGTAGGGGGATTTTTATGCAACGCCTGGAATTAGCCAAATTGGTGCAATCGCCGCAGGACTACACCGGGGAAGCCGTGACGCTCTGCGGCTGGGTGCGCACCATCCGGGACTCCAAGGCCCTGGGTTTTCTTGAACTCAACGACGGCAGCTGCTTCAAGAGCATCCAGGTGGTGCTGGAGGCCGCGAAGCTCACAAATTTTAAGGAGATCGTCAAGCTGAACGTGGGCGCGTCGGTCTGCGTGACGGGCCGTGTGGTGCTCACGCCGGAGGCGAATCAGCCCTTCGAGCTCAACGCGGAGGCGGTCGCGCTGGAGGGCGCCTCCTCCCCCCAGTACCCCCTGCAAAAAAAGCGGCACACGCTGGAATATCTGCGCGGCATCGCGCACCTGCGCCCCCGGGCCAACACCTACGCGGCGGCCTTCCGGGTGCGCTCCGTGGCGGCCTGGGCCATCCACAGCTTTTTCATGGAGCGGGGTTTCGTCTACGTGCACACGCCCATCATCTCCTGCAGCGACGCGGAGGGTGCAGGGGAACTGTTTAAAGTGACCACCTTCGACTTGGATAACCCGCCGCGCACGACCGACAAGGCTTTGGACTTTACAGAAGATTTCTTTGAAAAACCCGCGTTTCTGACCGTTTCCGGCCAACTGCAGGGCGAGGCGATGGCCTTGGCCTTCGGAAAAATCTACACCTTCGGGCCCACCTTCCGGGCTGAGAAGTCCTACACCCAGCGGCATGCCGCCGAATTTTGGATGATTGAGCCGGAAATCGCCTTCGCGGAGCTTCTGGACAACATGGCTCTGGCAGAGGATATGATCAAATACGTGATCCGCTTTGTGCTGGAGCACTGCCCGGACGAGCTGGACTTCCTCTGCCGCTTTTACGACAAAGAGCTGCTGGAGCGGCTTTCCGCCGTGGTCAACTCCGACTTCGCCCACGTGACCTACACGGAAGCCATCCGCCTGCTGGAACCCTACAACGAGGGCTTCGAGTACCCCGTCTCCTGGGGCTGCGACCTCCAAACGGAGCACGAGCGCTGCCTGACCGAGCGCGTCTTCAACCGTCCGGTATTCGTGACGGACTACCCCAAGGAAATCAAGGCCTTCTATATGCGCCTGAACGACGACGGCAAAACCGTCGCCGCCATGGACCTTCTGGTGATGGGCATTGGGGAGATCATCGGCGGCAGCCAGCGCGAGGAGCGCCTGGACGTGCTGACCCGGCGCATTGCGGAGAGCGGGCTCGACCCGGAGTCCTACTGGTGGTACTTGGACCTGCGGCGCTACGGCGGCTGCAAGCACTGCGGCTTCGGCCTGGGCTTCGAGCGGCTTGTGATGTATATCACGGGCATCCAGAATATCCGCGATGTACTGCCGTTCCCGAGGACGACGGGCTCGGCGGAGTTTTGAAAAAAAGTTGCTTTATCATGAAAGCTTTGTTATAATTGCCGTAAGGACAAATCCGAGGGTAAAACGACTGAATTTCATAAATTGATATTTTGTCCGCAAAAAGGAAGGTTTTTCATGAAACGTTTGTTTTCGATTCTATTAGCGGTTTGCCTGCTGCTGGGTCTGACAGGAATAGGCGCGGTTGCGAACGACTATGCGCTTGCTGCAGGTGATTTCCACGCCATTGCGCTCAGGCCTGACAATACTGTTTGGACTTGGGGATTCAATTACGCAGGTCAAATGGGAGATGGCACAAGGAGGGATCGCCCCAATCCCATCATCATTCCGGGGCTTTCCGACGTTACCTCCATCGCGGCCGGATACGGCCATACCGTCGCGCTGAAGGAGGACGGCACGGTCTGGGCCTGGGGGGACAATCGCAACGGTCAGCTTGGCCTGGGTGATCGGAGGGACCGCGGCGTCCCCACACAGGTCACAAGGCTTTCAGACGTCATCGCTATAGCGGCGGGGCAAGGCTTTACCGTCGCGCTGAAAGCGGACGGCACTGTTTGGAGTTGGGGTATGGCCCTCGAAGGAAGCTCCTTCGGCAACAACATGCCTGCGGACGCAACCACGCCTGAGCAGGTAGCTATATCGGGCGTTGCGGCCATCGCGGCGAGAAACAGCCAAACCTTCGCGCTGAAGTCGGACGGCACCGTCTGGGCCTGGGGATACAATTCTTATGGTTCCCTTGGCGACGGCACCACAACGAATCGGCTTGCACCCGTGCAGGTGGTGGGCCTTACCGACGTCACCGCCATTGTCACGGGAGGCTACCACAGCTTTGCCTGGAAATCCGACGGCTCGATTTGGGCCTGGGGAACCAATCAGGCCGGTCAATTCGGCGACGGCACGCGAACGAGCAGCAGCATCCCCGTGGAGATTCCGGAATTGACCGATATCGCTGCCATCGCGGCGCACAATAGTTACACGATGCTGCTGAAAACGGACGGCACGGTGTGGACTTGCGGTATTAGTGATTTTAGCTGGTGGTATAGCGGCGGCTTTGTGGAACCCCACTATGTCCCCACGAAGGTACCGGGTCTGACAGACGTTGTTGCCGTTGCTGCAGGGTTGCATTTTGCGGCCGCGCTGCAATCGGACGGCACGATTTGGTGCTGGGGGGACAATGAGTTCGGGCAGTTGGGGGACGGCACCACGTTTGACAGTGCTTATCCCGTGCAAATCCTCGGCGCAGTCGAGGTAACGATACCCGAGGACTACGAGGATACTTTTTACACGGACCCCTATGCCGTCATCGGCAGCGATAGCATCACCGGCACCAGCGCCACCCCGGAAATCACTTGGAACGACAGCGCAATGCGGCTGGAAATCGCGGAAGGCTTGACTGTGGGCACCTATCGGGCAACGCTCGCAGCCAGCGACGAGGAGGGCTACAGCGCAACGAAAACCGTTACGATACGCGTGATTAAGACCATTTTCGGCACAAAGTATGAAGCGACCCTCTTGAACTGGTTGCTGTTCTTCCTGGGGTTCGGGTTTATCTGGATGTGGTTTTGATTAAGCGAAAAGAGACCCACGATTGTGGGCTATCGTTTCGGGTGATTTATCTGGTTTAAGCGTCATGGGCTTTGAGCGGCTGGTCATGTATATCACGGGGATACAGAACATCCGCGATGTGCTGCCGTTCCCGAGGACGACGGGCTCGGCGGAGTTTTAGGCGCAAAATAAGCATAAATTTGGGGCGGGATAAATCCCGCCCCAGAATTATCAGCAGACAAGTTGTAAATTTTTTGTGAACACTAAAGATTTCAGCTGTTTCGGTGCAACTTTTCATCGTGTTTTCCCCATTAATGAGAGAACTTTTTTATTCTCATCATTTTAATAGGGGATGTTCACATGACAGAAGAAAACTACAAATACCATACAAGTCCGTTTTTGTTGCGCAACCAGTTTGCAGGTTTGGGAAAATGGAAAATTCCGGTGGTTCCAAAATTTGAAGCGGAAGCAGATGATTTCACAGATTTAAGGCTGATCAGCTTTGATAAAATAAGCCTGGAAAACAGCAATCACTTGGAGAGAATGGTCCACTTTTTTCTGTATGACTACAAATTTGAACGGGTTTGGAAAAATCCCGACACAGATTTGGAAAAGCTAAAGCGTTACCGTGCGGTGCTCACGCCCGATTTCAGTATGTATACTGAAATGGCCCCGGCCATACAGCTCTATAACACTTTTCGCAATCGCTGGTGCGGCGCTTACTATGCTTCAAAAGGCATTAGAGTGATTCCGACCGTCAGTTGGGGAGACGAAAACACCTTTGAATTTTGCTTTGACGGGATTGAAAAGGGTTCCGCGGTCGCCGTTTCCACCTATATGGTATCGGCCCATGGGAACCGCAGCGACCAAAAGGCATTTTCCCTCAAAGGCTACAACGAGATGCTTCAAAAAATTGAACCGGAGAAGATTATATGCTACAATGAGCCGTTCCCCGAAATGCAAGGGGATATCGTATTTGTGGATTATGATTTGAACTCATGGCGGCACATGAATGACGACCCGTCTGTGCCCTCGAAATACGCCAGATATATCTGCGGGGTAGAGCCGCTACCCTCCAACAGCGGCATACTTATCAAGGGCGGTCATATCCTGGATGACAAAATTTATGTCAAAGGCATGGGCAGCGCATATGGGGGTAAATGGGTGCCGAGCAAAGCGGATGATGGGCGATTTCTTGGCGAACCGGGAGATATAATCAATTCAACAGCCGGAAAAGGTTATGAACGCGACACCTGGATTGGCGAAGAAGGGCGCGCGTTTGTAGAGCGCCATTATACGGATCATAATCAGCCACGGGCGCACTCCGATCCGCATGACCACTTTATTATCTGGGATCCGGATCGAGGCAATCCAATCCTTAGCGGCGCAACGAATTATCCGCATGGGGATTTTCCAACGAATTTTTCATATCATTTTTTAAAGGGAGAGAATGTAAGTATGCGCAGGGTTAGACGTGACTATCAGTTTGATCCGGAGGAATACCGCTTCAAGACCATCAGTGAATTCAAATGGTGTATGCATGATGGCGGCGAAGTTGCTTTTAATTGGAACGGCAAGGACTATGGAATTTTCCCGAAAGTAAAACCAACCCCCGAATCCGAGCCCATGATTCTCATTGGCGAAGACAACAAAGAAGAAACCGATATGTGGTATGCAACTCCAGATGACGTCTTGGAACACCTTATTGATGGTACTCGCCTGCGCGAGATTATCACGCAAGTGGAAGTGACAGACAGGACTATTTAACGCCTACCCCCTACCTCACCAACAACAACAACGTCCCCCCGGTTAGCACCCCCAGCCCCGCCGCCGCCTTCCCGCTCAGCTTCTCCTTTAAAAATACAAAGGAAAGCCCCACCGTGAGCAGAATGCTCAGCTTGTCAATCGGTACCACAACGCTGGCCTCCCCCAACTGCAGCGCGCGGTAGTAGCACAGCCAGGACGCCCCCGTCGCCAAGCCGGAAAGGCCGATGAACAGCCAGCTCTTCCCGCTGACCCGCCGGATTTCCCGCTGTTTGCCCAGCAGAAATACCATGAGCCAGGCCATGAGCAGCACGACAATGGTGCGAATCGCCGTGCCCAGGTTGGACTCCACGTCCCGGATGCCGATTTTGCTGAGGATCGCCGTCAGGCTGGCGAAGACCGCGGAACCGGCCGCGTAGAGCAGCCAGGTGCCGCTTTTGGGTACGGCGTTCACCCCGGCGTCCGGCGCGGCGGTTTTTTGTTTTTGAATCATCAGGAAGGTCCCGGCGGCAATGAGCGCCATCCCGATGCCCTTCACGAGGGTCAGACTTTCGCCCAGCAGCAAAAAAGCCAGCAGCATGGTCAGCACCGTGCTGCTTTTGTCTATGGGGACGACTTTATTTACGTCCCCCAGCTGCAGCGCCTTGAAGTAGCACAGCCAGGACGCGCCCGTCGCCAGGCCGGAGAGCAGCAGGAATACCAGGCTTTTCGGTTCGATTTGCCCGATCCCCCCCTGGGAGCCGGTGACGAACACCATCAGCCAGGCGAAAACCAGCACTACGCAGGTGCGCAGGGCGGTGGTCAGGGTGCTGTCCGTATCCTTGACGCCGATTTTGCCCAGGATGGCCGTCAGGCCCGCGAAGAAGGCGGAGAGGAGCGCATAGAGAAGCCACATAAGCGTTCACCCCAAATTGTTTCCACATGAATGGGTCTTGACATTTTCCGCTTTTCTGCTATACTAAGACTGTAAACAGGTGTGGCATTGCCTCGCTGTCGCGAACGACAGCGTATAGGCGGTTACGCCCCCAAATAACGGTTTAAAGAATAGCCGCTACATGTAGGAGTGTGGGCGGCTATTCTCCTTTGTCGGTCAGGATAACTGCATAGCCATAAAAACATGACAGGGCTGAAACTCCTTGAACCATAAGGGTTTGTCCGCCCTCATT
>Ga0123353_10014605_pt1 | contig 11335 bp, 6 predicted proteins | sample TergutLab28metaG_3_FD_92763 | JGI IMG/M metagenome (GOLD analysis project Ga0123353, IMG submission 92763) | Labiotermes labralis P3 segment gut microbial communities from Petit-Saut dam, French Guiana - Lab288 P3 | ecosystem: Host-associated > Arthropoda: Insects > Digestive system > Gut ... | reverse complement strand
TTGAAACCGATTTCAATCTGCCGATCCACAGCGTAACTTCGATACTTTTCGAAATCTTTGAATAATGGGCTGATGTATTCCCGTGCAATCTTACCCGTCCAATTCGTAAAGAAACTTTCCTCCGCGCGAACGAAAATATCCATAAGTTTCTTCAACGCCGAATCCGAATCCGGTGTATACAAACTCTGCACAACTTTCGCTAAAACGTCGTCATAACTCTGCAATGGGTTGTTTAACGTACATCCGGTCAACGCGGTGTTGATTTCCGCGCCGGGGTTGCGCATCGGTCCCGTGTAGTATTCGACAGCGCGGCCGCCGTTTTTGTAAAGTTTCACTACCGCGTCATAAGATGTCCGCGTGTAAGGCAGGAACGCGCGCAAACGGTTCCACGACGGCCAGAAGTATGTCCTGAACCCGCCCGCACTTCCGTACGAGCAAGGCAATTCCGCAGTGAATTCGGGCAGGATGTTGCTGTCAATGTAGCAGCCGTAATGCCCCGGGTCGATGATGTAATCTACATGTTTGGCGAGTTCTTTCAACTGCGCAAGCTGCGGAGCGGCGGGGTCGGTGAGTTTATCGTCCCAGCACTGCCATGAAATCAAATTTACCATGACGATTTTACCCGGCCATCTTCTCTTCACATACGCGGCGGAACGCGTATTCAATATGCTGTGATACTTGAAATCGTCCGTTTTGGAACATTCCTCACAGCGGCAGCGTCCCAAATCCGCCGATTCAAAGTGCAAACCGTCAACGTCAATCGTTTCGAAAATGAAATCGATTACTTTTTCCATATAGTAAAACGATTTTTCTTTAGAGCCGCACATAGCGTGATCCGAATCGCCCCTGACTTCGGGATAGGTTTTAATGAATTCATCGTAGCCCCACGAGTAAATACCGAAGCCGTAAATAATTTTTATGCCTTTTTCGTGCGCATAGGAAATTATGCGGCGGACTTTCACGAGCCTTGCCTCATCAGATTCACGCGAAAAGTCAACCGACCACGACCACGAGTTCAACAATCCCCAGAGGCAGAGTTCGTTGTAACCCCAATCAGAAAGCGTGTCGATAACCATGCGCAGGCTTTCCTCCGTCATGTCGTCGATCGTAATTCGAGGCCAATCCGTCGTTCGGTAACCCTCGTTGCGCACGTCGTTGACCCATACTCCAATCGCGCTCTTATGTAAGAAGCTGTTTTGTGACATATTTTTATCTCCTTTATTATTTTATTTTTTCATAAAAAATTCATATAGTTCTTCAAATGTATCAAATTTGATAACTTTTTTCCCGACCTTATTGTATTCTTCTAAATATTCATCCATCGCGTGTAAAAATTCCTTTTTAAATAATTGCAAATTGTTTGCGGCAAAATACTGCATCAAATCAATTTTTTTCGTTCCTATCATCTTCGTCATTTCGTCAAAATAATTTTGCGCGCCCATAGCGGCGTGATACGCATACGACTTATCTCCCAAATCACAGCTTAATATGACTTTGTTGCGACAATTACTCCATAATTCCTCATATGTACCTTCAAGATTTTCGTATGTCGGTATTTGTTTCTCTACAAATTTTTCATACATATCATCGTACAAAATAACAACATTTTTTAACATTTTTAATGAAGTATTTCGCATTTCAATAATTGTATTAGCTTCGATTACAGACATATAAATTTCATAAAATTTTTCCGGCAGATATTTATACGAAAGTATTTCTTCACGGTATCTTTTGATTCCCCGTTTGATATAAGTATTATTCATCCTAACAATCGCGTTAATAAGATAATACATAACGCCGCACGAGGCGAACCTTACTATACCTAAATCATCGGAAATCATTGCTTCTGCATAATGTTGTTTTGCTTTGTAAATATACTTTTTTGCCTGTTCCAGGCATTCTTTACCGATGGGTTTTGCAAGAAGGTGAAGAGCTTTTTGTTTATAAGCGTTAAATCTTTTCATATATTCAGGCTTTGCGCAATATATGATTTTTAAATCTATCAAACACGAAATCATTTCGCTGTTAAGATTCGATTGGGCTTCTATTCTGCTTTCCCACGGCGTACAATAAATATCGTAACCGACATCGTCGAAAATAAAACATTCAGAAATTTCCCATGCGTGTTCTGTATTATTAATAATAATTAAATCAAGGTCGCTTTTTTCATGGTAATCGTCTGTGCTGAATGAACCTGACAAACCGATTATCGCTATATCATCGGGGAAATCTCTCTTAACCCGTTCAATAACCATCTCGATCAGCTTTTGGTTTTTATCCATCAATTTTTGTTTTAATTCATTATTCATTTTAATTCAATCAGCGCAAAGCCTGAAAAATAATTCTCCGGCACGGTGAAATACAACCGTCCGTTCTTTTCTGTAACCGGAATCTCAACGGTTTCGTTTAGATGTTCGGGAGTTGATAGAACCACTGTTTTCGGTTTGATATTGTTTACAATTTCCACACTTACCTCTATCGGGTACGAAATCTTCACGCTGTCCATATGGAAATGCTCCATATCCTCCGTATCGCTGTAACGCCGTTGTTCTTTCACGAATGTGTCGGCGATATTAAGTAACTTTATAGAATGTATGTTTCCGGCGCTGCCGGTATGGGAGAAACCAAGTATATCCGGATTGTCAATTTGAATATCCACAACCTGCGTCCCCAATACTTCCTTCAGGAAAACCCCCGCCGTGTCGCGCAAATTCTGCACCACATACGCCGGCGCGTCCGCCATAGGCGGCCCGCCGGGCTCGTCGGGCGTAAGATAATAGAACAGCACGGGTTCCTGATACCAGTCGCCAACCATTGACGACGGCATTATCACCAGTTCGCCTTCACCGTATTCACAGCTCACCGCAATCACATTCCCGTTATTGTCCGTTATGACCGGCTGCCCGCCGCCGATAACGCAGGAATTAACATGCGCGTTCGGTATCGTTTTATCATTAAACGAAAGCGTGCGGCGACCGGCTGAAATACGTTTTATTTCGATGTCAAGGTCAAACGCTTGATAAGCGTCCTGAGGTTTGCCGGATTCATCGAAAACACCGAAAGGTCCGACGATGATTAGTTTACCTCCGCTGTAAACATACGCGCATAAAATTTCGAGCTGCGCTTTCGATACCATCGCGACATGTGAAACTAAAATAACATCGTGCCACCGCAATATCTCAACCGAATCATCTTGGAAAACCATATCCAGATTCAAACCGGATGTATACGCCGCCTGCATCCACGCGACCAGCGGACGCTGATACTTCATCTCCGAATCCTCGGTGTAATCGCGGGTATCGGTGCTGAAATAAACCGCGAGATCGCTGTTCTTCTGCGCCGCGAACAAACTGTCCCAATGCGTCGTTTCATAGTTGATAAACAACCTATTAATCTCACCAACTCCCGCGCCGAGATACGATTGCCCCCAGCACCACGCGTTCGCATAGGAAAAATAAATTTCGGGGTCATTATGCGGATACATCATCGCCAATGACGCTGAATTATTCCGCTCGCCCATCGCGGTGCGGTGTATGCCCTCACACGCGAACGTGAGATGTCCTGTTTTCATTCCCCAAACATTCTCCGCGAACGTATGCGTCCACAATTCCGCCGCCGCTTCAAACGGATAAGCGGCGAAATTCGACAGCAAACAACTGCTTACATAGTTTGGGCGCACCATATCTTTCATGCCAAGCGATTCGTAATGCGCATTTACTTCGTATTGGAATTGTTTGCTCGTTTCATGACGGAAACGCAGCCAGTCGATATACATCGAGTTACTGTAATCTCCCGCGAACTTCCGCCAATTCTCCGTTTCGGGCAGGTCGTACCCGTACATCTCACGGAACAATGCCCTGCAATGTATACAAGCGCACGCGTTGATGCTGTACTTTTCAAGGTCGTCGGTCATTATGCCGTCTACACCCAGCGCGTAAATATCTTCAAGGTGTTTGAACAGGATTTTTCTGTAATCGGTATTGTTGACGCACAACGAATAACTTTTGTACATCGGGTTAAAGAACGGCTTGCCGGTTGAACCGTCGATTTGATAGAAAGAATTTACGCGGATTCCGTCAATAGCTCCGTTATCGTCGGTTATCAACGCTTCAAGTCCCGGCAGGAATTGATACATTCGTTCGGTGCCGTGCGCTACGATGAGAGTGTCTCCGATATTGTGCGGAACGACCACGCTGAAATGCTCGACGGCTTTCATTCCGTATTTGTGGATGGAATTGATGAACATTCCCATAGCTTTTAATATATCGTCCCAGTACGGGTGGTAAGAGATTCTGCAATGGAACGGCGACGAAAACAATATGTGCGTCAGCCCAAGGTCTTTGTATTTCTTTGCCATCGCGTCGAAATCTTCCTGAGTGAAATATAGTATCTCCTCTGCTCCCAAACCTACAAAAGCCAATCTGTCTTTCCACCGTTCAAGTAAAATTGCGTCCATATCGTTTAATTTTTCCTCCTTCGTGTTACATGTTGTAAGAATGATAATCAATATAATAACGAGTAAAACCGAAATTATCCGTTTAATATTCATATTTATCTGAAATATCTGAGAATATTGTCGTAATGCAATCTTACTCTTGATTCGTTTGCCGAATAGTATGACTCAAAATTAGTGCTGCCTTTCTGGAAAATATCTTCCAAGCAGAAAGACATTCCCGCCCAGCCGTCGTAAATATACCCGAAATCGGTCACTCGTCCGTCCATAATTATATCCAGCATTTCGATGGATTGCGGGTCGCGAACACCTTTTACTTTCAGCGCCAAATCGTAATATACCGGATAAACATTTTTCCAGGTTTCCGCGCATAACGCTTCGGTCACCGCGCCGATCATATCCGTATTTTGCGCGGTTTTCGGTACGGCGAGTATCGTATGGCTGCCTTCAGCCATCGTTAAATAGCGTTCCTGAGCTTCGTCATATTTAGGGTAAGGTATGATTCCGTAATCGTTCTCAAGCCCTCTGAATGAAAGAGACGCCAATTGCAAAGTCCCGTGAGTGAAAAGACATCTTTCCGTTTCGAAAAATTCCCTGCCCATCATCGTACCTTTTCCATATACACCGGAATAATTAAAGTCACAGTATGCGCTTGGATTGTTGAAGAAAAAGGCGTACAGCTTTTCGCATATCGTATTAATTTTTTCCGTTTTAATAACCAATTCGGGGATTCCTTCGGCATTTTTACGCATTACCGGATTGTCGAAAGCCCAAAGATATGTAGTTATATCGGTATACGGATCGGAAACAAAGCCGAAATAATCTCCCGGGTCTTTCATGCCATTGCCGTTGACGTCGGAATATACATCCTTCACCAAATTCGATAACATATCGAACGTCCATTTTCCGGAATTAACCAGATCATAAATATCCGGCAAACCATAGTCTTCGGCTTTGAATTTATCGTAATACATACACATCGTGCAATAAAGAGACGAAAACGAAAAGTCGCCGATCGCAGTATATGTTTTTCCGTATACAGTCAGATCGTCAATGGTACTCTTCGACCACCATTTCTGTGAAAAATCGACATATTCGATATTCTGCCACGGAATCAGATAATCACCGACAACGATCCGTCCGGATATTGCCGACATTCCCGCGAACAAGTCAAACGAGTCGTCGCCCGATTGGACAGTCCTTGCCGCGTAATCGTTGACATTTGCGACAGTATCCGCATGTACTTCTATTTTCACATTGAAACGCTCTTCAATTTCCAGATTGCGCACTAAAATCGTGTCGTTGACGATTTCACCTATGCGGGTAGGTATTACGTCACCTTCGATGTGAGTTACGACGCGATACCTCGCCCCGCCGAAATCCAATTCCGGCAGGTTGTCGGATACATTTTTACGCGCGTCAAGTGAATCGGTTTCGGTCGAAGCAACAGTTTCGACTTTTTTAATCAAGCCTTCTTCATCTTCTTTCCCTGAACACGAAGCTATAACCGCAACCATTGTAATTATTATTAACATGACAGATAATATTCTTTTCATCATATTTATATTTCCTCCATAATTTTATGAATATATTTATTATTCTACAATAAGAACTCGTTAATATAACGAGTTCTTGAGTATTTATTAATTGTGTGCGATTAATTTGCCGCAGCAGGAGGATATTTAGCCGTCTGCCATGTGGTATACTGCGACAGCGGCGAATTAGCTTCTTTAGCATCCAATGCTGCCGTAACATACGGATCTGCTGTTACTGTTTTAGCAAGGTCTGCGATTTTATCTTTTATTAAACTTGATTTTTCTACTGTTATCATGCGCACTCGATCTTCAACTTCACCGGTAGTAGAATTTCTTACTTTGTAAGGTTCTTCTACTTCCTCTGTCCAGAATTCATCTTTGAAAGAATACAATTGATCAATGTAGCCTTTTGATACTCTCTCAAGCCCTTCGATGACCTGCCCGACCGTGTAATTCGCTCCGACTTTCAGGCTTTCAATAGTTTCTTCGCCCTCTTTATCTTTGGTCTTGGTTTCATATTTCAGAGTAAAACCGAGATACGGGTTGAATACCATATCGAGATTCTGCGCTTTGGCGAGTTCCCATTTGTTAGCCGCGAGCAGTAGTGTATGTTCGTCCATATCCGCGCTGCGCTCCATTAAGAATTGGTTCCCTGTATACGCCGGATTCATCGAATAGTCGGTATTGAGCTTTTCGATTAAACCTGTAGCTTCATTGAACCAGTAATGGACGTCTTTAACTCCGTATGTAAGCAAATTAATCATTTCCGGGTTAATCGTAAGCGCCGTTACGATCTGCATACATCTTTGCAGGTCAGCGGCATATTTGCTTACGGCATACATTCCCGAATACATATTTTCACTGGTTGCCGTCGGGTATTTGTAGACGTTTACATAGTAATCGTCTTCATATAATTCCGGCGTAGTATAATCGCCTTTGATAAACGCTGCGGCGTATGTATTGCCGTCGCCGATGTATCCGCTGTTGTTGATGGCGTTTTTGCTGTTATATTCGCTTACCATGATCAAATGGTTGGTGAATTGCGGTTCTGTCAGCAGATTCTTATACGGAACCGGAGTTTCAGCCTTAGTACCTTTCGCTACGTACGCGCCGACAACGCCCTGCGAATCCGTTAAGTATTCAATAAGCGGCTGCGGCTCGTTCAATACAGGAATAACGCCGTTTTCATATTTTAAAACGTCATCCAAAAAGTCTTTAGCTTCAAGCAATGTGTTGATTTTATCGGGATCGTAATAATATTTGTCTACCAACGCTTTGTTGAGGAGCAAATACTGATATTCGCCGATAAAGTGGTTATTGGGTACAGCGAATGTACGTCCGCCGACCTGAGCCGCAGACATAAACGACGGATGTATGTACTGCTTCAATATCTTCGAACCGATGCTGAGCTGTTCATCCAAAGCTACAAGTAATCCGCGTGACTGGAAATCCATAAACTGTTCGTAGGATCTTATCAATATTATATCGAGCTGCGTACCTTTTTCCTTTGGATATATAGTCTCTTTAAAACCGAATTCATTGAGCACGGTTTCATCGCCGTCCTCGCTTGATTCCTCTTCGGTCGTCGTTTCAGCCTCCGTGGTTTCACCGCTCTTCGCGGCTTCACGCGCGGCTTTCTCCGCTTCCTTCTTGAGACGCGCCAATTCAGCTTCTTCCTCGATTTGCAATTCGATAGCTTCAATTGCTTCTTCAATCATTTCGTCATACTCGTCCTCCGTATAGCACCTCAAAATGACATGAATGTTGAAGCTCGCTTCAGTTATCACGTTAATAGCGTCTTGCACAGCTTGGATTGCCTCGTCTGTTGTTGACCGGTTTTTGATCGTAGAAAATACGACGGTCATCGCTTTATTTGCCGAACGGTTCCTGTTAGTATCAGTTTTTTCATCGGTTGTCGAATTATCAGAACATCCTGTCAGGACTATCGACAACACCATCATTATACATAATGCCATGCATATGAATCTCTTTTTCATGCTTTAAATCCTCCCTGATTTATTTCATAAAACATATACTATTTTATTTTACACTAAATATTTTAATATGTCAAGGTTATTTTTCTGATTGACACAGGCATTTTTTATACAGACGTTAATTATTTATACTTATATATGGTTTTTTTAGTACAATATGCACAATGATATATTAATTTTTTGTGAAAATCAACTTTATTTCCGTACATAAATCACAATAAATCGTCTGAAAAATTATTAATTTGCAACAAATTACTACGAATTTAGTTTTTTTTAGTCTAAATAGTCTTTTAAACACTTCGAACGGCTCGGATGCCGTAATTTCCGCAGGGCTTTCGCCTCAATTTGACGGATACGCTCCCTTGTGATGTTGAAAACCTTGCCGACTTCCTCAAGCGTACGAGTCCTTCCGTCGTCCAAACCGAAACGCAGCTTCAATACATGCTCTTCGCGCGGCGTCAAAGTGTGCAATACTTCGCATAATTGTTCACGGAGCAATGTATAAGATGCGGCTTCAGCCGGCGCCGGTGAATCGTCGTCCGGTATAAAATCGCCGAGATGGCTGTCCTCTTCCTCACCGATAGGAGTCTCAAGCGAAACCGGGTCCTGCGCGATTTTCATAATTTCCCTGACCTTATCGGGACTCATGTTCATATGAACCGCGATTTCCTCCGCGTTCGCTTCATGTCCCAGCTCCTGCAGCAACTGCCTTGAAATCCGCGACACTTTGTGGATCGTTTCGACCATATGCACCGGAATCCTTATAGTCCGTGCCTGGTCGGCTATAGCACGCGTTATCGCCTGCCTTATCCACCATGTGGCGTACGTCGAAAACTTGTAGCCTTTGCGGTAATCGAATTTATCTACAGCTTTCATAAGCCCGAGATTCCCCTCCTGAATCAAATCGAGGAAGAACATCCCTTTGCCGACATAACGCTTGGCAATACTCACAACCAACCGCAGATTCGCATTGACAAGTTCATTCTTGGCTTCTTCGTCGCCGTCCGCCATTTTTTCCGCGAGAACAAGTTCCCGTTCAGCGTCAAGCAGCGGGACCTTGCCGATCTCTTTCAAATACATACGCACGGGGTCGTCGATCGCAAGTCCTTCCTGAACGAGCATCTTCTCCATATCCTCGGCGCTCTCGTACTGTTCGATTTCGCTTTCGATTTCTTCAAATTCCGGCGCGTCAAGGTATCCTGTGACCTCGATTCCCATGTTTTCAAGCGTTTCATACAATTTTTCGATTTGCTCAATATCGTAATCTACATCCTCAAGCGCCTCCATGATTTCGCTGTTCGATAACGATCCTTTGTTTTTACCTTTTTCAATCAGGTCTCTCATCTCAACTTTTTTTTCTCCGTTCATTTATTTTCTCTCCCTATTTTTTAACTGTTCAAAAATATCTTTTTCTTTCGTTGTTTTTAAAGCTGATATATAATCCTTTAGAATTTCAACGTTATTGGAAAGTTCCGTGCGGTCGATTTTCATTTTAATAATTTTACTCACTTCGTCGTGCGAAAATATACCGCTTAATATAGCTTCGTTGAAACTTTCCCGTTCTGTGTAATGATTTATAATCGCGTCGAATACTTTGCGGTTGAAATCTGTGACAAAGTATTCGCTTTTTAAATCGATTTCATTTTTTAACACCGATTTAATATATTCGTTTTGCAGCAATATAATACCCAATATCGCCTCCTCAGCGCGAACCGCTTTCATATTTTTCATCGACTGAGGATTTATACGGTCGCCGTAACCTTCTGTTTTTTTGTAAATTTCCTGCTTTTCCGTTTTCTTGAATTCTACTGTGCGCTTCCTGATAATTCTGCCGACTTCGTTTTTAATGCTTGTACCGGGTACACCAAACAATTCCGCACAGCGCTGGATGTAAATATCCCTTTCAACTTCAGAGTACACTTCGGAAATAATCTTTATGAGTTCGTTCAGCGCGCTTATCTTTTCGTCGTCTTTTTTAATATCGTATTTATTCAACACGATGTTTAATTTAAAATCGAATTGCGAAGTACTTTTGTCGATAATCTGTTTGAATTTTGCCGCGCCGTATTTTTTAATATATTCGTCCGGGTCTTTAGCATCGGTCATACGAATAATCCGCGTATTCATTCCGACTTCGCCAAGCAGTCTGAACGCTTTATCCGCCGCGTCCTGACCGGCTTTGTCGTTGTCGTAAGCGATGATAACATTCTTTGTGAATCTGTTCAACATTCGGGCATGGTCGGAAGTCATCGATGTTCCAAGCGTTGCTACGGCGTTTTCAAATCCGGCCCCGTGAAGCGCGATCACATCCATATAACCTTCGCAAAGCAAAATGTTTTCGGAAGAATGATTTTTCGCGAAATTCAACGCGAACAAATTACGGCTCTTTTTAAATACCGGCGTGTCGGATGAGTTCAGATACTTCGGCATTGAATCGTCAATAACGCGCCCGCCGAACGCGATGACGTCTCCGGCAGGGTCGATTATCGGAAATATTATACGGTTGCGGAACATATCATACGGCTTGTTATTTTTTTTGCTTACGCCGCATAACCATCCGACCGTCAATTCTTTTTCAGTATAACCTAACGATTTCAAATGATTTGTCAATGTCCCGAAATCATCCGGCGCGAATCCTAACCCAAAATGTTTTATTAACGCTACCGATAACTCGCGGTTCGTCAAATATTTCATCGCGGTCTCGTTTGAAATAAGCTGCGTATGATAAAATTTAGCGGCCGCTTTGTTCATTTCAAGCAGCCTTGATTTTTTTACGTTGTTTTCGTTGTCGTCGGTATCGTGTTTAAGTTCTATTCCGGCGCGTTTCGCCAAATACGCGAGCGCGGCAGGATAATCAAGATTCTCCGCGCGCATAATAAAGTCGATAACGCCTCCGCCGACGCCGCATCCGAAACAATAAAAATTTTTACCCGTTGTAAAAACAGTAAACGAAGGCGTTTTTTCGCTGTGAAAAGGACATAAACCTTTAAAATTCGACCCGGAACGTTTGAGCGTTACATATGAGGAAACCACATCTATAATATCGTTTCTAAATTTTATTTCTTCAATAACAGTATCTGATATCATATGTACTATCTTTCCCACAATTTATTTTTTTAAGTTAATATATTTTTCCCGTCATTCCATACTTCCGGAATAAATAACTGCTTATACATATTAATCGCGTATCTGTCCGTCATGCCCGATATATAATCGCAAACGGCGCGTTCAATTCCTTCTTCTTTTATTATATTAGAGTATTCTTCCGGCAATTTATCGGAGTTTTTTATAAAATATTTATACAGGCTCTCAAGTAATGCTTCCGCTTTGGATTCCTCGCCTTTCGCGATTGG
>Ga0123353_10014604_pt1 | contig 11336 bp, 5 predicted proteins | sample TergutLab28metaG_3_FD_92763 | JGI IMG/M metagenome (GOLD analysis project Ga0123353, IMG submission 92763) | Labiotermes labralis P3 segment gut microbial communities from Petit-Saut dam, French Guiana - Lab288 P3 | ecosystem: Host-associated > Arthropoda: Insects > Digestive system > Gut ... | reverse complement strand
TGACCACGTGACACCCCTCTATCCGCAAAAGTTGGCACTAACTTCGCCGACCGGCGGCGGCCGCTCTGTCGGTATAGTTCGCGTGCGGACTAAGGCCACGGAGTTTAGTTTTTAGTTTTATATTTAGATATCCCATCGATACACATACTCGGCGTGTAAAGAAGCAGTTACGAATACTTGAAGATTATGACATCAGTTTCACTATGTACTGTAATACACTGTAGTGTCCAACATTGCCGAAAAAATTCCCTCTAATTTTCATTTACGCTCAATCCATACTGTTGTTCTATCTGGTGTAACATTTCCGTACAATTGTAACTGTCTGTTCGAGTTACTAAGATCAGGAGTTTTGACGAAGTTTCTCTTTAAAATATTTCGAGTAGCTTTATACCAATAAAGTATAAAAAAGGACAATATTTCTCTGAAATCTCTATTTAAATATGTTACACATTCTTCACTGAAAACTGACAAGTGGAACCTACTCTAATTCAGGTGTCATTTAACTACATCCTTATCTGCTTATATTATATGGTGTACAATCGAAAATTGTGTATGACAATTTCTTCCTCTGTTAAAATTGGAAGAGCAAACGTAAAGTGTAATTCAGACGCGCTGTCAGCTTTTTTAAAGCGGTTAAATCACACACACACACACACACACACTAATGACACAACCTGCGGCAAGTGGTTGACCTGTAAGGTACTCAGCTCTTACTATGCAATAGATTCTTCTCAAGCTACAAAAAAATAAATACCATTCTATCGTGCTTGCGTGTAGAGACCACGTCAGGACTAACAAATTATTCATTCAAACAGAAACAACCCATTTCCACTACAGAGGAGAGGTAGTAGTGGTTGAAATCGTATGAAGGCAGATCTTTTAGCTACTCCGACCTCACGTTCGCAGGAGCATGCCCATAGCGATGACAGAACAAAAAAGCAAGGAACACAGTCTTGACAGTGTTAGTCTTTCAACGAAGAAATAGGGGTAGGGTGATCAACATTTTCCAGCACGTCCCAAAATAATAACAATAAAAACCAATGACGGATTTTATTGCGACTACAGACTTTTAACTAATGTACATAGTGAACACAAAGAAGTATGTGTGTTCGGTTTCAAATTTCGTACGCAGTGTTTGGGTGCTATGAACTATGAGTGCTGCCTGCCTTTCATTTCTCGCTTTCATTCTCCTTCTATTCCTGCATCTTTTAGTTTTTCCCGTTATTTAATTCGTTATTGTTTTACAAGACGGCAGTTTATGTACTACGTATAAACGTTACATTAAGGCACGTTCGCATTTACCACTGTTGCCGTGGGCAAGCAATAAGTATTACTATCCTGCGAGTCTGTCTGTAGCCTTATTTAACCCGCATGCCAACGCATACGCAGTATTATATTGTCATATAAGGCCTGTGTATGTGTACCATTTTTTTCCATATCATCTAATGAACAGCCCGATTTTCTGTAAAACGGTTTTTTTTTAACCATGGCGCAACAGCCCTAGTTGGCCTAGACCTCCTCATTATTGAGGATTCATGATAACGGGAAAAAAGGTCCTGAACACAAATGTGCCTTTTGATTTTCTCTACATCTCTTGCCTGAAACATCTATAATTCTAAGAAGAATTTAGCGAGATGTTATCTACATGTACAGAGGTCTTCGTTTGGGTGCCTGTTGTTATTGTCAGATTTTAATGAAATTTGAATTTTCTCGACAGATTTTTTCGAAAAATACCGAAATATCAAATTTAATTAAAATGCGCCCAGTGGCAGCACAGTTGTTCCATGCGGACGGACAGACAGACAAACATGACGAAACTGATAGTCGCTTTTCGCAAGCCTGCGAACGAGCTTAAAAACGTTTCCGTATTTCCTTTACTGAGTGCTTTTTATTCACCTAACTTTGCGTCAGAATTACATTACAAACTTTTCAAAATAATGCCTACATAAAATCACGAAAAGTTAATCTTTCTTGTAGTCTATGACATTTTTGGCTAGAGAAATAAATGAACACAGACATTTTTCACGTTATTCAATACCAAACGTATCTCCATATCTGTTGTTACTTTTCAATCTTATTTTATTAAAAAAAAATAGTAAGCGATAAGGCGATATTATTCCAGTAAACTGATTACTATGTTCTAGTACCAAAAAACTGCCCATTCACACAGTTTCCATTTACATTTGCTAAATGGACACCATATTTTACTTAAATATCACAAAAAAAAGTAGATCACAGCATTAACACGAAAGTAAAAGCTTCAATGCACAGAACACACGCGTTTCTAATAGAGAAATTGTTCCTTCAACAAGATACAACAACCTCATGCTTCATCAGGCGAGCAGCTGCAGGGCCATTTCATTGACTGATTCCCTCGTAAAAGTTCCCCTCTTTAAGAACGTATTGCAAGATTTTTATCTGGTCTAATGTAACAATTTTAGCTTGTCTCTCTTTGAAACGAAACAACAACAAAATGTTTTTTTTTACAAGAACAAACCTATTGAGCCGTAACTAGGAGACTGTGCATACAATAAAACACAGATATAATCATTACGCAATAAGCTTCACAAAGGCCCTTGTTAATTTTACTGACATACAATTAGGATTATGCTATTAATGTTTAACAAACTCTCAGTCTGACAGCAAGTTAACTTAACTACCGACATTTCCATGTCTTGAATATTCTGTATGGAGAACTATTTATGTTACACTTAGTTTCCTAAACAAACAAATCATTGAAAAGCACACAGCTAAACCCTTGAATCGTTATTTGGTAAGGTGAAAAGTGCAGGTGCCTCCGCACCTAGAAACCGCAGCGTGAAAGCGACTGAGCAGAGTGTGGGTTATGCGTTATAATTTCAACAGCAGGTTTAATACAAGAAACGGAAAAGTTTTCACCGAAAAATATTAAGGTATTTAGAGTTTAAACAAGTACGTGCACCTGTGTATTTTATAGCAGGTAACGAAAGTCTGCGGGTGTAACACCATGCAGTCAAGTGGCTGTATGGTTTCGGAAGAACCTGACATCTCTGTCTTGAGGGTAGAAGTCCACAGCGATGAAAAAAAAAATGCGGATGTCAACTTTGAAAAAATTCCCGCACAATCCACCGTGAATATCATGCACCTCATTCTCAGGAATGTAACTCTGCACATGTAAGAGCGTCATTAAATCATCTAACATTCCATGGGGTAGATATAAAGCTGAGGGTAAAACATTCGTTCAGAAAATGATCTGCCTTTAAAGAAAATCACGTTCACTGCCGTATTTACAAGGCACACCAAAATGGACCCAGTCCTGATCCAGATTAATCCACTCAATACTCTCAAAACCCACGTCTTTCAGTTAAAATTTTATTATCTCGTCATCTATGCTTAGTTCTTCCACATACATGACAGTACTATACGAAGTGAACCATTCATTCCTCGAGCATTACTGCTGTAAAGAAGCCCAAATGAACTCCAGGAGGACGAAACGGACGATCCACAGAAGATCAAAGTCTTGTGGCATCCATATCTACTGGAACATCGCTACCGACTTTTCGAAGAATTATGATGCCTTCATCTTTAGCAACAACGCTACGAGAGCCTCAAATATCGCAGGGTAAAACCGACCAGTATTTAATTCCTGTTCCAGCCACAACACATAAGACCTCTATTATGTACTCAGAGCTCCTAATGGTGCCATACCTTTTATGTTTTCAATATAGTACGCGAGATAAGATTAACGAATTGGGGCCGCATACAAGGCTGTCAGTTCAGATTCACTGTTTCTAATCGACGTAAGGAGCTCAGTCACGATGGAAATGCGGGCATGGCTGCTCGTACACTGATTTGGGCTTAGTGTTGCTAAACAAGAATATAGTCCAGAGGTCTACATTACTTGTACCAATGACAACTCATTGAAATACACATCAATTGTTCATCTATGGTCCTTTGTAATAGGGAAGTGTGAAGGTACAAAAATTACGTCAACTGGTAAAATAATTATACAATATAAACCAACAAAATGCACCTTTTCGAAATTGACATTTTAATTTATGATGCCTTCTACATGTATCTAACCCGAGGGTTCAGCTTCAGGAAGACGGTTGTGTATACAGGTATGGTATAGTATGTTTAACGTCCTGCAGTTACCATCAAAGGATTTTATAAGAGATCTAAGTATCAAATATTTTTACTTCTTTAAATAAATCGTTACGAATATAAAACACGGCAGTTAAATCTTATGATATATTTATAAACGTACGAATGTAAGATTATAAAACCGGAAAATGTTACGTTATAAGTTTCATCAAGTCTCATTTTCATATCGGTATATTTAAAGACGTTCAAATATTTTGTACTTAGATTTCTTATAAAAGACTTTTACTGTAATTTCATCATGTAAAACACATAATACCATATCTGTATATATAATGGTCTTCCTGAAGATGAACCCTCGGGTTCAAACATGTAAAAGACACCACAAATTATAATATTAGTTTATAAAAGGTGTATTTTGTTGTTTTATATTGTATAATTATATTACAATGCATGGTGCAAAAAAAAACATAAAAATTGGTGATGTAACGTTAAGACTTTCTGCGCAAAAGCTCACAGATCAAGTCAGTAATAAGGAATTTTATGTTCAATGGACCGTGTATCGTATAATATGGCAGTAATTATCCAACAATATGCAACAGAATACAGTTTATTTAGATCTGTCAACTGCTCAACATGTTTCGGGTGGTATTTCACCCATCATCAGGAGCTCATAACACTATCTATAGTACCTGGTATTAATGAGACTGCAAAGGAAAAACAAAATTACTATAAATGTTTACGTTATATCATATGTTATTGGCAATAAGTTTTTTAAAAAACATCATTCAATTTAATAACATATGATATAACGAAACATTTATAGTAATTTTGTTTTATCCTTCGCAGTCTCATTAATGCCAGATGCTGTAGATACAGTGTTATAAACTCCTGATGATGGGTGAAATGCCACCCGAAACATGTTGAGCAGTTGACAGATCTAAATAAACTGTACTCTGTTGCATCTTGTTGGATAATTATTGCCACATCAGTAATAAGGCTTGAAATACGGACATCCTAGAACTGTCTCCTGAGTCCCAGCGGCATAGGCACACGTTGGAACAATTACACCTACGCTCACCTCTCTCTCTGTCTCTCTCTTCTCTCTCTCGCGCGCGCACGCACGCACACACACGCACATGCACACAGAAATTCCCAAAGCAAACATGTTTATCTCTCGGAAAATGCATCTTATCCCGATAATTCAGGGTAAAATCAACATATAATCTGCCGAAATAAACGGAAAAGATTTAATACAACTCTGTGGAAGTACAGTAGTCTTTGACAAGCTAAGTATTACCCAGATATTCAGTAAATTCCGCACATATTGTGCGGAATTTATTGTTGACGCAACATTTAAGCACAGTACCTTTTCCTCTCTCATGTGAATTCAATCCACAGTCCAATATCTTATTCCCTTAGCTTTAAATTCCGTTTAAATATTATCCTCCCACATATTCCTGTGATCTCCACATGTAGACAGCTCGCTTTGGAAGAGGCTTTGAACCTGTCGTATGATAGACTACTAAATGAATGATATTCCTGAATCTCCCAAGGTGTCGTAGGTACTGCGACAACATTTTATGCATTACTCATCTTTTTCATGCACACTACGTGTCCTTCTGTCCCTTCACATTACGGTTTCAATAATTTCTGACAAATACTGCACATTTTGCAGCTCCTTTTATTCAAACAGAAAACAATTTGCCTGAACATTTAATTTCTCCTCTGTTTACATACTTTCTTCGTGTTTACTGATTTTTTCTTTGAGAAGGGAGTATTGTGGCACAAATAAGAAACAAATAAGTCGGACCGTAAAGAGAATATGTGCAGTTGTAATCGACATATTCTCCCCTTTGCTTTTATAATTTGCATGGTTGCTAAACATTTGGAACAAAATTCGAATTGAAGGGAATATTATCGTGATATGGTGATATTTAGTCTTCAAGTGAAGTCCCTAATTCAATGTTAGGCTTACATCAGCGTCCTAACACTCGCTACCTTTAAAAAACGTTTTACAGGGTACGACGAATGCCTTAGTCGGAGTAACCAATTTTCACCAATCAATGCCCTAAAAGCCCAACCCTAACGATCTATGTGCATGCTTCCTACCTACGCACAAGGACCCCCAAAATCAGTCCGATCACTTTAACAATACCCGACGTAAACACGGGCATTCCTAACACAGGGTATCTTTCTTCGGCCCTGCAAACACAATTGTATAGTGGTTACCATCTACTATCAACTTGCTACTTCATCGATCAGGCTGATGTAGCCGTACAACTACATACTTGGTACACTCGACAGGCATTCGTTTAGAATTTCGGCAAACGTCCAGCCACCCCCACAAATTACCCGTGATTTGGATAAGATGGAACGACGGAACCCCATGATGTTGATTATTATTATTATTTTGATCGTGATTTTGCTGAAATTACCCCGCTAAATGGTATGACAAGACCTTAAAAATGGCCGCGACTGCTTGCTTCCAAATCCTTACTTACGCACCATTCATGTCAGTTGCTTTATCCCACCTGTACAATTACTTAGCGAAGCTGTTTTAAGGCAGTTCTGCTAACTCTCTTCATGATACAAATAATTTGTTCCGTAACACTGTTCAGTTCTTCACCCAATAACCTCTGTAATTAGGGTTTAAACGTATATTCTCGATCAGCAAGTGGCAATTTAGTCTTATTCGAGGCAGTAGCGTACCCAGGAATTTTGTTTGGCGGGTTCAACAAATTCAATTGAGGACAGAGGACAGAGAGAACAGGGATCTGGGGGCGGTAACCCCCTAGTCAGGGGTTCTGGAGGCAGCTGTAATTTGGTACAAGAAATTTCATTTCATATAGTGAAATTTTCTTAATTTTTGGTATTTTAAGACTATTTATGATGACAACAAATTTATATGTCATTGCTAACGTAAAACAATTGCAAATCCAGTTAGTTTTAGAAATCTACTGCTTTTTTTTTCGAAAATCTTGGGATGCTGGCGTCCTAAATTCAGCAATTTTTAACAGTTTGCACAATCTGGTTGAGTTTGGCACGATTTTGGAGGGCCTTCGGAATTTCGGTGGGGTTTAAACCCCCCCAACCCCCCTCCTCGGTATGCCACTGGTTCGAGGTACCCTGTTACTCTTCATTAATATAAACAGTTAACATAAGCATGAAAAAATGTCGTCTAAATTAAACTTAACACGGAAACATTGAGTAATCTGAAAATTAGTTACTCTATAAGTTATCTTTCGAAATTACCTAAACTCATGGTCATATTACAGTATAAGCCCGAATATAAGGCGTTTCCAAATATAGGACAATCCCCTCTTTCTCAAAGGAGTATTTAGAGGACAAACTCAGAAAATTTAGAAAATGTAATGAACATATGAATACTGGATCGGATATGCATATACACAACTATAAATAACATACAGGAACACAAATATTTGCCATAAGACACTTCTTATGATCAAACTAGTGTACATGACGTGCGTCTGCTTCGAAAATTAGAAAAAAAGGTGACTTGCTTAAAACGACAGGCAGCAAAGGTAACGTAATGCCACGTAATAACGTTCAAATCCTCGACCCTGCTATATGAACTGACAACACATATACAACATTTCATTCCAGTTCTACTTTGCATCGCGTTGACAGTTCACCAGTAATCCACGTACACAAATCAGCCACATTAATGCTCAAGTACAGGCTGTACAAGAACCGTTGTGTCAATTTTCACTGAATGTAATTAACTCTCCAGGAAGTACAATTTTCGCAATTTTCATATCGCTCACAATATTTTTCGACATATTGCACGCATCGTCACCATAACACAAATTATTTGAAGCCAATTTCAATCTTGTGATATATTTATTACCTCGTGTCATCAATCCTTCAAAAACCTGAAAAGTAATTAACTCAGTTTAATTTATTACCTGCTCGAAAATGATTAGCAAGGGTGATGTTAGAGCTTCGCGTATATCGGACCCACATAGAGAAGAACAATGACCTCCACACTCCGGCCGCTCTACCCACAGAAATTTAGGACATGTTGGTGAAGTTAAGTCGTTGTATTAATGCATAAGATCCGAATTAGTCCCGAGTACTGAGAATCTGGCCAGCGACTTTGGTAACTAAAACTAAGACCGTTACTGCTGCAGTTATTTCTCATGAAGAGTTGCGTTTAATTTTATTTGGTAAAGCTTAACGAATTTTATACGTCGGAAAGGACGTATGAGAACAATGACGAATCGGAAGGGATGTGCTAGGAAGACACAGTAGTTCCACATTATTACCAAAGAATCTTCCGGAAAAAATCAGTTATATTTCAAGAGGACTTCTGTACTAACCTTTTGACGCCTAATGTCAACTATTGTGGTCGTACCGAACCTCTAACCTCTAAAGTTGCATTTTATATATTTATTCAACAAGTATAGGTACTGAATATTTTAAACATGGTATATACTCTCCGTTTTTTTTTTCAAAACGCAGTTTGTTTCATAATTCTAACCTATTTGGATCCTGCATTATTCACTTTTTATAAACAGGGTGTGCTAAAATTAAAGAAATAATTCTGGCGCCAAAAGGTTAATTCTTACATTACTTATCTGTTCTCTAACTGCAGACTTTATACGAGGATACCATCCTACGGAACTGGGTGACACTGAATGGTTAACGCAGTTTGGAAGAAAACTGGATGGTCCATCTGAATATTTTATCATTTTTCACATGACAGGATAACCACGATAAAACATCGAAATAAAACAGGATGCGTGTCAGAACCTAACATTTCGAAAGAAGTCTAATGCCTTATTTGAGTGGTATAAATTAATTTCGTAGAGTCGTAAGAAGTTAATATTATGATGAGGTGCCAAGCCCACCGAAACCAGCCATCAAGCTTCAGTACTTACTGTTTAAAATATCTGACTGCAGCCATAAAAGAAGCCGACGCACAATCCAAATCACAATAATCTTACTGTTTGTATTTATATATCCTCACAAAATAGATTATAAAACCTACATGTCTTTATGGAAATATGCGGAGAGATAAATACCTCAATTAAAAGCTCACAACTTAAGTTTTTATCAGCCAGAACTTAACACGTGTCGAGGTTACTGTGACAGCTTACGACACCGGTGCATTCTTCAATTAGATAAAACTCTAAGGCTTGTTCGCCACTTATACATCACTACAAAATTTGACGTCGGGGTGTTCGCAGTCATATATCTGAGACAGGTGCTGTCACCGACTGTGCGAGGTGACGAGGGGGTGGAAAGTAACAGTAAAATCGAAACAAGCTACAAGGCCTACTCACAGTCTCATGTACTTTCGAATTCAAAAAACAAATACAGAACTACTGCTCAAAATTCCACACACAGACAGCATCAAAAGGTACATGCCGACGCATTAATGATGGAAGCAAGTGCCCATATATGCTACGTCTACCAGATGACGAGGCTACGTAACACCAGGAGTTTGATCGTCTCGGCTTGTTTCGCTCTTACCCTTGCGTTCATTCCCCTATATACTGACACAGCCCGGCGACAGTGCCAGAACACGCGAGGTGCCAGCACGTATCTCAAATACAATCGGCGTGCAGACACGAAGACAGCTGATTTCGTGCTCACTTGTGACCGTCGGACAGGCCGTCGGACAACCAGAATAATACATACACAAGTATGTAATTCAATATATTGACGAATAAATAAACTTAATAAAATACAATTAAATGTTTTATTGTATTTTATTAAGTGAATTTGTTGGTCACTAGATTGAATATACGAAAATTCACGGTAGGAGTGACATAACATTGACAAAAATTATGAATTAATATACAGTGTGTATGTGTGTGTGTGGATGTATTTGTGTATGCGTTTGTGTGTGTGTGTTTTTGTGTGTGTTTTTTTTTGTGTTTGTGTATGTGTGTGGATGTGTGTGTGTGTGTTTGTGTGTATGAGTTTGTATGTTTGTGTTTGTGTGTGTATTTTGTGTGCGTGCGTGCGTGTGTGTTTTTGTGTGTGTTTGTTTTTTGTGTTGTGTGTATGTGTATGTATGTGTGTTTGTGTATGTGTGTGTGTGGATGTGTGTGTGTATGTATGCGTTTGTGTGTGTGTGTTTGTGTGTGTTTTTTGTGCGTGTATGTGTGTGTTTTGTGTGTTTGTGTTGTGTGTGTATGTACGTGTTTGTGTGTGTTTTTTGTATGTGTGTGTGAATGTGTGTGTGTGTGTATGTGTGTGTGTTTGTGTGTATGCGTTTGTGTGTGTGTGTATGCGTTTGTGTTTGTGTGTGTGTTTTTTGTGTGTGTGTTTTTTGTGTGTTTGTGTGTGTATGTGTGTTTTTGTGTGTTTGTTTGTGTGTGTGTGTGTTTTTGTGTGTGTTTTTGTGTGTGTGTGAAAAAAATCCAACCCAGCTAATCCGTCTCTCGGATTTCAAAACTGCAACAAACCTAGCCCATGCCTTAATTCATTTTACGTTTAAAATATCGAGTGAAAAAACGGCGCAATTAAATGACAAATAAGAAGCCCACGTACGCTCCATTAGAAATACGCAAAATTGTTTAAAGTTAAGCAAATAGGAGTACTTTCAGTTTGAGTCAGAAGTTCCATTATCCCGGGGATTTACATAACATTCAATTGGTCGATACGTCACAATGTTCTACCGACTGAAAAACACTCAATAGTGACTGCTGCCATGTAAGGATCATAGCAGGGAAACAAATAAATGAAATAAAATATACTTCTGTGTACATTTGTTACCCTCAGAATACAGTTGCACACAAACAAATGAAAACAGCAACCACAGCGTGTTTATATGCTTGTCCAGACGCCTACTTCTTCGGAATACAGGGTATCGTCTTCAAATATAGGTTGCCTACAAACCCTGAAACGTCTAGATGACGTCCTGATACGAAACAACGTACAACAGAGATTAAATATACGAGTGTCTAATGTCTTTATATCCGAATTCCAATTCACAATTTACAATGAACATGTATATCCAACGACAAAAGTCATGTCAGTACTGGAAACTGCAGTCCTAAAGTAGAATGACGATAAGCGGGACAGAGCATGTAGCATGTACAGCTTACTGAGACTACAAAAGTTTTTCTACACTTCCAGACACTGGATGACCAAAACCGTATACTTGTGGGAACCCACACGGTAAGAACCTTTAGGCGAATAAATACGTAATACATTTTTACCTTGCTTTTAAAGCACTGTATTGATAGTAGCCTGATGATGGTCTGTTAAGACCGAAACGT